>Ga0209988_10001948_pt1 | contig 13593 bp, 8 predicted proteins | sample N075metaG_FD_183115 | JGI IMG/M metagenome (GOLD analysis project Ga0209988, IMG submission 183115) | Deep subsurface microbial communities from Kermadec Trench to uncover new lineages of life (NeLLi) - N075 metaG (SPAdes) (version 2) | ecosystem: Environmental > Aquatic > Marine > Ocean trench... | reverse complement strand
GATCGACGATCGAGACGGTCATGTCCCCGACACGCGGGTCGAACACGGTTGACGGGGCAAGCGTGTTGGGAAACTCGACCGATCGGCGGCCAAGGTGCCGTTGGATCTGGTCCCCGATGTCGGTGAGGATCTGCTGTCGCTCCTTGGGAGTGAACTCGACCGAGGCGAGCTTCTCGGCCTCGGCGAGCGTGGACTCGGTGATCCGGGTCTCGGTGTTGTCCACCGCGTCGGGTTGGACCGCGGTCGGGAAGGCCACCGCCGGAAGTGTCGTCGCCGCTGCCGCGGCACCCCCGGCGACCCCGGCAACAAGGAACGTCCGCCTGCTTGGCTTTTGGCTGTCAGTGTCGGGCATGGTTGGCTCCTGGAGTCGTCAGCGGCCAAGCGTAACCACCCGGAGATCCAGAAAACTGCCGTTGCAGACGGAATCTCTTAACGGGTCTTCGCGACCGGCCGGGACGATCTGCGCGAACCGGGGTGGCGATCCCGACTGGTCAGGTTCCGGCCCGTGAAACCGCAGGCAAACGCGCTGCCGATCTGGGGGCAACACCGCCCCGGGTCGATGAGAGCCGTGGGAGGCACTTACCCGGGGACCAGTCCCAATGCGCTCAAGTGCCTTCCGGCGCGGATTCATTCTGCTGGCTTGCGTGGCCATGCTCAGTGGATGCAGCTCTGCCGTCAAACAACGATACATCCGGCATCTCTCGACGACGATCGCGCCGACCCGGCGGAACGTCGAGACGGTTACGGTGGCGGCCCGGCTTCCTGATCCGGGTGTCGTGCTGGCCACGCCGTCAAATAGCCCGAAGCCGTAGCAACGAGTCCTGCGCAGTGTGCATCGAGGATGCTCTAACCCTCCTCGCCGTCGCTGAAATCGAAGCTGACCAGGTACTGCACGCCCCACACCGGGTATTCGACCTGGCACCGGTAGCCGACAAACTCGCCGGGATCCCAGCCCTGCGACGCGCAGAGGTACTCGATCAACGCGGTGATCCGCGGGTACTTCTTTGATCCCGTCTGCTCCAGGCCGAGCCCGAGGTGCTCCAGCTGCGGGCGGTCGGGGAGCCGGTCGAACCATCGCTGAGAGGCGAGGTTGGTCGGTGAGATCCCGTGCTCACCGGTGTCCGGTGCGGCCACGGGGCCGCGGTTGCCCAGGGCGAAGCAGCCCAGCGACGGGATGCTTGCCTTGGCGAGGCTTCGATGCAGGTGGATCGACATGAGCAGGTTGCGGGCCGGGCCCTCGCTTACCAGCGAGCAGTCCTGCATCTTGATCTCGCCGAGTGCGGGGTGCCTCATATGCGGGAACCGCGTGCCGAGTACCACGTCGAGCGGATCCCGCGACGCGCTGTCGGGATCGATGAGCACGGGTACCTGGCCGGCCTCCTCGCGGGCGACGACCGTCGGCAGCGGCTTGGAGCAGAACTCCGCAAGCACCGACACCGGCGCGCCGGTGGCGACCGGCCCGTCCCCGAGCCTCGCGATGTGGATGTCCGCCTCGTCGATCTCCTCGCGCGTGCCGTACGAAAAGCGGTTGACGGGACAGATCGGCAAGCTGCCTGCCGAGCGCCGGATCCCGATCATCCCCATTGCAGTGACGCAGTCGACTCGCGCCGGGTCATCGGCGCACGGTCTGTAGAGGAACACCGCGACCTGCGTGTCGAACTCGCGCCGCGTCACCTGGCGGAGCCCCTCGAACGCGCTCATGCGGGCCTCGAGCATCCGGTCGGTCGCGGCTGCAGCGTCTTGTGTCGTCTCGTCCCCCATCGACTCGAGCGCCGCCAGGAGGCGGGCCTGGCTCCCGCCGTGCGCGTCGATCAGCGCCGCGTACCGATCCACGGCGGCGCTCGCCGCGGCCACCAGGCCGGCGTCGCACCCCTGGTCCTGGGCTGCCTGGAGGAACTGGTGCAGGCCCCGCTCACCGGGGAAGAACGAGAGGGCCGTCACGCCGTTGCCCCTGTGACGGACCGCCCGCAAGAGCCGCTGGCAGATCGGCTTGGTGACGCCGAGCCACCGGCTCATGCCGCCGATCGTCCTCGCGTCCAGGGGGAATGCACGGATCAGTGTGCGGAACTCTCCCTGGAGGCGATCTCCCACACGCCAGGCGGTATCGGCGTCGGGCACGGCGGCATGTATTTCCTTGACCGCCAACGGGTTACTCCTTCGATGGGTCCCCCGGCAAGGGCCATCATGCTCCTATTGTATCTCAGAGTATCTCAGACTCACACAGAATAATCGTCGAATGCAGCTCGAATGCGGTATTGTAATCTGAAAGAATCTGAAACTGTGCTCGCTGATTCCCGAATAATCCTCGACCCCTCCTCTTGTTCGGAAAGGTAAGACCCATGAAGTATCGAGTGCTGAGCATCTCCGCATCGTGTGTGATTGCGACGGGACTGGCGGTTTCTGGTTTCTCCGGCGGTGTTCGGGCTGACCACATCCCCGGCCACGATAACGACGATCCCATATTCCCCGTGCCGATCCCCGTTGAGGAGTTCTTCAGTGGCGGCATCCTGTTCGTCACCGCGCTGGGTCCCCCTGGCGGCAGCGAGATCCACAACGCGACTTTCGACATCACCTATGTTTCCGACGGCGCCACGCCGGCGTCGGACCTGCATATCACCGTCGGCATGGTGCTCGGCGAACAGAATCCGGTCTACGTCGAGGCCGTCGTCAACGGTACCGATCTCGGCTTCGGCTCCGGGCCTGGCACGTTCCAGGGTTCCTTCGAGACTTCAGTACTGAACGGCGTCGCGGTCCAGGGCTTCTTTCCGCCGTACAGCATCGTGGACATCTCCATCGGGTCGATCGACGGCGGAATCCAAGGCACCGCCTACTTCGTGGATTCCTTCATCAACTTCGACCTCGAGGGGGCCACGCCCGGCGACGTCACCGGCGACGGCATCGTCGGCATCGATGACTTCCTGTTCCTGCTCGCCGCGTGGGGCCCATGCGACGATCCGTGTCCGCCGTCGTGCCGCCCCGACTTCGACGGCGACTGCTTCGTGGGCATAGAGGACTTCCTGTTCCTGCTCGCCAACTGGGGGTGATCGAAGCCTGGGTCGATTGTCCTGCGATCACACCAGCAGTGTTGCGGGGTTCTCGATCATCTGCTTGAGTGTTGCGAGATACCGGGCCGCGCTCGCGCCGTCGATAATGCGGTGATCGAGGCTGAGCGTTGCGGACATCTCCCACCCGACAGTCAGTTCGCCGTCACGGACCACCGGTTTCTGCAGCGCGGCGCCGACGGCCAGGATCGCGCTGTTGGGCGGGTTGATGATCGCGGTGAAGTGATCGACCCCGAACATGCCGAGGTTGGAGATCGTGAATGTCGAGTCGGCCATCTCCTCGATGGTCAGCCCGCGGGTGCGGGCCTTCTCTGCCAGGTGCTTGGAGTCCTGCGAGATGGTTCGCAGGCTCTTGCGGTCTGCCTGGCGGATCGTGGCCACGACGAGCCCCCCGCCACGCTCCGGCGGAAGCGCGATTGCCAGACCGATATTGACGTCGGCGTGGATCTCCAGGTGGTCACCCCCCCACGAGGCGTTGAACTCCGGGTGGTCATGGATCGCCAGGGCGCACCCGCGGACGAGAAAGTCGTTCAACGACAGCTTGATGCCCTGGTCGGTGAGTTGCTCATTGAGCGTGCTGCGGAGCCCGAGCAGCGCGTCCATGTCGAATGTGACCGTCACCTGGTAGTGCGGGATCGTGCTCTTGGCCTCAACCAGTCGCCGGGCGGTCATCTGCCTGATGTTGCTCAGCGGGACGGAACCCGGTTTGAGCCCGCCGATCGTCTCGATCGCGGTCGTCAACCCGGACGTCACCGGCGGTGCCGGCGAAGCCGTGACGGGTGTAGGCGTGACTGGTGTGCCGGATGGTTGAGCCGACGGCGGGACCGCGGCGACGGTCTCCTGCCCTGTCTCGACGGCCCGTTGGACGTCACGCTTGACGATGCGGCCGCCGGGTCCTGACCCCTGCAGCCCGGCCAGGTTGATGCCGTGTTCCTCGGCCAGACGCCGTGCAACGGGGCTGGCCTTGATGCGGCCGTCGCCCGCGACGGGCGCCGGTGCCGGTGTCGGCGCCGGTGCGGATGCCGGGGGCATCGACGCGGACACCGCCCCGGCGACGTCTTCGACAGCCTCGTCGTCCTCGGCAAGGACTGCGATCAGCGTCCCGACCTCCACCGTCTCGCCGGCCGGCACGACGATTCTTGCCATGTGGCCGTCGTCGAAGACCTGCATCTCCATGATGGCCTTGTCGGTCTCGATGTCGGCGACACTGTCGCCGGCGCTGACCGCGTCGCCTTCCTTCACGTTCCACTTGATGATCATGCCCCGCTCCATCGTGTCGGACAGACGCGGCATGGTGATTTCGATGGACATATCGGTTCCGGGTTCCGGTCCGGGAGGCTCCGTCAGGCGTTATAGGTGACGGCCCTGACGGCCTCCACGATCTTCCTGGCGTTCGGGAGCATCTCCTGCTCGAGGTTGTAGGCGTATGGGGCCGGGACATTGTCGCTATGGACCCGGACGACGTGGTTGTCGAGGTCGTCGAAGCAGACTTCGCCGACCTGCGCCGCGACCTCGGCGCCCACCGACGCGAACGGCCACGACTGGTCGACCACGACGCAGTAGTTGGTGCGCCGGACCGATTCCGCGATCGAGTCGATGTCCAGCGGCCGGATCGTGCGGCAGTCGATCACGTCGCACTCGATGCCCTCGTCCGCGAGCACGCCGGCGGCTTCCAGGCAGAAGTACAGCGGCCGGCCAAAGCTGACGATGGAGCAGTCGCCGCCCTGCCGGCGGGTCGTTGCCTCGCCGAACGGGATCAGGTACTCGTCTTCCGGGACCTCGCCCTTGACGCCCAGCAATCGTTCCGACTCCAGGAAGAAGACCGGGTTGTCGTCGCGGATGGCGGTCTTGAGCAGGCCCTTGGCGTCGTAGGCGTCGAAGGGGATCACCATCTTCAGCCCCGGCACATTCGAATAGAGCGACTCGACACACCAGGAGTGCGTCGATCCGAGCTGGCCGCCGGCCCCGTTGTTGCCGCGGAACACGATCGGGGTCGGGAATTGTCCGCCCGACATGTACAGCATCTTTGGTGCGTTGTTGAGGATCTGGTCGGCGGCCACCAGGCTGAACGACCAGCTCATGAACTCGATGATCGGCCGCAGTCCCGACATCGCGGCACCGATACCGAGACCCGCGAAGCCGGTTTCCGAGATCGGGGTGTCGATCACCCGTTGCGGCCCGAACTCCTCGAGCATGCCGCGGCTGACCTTGTAGGCGCCCTGGTACTCGGCCACCTCTTCGCCCATGAGGAAGACACGCGTGTCACGGCGCATCTCCTCGCTCATTGCCTCCCGAAGGGCGTCACGGAATTCGATGGTCCTGGTCATGGGTCGTACATCGTCGGCGGGCTTGTGCCGCGGTAAGGCCCCCACGTGTCTGTGTAGACGTCGGTATAGAGTTCGTCGAGCGTCGGCACGGGTGACGCCTCGGCCCACTTGATCGCGTCACGAATCTCCTTGCGGACACTCTTGATCATCGCTTCGTTCGCTTCGGCCGTGAAGCCGCGCTTGGTCTGGAGGTACTTCGAGAATCGTTCGATGGGATCCATTGCCTCGAACCGCTGTTCCTCGTCCTTTGTGCGGTACTTCCGCGGATCGGACATCGAGTGGCCCTTGAACCGGTAGGTGCGGATCTCGACGAAGGCCGGTCGCGAGGTCTCGCGGCATTGCTCGACGATCGGCTTGATACCGTCGTACACGGCCATGACGTCCATGCCGTCAATCGAGACGCTCTCGAAGCCGTAGGCGAGGGCCTTGGCCGTGAGGTCCTCGGACATCGTCGTCCCGCGGGCGATCGCGGTACCCATGGAGTACCCGTTGTTCTCGCAGATGAAGATGACGGGCAGGTCCAGCACGCCCGAGAGGTTCATCGCCTCGTGGAACGACCCCTGGTTGAGAGCGCCGTCGCCGAGGAAGCACAGGGTGACTCGCTTCGATCGGCCGCCGTTGATGACCTCGTCTTCGTACTTGGTCGCAAACGCGAGACCGGCACCGACCGGGCATTGCGCGCCGACGATGCCGTGACCGCCGAACATCTTCCGATCCCGGTCGAACATGTGCATCGACCCGCCCTTGCCCTTGGCACAGCCGCCGATGCGTCCCATCATCTCCGCCATGCAGTACCGGGCCTCGGTCCCGCGTGCCAACGCGTGGCCATGGTCGCGGTAGGCAGTGATGAGCGGATCGTCGTCGTTCAACGCGGCGATGGTGCCGACGGCCACCGCTTCCTGTCCGATGTAGACGTGGAGGAAGCCGCCGATTTTCTTGTTCTGGTAGGCCTGCATCGACCGGACCTCGAACTCCCGGATGAGCAGCATGTCACGCAACCATTTGCGTAACGTCTCGTCGGGAAGCTTCGCCGCCTGGCTTTTGGGTTCGGTCACGCGGTCAGTCGCCATCGTGGACATCGATACGTTCTCTGGTCAGGGTGCGGGATTCGCACGATATTATCGGCGCAATACGCACTCGACGTGAGATTCGTACCCGAAGCGATAAACGACCGTCCCAGCCACGCAGCGCGGAGCTGTCAATCGGCCCTGGCGTGACGTGTGTCCGGGGGTGTCGTCTCGAGCGCCTTGGCCTGGAGGATCAGCAGCGCGGTCTCCAGCTGTGGATCGAGGCCCTCGGTGATCAGGGTGTTGATGTCGGGGCGCTCGTCGGCGTCGTCGGCGTCCGCGAGGATGTCGGCGGCCTGCCGGATATCGAACGCGGCCTTGATCTCCTGTGGCGTCGTTTTGACCACGATGTCGGGGTGCACGCCCCAGTCGGTCGCGCCGGGGACCTTGTGCACGAGGTGGCCCTTCTCGCCCCGGGCCAGTTGCTCGGCGGTGGGCGGCAGCCGGTAGTACTGCGTGGTGAGTTTCAACAATGCATTGCTGCGCGAGATGGGGTGGACTGTCTGGACGCTGCCCTTGCCGTATGTGCGTCGACCGATGATCAACGCCGCGCCATGCGCCTGCAGGCAGCCGGCCACGATCTCGCTGGCGCTCGCGGAACCCTGGTTGACAAGCACGACCACCGGGACGCCGTCGCGGGCGATGACCGCCTTGTTCGGTTCGGCGCGCCGGTCGGGCCATGCCTTGCGGCCGTCCTTGGTCTCGCCGGAAACGATGATGCCCTCGTGCACGAACAGGTTGCTGATATCCACCGCGGATGTCAGCAGGCCGCCCGGGTTGTACCGCAGGTCGACGATCAGCCCGTTCGGCTGGCCGTGTCGCCGCATCTGCCGCCATGCCTTCTTGAGATCCCCGGCCGTGTCCTCGTTGAACGCCGTGACACGGACGTAGCCGATCCGCGTGTCGGGATCGACGAACCAGTCCCACTCAGGCTCGCCATCATCGTTCAGGGCCTTTTTCCACCAGCCCTTGACCGAGCGAATCTTTATCAGGTTGCGGCGGATCTTAAAGATGACGTGCTCGGCTTCGCCTTCACGTCGGATGGCCAGTTCCACCACGGTCCCCTCTCGACCGGTGATCCGGTCGACGGCGTCGTTGAGGCTCCAGCCGGCCGTCGAGGCGCCGTTCACCTGTGCAATCCTGTCACCCGGCTTGATACCGGCGAAGTACGCCGGTGTGCCCTCCAGGGGGCTTACGACCAGGATCTCGCGCTTGTCGTCGTGGCGGATCAGGATGCCGACGCCCACGAAGCTGCCTTGCGTGGATTGGCGGAACCGTCGCATCTTGTTGGGCCAGATGATCTCGGAGAACTTGTCGAGCTCACGCATGGCCCCATCGCCGAATTCGCGGTAGATCACCTTCTTCGGGAGGTTGATGGTCTGCTTGGACTCGTCCGCAATCTTGTCCAGCATCCGTGCGCAGTACCAGTAGCCGAGGTCGGCATCGGGTGCCGCGGTGAGCTCCGCCTGCTTCTGGTCGATGAAGTCGAGCCATGAATTGATCTTGTGTGCGTCCTTCAGTGTCGGGAACGTCTCGGCGAGCGCCGGTGTCGTCGCGACCATACGCATGCCCTTGAGCGCTCCGCGGAGCAGCGGCCGCCAGCCGGCGGCGTCGATGTGCGAATCGGCGGCCGTCTCGATGGCCCGTTTGACCATGCGATGATTGATGCCATCGACACGCTGCTTCCAGTCCTGTGTCAGCGAGGGGTTGAATTCGACCAGCGGCTCCTCGCCGAATCGCTCGGCCTGCCGTTGACGAAGCTCGTGCAGACGCTTCGGTGCGTAGTAGGTCAGCAGACCGAGTCGCTGGTTCACGCGGTCGAGTTCCCGCTGGAATTCTCCGGTGTGTTCATAGAGGACATTAAGGCGGTACAGCAACTCGTAGGCGTACAGCCAGTCACCATCACGCCGGGCTACCGGCACCTCGGCCTTGGCCCGACGAACGATCTTTTTCATGTCGCCATCGCTGAGAATGGCCTTGTGGTCATCGCTGAGTGTCTGGACTTCAACCGCCGATGTCAGTGCCTGTGAGATCGCGCCGGCCTCGAGGTGGTCGTGCATCAGCTTCCGGGCCTTGCCCCGGAACTCGGCGCGGTTGCTCCGCGCGGTCCGCAGGTTCAAGTTGTGCAGATCGATCGCGGCCCGCAGCCCCTCGGCCTGCTTGTTCTCCCGGGTTTCCGGGATCGCATCCAGGTAGGCGTCCAGCTGCCGCTGGTCGCCGCTGCTGGCCGACTCCCACACCAGCCTGGACCACTCCTGAATCGTCAGATTGGCGCGTTCGGTATCGGCGGCGCCCAGCGGCGCGACGATCGCTCCACCGACACAGAGCAACGAAAAGAGAATGGTCCGGGTGCGGCTGAATCGTGTCATGTTCGCTGTTGCCTTTGATGGGGTCGGTGCGGGGTACTTCCGTGTCATGCGGCGTGGGTTTTGGAGGGGCATTTCCGGGCCATCGACTGCGCATCGGTCATTGCCACAGAATCCTTCACCCGATTGGCCGCTCCCTGGTCGCTGTTGCTGTCCGGACCACCCGATAACGGACCCGAAACGTGCATCTGAGCGCTTTCAAGGACATGTTAGGCTTTGTACGTGCCCGCGGAGGAGCGGGTTCCGGTGACCCCGCCGGACCGGCCGGGAGAGCCGCCGCGTACACTGGGGCATGGGTGTACTGGCCGCGACAGCCGCGAATGGTGTGACGATGACGCCGGTGCCGGCCACCGCTCTCGGCCCCGCGCTCGCCCTGCTGGCGGCAGCCGTGTTCCTGGTGGGCCTGCTGGGGCTGGGGGCGATCGTCCTTTTTCGTTGGCGAAAGCCGTCCGTGCCGCAGCAGTCCGATCCCACCGAGATCACCGACGCATGGGCCGAGGCGGGGCGAAGGATAAAGGAGAGGCAGTAGCCGTCAGCCAGGAGCCAGTAGGGAAGAAGAATGGCAAGGACGATCGCACGTCGCTTGCGTCTGCACTACTGGCTACTGCCTCTCCTGTAGGGCTTTGCCCAACGCCCGCACCTCGGGTTTGTCCGGCGCAAGCAAGACCGCGCGGTGGTACAGGAAAACCGCGCGATCACGTTCGCCGGCTTTGATTCTCGCGTTCGCTGCACGCACGGCCGCCCGCCACGCCGTCGGGTGCCGCGTGTTGGCGCGGTACCGCTGCTCCCAGGCTTCCGCGGCTTTCGCCGGAAGGTCGAGGCTGGTGTAGCACGCCGCGATCTCGGCGGTCACGGCCTCCTCGACGCGAGTCCCGGCGTCCAATGCCACAAGCAATTCCAGTGCCGTCCGCGGGTCTCCGGACTCGCGACGGATGCGGGCCTCCTGGAGACGGAACGACAGGTTCCGGGGGTCCACGCGTCGCGCTTCGGTGATGTGTACGACGGCGGCCTCGCGGTCGGCCGCCCGCATGGCAAGGGCCGCAAGCGAGGCGTGCGCGTATGGCTCGTCGGGGTCCAGTTGCAGGACGCGTTGCAATGCCTGCCGCGCCTCGTCGGACCTGCCCAGCTGGATGAGTATCTGCGCCTCGTACAACGGTGCCTTGGCAGCGCCGGGGTCGAGCCGCCCGGACTCGCGGAAGTGAACGAGGGCGGCATCCGGCTGCCCGGCTGCGCTGGCGATCTCACCCGCGCTCTGGTTCAGTCCGGCAAGCATGTGCGGGTCACCGTCGGCGGTCTCGGCGCTGGCGACGGATAGCCGATACTGTTCGTAGGCATCTGCGACGTGACGCGCGGCGGCCGCTTCGTCACCGCCCGTTGACGCCTCGAAGCTCCTCAGGTAGAGCACCCGTCCGTACAACTCGTGGGCGCGATGGTCTTGTGGCACCTTTGCCAACAGGCTGACGATGATGGACTCGGCGTTGGCCGAGTTGCCGGCGGTGAGGTAGTGCTCGGCGGCCTCCAGAGAAGCGTCGATCGCTCCGGGAGCGATCGTGCTTTCGGCCGTGTTGCTCGACGCCGCCGTCGGCGACGCGGGCGTCTTCTGTTCGCAGGCGGCGCAGCAGATGGCTGTCAGCGCCGACAATCCGGCGGCGATCGGTCGCCGTCGTCGGCGTGTCGGGCCGTGAACGGTCTCGGGGGCGTCGACTATGATGGATTTCGCCATGATGCTCGCGGACTTAGCCAAATCATACGCTCCCGCCGAAAGCGAACAGGAGATCCGCGATCGCTGGGAGAACGCCGGCGTTTTTCACGCCGAACCGGGCGACCCCGGCGACCCCTATTGCATCCTGATCCCGCCGCCGAACGTGACGGCGGCCCTTCACCTCGGGCACGCGTTTAATAATACGCTCCAGGATCTGCTCATCCGGTATCACAGGATGCGTGGGTGTAACACGCTGTGGATGCCGGGGACCGATCACGCCGGTATCGCCACGCAGACCGTCGTGGAGAAACGTCTCGCGCAGCAGGGCATCCGTCGTGTGGACCTTGGCCGCGACGCGTTCGTCGAGAAGGTCCAGGCATGGAAGGACGAGTACCAGGCGACGATCCTCGAACAGCTCAAGGCGATCGGGTGTTCGTGTGACTGGCCGCGGGTTCGTTTCACCATGGACCCCATGTGCACCCGCGCCGTCCGCGAAGCCTTCTACCGCCTGTTCGCCGACGGGCTCATCTACCGCGGCAAGTACCTGGTCAACTGGGACCCGGTCACGCTGACGGCGCTCGCCGACGACGAGGTCGAGATGAAGGAGATCGACGGGCACATGTGGTACCTGCGTTACCCGCTTGTGCCGACCGGCGATGTGGCGACGGACCAGCCGGACAATACAGCCGGCGACGAATTCGTCGTCGTGGCCACGACCCGTCCGGAGACGATGCTCGGTGATACCGCGGTGGCGATGAATCCCCGCGACCCGAACGCCACCACCTTGATCGGCAGAAATGTCCGCCTCCCGCTGGTCAACCGCATCGTGCCCATCGTCGCCGACGACCACGTCGTCATGCCGGACGAGCCGGACAACCCGATGGCCCAGTACGCCACCGGCTACCTGAAGGTGACGCCCGCCCATGACCCCAACGACTGGGAGATCGGTCAGCGTCACGGGTTGGCGGTCATCAACGTCATGGCGCCGGACGCGACGATCTCGCGGGACCACGGCTGGCCGGCCGAGGAATTCGAATCCGGCCAGGCGGCCGAAGCCGAGCCGCTGTTGGGTCTTTCCCGCGAAGCGGCCCGCGAACGCGTGGTCCAATGGTTCCGTCAGCACGATCTGCTCGCCGATGTTCGCGACTATCGCCACAGTGTCGGGCATTCCTACCGGTCGCACGTGCCGATCGAGCCCTACCTCTCCGACCAGTGGTACGTGCGTGTGACCGATCAGCGTCTCAGCGGCGAGGCGTTACGGGCATTGTGCCCCGATCAGCACGAGGGTCCGCATCCGCCGCGGGCCGACGGTTCGCCTCGAACCGGTGACGGCGACCTGCGGTTCTTCCCCGCTCGCTACGCGCGGACCTTCCAGTCGTGGCACGAGAACCTGCGCGACTGGTGCATCAGCCGCCAGTTGTGGTGGGGCCATCGCATCCCGATCTGGACATTGCAGGCCCCGGACGGTCAGACCGTCGACGTGGACCGCTGGAAGGCGTTCGAGACCACCCACACCGGCCGGGTCGCCGGCCTCTATGAGGATGGCTGCGTGCGGTTCTGTCCCGCGGCGGAGGCCGTGGACATTGAGCGTGAACTCGAGGCCGCCGGGTTCGTCCAGGACCCCGACGTGCTCGACACGTGGTTCAGCTCGGCCCTGTGGCCCCTGTCGACGATGGGCTGGCCCGGTCCGGACCAGACGCCACAGACCGCGGGCCTGCTCGACAGATTTAATCCCTCGTCGGTCCTGTGCACGGCCCGTGACATCATCACGTTGTGGGTGTCGCGGATGGTCATGTTCAACCGGTACTTCCGCGACGGCACGCTGCCGTTCACACAGGTCTACGTGCACCCGATGATCCAGGACGGCGTCGGCCAGCGTATGAGCAAGTCGCTCGGTAACGGCGTCGATCCGCGGGACATCATCCACAGCCATGGCACCGACGCGCTGCGATTCGTACTGACCCAGATCGCAACAAGCACCCAGGACGTCCGGCTGCCCGTGGACATGCTCTGCCCGCACTGCGAGCAGACGTTCGAGCCGAATCAGATCACCAACGACGCCGGGTACCGTGTTGCGGCCCCGACGCAGGTGTGTCCCAAGTGCAAGGGCGTGATGCTCAGCGCGACCGCCGCGGCCTTGGGCGACGTCAAGCCGGACGACCAGACGCCGACGGCTCGCAACAGCTCCCGGAAATTCGATCTCGGACGGAACTTCGCCAACAAGTTCTGGAATGCAACGCGGTTCGCATTGGCAAAGCTCGACGGCGACGAAGCGATCAGCCTGCCGGGCGATGCAGGGGAACTGTCGCTGATCGATCGGTGGATCATCGGTCGGCTGCAGCACACGCTGGGCGTGGTCGAGGACGCGGTCGCCGGGTACCAGTTTCACCAATACGCCGAGGCGATGTACGACTTCATCTGGCACGACTTCTGCGACTGGTATCTCGAAGCCGTCAAGCCCACCGTGGGCGACGACCCGTCGCAGCGGCAGGTGCTTCGCACAGTGCTCAATGCCACCGTCCGGATGCTGCACCCGATCTGCCCGTTCGTTACCGAAACGCTGTGGCCGCATATCCAGGCGGCCGGTGCGCCGGGGCTGCCCGGTGTCACACTCGACGCTGGATCCCGACCCGACCTGCTCGCGACGGCGCCATGGCCGCGGGTCGCCGGCGGTATCGACGAGCAGGTGAGCGCGACCGTCGAGCGCATCCAGACGCTGACGATGGCGATTCGCAATCTCCGCGCCGAGCACAAGGTGTCGCCGAAGAAACGCATCAAGCTGTTTGCCGGGGGGCCGACGCTGGCGTTGATCGAGTCCGGTGGCGGGATCGTGCAGACGATGGCGGGTTTGTCGTCCGTCGAGGCGGTGCACGACGGGGCGACGCCCGATGGGACGATCCCGCTGGCGATCGAGGGCGATCAGGTCTTTGTCGGTGGTCTTGTCGAGGCGGTGGATGTCGATGCCGAACAGGCCCGCCTGACCCGTGTCTGCCAGGAGAAGGAGAAGGCCGTCGTCCGTTACCGGTCGAAGCTGGAGAACAAGGGCTACATCAACAAGGCCCCGGCGGC
>Ga0209988_10001947_pt1 | contig 13597 bp, 9 predicted proteins | sample N075metaG_FD_183115 | JGI IMG/M metagenome (GOLD analysis project Ga0209988, IMG submission 183115) | Deep subsurface microbial communities from Kermadec Trench to uncover new lineages of life (NeLLi) - N075 metaG (SPAdes) (version 2) | ecosystem: Environmental > Aquatic > Marine > Ocean trench... | reverse complement strand
ACGGTTCGCTTGATGCCGTCTGGAGTTACCTCATAGGCCCAGGCGAACAGCAATGCGATGGGCATGCCGAGTATCAGGAATGCGATGAGCATCCTCGAGGTCCAGTCCGGCAACAGCAATGCGGGGAACATGACGTCGCCGACCTGCATCAGCAACCAGCTGACGACAAAGTAGATTATGGCAACGCGAAAAACGTTACGACGTTTTAGTTCCTGAACGAATGATGTGACCATTCGCCTCCCCTTTTTTCAAAGGATAACAGGAACCGGGCAATCAGGGCGTGGCTTCGCCGTTCGGCAGCTGCTCCAGCCACTCGATCATGTGGCTTTGCTGGAAAGCGAAAAACGGGTTGTAGCGCATACGCAGAAAGTACTCGGCGTTCAGGCGCATAACGCTGCGTTCACCACGTGGAGCTAGTGCGCCGAACGAGACTCGATGACCACCGTTCACATCGCCGTTGCCGTAAACCGCATCGTCGGCACGAAACGGTAGTGCTATGTGTGAAAGCGAGAACACGCTTTCCGGCCATTCCATGTTTGTTGCTTCAATCACGGCGTCGCTTGATCCTGATAACAAGCTCATAGTGTCGACGGCTCGACTTTGGGAGTCATGGTTTTGAACAACAGTTACGTTGAAACTTAGTGGCGCCATCGACTGAAAATACCCGGCCGGGTTCACGGGTTCGCCCTGCATGAGCGTTAGTAAAGTGCTGTTGCTATTAACGTCGTAAACAACGAGGCTGCTGCCGTTTTCCGGCAGGCGCTTGTATAGCAGGCTGACAATAGCGCGAGCACTAACCGTGTTATCTACAGCCGATTGAAAGGTCAATATGGGCGGCAGCTTCGCAACCTCTGCCGCTTGCGCGAGTTCATCGTGCGTTCGCTCGAGAATTCTGTACATTTCCCAGGCTGCTCTGTTCGGGAATGAGGTGAATTTGAACGGATCTACTTCCGGCAGCACCGATTGCCAGCGAAACTTCTCGAAATAGGGCATCCAGGACACAGCGGAATGCAGGTTCGTGACGATTGCGAGAGGGGATACAGCTATGGCTGGCGACATCAGCACGAGTGCGTCGGGACAGGCCAGGCCTGCGTAATCTTCGCAGCGCAACGCGTAATCGATGGCCATGAGCCCGCCCTTGGAATAGCCAACGAGTAACAATGCCTGGTCGGCGCCGGCTTGTTGCATCGCGTGTCGCACGGCAACTCGAACGGCCGCGGCCCAGTCTTCCCAGCGCGTTTGCAACAGTCCGCCGACGGCGAAACCGTGGCCCGGCATGCGTGGCACGACGACGTTGTAGTCCGCGGCGAGCAGCGCTTCAGCCGTCGATAGCATCGTGTAGGGAGAATCGGTGAGACCGTGGATCAGCACGGCAACACCACGAGGTGAGACAGCGCGCATTTCGTAAGAACGGTTCCAGTTGCCATCAAAGCGATGCGGGCTTGTTACGCTCGTTAGCGAATATCGGTCTACCAGGCTATCGGGGCGCGACGCAGCGGGCACCTTCTCAGCCAACTCATCTGCCAGGCGGTCCTCAATTGCCAAATAGGCCGACCAGTCGGTCGTCTCTTCCTGTGACGCGTCAAACTCATGCTCGAAATAAATACGGTGCTCGGGGCCGAGGTCCGGTTTGTTACGCGAGATAAATGCGGCGGCGATATAAACCAAAAGAGCCAGAGTCAGCAGAAATGTTGCAATCCACTTGCTGATTTTGCCGACGATGGCCATTTAGCCGGTGTTTTGCAGGCCCTGAGCAATGCCGTTGACGCTTGCGAGCAGGGCCTCGAACAAGGCTTCGTCCTCGCAATCAGATGCACGCCAGCGCGCGAGCAAGTCGACTTGCATCAAGCTCATCGGATCGACATAGGGGTTACGAAGCATGATCGCGCGCTGCAAAGTCACGTCGCCCTCAAGCAGTTCCTTGTGTTCCGAGTACTCAAGAATCAGGTCGCGCGTCAGCTTGTATTCCTTTTCTATTATCGGGAAGAACACATCGTGCAGGTCGCCGGAGAGTCTGGAATACAATTTCGCGATTCCGAGGTCGGACTTGGCAAGCACCATTTCCGCATCGGCCGTCAAAGCCCGCATGAAATACCACTCCGCAAACATGCTGCGGAATTCTTTGTCGTCGAAGGAAGCGGCAGCCTTCTGCAGGCCGGTACCGATGCCGTACCAGCCCGGCAGCAGGTAGCGCGCCTGAGTCCAGGAGAACACCCATGGAATCGCCCGCAAACCTTCAATGCCGGATCTTGAACCGCGTGACGCAGGCCGCGAACCGATGCGCATTTTTTCGATGAGATCTATCGGTGTTGCCTTGCGGAAGTAGTCAAGGAACTCCGGTGTGTCGTAGACAAGCTTTCGGTAGGCCTTGCGACTTTCGCTGGCAATGACGTCCATCATCGCATGCCATTCGGGTTGATCGTTGCCTCGATGTCGCGGCATGGCTGTGGCCAAAGCAACCGAACCTGTAACTTGCTCGAGTGTTCGCAGGGCGATGCCGCGCAAGCCGTATTTCTCGTTAATAATTTCGCCTTGCTCGGTAACGCGCGAGCGGCCGTTTACAGTTCCCGGGGGTGCGCCAAGTATCGCGACATGCGTCTTGCTGCCGCCGCGACTAATCGTTCCACCGCGGCCATGAAACAGCGTTAGCTCGACATCTTCGGACTCGACGACATCGACAAGCGCCTCCTGCGCGGTCTGCAGAGCCCAGCGGGCGGAGGCGAGACCGCCGTCCTTATTGCTGTCGCTATAGCCGATCATAATCATTTGCTGTCCGTTGCGGGTCTTGAGATGTGCCCGGTATAGATCGGTGCCTAGCAGGTCACGCAGGATGTCAGGACCGTTGTGCAGGTCATCGACGGTCTCCAGCAACGGTGCCACATCCAGGGGAACCTCGCCACGCCGAGTGTGCAGCTCGCCCCATTCGGCCAGCAACAGGACCGACAAAATATCATCGGCACCCTTCGTCATGCTGACAATAAATGGGCCGATGGCACTGTCACCAAATTTGCGACGGCAAAAAGCGATGGCCTGAAAAACAGCAATAGTCTTGCGCGCCTGATTGGAAAGATTCTGCGGGATACCTTCTCGCGACTGAATAGCCGCAACGATTTTTTGCGAGCGTTCCGCGGCCGTGCGGTTCACCCAATCATCGTCGCCAAGGCATTCACCTACGACGCGTCGATGAATCTCGGCGTCCTGGCGAATATCCAGTGTGACGAGGTGGAAGCCGAAGGTTTGGACGCGGCGCAGCAAACGAATCACCGCGAATTGCCCGGCGTGCTTGCCCTTGTTGGCGCCCAGGCTGTCCGAGATCAGTTGCAGGTCTTCTTCAAACTGACTGACATTCTCGTATGGAAACACATCATCGTCGTAAGTCGATTGCAGTCGTGCCTGAATAAGCCGCAGAAAAATGCGATAAGGCATGTCACGATGGCGAGCGGGCACCGCGTGATAGGCAACATGGAATACGTTGCTATACTCGTCGATCTTGGCGAGCAAACCGTCACTTACAGTAACTCGATTACTCGACTGGCTTAGCTTGGCCGACAACGCGGCACACTCGTTGTAATACAGGTCAAGAATGAGCGAGCGTTGACGCGCCAGCGTGGCACGGATCGTTTTGGCATTTACGTTTGGATTGCCATCCATGTCGCCACCGACCCAGGACGCGAAGTGCAGGATACGCGGCACATGGACATGTTTGGCCGCTTCACCGTAAATACGCTCGATAGCGTTTTCAATGTCCTCGTAATAAGGCGGCACTGCTCGATACAACACATCCGTCAGAAAAAACAGCACGTGTTCGAGCTCGTCGGCCACGGTCATTTGTTCTGCCGGATGTTCTGCCGTCTGCCAGCCGGCTGTAATCAATAAGCGAATATTGGACAGCGCCGCGTCTGTTTCCTGCGGCGTCATCGTTGGATTCAACATATCGATCAGGTGCCTGACAATATTCTGTTCTTTTCGCAGCATCGTGCGGCGAGTTGGCTCGGTGGGGTGCGCAGTGAACACGGGCTCGATGCGCAAGCAGTTGAGTAGCTGCTGCAACTCATCAGCGCTCATGCCGGATGCCTTGAGCTTGATCAATGTGTCTTCGAGACCGCCCGGCTGGTAATGACCAACATCGCGCAGGTATTCGCGGCGCCGCCGAATGCGATGCACTTTCTCGGCTGTGTTCACCATCTGGAAGTAGGTGGAGAAGCTGCGGATTACTGACAGCGCGAATTGGGGGTCGAGGCCTTCCACGAGTGTCGACAGTTCTTCACCGTCGCGTTCGTTGCCTTCGCGGCGTCGAATGGATCGCAGTCGCGCGTTTTCCACAAATTCGAAAAGCTCCGCGCCGCCCTGGTCCGAGATCAGCTCTCCAACCATAGCGCCAAGCGTGCGAACGTCAGCTCGTAGTGCCTGATCTTTGTCTTCGAAGGTAATGTCTTGGCGGCGCACGGTTTTGCTCTTGAAAAGGAAGGCCTGCACCGATGTGCGTCGCGACAATAGCAAAATCTGGTCGGGCTGCCCAGTTACGCCACGGGCGCTCGGCCACCTTATCCCGGACAATGGCGGCTGTCGTTCGACAGAGCTTTCACGCTATCCACGGAAGGATTGTTATGACAGGTAATCGTGGCACGGCAATCCTGCGTCGTGCCGTGGGCAACGACGATGGTGTCAGCACCTGCGGGATTGCGCTGACAACAGATGTTTCGCGAAGTCTGGCTTCCGAGCCCTTATTTGCGCGCCTTGCGGGCCAGATCGTCGATGCGCTCGGTCGCCGCCTGGCCGTGTCGCTGCAATTGTTCTGGCCACAGGACAAGCAACACGCCACCGCTGAGTTTGAGTCATTCTGTCGTGGACTGGCACACGCTCTGGATCTGGCTGGCGCGAACAAGGCGGCACTGGAAATCACGCTGACAGGCCAAGCGCCGCAACCCGCAGCAGCGTGGCAGATTCGTCGTGATGTGTTGGCTGCGGGTCCGCTCAACATTATTTGTGACGAACCGTCGATGTCTGCAAGAGAGTTCTGGCTGCAACTTTGGGACTTGCGCGCTGAGTCGAACGTACGTGCAGCTTTTTGGCCGCTTGTGACAAGTCCCTGTCCCTTATTGACGGCCGAGCATGCCGACAACATTTTGCCCGGGCTGGGGCTGCAGGCGCCGTCCGAAACTGCCTGGATAACGGCAACTTTGAGTTTGAACGACTATGCGGATAGCGGCGGTGAGCTGGATGACGCGGCCCTCGCACTGGCACTGGACGATGTGTTTGCAAAAGCGGAAGCCGCGCACGCAAATGCAGAGTGGCCAACGGCCGTCATGCAGCACGACGCCTGGATGAATCGTCGGCTGGCTATCCGTGTGGAGGGTCTGGCGGATTATGCGAAGCGCTGTGGATTGGCACCGGAGCGGCATGAAACGCTGCAGCGATTGCGGCAGATATTACTGCAAATCCGGCAGGTTCTGCAGCAGTGTTCACAGCAACAGGCGAAAGCGCATGGCATATTGCCCGCAATAGACCTGCACAACCCGGCGGGCAAACTGCCTGCCGGGCCACAAAGAGATCGCTGGAAGAGCCGCTGGTTAAGCGCTGTCGAGCAGGCGGCCGTACGGCATCGCAATATGCTGGTGTTGTCGCCATGGGCGCTTTTCCCGCGCGGGAGCGCCGATTTGCGCTGGATGGACCTGTTGCCGCTGCTAGGCCTGGCTGATGCCTGTGTTTTTCGCGACAGGCCGGACATATCGGGCTGGACTATCAATGAATTCAAGCACTTCCATCGTCGAACCTGGGCCTTGATGCGGCGAATTGAGGCTGACACACTGATTGCGGAGCGGCTATGAACTAGGATACGGTTCACTATTGCGAGGGGAGAGGGGGCCGCTTGAATTCGATAGCAATTGACGCACACGGCGTCGCGGTTCTGATACTGACGGTTATTGCGCTGTTCCTGTTCACGCGCGACCGCATTCCGCTCGAGTCATCGTCGCTGACGATCCTGATTCTTCTCGTGGCGGGCTTCACGTTGTTCCCGTATCAGCGCGACGGTGAGGTACTGATTTCCGCTGCTGACTTCTTCGCAGGATTCGGCAACGAAGCGCTTGTCGCAATTTGTGCCCTGATGATGGTTGGCAAGGCGCTGGAGACGACCGGCGCGCTACTGCCCCTCGCGAGCGTGGTCAGCCGCGCCTGGTCAACACGTCCAGTTCTCGCACTACTGACTACTTTATTGGCAGCCGCGATCCTGAGCGCATTCATGAACAACACGCCAATTGTTGTGTTGCTTATGCCGATTCTGGTTGGCGCTTCGTTGCGTGCAAAATTTCCCGTGTCGGGCGTCATGTTGCCCATGGGTCTCGCGACGATCATCGGCGGCATGTCAACGACGATCGGCACATCGACCAACCTGCTCGTTGTGGGTATCTCCCAGGATCTGGGGATGCACGAGTTCACGATGTTCGAGTGGGTATTGCCAGTCGCGATCGTGGGCGGTGTTGGATTATTATTCCTGTGGCTCGTTGCCCCGCGTTTATTGCCGGATCGGACACCGCCGATGGCCGATACGTCGCCGCGTATCTTCAGCGCCCAGCTAAATATTAAAGAGGGCGGATTCGCCGACGGCAAGACCTTGTCGGAGGTACTTGCCAAGGCAGACGGCAACATGCGCGTCGACAAGATTCAACGCAGTGAATCCTTGTTTCTTGCCAAGTTGCCGTCTGTAATTTTGCAGCCCGGCGACCGATTGTTCGTGAAGGACTCGCCGGAGAACCTCAAGCATTTTGAGCAGATTCTTGGTGCGACGCTCTACAACATCTCTGATAGCGAGCACCCGATTGATGAAGAGACGCCGTTGAAAGCAGAGGGACAACAGCTTGCGGAAGTGGTTGTCACTCGTGGATCGCCACTGCACTTGCGCAGCCTCGCGGCTGCGCGCTTCAGTGCCAGCTACGGCTTGTTGCCACTGGCGCTGCATCGTGTACGCGCGCCGAGCTCACAGGTGACAGGCGACCTCAACATGATTCGTCTGCGCGCAGGCGATGTCTTGCTGGTACAAGGCACAAGTGACGCAATCGCCAAGCTCAAAGAATCGGGTTCGATGCTCGTGCTTGATGGCACGACTCAGTTGCCGCATACACACCGCGCCAAGCGTGCGCTGTTCGTCATGGGATTCGTCGTGGCTGCTGCTGCGTTCGGCATCATGCCGATCGCGGTCAGTGCGGTGATCGGCCTCGGTCTCATGATCGCGACGGGCTGTCTGAACTGGCGTGAGGCAGCAAGTGCGCTGTCGATTCCCGTTGTCATGATCATTGTGACCAGTCTAGCGCTCGGCAAGGCACTTATGGGTACGGGCATGGCGGACTATCTTGCGTTCTCGTTCGTCGGGGCAACGTCGGCGCTGCCGACGCCATATATACTGAGTGCGTTCATGCTGCTGATGACGCTGATGACGAATGTCGTGTCGAATAATGCGGCGGCCGTCATCGGCACCCCGATCGCGATTGCAATCGCGACGCAGCTGGGTGTTAGTCCGGAACCCTTCGTCCTGGCCGTGTTGTTCGGTGCGAACATGAGTTTCTGTACTCCCTACGGTTACCAGACGAATCTCCTGATCATGAGCGCCGGCGGCTACAAGTTTTCCGACTTTCTGCGCGTCGGCATACCCCTGACCGTCATCATGTGGATCGGCTTCTCGATAGTGTTGCCCCTGATGTACGACTTGTAAGTGTGCGTCAGGTCACTTGTTGCGTGGGCAAGCATTGACGTCTGAGGATTGGGCGGTAATACTCAGGCCATGAATGCACGGCTGAACAAGAACTGGTGGTGGCTGAACTCAACGGAGAGGGCGGCCGGCTGACCTGTAGCTGAGCAAATCGAATTTCGAAGCCCATCTCCGCGACAGCGCAGATGGGTTTTTTTATTGCTGTAATCGGAGCGGCTTGTAGGAGGGTCGTAGGAGCGGCTTTAGCCGCGACCGTCCCCGATCGTCGGAGTGCCTTGTAGGAGGGCCGTAGGAGCGGCTTTAGCCGCGACCGTCCCGACCGTAGGCGTGGTCGGGCCTGAAGACCCTCCTACAATGCCGCAAACGCAGCACCAACAGTGAGACAAGGAAAAACATGCAAGCACCGTTCGACATAGCCGCAGACCTCGACACGCCCGTGTCGGCGTTCCTGAAGCTGGGCCCGCTGCGGCCTCGCTACCTGCTCGAGAGTGTCGAGGGTGGCGAGCGTCTGGCGCGTTACTCCTTCCTGGGCTTCGGGGACGCGCTCGAGGTTCGCATGGACAGCAAGGCGTTAACCGTCGACGGCAAGAAAAATCCTCGGCCCACCACACAAGCGGCCTACCTCGATGCATTGCGCAAGGCCTTGTCGCTTGCGCCCCGACCCAAGCCCGACGTCGAAGAGCTGCCGTTCGCGGGTGGTCTTGTCGGCGTTTCGGGTTATGACGTCGTGCGCTTGTTCGAGCGTCTGCCACAGAACACGACGCCGCAAGCAAACGTCCCGGATGCAGCATTCATGGCGACCGCATCGCTGCTCGTGTTCGATCACCTGACACGAAGGGTCGCACTGTTGCACGACGGGCCCGAGTACGAACGCCAGCGCTTGCGCAGCGAAGTTATCAAACGATTGCGCGGGCCGGTTCCCAAATCCGAGAACTCGATTCAGACCTCGGATGCCATGCCAAGCCTGACCGAGGCCGAGTACGCGGACCGGGTGAAGGCCTGCAAGGAATACATTGCGTCCGGGGATATTTATCAGATCGTCGTGTCGGTGTTGTTCAGGGGCAAGACGAACCTGGCGCCATTCGAAGCATATCGGGCGCTGCGATTACTGAATCCGTCGCCTTATATGTTCTTCTTTGACTTCGGTGACGTACAGGTCGCCGGCTCGTCACCTGAGGCGCTTGTGCGTCTTGACGGCAAGATCGCATCGCTGCGACCCATCGCCGGCACGCTGCCGCGCGGCGCGACCGTCGACGAGGATCGGGAAAACGAGAAGGCGTTGCTCGCGGATCCGAAGGAGGCTGCCGAACACGTCATGCTTGTTGATCTTGCGCGCAACGATCTTGGCCGCGTAGCGAGCGCCGGTAGCGTGCATGTAGATCCGTATCGCTCGATCGAGCGCTACAGCCATGTCATGCACATCGTCAGCGGCGTTCAGGGTGAGCTCGGCGAGGGCTTCGATCAGTTCGACCTGTTTGCTGCAAGCTTTCCGGCGGGCACCTTGGTCGGCGCGCCAAAGGTTCGGGCGATGGAGATCATCGAAGAAATGGAGCAGGTCGGCCGCGGTCTGTATGCGGGCACGGCCGGCTACTTCGGCATCAGCGGTGACATGGATCAGGCGATCACGATTCGGACGCTGGTTTTCTCGGGCGATGAGTACAGTTTTCAGGCCGGTGCCGGTATCGTCGCGGATTCGGTGCCGGCGCGTGAGTACCAGGAGGTACTCGCGAAGAGCGCGATCCTGCGCAGCGCGCTCGAAATTGCCGGGGAGGGGCTGTAATGGCCGTGTCGAAAGAATTCGCACATGTTCACATGCTGCTGATCGACAACTACGATTCGTTCACCTACAACCTCGTACAGGCATTCGCGGCGCAGGGCGCCGATGTCATGGTGTATCGCAACGATACGATTAGCGTTAAGGAAGCTCTGGCTACAAAGCCAACGCATCTCGTGATCTCTCCAGGGCCCGGCCGGCCTGAAGACGCGGGTGTGTCGCTGGACATGATTGCCGCCTTCAAAGACATCGTGCCTTTGCTTGGTGTGTGCCTTGGGCACCAATGCCTCGTACAACACTTCGGCGGCAACATCGTTCGCGCCGAGCGCCTGATGCACGGTAAAACGTCGACAGCAAAACATGACGGCAAAACAATTTTTGCGGGTTTGCCGAAGGACTTCGAAGTGGGTCGTTATCATTCGCTGTGTGCCGAACATGAATCCTTACCCGCCGAACTCGAATTGACGGCGCAAACGGAGCGCGGCGAGATCATGGGCGTACGTCACAAGACGCTGCCACTCGAAGGCGTGCAGTTTCATCCTGAAAGTGTATTAACACCGCGCGGTGACGATTTGCTGGCGAATTTTATGAGAATGACATCGTCATGAAACAAGAATACAGCGCCATGCTCGATCGCCTGCTCGATGGCAACTCACTCAGCGAGGGGGAAGCGCACGGGCTGATGGTGAAGCTGGCCGAGGGCGACATGGCGCCCGCATTGGCCGGTGCGCTGCTCGCAGGTTTGCGCGCAAAGGGCGAAACGGCCGATGAGGTTCGAGGTTTCGCAACCGCCATGCGCGAACTCGCTGTGCACCCCGTCATCCCGGACGGCACACCAACGGTCGACACGGTCGGCACGGGCGGTGACGGGTCGGGTAGCCTGAACCTGTCAACGGGAACCGGATTGCTGGCCGCGGCGAGCGGTGTGCGCGTTGTTAAACACGGCAACCGCTCCATATCGAGCCGCTCGGGCAGCGCGGACATGCTCGAGTGTCTGGGCATGCCGTTGCCGTTGCACGAGAAAGAGGCTGTCGCCTGTCTCGAGGCCACGGGTTTTACGTTCTTGTTCGCGCCGGCCTACCATCCGGCGATGAAGGCTGTCGTACCGGTTCGTGGCGCGCTCGCGGTCAGGACTGTGTTCAACATGCTTGGCCCCCTGACCAACCCGGCCGCGCCGCCGTTTCAACTGATCGGCGCCTGGAGTCAGGAAGCAGCAAAACTCATGGCCGAAGCGCTTGCCGGCATGCCGATCGAACGCGCGTTTGTTGTTCACGGAACGCCAGGATGGGATGAGGCAACACCGGTTGGTGAGTTTGTTCTGTATGACGTGCGCGCGGGAGCTGTCGAAGAAAGCATACGCACGCCCGAGGATTACGGCCTAGCGCGTTGCACGCCCGAGGATCTTGCGGGGGGTGATGCCGAGAACAATGCGCGTGAATTGCAGCGCGTGTTTAGCGGCGACGATAAAGGCGCGCACCGGGATGCGTTGCTCATGGGTACGTCGCTGGTTCTCGAAGTACAGGGATCGGCGCGCGATGCGCAAGAAGGCGTCGAGATTGCTGCCGCTGCACTTGATAGCGGCGATGCGGAGAAGCTTCTCGAACGCCTGAGGAAACATTTTCAAAGCTAATGAGCGATTTCCTGCAACAAATGGCGTCACTGAGTAGCGAGCGCGCGGCGATGGTTGGCGCGATTCGACCCGCTGATCTCGACAAAGAATTGCTGCCGTTGCAGCTCGCCGTATTCGATGTCATCGCAGAGATTAAAGATCGTTCACCCGCCGAGGGCGCGCTCACGACAGACGACAGCAATCGGGCACAACAAGCCCGGCGCTATGCAGATGGCGGGGCAGCGGCGATATCCGTGCTGACCGAGCCGAGCTGTTTTTCAGGTGATCTGTCGCACGTAGTCGAGGTCGTTAAGGCCGTCCCGGACACACCGGTCATGCGCAAGGATTTTCTCGTCGAGACCGTGCAGATCGTTGAGGCGCGGGCTGCCGGCGCGAGCGGTGTCTTGCTGATCGTAACGATGCTGTCCGATGCGAAATTACGTTCAATGCTCGACTGCGCTTACGAGCACAACATGTTCGTGTTGCTGGAATCTTTCGATGAGCAGGATCTCAGCAGAATCATCGAGTTCATGACCGCCGCGGATCTGGCTCGCGCAAACGAGAACGCGCTGTTGTTCGGCGTCAATACTCGCAACCTGCGCACGCTGGCCGTGGATCCGGATAGGTTGCAGAAGCTCGCAGCGGTATTGCCGGAAGGCCGCTGCGTTGCGGAAAGCGGCTTGCATACAGCAGACGATGTCGAATGCGTTGCGGGCTGGGGATATTCACTCGCACTGGTCGGAACGGCGTTAATGCGAGCTGAAGATCCTGCGGCACTGATCGTGGCCATGCGCGCGGCCGGCACGATGCTGGTGAGTGTATGAGCCTGCTGGTTAAAATCTGCGGGCTGCGTACTGAGACCGATGTTAACGTCGCGGTTGCGGCGGGCGCTGACGCGATCGGTTTCGTGTTCGCGAAGTCTGTTCGCCGGGTAACGCTGCAAGAAGCGGCTGCGGCTACAGCAAGCATGCGAAGTGATGTTCGCAAGGTTGCCGTCATGCGCCACCCGAGCGATGAAGAGTGGCAGGAAGTCTTGCTGGAGTTTCGACCCGATGTCCTGCAAACCGACATAGAGGACTTTGAGTCTCTGGCTGTGCCGGATACGGTGCAATGCTTGCCCGTTATTCGCGAAGGAAGCCCGGCACTGGCAGACGATCTGCCCGACGTATTCCTCTATGAGGGCGGCAATAGTGGCCAGGGTGAAGCAGTCGATTGGGAAAAAGCGGCCGCAACAGCGTTGCGCGGCAAGCTGATTCTTGCGGGTGGTTTGAACGCGGCTAACCTTGGCGACGCAATAGCCATTGTGCGTCCATTCGGTGTCGACGTATCCAGCGCCGTCGAATCCGAGCCTGGCGTCAAGAGCGCCGCACTCATTCGAGAATTTATCGATGCAGCGAGAGCTGCGGAGCAAAGTACATGAGTTCACTCATCGCGGCCGATGAAGCGCAGGCGCTTCTCAAAGCAATGATAGCGGGCAACTTGCCGGACGCACGCGGTCGTTTCGGTCCGTTCGGTGGGCGTTACATTCCGGAAACACTCGTGCCCGCGTTCGAGCGCCTGGAGCAAGGTGTTGCCGAGCACTTGCATGCTGAGGATTTCCAGGCCGAATTTCGCAAAGAACTTCGTGAGTGGGTCGGGCGCCCAACGGCGCTGACACATGCGCCGCGGCTGAGCGAGCGCTGGGGTGCTGATGTCTGGCTCAAACGAGAAGACCTGGCGCACACGGGTGCACACAAAATCAATAACGCGATTGGCCAGGCGTTGCTCGCGAAACGCCTGGGCGCGAAACGCATTATTGCCGAGACAGGTGCCGGGCAGCACGGCGTCGCGACGGCGGCCGCCTGCGCACGGGTCGGTTTGCCATGCACTGTTTACATGGGTGCTGTGGACATTGTTCGACAGGCGCCGAACGTGGATCGCATACGGCGGCTTGGCGCCGACGTGGTCGCGGTCGAGTCCGGCGATAAAACCCTGCGCGCCGCGATCGATGAGGCGCTGCGCGCCTGGGTGACAGATCCCGAAGGCATTTACTACATTCTAGGTTCGGCCGTGGGCGCGCATCCCTATCCCTATCTCGTGCGTGAATTGCAATCCGTCATTGGCGTGGAGGCCCGACAGCAAATGCTCGATCAGGCCGGTGGTTTGCCGGACGTCGCGTTTGCATGCGTCGGCGGTGGATCCAATGCGATTGGTCTGTTCTATCCGATGTTGGCAGACGATGTCGAGTTGATCGGTGTCGAAGCAGGCGGCACGGGCGACGGCCTCGGGCAGAATGCGGCAACACTGGTAAACGGAACACCCGGAGTATTGCAGGGTTCCTACACGATCATCCTGCAGGACGACGATGGACAGGTGCAGGAAACGCATTCGATTTCAGCGGGTCTCGATTATTCCGGTGTGGGACCGGAGCACGCCTTGTTGCAGGCAACAGGTCGCGTGAAATATATTTCCGCGAAAGATGACGAAGCATTGGATGCGTTGCAGGAACTGTGTGCGACCGAAGGCATAT
>Ga0209988_10001946_pt1 | contig 13603 bp, 14 predicted proteins | sample N075metaG_FD_183115 | JGI IMG/M metagenome (GOLD analysis project Ga0209988, IMG submission 183115) | Deep subsurface microbial communities from Kermadec Trench to uncover new lineages of life (NeLLi) - N075 metaG (SPAdes) (version 2) | ecosystem: Environmental > Aquatic > Marine > Ocean trench... | reverse complement strand
GAGCGGCGCGAGGACATAAGGAAGGGTCCCATGAGTGATGCGACTGACGAGGTTCACGGCGGCGGCTGCCTGTGCGGGGCGGTGCGCTACGAGGCGCGCGGGCCCTTGGCCGGCGTCACCGTCTGTCATTGCGGCCAGTGCCGGCGCCAGAGCGGCCACTTGTACGCGACGAGCGGCGTTTTGCGGCGGGACCTGACGCTGATCGAGGACCGCGGCCTGAAATGGTATCGCGCGTCGGAGACGGCGCGGCGCGGTTTCTGCGGCGAATGCGGCTCGACGCTGTTCTGGCAAGGCGATGGCGGCGACGCGACTGCGATCCTGGCCGGCAGCCTCGACGCGCCGACCGGCCTCAAGCTGGCCCGTCACATCTTCGTCGCCGACAAGGGCGATTACTACGAGATCACCGACGGCCTGCCGCAGCACGCGGCGAGCGACACGCCGGCGTAAAATCGCTCCCGCCGCTCCGCGGGTCGCGCCGCCCGCGTCGTCGAAGACCTTGCGCGTAGCCCAGGCCACGCGCCGCGGCCTTGTCCTGGCGGATCGGCGCCGCCCGACGCGACGAGGCGCCTATCCTTGGTGAGAACGCGGGGCTAAGCCGCGCGCGGCGCCGCGGCCTTCACTTCGTCGCTGACATAGGGCGCGAACGTGTCGAAGTTGGCGTGGAAGCGGCCGACCAGATCGCGCGCCGTGTCGTCATAGGCCTGCTTGTCGGCCCAGGTATCGCGCGGCCGCAGCACCTCGCTCGGCACGTCGGGGCAGGCGTCGGGCACGGTCAGCCCAAAGCTCGCGTCGACGCTCATCGGCGCGGTCGCCAGCCTGCCGTCGAGCGCGGCGTGCAACAGCGCGCGGGTGTATTGGATCTTCATCCGGCTGCCGACGCCGTAGGCGCCGCCGCTCCAGCCGGTGTTGACCAGCCAGCAATTGGTGTCATGGCTCTCGATCCGCTTGCCGAGCATCTCGGCGTAGACCGACGGGTGGCGCGGCATGAAGGGCGCGCCGAAGCAGGTCGAGAATGTCGCCTGCGGCTCGTTGCCGAGGCCCTTCTCGGTGCCCGCCACCTTGGCGGTGTAGCCCGACAGGAAGTGGTACATCGCCTGCTCGGGGCTGAGCTTGGCGATCGGCGGCAGCACGCCGAACGCATCGGCGGTCAGCATGACGACGTTCTTCGGCTGGCCCGCGCGGCCGGTCGCCGAGGCGTTGGGAATGAAGTCGAGCGGATACGACGCCCGGGTGTTCTCGGTGTAGCTCGCGTCGTCGAGGTCGAGCTGGCGGTTGTCGTCGATGACGACGTTCTCGAGGATCGTGCCGAAGCGCTGGGTGGTGGCGTAGATCTCGGGCTCGTCACCAGCGCTCAGCCGGATCACCTTGGCGTAGCAGCCGCCTTCGAAATTGAACACGCCGTCGTCGCCCCAGCCGTGCTCGTCGTCGCCGACCAGCGTGCGTTTCGGGTCGGCCGACAGCGTCGTCTTGCCGGTGCCCGAGAGGCCGAAGAAGATCGCCGGCACACCGTCCGGACCGACATTGATCGACGAGTGCATCGGCAGCACCGCGGCATCGGGCAGCAGGTAGTTGAGCACCGAGAAGACCGACTTCTTGATCTCGCCGGCATACGACGTGCCGCCGATCAGCACCTCGCGCTCGGCGAAGTTGACGATGACGAAGACCGGGCTGTTGGTGCCGTCGCGCCCCGGGTCGGCCAGGAAGTTGGGCGCCTGGATGACCGTCAGGCCGGGCTCGAACGCCAAGAGATCGGCGCGCTCGGGGATGATGAACATGTTGCGCGCGAACAGGTTGTGCCAGGCGGTCTCGGTAATCACGCGCACAGCCAGGCGATGGCGCGTATCGGCGCCGGCGAAGCAGTCCTGGACGAACACCTCGCGACCTTGGAGGTAGGCCATCATGCGCTGCTTGAGCGCGGCGTAGCGCTCGATCGAGATCGGCTTGTTGAACGCGCCCCACCAGATATTGTCGGCGCTCGATGGCTCCTCGACGATAAATTTGTCGCCGGCCGAGCGGCCGGTGTGTTTGCCGGTCAGCACGACCAGCGCGCCGCCATGGGCAATCCGCCCCTCGTTGCGCCGGATCGCTTCCTCGTAAAGGCCCGCGGTGGTGTAGTTCCAATGCGCCGCCGCCAGGTTGCGCAGGCCGTGGTTCTCGAGTCCGTAACTACCGATGACCGGTCCGTGCGTTCGCATCGGGCCCCCCCAGAATTTTCGTTCTTTTCGACGCCAGGTCCGACCGCCCCCCGCGCCCGCACGATGGCTCGCCAGTTCACCTTATTTCAAAAGGCGACGCAAGGACGGTCTGGCCCGATCGCGCCGCGGAGCGGAAATTTTCGCCGTCACTGTCGGGCGGACTGCGCGGCGGCCCGCCGCCGCGGCGAGCGCGTCGGGCGCAACATTGCGCGGCACGATGGAAAATCGGCGTTGGCCCGAGTACCATTGGCGCCGTGAGCCATACCATCGCCTTGGTCGACGACGACCAGAACATCCTCACCACGGTCGCCATGGCGCTCGAGGCCGAGGGTTTCCGCGTCAAGACCTATGCCGACAGCGAAGCCGCGCTGCGCGGCCTCGTGCAGCGCCCGGTCGACCTCGTCGTGCTCGACATCAAGATGCCGCGCATGGACGGCATCGAGCTGTTGGGCCGCCTGCGCCGGCAATCCGACGTGCCGGTGATCTTCCTGACCTCGAAGGACGAGGACATCGACGAGGTGGTCGGCTTCAAGATGGGCGCCGACGACTACATCCGCAAACCGTTCTCCCAGCGCCTGCTGGTCGAGCGCATCCGCGCCGTCTTGCGCCGCGCCGACACGAGCCGCGCCGACGACGACCGCGACCGCGAGGCGCCCATGGTGCGCGGCGACCTGGTGCTCGAACCGTCGCGGCATCTATGCACCTGGCGCGACCAGGAGGTGACTCTGACGGTGACCGAGTTCCTGATCCTCAAGTCGCTGGCCTCGCGGCCCGGCCACGTGCGCAGCCGCGATCAGCTGATGGACGCGACCTACGACGACAACGTCTACGTCGACGACCGCACGATCGACAGCCACATCAAGCGCCTGCGCAAGAAGTTCAGGGCCATCGACGAGAATTTCGCCCAGATCGAGACGCTGTACGGGGTCGGGTACCGCTACAAGGACACATGAACGGGCCGCCAGCGCGTGACGCCCACCGGCCGCCGCGGCGGGTGCGCCGTGGGCCATTCTCATCGCTGACCCGGCGCATCCTCGCGATCAACGTACTGGCGCTCGGCGTCGTCGTCGTCGGCCTCTTGTATCTCGACGACTACCGCCAGGGCCTGATCGACGCCAAGGCCGCCGCGCTTACCACCCAGGGCAGGATTATCGCCGCGGCGCTCGGCGAGACCGTCGTCGTCGGCGACGCCGAGGGCGTATACGTCATCGACATCGATGCCGCGCGCCAACTGCTCAGCCGACTCGTTTTGCCAACCGGCCGGCGCGCGCGGTTGTTCGCCGGCGACGGCCGCTTGATCGCCGACAGCCGGCGCTTGACCGTCACCGGCGGCGAGGTGCAGGCCGAAGCGCTGCCGCCGCCCGACGACGGCCCGGCCCTGCGCCGCATCGAGGCGATCTATCAATGGATCTTCGAGCGGCTGCCGCCACGCGAGGCGCTCGAGCGCTATGTCGAGGCCGAGAACCAGAGCGCCGACGACTACCGCGAGGTCCGCCAGGCATTGCTCGGCGACAGCGCCTGGTCGCTGCGCGACGGCGGCGAGCTCGGCGTGCAGCTCATCGTCGCCGTGCCGGTGCAGCGCTTCAAGCTGGTCCAGGGCGCGCTGTTGTTGTCGACGGCGATCGCCGACGTCGAGGAAAGCCTGCGCGAGGTGCGCATCGCGATCCTCGAGCTGTTCGCGATCGGTCTCGGCATCACCGTCCTCCTGTCGCTCTATCTCGCCGGCACCATCGCGCGCCCGATTCACCGCCTGGCCGAGGCCGCCGAGGCGGTGCGCCACGGCCACGGCAGCGCCGACGACATCCCTGATTTTTCGGCGCGCGGCGACGAGATCGGCGATCTGTCGCGCTCGCTGGCCGACATGACGCGCGAGCTGTCCGACCGCCTCGTCGAGATCGAGCGCTTCGCCGCCGACGTCGCCCACGAAATCAAGAACCCGCTGACCTCGATGACCAGCGCGCTCGAAACGCTGGCGCACATCGAGGACCCCGAGCGACGGCACAAGCTGCTGGCGATCATGCGCGACGACGTCCGCCGGCTCGACCGGCTGATCAGCGATATCTCGGATGCCTCGCGCCTCGACGCCGAGCTGGCGCGCGCCGAGATCGCGCCGGTCGACATCGGCCGCATGATGGCCGCCCTGGTCGAGCTCCATCGCGAAACCGCCAAGCCGGGCGAGCCGGCCGTCGAACTCGCACCCGGCGACGACGGCGCGCTGATCGTCGAGGGCGACGAGCGGCGCATCGCGCAGCTGTTCGAGAACCTGATCGGCAACGCGCGCTCGTTCAGCCCGCCGGGCGGCGTCATCCGCCTCGCCGCGCGGCGTTACGAGGTCGACGGAGCCGCCGTCGTCGAGGTCACCGTCGAGGACGACGGCCCCGGCCTCCCCGAAGGCCGGCTCGAGGCGATCTTCGAGCGCTTCTATACCGAACGGCCGCCGGGCGAGACATTCGGTATCCATTCGGGCCTCGGCCTGAGCATCTCGAAGCAGATCGTCGAAGCGCACAATGGCGTGATCTTCGCCGAGAACCGCGGCGCCGACGGCGGACCGACCACGGGCGCCCGCTTCGTCGTCCGGCTGCCCGTCTGAGACGGCGCGGGGCCAGGCTAGCGCATAATTCGACTGATCGGACTCGGTCAAATCCAGCCCGCGCCAACCTTATTGGGACAAGAGGCGGGCCGCCGACCGTTCGGCGAGTCCTTGTGGGATAAAGATTGGCATGCGCGGCGCTTGAGCGCAGGTCACCACAGGTGACCGCACGATAATTTAAATCGTCAGTGCAGGCTGACCGGGTCGAGGTCGTGCTGGCGCGCCACGGCGAAGGCGACGTCGCGCTCGGCGAGCACCGCGAGCACGGTGCCCTCGGCGTCGCGGATCGCGTAGCCGGCCTCGCCGTCGATCTCGACGCGGCCGATATAGGCGCGGTTCGGCAGATCGAAGTAGAACCAGGTGTCGTGCGCCGATGCGCCGTCGGCAATGGGCGTGTCGTCGTCCATGGTCATGGTACTCCTGGTTCTCGTTTCTGGCCGGTTCTTGTTTTCGGCTGGTTCCGGCTATTCGCCCGCGGCGGCCTTGCCACCGCCGGTCGGCAGCGCGCGGCGGCCGCCGCCCGTCGTCTCGATCTCGATCCTGCGCACCCTGGTCTCGGGCTCGGGGCGTTCGAGATCGATGTGCAACAGGCCGTTGTCGAGCGCGGCACCGGCCACCTCGATGCCCTCGGCGAGCACGAAGCTGCGCTGGAACTGGCGCGCTGCGATGCCGCGGTGCAGGTAGCTGCGCTCGGCGTCGTCGGTCTGCTTGCCGCGAATCATCAACTGGTTGTCCTCGACCGTGATGGCGAGGTCGTCGGCGGTGAAGCCGGCGAGCGCGACGGTGATGCGCAGGCGGTTCTGGTCGAGGCGCTCGATGTTGTACGGCGGATAGCCCTCGGCCGACGCCTTCGAGGCGTGGTCGAGTATGCGCTCGAAGCGCTCGAAGCCGAGAAAAAGCGGCGAGTCGAAGGGCGAGAGTCGGGTCACATCGTGTCCTCCTCATGGCTGAGCGAGTGACGATACGGGCCCCCGAAGGGCGCCCCAATCCGCGCCGGCCCCTTCATAGCAAGGATCAGGGCGCCGACCCCTCATATATGGGAAAAACACGCCCTCGCGTCAAGCTCACGCCGCGCCGGTGGCGGCGCGGTGGGCGGCGGCTTCTTCGAACAGCCAGTCGCGGAAGGCGCGCACCTTGGGACGCTCGAGAGCGCCCGGCGGGCGGACGATGTAGTAGGCGGCGTCGATATCGACGGCGAGGTCGAAGGGCCTCGCCAGGCGGCCGGCGGCGACGTCGTCGCCGATGAAGCTCGCCTCGGCGAGCGCGACGCCCTGACCCTCCATGGCGGCATGCACCAAGACGTTGTGGTCGTCGATCACCGGGCCGGCCTCGGCGTCGACGCCGGGCGCACCGGCCGCCGCGAGCCACAGTTCCCAGCCCTGATGATCGGCCTCGTGCAGCAGCGTGTGGTGCCGCAAGTCGCCCGGTCTGAGCAGCGGATGCGGACCGTCGAGCAGCGCCGGGCTGCACACCGGCGTCACGTGCAGACGCATGAGCAGCTCGGCCTCGAGCCCGGGCCACTCGACGGCGCCCCAGCCCCAATCGACCGCCAGATCGATCTCGGACTGGCGAAAATCGGCCGACTCCATGGTGTGGTGCAGGTGAAGCTGGATGTTGGGATAGCGCCGCCAGAAGCGGCCGATGCGCGGCGACAGCCAGGCGGCCGAGAAATAGGGCCCGACGCTGACCGTCAGCCGGCCCGTGTCGCCCTCGGCGCGCAGTCGATCGGCGGCCGCCGTGATGCGCTCGAAGGCGTCGCCGACCGCGGCGAACAGCGCGGCGCCCTCCTCGGTCAGCGCGAGCCGGCGCGTCAGGCGCAGGAACAGCCGGACGCCAAGCTCGCTCTCGAGCGCCTTGATCTGATGGCTGATCGCCGCCTGGGTGACGTTGAGCTCGGTGGCCGCGCGGGTGAAGCTCAAATGCCGGGCGGCGGCCTCGAAGGCGCGTAGCGCAATGGGCGAAGGCAGGGTCCCGATCATGGTCGCCTATGCATTATTTCAACTAATCTGTCTCATGAATCATCATCGTTTGTCAAACGCTGAAAATGGTCCTATTGGTCGATAATGGATGAATTTCGTTTGACGGTCTATCGTGACAATCGTTGACCTTCCGTCGGTTACGCCGGACGAGACGCCGGCGACGCCAGAGACGCCCGAGACGCCCGAGACGCCGCGCAAGCGGGGCGGCTTCGGTCGCTTCGTCGTGCGCGGCTTCGTCCTGCTCGCCGTGCCGGTCGCGACGATCGCCGCGGCGGGCTATTTCTACGCCACCGGCGGGCGATACGTGACCGCCGAGAACGCCTATGTGAAGGCCGCCATCGTCAACATCAGCCCCGACATCGACGGCCGGGTCGTCCGCGTGCTGGTCGCCGACAACCAGCGGGTCGAGGAAGGCCAGCTCCTGTTCCAGCTCGACACCGAGCCCTACGAGATTTCGCTCGCCGCGACCGACGCCGAGCTGACCATCGTGCGCCAGCGCATCACGTCGATGCGCGCGCAATACCGCCAGGGCGAGCGCGAGATCGCCGTCGCCGGCGAGCGCACGCGCTACCTTGTCGTCGAGTACGAACGCCAGGAGCAGCTCCAGTCCAAGGGCACCGGTTCGCGCGCCAAGTTCGACGCGGCGCTGCACGATCTCGAAATGTCGCGCCGACAGATCGAGGTGCTGCGCGAGCGCAACCGCATGGTGCTCGCCGAGCTGGGCGGCAAACTGGACGCGCCGATCGAGCGCCACCCGATGTATTTGCAGGCCAAGGCGCGGCGCGACCGCGCGGCGCTCGACCTGGCGCACACCGCGGCCTATGCGCCGGTCGCCGGCGTGTTGAGCGCCGTCGGGCTCGAGACCGGCGAATACGTCGAGGCCGGCGACCTGGTGTTCGCGCTGATCGTGACCGGCGACCCGTGGATCGAGGTCAACCTCAAGGAGGTCCATCTGACCCACATCGAGGTCGGCCAGAAGGCGACCGCGGTGGTCGACGCATACCCGGACGAGGTGTTCGACGCGACGGTCGACAGCATCAGTCCGGCGACCGGCGCCCTGTTCTCGCTGTTGCCGCCACAGAACGCCACCGGCAACTGGGTCAAGGTGGTGCAACGCGTGCCGGTGCGTCTCAAGCTCGACGCGCGCCACGACACCACGCGGCTCAGGGCCGGCATGACCGTGACCGTCTCGATCGACACCGAGCGTGAGCGCGACATCAAGGCGATGCTCAAGAAGGCGCTGGCGGACGCCCTCGACGCGCTATGACCGCCGCGCCGGCCACCGCGATACCGACCGGGTTCAACCGGGCGGTGCTGGTCGTCGCGGCGACCATCGGCACCGCGGCCTACGACTTCACTTGGACCGTCGTCGGCGTCGGCCTGCCGCACATGCAGGGCAGCTTCTCGGCGACGCCCGACCAGGTCGCCTGGGTCTTGACCGCCTTCATCATCGGCTCGGCGATGATGATGGGCAGCGTCGGCTGGGTCACCGCGCGCCTCGGCCGCAAGCGGGTGTTCATGCTCTCGCTGGCCGGCTACACCGCGACGCTGCTGGGTTGCGGCTTGGCGACCTCGCTCGAAGAGATGGTCATCTGGCGTTTCGTCCAGGGCGTCCTCGGCGCGCCGCTGATCCCGCTCGGCCAGGCGATCACGGTCGACGCCTTCCCGCCCGAACGGCACGGCAAGGCGACCTCGATCTGGGCGATCGCGATCGTCGCCGGCGGCGCGTTCGGCCCGGTCGCCGGCGGCTGGCTGATCGAGCAGTACGGCTGGCCGTGGATCTTCTACATCACCATCCCGGTGGGTATCGTCTCGTTCATCGCCGCCTGGATCTTCATTCCCGAGGTTCCCAACGACCCCGACCGCCGGCTCGACTGGTTCGGCTTCACGACGCTGATGGTCGCGATCGTCTCGGTGCAGCTCGCGCTCAGCCGCGGCGAGCGGCTCGACTGGTTCGAATCGCCCGAGGTGATCGTCGAGTTTCTGATCGCCGGCATCGCCTTCTACCTGTTCGTCGTCAACACGTTGACCGCCGAGCGGCCGTTCATCGACCGCGCGCTGTTCCGCAACCGCAATTACGTGATCAGCCTGTTTTTCCTGCTGATATTCGGCGCGATCATCATCCTGCCCAATATCCTGCTGCCGCTGCTGCTCCAGCAGCTCGCCGGCTATCCGGCGACCCAGGCCGGCTTCATGCTGATCCCGCGCGGCCTCGGCGTCATCGCGGGCCTGTTGCTGATCGGCCAGATCGAGCACCGGGTCGACGCGCGCGTGGTGATCTTCCTGTGCCTGATCGCGACCGTCTATACCGCCTGGGAGATGGCGCACTGGAACGTCGGCGTGCGCCCGTGGGAAGTCATCTGGCCCAACCTCATCCAGGGCATCGCGTCGGGCATGATGTGGGTGCCGGTCAGCGCGCTGGCGCTCGGCACGCTCGACAAGCGCCTGCAGGCCGAGGGCTACGCGATCTTCTATCTGCAATTCGACATCGGCAGCGCGGTCGGCGTCGCCGGCGTTATCGCGATCCACACGCGCCAGACCCAGGCGACCCATGCGATGCTCGCCGAGCACGTCAATCCGTTCAACGAGCTGTTCCAATATCCGGCGATCGCCGAAATCTGGGATCTCGCCGAGGCCAGCGCGCTGGCCGCGCTCGATCACGAGGTCACCCGCCAAGCGGCGATGATCGCCTACAACAACTCGTTCGTGCTGCTCGCCATCGGCACCGCGGTGCTGATACCGACGGTGTTCTTCTTCCGACCGACCAGGCCCGGCGCCGGCGGCCACTGACTCGTTATCCGGTCATCTTTACTGCGTAAAGCCGACCTGCGCTCAATCGCCGCGCATGCTTCCGCCGAACGGTCGGCGGCCCGCAGTCGCGGGCTGGCATAAACCGACCGACTTTGATCGATCGGATTATGCTTTAGCCCTGTGATCGACAGAGACTCGGCGCGCCACCCGCTCTAGGCTTCGATGCAATAGCCAAACCCAGGGAGGTGTAAAGATGCCGACAGAAGACCGTTACGACGACGAATGGTTCGCCAAGGCACGGCAATCGGTCAGCAATTGGTACTGGTGGGGCGTGCCGACCCTGTTCCGCTGCCCGTATGACGAGGACCCGGCCAACTGCGACATCGCGCTGGTCGGCGTGCCGCACAGCTCGGGCAACGGCTCGACCGAGCGCGACCAGCACCTGGCGCCGCGCGCCATGCGCCACGTCTCGGGCTTTTACCGGCGCGCCCACAACAACTTCCAAGTCGTGCCCTGGGACGTCTGTCGGATCAACGACATTGGCGACGTGCCGCTGCCCGAGGCGATGGTCAACGACGTCTCGGTCGAGCACATCGAGGCGTTCTACAAGCGGCTCGACGTCGCCGGCACGCTGCCCGTCTCGATCGGCGGCGACCATTCGATCACCGGCCCGATCCTCAAGGCGATCGCCGGGCCAAACGCCAACATCACCGGCGGCCGGCCCGCCGCGCTGGTCCATTTCGACGCCCACACCGATGCTTACGAGCAGATGCCGCATTGGCTCGGCTCGGTCCGCTCGGCGGCGCACTGGGCCGCCTATCTGGCGCGCGAGGGCAACGTCGACGCGACGCGCAGCGTGCAGATCGGCATCCGCGGCAACACGTCCTCGCTCGATTACCGCGACGCCAGCTACGACATCGGCTACCGCGTCATCGAGATGCAGGAGTACCGCACGCTCGGCGTCGAGCGGACGATCGAGATAATTCGCGAGAGGGTCGGCGACGCGCCGATCTACATCACCTTCGACATGGATGCGCTCGACCCGACCGTGGCGCCGGCGGCGGCCAACATCCAGCCCGACGGCACCGGCTTCATCATGGAAGAAGTGCTCGCCATCCTCGACGGGCTGCGCGGTCTCGAGGTGATCGGCGGCGACGTCGTGTGCATCGTGCCGACCAAGGACAACCCGAACAACATCACCTCGCTCAACGGCATGGTGATCATGCACGAACAGCTCTCGCTGATCGCCGACCGTCTGGCCGGGAAGAAGGGTTAGAGCAAAATCCGATCGGTCGGAAACGATCGGGTGTATTCCAGCCTGCGACCGCAGGCCGCCGACCGTTCGGCGGAAGCATGCGCGGCGATTGAGCGCAGGCCACCTTCACACAGTGAAGGTGGCCGCACAAAAGACTCAGTAGCGGCTTTTCTCGGTGGAATCGGGCGCGGCGTCGCCCGGCAGCAGTGTCGCGAGATAGCCTTGGCGGCGGCGGATGAGGGCGTCGTAGAGCGCGGCGAAGTCGGCCGCGACCGATTGCGCCACCGCGTCGATCGCGAGCAGCCGCTCGCCCCAGGCGGCGAGCTTGGGCAGCGCGGCGGCGTCGAGCACGGGTGCATGGCGGCCGATGTAGCGGGCGCGCATGAAGATCGGCGCATAGGCGGCGTCGACCAGCGAGAAATCTTCGCCGTTGAAGAACGGACCGTCGCCGAACGCCGCCTCGACCGCGGCCAGCTTGGCGTTGAAGCGCGCAACCACCGCGGCGAAGCCGTCGGCGTCCTCGGCCGTGGTCATATGAAGCGTCTCGCCCAGCGCGCCCGAGCCGAACTCGATCCAGCTTCGGTTCAGCGCGCGGGCGAGCGGGTCCTCGGGATGCAGCCGGCCCGGCGTCACCTCGTCGACGAACTCGTTGATGACGGCGGACTCGAAGACCACGTGGTCACCGTCGACGACCAGCAGCGGCACCTTGCCGGTCGGCGACAGCGCGCCGAACCAGTCGGGCGGGTCGGCCAGGTCGACGTAGCGGATGCGGTAGGCCGCACCCTTGCGCTTCAGCGTGATGACCGAGCGCTGGACGAACGGGCAGAGCTTGAAGCTGACGAGTTCGAGGTCCACGGCGCCCTGGGTTAGTAGATCACCACGCTCCTGATCGATTCGCCGGCGTGATAGGTCCAGACGAAGAAACCATCCCACACCAGTATGCCGGTGCGGGGCGGTTGGAGTGTTTCCATCAGAGAAGCGCGCTTTATGCTGACGCCGGCCAGACGAATTCAGGGCGCAACCCTTCATGGACAGGACGACCGTCGTTCGGTTCCGGGGCCCCACTCGCCGGATCGTAAAAGGCATGATAGGTCGCCGGCAGGCTGTTTGGGTCGTAGCCCATAATGTTTGGCACGATCGCCCGAATACGCCCCTCCTTGTCATCGAGCATGATTGGCGTGCCGCAGCTTGCACATGTGCACAGCTCCAATGGCCCATTCGGGTTTTGATCGTTGAATGGTTGGCGTTTCAAGCTGTCGGCGTTATCGACCACCAAATCGCCGTGATTGAAGAATACGACGTGGGTCGTATCCTGACTGGTGACACGCTTACAGACAGAACAGTGGCAGGTGTGACTGTCGATCGGATCGTTGTCCGAGTGGGTGTGTATGTGGTCGCATCCTCCAGCGTATTTATGAGCCATCTCCTCCTCCTTGCTAGTTCATTGGATCAAATTAACCGTCAAGGTTCAGTCGTACAATACCACGCTCCTGATCGATTCGCCGGCGTGCATCAACTCGAAGGCATCGTTGATGTCGTCCAAGGGCATGGTGTGGGTGATCAGGTCGTCGATGTTGATCTTGCCGTCCATGTACCAATCGACGATGCGCGGCACGTCGGTGCGCCCCTTGGCGCCGCCGAACGCGGTGCCGCGCCAGACCCGGCCGGTGACCAGCTGGAACGGCCGGGTCGAGATCTCCTGGCCGGCGCCGGCGACGCCGATGATGGTGCTCTGGCCCCAGCCCTTGTGGCAGCATTCGAGCGCCTGGCGCATGACGTCGACGTTGCCGATGCACTCGAAGGAATGGTCGGCGCCGCCGCCGGTCAGCTCGACCAGATGGGCGACCAGGTCGTCCTCCACCTCGGTCGGGTTGACGAAGTGGGTCATGCCGAATTTCTCGGCCAGCGTCTGGCGCTTGGGGTTGATGTCGACGCCGACGATCATGTTGGCGCCGACCATGCGCGCGCCCTGGACGACGTTCAGCCCGATGCCGCCGAGGCCGAAGATGACGACGTTGTCGCCGGGCGCGACCTTGGCGGTGTTGATCACCGCGCCGAGGCCGGTGGTCACGCCGCAGCCGATGTAGCAGACCTTGTCGAACGGCGCGTCCTCGCGGATCTTGGCGAGTGCGATCTCGGGCAGCACGGTGTAGTTCGCGAAGGTCGAGGTGCCCATGTAGTGATACAGCGGCTCGCCGCCCAGCGAGAAACGGCTGGTGCCGTCGGGCATGACGCCCTGGCCCTGCGTGACGCGGATCGCCTGACACAAATTCGTCCGGCCCGACAGGCAGTAATCGCACTGCCGGCACTCGGGCGTATAGAGCGGAATGACGTGATCGCCCGGCTTGACGCTCGACACCTCGGGCCCGGTCTCGACGACGACGCCGGCGCCCTCGTGGCCCAGGATCGACGGGAACAGGCCCTCCGGGTCGCCGCCCGACAGCGTGAACGCGTCGGTGTGGCAGATGCCGGTGGCCTTGACCTCGATCAGCACCTCGCCGGCCTTCGGCCCCTCGAGCTGGACGGTTTCGATGCTGAGCGGCTCTCCGGCCTTGTGCGCGACGGCGGCGCGAACGTCCATGGTCGTCCCTCCCTGACTGGCGGCGCGATAAGGCGTGCATGTTCCCAAGCGGCCCCGACGATTGCAACCGAGAATTCACTTTTTGCGCCGCGATGTCACGTTTGCGCGAGGCGCTTCAAGAGCCGTCGCGAATGGTGGTATGACTCGAACCCATCGAGAAGCGTTCGCAGCCGAATCGGGGTGCATCCGTGGGAGGACGGCTCATGAATAGACACGCGTGGACGACGGCCACGATGGCCGCGGCGGCCGCGG
>Ga0209988_10001945_pt1 | contig 13605 bp, 16 predicted proteins | sample N075metaG_FD_183115 | JGI IMG/M metagenome (GOLD analysis project Ga0209988, IMG submission 183115) | Deep subsurface microbial communities from Kermadec Trench to uncover new lineages of life (NeLLi) - N075 metaG (SPAdes) (version 2) | ecosystem: Environmental > Aquatic > Marine > Ocean trench... | reverse complement strand
CTCCCATCGACCTGCGGAGGTTGCTTAGCGCGGCGCAGCTTGCGGCGGCGTTGCGTCGCGGAGTCTATGGGTGTGTCCCGTTTCTGGTGCCTACTACAAATGTGGGACTCCGGGGTTAAGATGATGACGATGATTGAGTTCCTTAACAAGTTCGAACCTGGGCAGATTATTCGACACAAGCTCTTCGATTACCGTGGAGTCGTCGTCGGTGTGGACCCGACTTTCCAACTCGCGGAAGAGTGGTACGAAGAGGTCGCGAAGAGTCGTCCCCCGAAGGACCAGCCCTGGTACCACGTCCTCGTGCACGACGCCGGCCAGACCACCTACGTGGCCGAGCGGAACCTGGAGCTCAGCCTCGGCGGGCAACCCGTCGAGCATCCGTTGCTCGGCCGCTTCTTCGACAAGTTCAGCGACGGCTTTTACAGTAACTCCCGGGAAGAGAACTAAAACACTTGTCGATTTCCACGCGGAAGCCGAAGACGAAGAATCGATCCAGCCGATCCCTCCCCACGATCATCGCGCAAAAGGCGTATATGAACGGGATGAGAATGGCCCGCTGACGGTGCAGGCCAAGGGTCAAACAGGAAAGATAGGATGAAGATTCCAGCTCGCTACTTGGGGATGGCGGTCTTGCTGCTGGCGTGGACGCCTTCCGGGGCCGTGACGCTCGGCCAGGTGGACGACTTCGAGGACGGAACGGTGATGGGCTGGACCGAGGGGGCGGTGAGTCCGAATCCCCCGACGAACCAGTTCAGTGGCGGTCCGGCCGGCGCCGGAGACAACTACCTGCGGAACATTTCCTCGGGCGGCGGCGGCGCCGGAAGTAGGCTCGTCATGTTCAACCAGGCGCAGTGGGCCGGGGACTACCCGGCGGCCGGGGTGACCGGGATCGAGTTCCAGATGGCGAACTTCGGCGCCACCACGCTTCACCTGCGCATCGCGATCCAGGGCGCCAGCTTCACGACGTGGTACGCGTCGACCACCGCGGTCGCGCTGCCGGCCGATGGCGTCTGGTATTCGGCCTCGTTCGGCCTGACCACGTCCGACCTCACCAACGTGGGCGGTCTGGCCTCGCTCGCCGACGTGCTGGTCAGCGTCGACACGCTCCGGATTCTCTCGGCCAGCGCGGGACCCAACTGGCAGGGTGACGCTATCGCTGCGATTCTCGGAATCGACAATATCCAGCCAACGAGTGCCGGCGGCCCTCCTCCGGTGCCGGACGGCGCCTTCGGCTCGCCGCTGCTCGCCTCCCGAGGCAATCTCGCGGGCAGCGTGATCGAACTGTCCTGGGATGTGTCCACCTGCCAGGCGACCGACTATCACGTTCTCTTCGGCTCCCTGACGAACGTGGCCGGCCTCGGCATTGACGGTGGGGTCTGCTCCATCGGCACGGCCGGAAGCTTCACCTGGTCATCGGTAGCGGCCGGCGACCTGTGGTTCCTGGTGGTGGGCGACGACGGCGCCGGCACTGAAGGTAGTTGGGGCACGGACAGTGACGTCGCACACCGGGGCGGGACCACGGCCTCCGGCGTTTGCGCGATCATCGATCGCGACAACGAAGGAACCTGTCCGTAAGCGTCCCGTGCTAGGTCAGCCCCCGCCTGCGGCGCTTTTCAGGAGTCTCCGCCCGCGAAAGGGCTCCGCTCGCGGATGCCAAACGAAGAGCTTGCTCGAGCCAGTTCAGCCGTTGGCGTGGCGTGGATCTGGCCACGTCCCGGAACTGAGCTTCGCGAGCCGCCTCCCAGGACACCGGCCACGTGCGCTCAGTCTCGATCGGATCCTTGCTCATCGCGAAGCGCCTCCAGGGCTCTAATATCGGTCGCATCTTGTGGACGTCCAGCAATTTCCTTCATCTTGATCAGATCGTCCAGCGAGGCGACCCGCACCTCACCCGTAGGCAGAGCGATCAGCTTCGATCTCGACCACAGTTCGTCGAAAGGTATCGGAGACTGAACGAAGAGATCCACGGTGCGTAGCGGATCACCCGGATCATAGAGGCTGAACACCATCATTCCTCTGTGCTCGATCCACTCCTGGCGTTGTTTCGGATCGGCGAACGCCTCGGGTTCCACGGGCACGCGAGGTTGCAGCCCCATGCCGGTAAGAGACCGAATGGCCACACGCGCCGCGGGGGGATCCAGGTCGACCACAAGATCGATGTCGGCGGTAAATCGAGCGTACCCGTGAAGCACAACGGCAACTCCACCCACAACGATGTAGCGAACGCCGTCTTGGTTGAGAACTCGGAAGAAGTCTTCGAAGAAACTCGCTCGGTCACTCATGCCGGCCCCCCATCCGCTTCAATACTCCTACGACGTCATTCTATTCGACCCTTGAAAAAACCACGGATGAAGGGCACGATCCACGCGAATAGTCCCGCAGCGAACAACCACACGGGAAAACTCACCGGTACCGTCCCTTCCCGAACCGTACGCCAGTTCCAGCAGAACGCGATCACGATCACGGCGGCCCCGGTGCAGGCCACGACCCATTCGATCCCGCTGAGTCGCAGCGCCTGTCCGCGGCGCGCCAACCATTCGTGCACCAGGAAACCGGTGATCAGCAGCAGTGCAATGAGCAACGGATAGAGCACCGGGCCCAGCCACGGGAGGGGAATCAGGAACAGGATATCCCAGGTGAGCAGCGATTCCGGCCAACCCAGGAAGACCCACAGGCCGATGTAGTACACGATGTCCCAAACGCCGAACAGGAAGCCGAAGATGAATAATCGATCCAGCCGATCCCTCCCCGCGATCATCGCGATCGCCAGAAGCATGATCAGCGTTGTCAACTCGCGACCGAGCTCGGTCCACGCGATCCGATCCGGAAGCAGCACGAGGGGAAAGCGAAAGCCGTCCGGGTAGTACAACTCGCGCAGGTAGACGACCACCGCAGCCTCGAAAAATCCCATAGCCACGGCATACAGCACGAGCCAGACAGTCCGGCGTGTGCGCAGGCTCGAAGCGGTGTTGTCCAAGGCTCACTGTACCTATCGGTCTTACGTACCCACTTATTGTATGACAGAGGCGCTCTCGACGGCCCATCGAGGCGACCCGTATTCGGCGGGAAATCTGCGTTCCGGCTGTTAACCAGAGAGCCGATGTTTCGCCCAGCGTATGGTTTGGCTCCTGAGACAGGACTCGAACCTGTGACCCGCTGGTTAACAGCCAGCTGCTCTACCAACTGAGCTACTCAGGAATACGGTGCTTGGTGGTGGAAAATTACCACCGGGGTATGGCTCCGTCAACTTTTAAGGACCTAGCCAATCTCTCCCGAAAGCAGTGCTCCAAGCAACGCCGCGATCGCCTGGCCTCGATGCGAAACTTTTTGTTTCTCCACCGGCGTCAACTGCGCGGTGGTGCAACCCGACGGCGGGTGGAAGAACAACGGGTCGTAACCAAAGCCGTTCTCCCCTTCCGGCGCGTGGTTGATCCGACCCTCGATCACGCCGTCGAACGTCGCCAGCGTCTTGCCGTCGCGGGCCACTGCCAGCACACAGCGAAATCGTGCAGTGCGGCGTTCGTCGGGCACGCCCTCGAGTTCCCGCAGCAGTAGCCGACTGCGCCCGTCGTCGTCGAGTTCGGGGCCACCGTAACGGGCCGACTGTACACCGGGGGCACTGTCCAACGCGTCGACCTCGATGCCCGAATCGTCGGCCAGCACGAGCATGTCGGTGCGACTCGAATAACCTTCGGCCTTGAGCCGGGCGTTGGCCGCAAACGTCTCGCCCGTTTCCTCGATTTCGCCGGTGTCGGAGAGCGCGTCCATGCCGAACACCTGGAAACCTTGGGGCTCGAGCGCCTGCGCGAACTCGCGCACCTTACCGGGATTGCGGGTCGCGATCAGGATGCGTTTGGCGGACATGGGACAGCTACTTCGATTCCCACAGGGCGCACACAGCGCCCGCGGGATCTTCGATCACGCAGAACCGCGCCGAGTCACCCTTGGGCCCGAGGAGAACCTTGCCGCCGCGTTCCTTGCATTTTGCCGCAGCAACATCGATGTCGGGGACCGTGATGTAGATCATCCAACTCGTGGGCATGTCGGCGTTGCTTTCGCGGGCGTGGCAGATTCCCGCCACCGGCTGGTCGGTCCCGCCCGGCATCATGTTGTAGTCCTCGTATCCGTCCATCTTGCAAGCGTCACTGTCCCAGCCGACAACCTCTTTATAGAAGTCGCGCACGCCGGGGGCGTCGGAGACGGTCAGGTCGATCCAGGCGACCGAACCTGCGGGGAGTTTGGTCTCGTCGCTCATCGGGTCGCCTCAGGGCTCGCGGACGATCAAGGGTAGCAAATCGCCGAGCAGTTCTTTCTGTTGCGCGAGGAGCCGCTCGATCCCTCGATCGGCCAGTTCGAGCAGGCCATCGAGATCGTCGCGAGCGAACGTCGCGTTTTCCCCCGTGCCCTGGATCTCGACGTACCTCCCGGCATCCGTGCGCACGACGTTCATGTCGACGTCGGCGGCAGAATCTTCGACGTAGTCGAGGTCGAGCACCGGGCGGCCCTCGACGATCCCGACCGAGGTCGCCGCGATACGACCGGTCAGCGGCGGATGTTTGAGCGAGCCGTCCTTACGCAGCGTGCCGATTGCGAGGCACATGGCCAGGAAACCGCCGGTAATCGCCGTGGTCCGCGTACCGCCGTCGGCTTGCAGCACCTCGCAGTCGACCCAGATCGTGCGCTCGCCAAGCGCCGTGCGGTCGACGACACTGCGCATCGCGCGGCCGATCAAACGCTGGATTTCCATCGTGCGTCCGCTGGGTCTCCCGCGGTGGATTTCGCGCGTGCCGCGTTTGTCGGTCGCCGCGGGGATCATGCAGTACTCCCCGCTGACCCAACCCTCGCCCGATCCGTGCAGGAACGGCGGGGTCCGGTCATCAATGCTGGCGGTGCAGAGCACACGCGTGCGGCCACAGTGGATCAACACCGAACCTGCCGGATTGTCCAGGTAGTGCGGAACGATCTCGATCGGACGCAGCTCGTCGGGCGCCCTGCCGTCATGCCTCGGTGTCATGGAATCCTCGTGCCTCGTTTCGGGGAACGGGTATTAGACCAGATTCGACTAGTCGATGCGCGTCCGCTCGAGATGGTCCAGCGGGCGGCCGAGAAACCGCTCGGCGACGGTCTGGAACGGCGCCGGGATGTCGGTGACGTAGAAACGACGACCGGCCCCGGTGGATCCTTCACCCGGCGTCGCGCCCAGCCGGCGGCACACCTCGAAGGCCACCGCTTCGGCGGAATCGACCAGGGTCACGTCCCAGCCCATCGTTTCGCCGATCACTCCGCGCAGCAACGGGTAGTGCGTGCACCCCAGCACCAGCGTGTCGATGCCCGCCTCGATTAACGGTTGCAGGTAGATTTCCGCCACACCGCGGGCGACGTCGTTGTCGACCCAACCCTCCTCGGCCAGCGGAACGAACAGCGGGCAAGCCCGGGCGATCACCGCGACGTCGGTGGCCTCACGGCGAATAGCCTCGGTGTAGGCGTTGCTCGCAACGGTTTGACGTGTGCCGATCACGCCGATCTTGTGTGACCTCGACAACTCAACGGCGCGGCGCGCTCCGGGCTCGATCACGCCCAGCACGGGAAGATCGAGATCCTCCTGCAGCACGGAGATCGCTACTGCCGATGCGGTGTTGCACGCAACGACCAGCATCTCGACGCCTTGCCGCTTGAGGAATCGCCCGGCTTCGATCGAGTAGCGCCGAACAGTGTCGGCAGAACGGGGTCCGTAGGGCACCCTCGCGGTGTCCCCGAGGTAGACCAACGGATGGGAGGGCAACGCCTTCTCCAGAGCGCGAAAGACAGTCAGGCCGCCGACGCCGGAGTCGAACACGCCGATCAGCATCGCTAATCCGCGATCGCCGGTGCCGGCCCGAGCGCCCCCGCGTCAACGACAACCGAGCCCAGGATCAACCGTGAGTTCGGTTTCAGCGGACGGCTCAGGTCGAGATGCCCGTTCATCGTTTCGAGTGGCCGGCCGTTGACCAGGATACCTACGCGCTGAACCTCGCGAACACCGAACGCGACCGAATCGACGATGGCGTACACGGTCAGCAATTCTTTCATGCTTCCACCGCCGATTCCCTCGGTCAGTGCGGACGAGAAATCCACGTAGGCGGTACCGTCGTTCAACACGTACACCTGCCGCAACCGTGTGTTCGGAGGCACGGCTCGCAGGCAGTCGTCGCTGGTCGGGCCCGAGATCAAATCCGCGACGATCTGTTTGGCGCGATCGCCCGGACTCACCGTATCGAAGATCTGGCGGAACTCACCGACGAGTCCATCCGACAACGCCGAGGGGAAATAGATTTCGACAGTCGCGGTGCGCAGCGGTTTGTCCGCTTCTTCTTCAGTCTCGGTTTCGGGACTGGGAGCCGCGTCGTCCCCGGTGGCCACGTCGGCCTCCGCGTCGGAGACTTCGATCGGCTCCCCGGCAGAAAGATCACCCTCCTGCGGGGAAGCGCAACTCCAGACCGTCAGAAACATGGCGGCAAAGACTACGGGCGCGGCGGATTTCACCGCGTTCACGGCCGGCCCGCTCTCGGGTCGAGTAACTGCAGCCGGTCGAGTTCGTGCAGGAACTCCCGGACGGCCGTCTCGATCGCTTCAGCCACCCGCGAGCGGTACTCCATCGAACGGAACCGTTCCTCCTCCTCGATGTTGGAAACAAAACCGGCCTCGACAAGCACGGCCGGCATCGTCGCACCCATCAGGACGCGGAACGGCGCCTGCCGCACGCCGCGGTTGCGCGTTCCGGTCAAGGCGTTGAGATGCCACTGCACACGCTCGGCGAGCAGACTGCTCTCGGCAAGGTACTGGTTCTGCGCCAGGTCCCAGAGCACCAGATCGAGATTATGGTCCGGGGCCTTGTCGACCGGGTCCAGGCGGACTCCCGCCGCACCGTTTTCCAGCGCGGCCAGCGTACGGGCGGCGTCGTCAGTGGCGTCGTTGGAGAGGAAGTAGGTTTCGGCGCCCGTCGCGGTGCTCCGCGGGGACGCGTTGAGGTGGATCGAGAGGAACAGATCCGCGCGGTTGTAGTTGGCGATCGCGGTGCGTTCGTCGAGGCCAATCAAGCGGTCCTCGTCACGGGTCAGGACTACCGTCAGGTTGTGGTCGCGCTGGAGCCGACGTTGAAGCCGGCGCGCCAGATCGAGCACGACCTCTTTCTCGCGCAGACCGGTGGGACCGATCGCCCCGATTTCCACGCCCCCGTGTCCAGGATCGATGACGATGATCTTCCGCCGCGGATCGGGATCGAACGACGGTGTGGTGAGGACACTGTCCATCGAGGCGTTTTGAAGATCCAGCACGAGCCGGAACGGGTTGTGGAGTTCGAACGACTCGTAACCGCGGAAGCTATCGCCGGTACGCAGGACCAGACGGTTCCCGCGCCGCTGGTCGTATCTCTTGAGGACCTCGTCGTCGAAACGTTGTCCCGCCGGATTGATCACGACCGGCTGCGAGTAGATCACCTCGAGACGCCCGTTCCCCTCCTGGATCACGTAGCCGATCTGTTCGGAGTGCGTCAGGATCAGCCGCGTCGAAGTCGACGAGCGGTCGACCGTCACGTTGACGCGGGTGCGCTGCGCGAAGACCGGCGTCGCGGCTGCGAGCAGAACCAGCAGTGGAACCAGACGAAGGGATCGAGGAGTACCCATCGGGCGGCATTTTGTCATAGCGACCGGCCCGCGACAAACGCGTCTCACGTTTTTTCTCCCCGGCCCCCCAGGAAGACCAGCTTGCCCCGGAAGGGGTCAGTTCGCAAACAGGACCTGATATACGGGCGGAAGGTGGCGCGAGATCGTGGTCCAACGCTCACCGCCGTCTTCGCTGGCCCATGCGCTGCCGGTCGTCGATCCGAACGCGAGGCGTTCTCCGGACCGATCGATAGCGAGCGCGTGCCTGAAGACGAGGTCGTAGGCATGTTCCTGGGGCAATCCGTCGCGCAGGACATCGAACGTCTTTCCGCCGTCGCGCGTACGGGTCACGACCAGTTTGCCGTCCACCGGCACGCGGCAATCGTCCTTCACCGCGGGAACGAACCATGCCGTCTCGGGATCGTCCGGGTGCGCGACGACCGCGAAGCCGAAATTCGAAGGTGCCGCTTCGAGTTCGCTCCAGTTGAGCCCGCCGTCCGTCGAACGAAACATCCCGTTGTGGTGCTGGACCCACAACACCTCGGGATGGGCCGGGCAGTGCGCCAGGCAGTGCGGGTCCTGAATCGACGGATCCTCCCGGCGCTCCGGCGGCATGTAGGTCGCATACATTCCCTGAGTCCGCACCTCCCAGGTCGCTGTCCCGTCACGGCTGACCCAGACGCCGCCGCAGGACACACCCACGGTGAGGTGATCGTGATCCTCCGGATGGATGCAGATCGAATGGATTCCGGGGTCGTCGTAACCACCCCCGAACCAAGATTCCCGCTCGGGACGGTTCCACAAGGATTCCACCAAGCTCCAGGAGCCTCCCCGATCGTCCGACACGAAGAGTCCCCCCGGAATCGTACCGGCCCACAGCCTACCGGGCTGATCAGTCCCACCCGCAGTGAGTTCCCACACTTGATGGACCGAGGGGCCGTCGCTCTTGCCGTCTTTTTCCGTCGGCTCGTTGGCGAACGCCGGAGCCGCGCATTCTTCCCAGGTCTTCCCGCGATCCTCCGATCGGTGAAGCTTGACGCCGAAGTGCCCCAGATTCAGCGCCGCGTAGAGCGTGCCGTCGCGGGCATCGTCGAGCAACATCGTCACCGAGTCGCCCACGAAAGTGGATGAAACAATGCTCCACGAATTCGTGCCCTCTCGTGCGGCGGTAAACAAACCCTTTCGCGTCGCCATATAGAGCCGGTCGCTCATCGTCATCCTCCCGATAGTGCCTGCATCACGAACAGTTCGGCGTCCGTCGAGACCGGATCGCTCAAACCGTCGCGGTCCCGCACCATGTCGCCATTGATGAAGACGACGACGTGTTTGCGCAACCGGTCCTGATCGTCCAATACGTATCCTCGAAGCCGGGGTTGCGTTTCGAACACACGGTCCAGTGCCTCGCGGACCGTCGTCCCCTCGACCCGGCACTCGGGCGCATCCAGATGGCGGCGTAGATTCTCCGTGAACCTAACCTCCGGCATCGTCCGCTCCCTTCACGCTTCCTCCCGTTTCCGGCCCAGCCCCTGGTTCGCTGCGGCGAACAGGTTGTCGGGGTCGACCGCGCCCTTGGCCCGGCGATTCCATTCGAGCAACGCCGGCGACATGATCTCCGACAGAAAGTCCTCACGGTGCTTGCCGATCCCGTGGTGGTGCGAGAGCGATCCGCCGGCGGCGAGAATCTCGGCGCGCGCTCCCTTTTCGATCTCGGAAAAGACGCGCTCCGGAGCTTCGACGCCCTTATAGTAAAATGCCATGTAGAAGTAGACGCAAACGCCGGTCGGATAGATCTGCGTCACGCGGCAAGAAATGAACGGCTTGCCAGGCAGATCGCGCTTCCGGTGTTCATCGTGGACGCGGGCTTTGACGCGTTCGCACAGATCGAGCACCCGGTCCCAGGGCATCGATGTTTCGAAACTCTCGGCCAACACCCAGTGGTTCATGACAAAGTCACGGATATAGGCAATGCTGAAAGTTAGTTGGTAACCGCGTCGGCCGTTTTCAGGGCCGGCCTCGAACCCCCCATGCTGTTGCGCGATGCGATAGACGGTCGCTTCCTGGCGGCGAACCTCTTGGCGGTCACCCTCGAAGACCAGCGTGCAGACGACCATCTTATCGACTTCGAACCCGAGAACCTTGAGCACCCAGAGTTTCTGCAGCTTGCCCGCGAGCTTGCCCAGCCTGCTCGACTCGGGTTTCAGCGCGGCGCCAAACTGAAACTGCAAGTTGTCGACGAGGCGCACACTCGCCGGGACATCGGAGGTCGAAGCCAGGTCGTACATGAATCCCACGCCCTGTTCGAACGACGGGAACAGTACGGATCCGTATTCCTGAACCTCGGGCAACGGGAACAACCGGACCACCGCTTCGGTGATGATGCCGAAGCTACCCTCCGACCCGAGGATGAACCGGCGCGCATCGACGCCGACGGATTCGCGCGGCGCGACACTGCTGCGCGCAAGTTTGCCGCCCGGCGTGACGAGGGTGAAGTCGAGGACGATATCCTCGATGTTGCCGTAACGGTTCTTCTTCATCCCGCTCGCATGCGTCGAGATCCACCCCCCCAACGTCGAGAACTCGATGCTGTCCGGTTCGTGACCCATGGTAAAACCGTGCTCGGCGAGTTGCTCGATGATGTGGCGACCGACCGCGCCGGCCTGGATACAGGCCATCCGGTTTTCCGCATCGATCCACAGCACGCGGTTCATGCGACGCGTGTCGACCGAGATGATCGGCCGATCCTCGTCCACGGGACAGCGCAACGCATCGGTGACGTTGGTGCCGCCACCGAACGGGATCAGGCAGGCGTCGAGTGCTGCGGCGATCTGCATCAACCGGACCACCTGGTCCTCGTCGGCCGGCCAGACGACCAAATCAGGGATGCGCACGATCGCCTCGAACTTGATCGCGTACATCTCTTCTTGCGTGTGACCGTGGCCGTGACGTAGACGTTGCTCACCGTCGTCGCTAATTTGGTCCGGCGCGAGAAAATCCGCCAGAGCGTCGCGCAACGCTTGCGGCGCCCGGGAAGCCGGAATCCGCTGCCCGTATTTCGTGGGCCGCATGTCCGTGGGATCGAGCCGGACGTCGATCACCTTCTGAAACCACCGAAACAACGACGGCAGCGTCTTGCCGCTCAATTCGTAACGCGAACCGGAGACCTCCACGTCGCCGCGGGAGTTGACGTGGAAACGCGTGTCGTCGAATCCCCACACCTCGAAGCTCTCGGCGTCGGATTCGGGAACGGCCGGAGGCGGTCCCGGCTCGATCCGGGCGTTACCGCCGGTCCGGGGCCCACCGGCGTGACGGCTGCGATGTTGCGCCGCGGCCCACAGCAAGAAGCACGCAGCCCCGGCTGCCAAGACCAGTGCGATCCAACCTGTCATCTTCATGCCCGCCCGTGGTGTCAGGAATCTAACGGATCGATCGTAACATGCCGTTGAGAATTGCATTAGGCTTGCGGTGATGTCCAAACACCGCCTCGTCGCCATCGGCGACAGCCTGACCCAGGGATTCCTCAACGGTGCAGTCGACCACACCGAGTGGTCGTATCCGGCGCAGGTTGCCGCGGCCATGGGTTGTGCGGATCGTTTCCTGACCCCCCGGTTCGGCGGGCCCGGCGGGATCCCGCTCAACCTCGAATGGCTGATCCGCCGGTTGGTCGAACGTTTTGGCGAACGCGTCAGTCTTTTCGAACTCCCCGCAGCGATCGTGTCCGTCCATCGGTCGTTGGACGAGATCGAGGACTACTGGGAACGCGGACCCGGTTCGTTGCCGGTCCGAGACACGGCGTACTACCACAACCTCGCGGTGTGGGGCTACGAGATCGGCGACGCACTCGACCTCACGTCCGACCTGTGCGACGCCGAGATCCCTCCAGCGACGGACAACTGGCTGGCCCAGGTTCCCGAACGTGCGCTGTACCGGACGGCTCGCCGCGTGCTCAACCCATCCGCCTCGCCCGACTGGGGCGCGTCGAGCGCGTTGGACGTGGCCCGGCGTCTGGCGGATGACGGCGGGATCGAGAACCTGATCGTGGTGCTCGGCGCCAATCACGCGCTCGGCGCGATGACGCGACTCGAACTGCGCTTGTCGACCGCGGACGAACTGGACAAGCCGCGGCATGCGCGCCGCGCGAACCTTTACCGCCGGGAACATTTCCAGATCCTCTACGACCGCTTGCTCAAAGCCGTCGACCACGTGGGAGCGGAGCGTGTCTTCCTGGGCACCGTGCCGCACGTGACGATCCCTCCCGTCGCCCGCGGTGTCGGCGTCCAGACGAACGGGTACTACGAGTACTACACGCGCCCCTGGATCTGGGACAAGGATTTCGACCCCGCGCGTCACGCGGCACTGACCGGCGACGAAGCACGGCTGGTCGATCGCCACATCGACGATTACAACGACATCATCCGCGCCGCGGTCGAGCGCGCGCCGAACCGTTACCTCATCGATGTCGGAAACCTGCTGGATCGACTCGCGTTCCGGCGGCGTCGCGGCGAGGTCGACTTCCCCTTCCCCGGCGGATTGAACGACGCCTTGTTGCGGCATCCCGAGTTGAACTACCTCGTCGATGGCGACGGACACGTGCGGCTGGACACGCGCTTCATGCGCACACGCACGCTCGAGGGGAAGACGCGGCTGATCCAGGGCGGTTTGTTCAGCCTCGACGGCATGCATCCGACGATCACGGGCAGCGCGATCGTCGCCCACGGCGTGCTGCAGATCCTTCGTGAGGCCGGGGTCCCGACGGAGCGGGACGACGTCGACTGGGACCGCGTGCTGGAAGCCGACACCTTGCTCAACGATCCTCCGCCGTTGTTGAGCGACCTCCACGCACTGCTGACGTTCCTCGATCGGCGTGGACTTCTAACGGCGATCATGGAGCTTTTCTAGAACCTTACCGTGTATGCTCGATAGATGGTCGATCGGCGGAGATGGCGGCTGTGGGGTGGATGGCTGTTGGGGCTCGGGCTGGGAAGCCTGTCGTTCCTCACGATCTGCGACCTGAGCTTCGACTGTGGGTGTTGCGCCCCGGGCATGGGTGGTCTTGATCACTGCGACATCCAGATCGCCGGACCGCCTGACTGCCCGTGGTGCGAACATCTCGCGATCAGCGCCGTCGTCTTCGTGTTCGCGGCCATCGGCGCGCTGGCGACAACGTGGGCAGCCGTCGCGCGACTACCGTTCGTCGTGGTCGTCGCCGCGAGTTGGGCGAGTTTCAACCTGGCCACGATCCTCGCAGGCATCGTGACGGCGATCGCCCTCGGACGACCCGTGCTCGCCGGGCTCTAGCCCGCGAGGTGCGGTCGCAATTCGTTCTCGCGAGCTGTCAGATCGCGATGGAGCGTCAACTGGTTTCGCGCGCGTTCGAGGTTTTGCCCCGGCCGGGAAACGCTAAAGTACCGGTCGCCTTCGAGGTAGTCGCTCAGGAATCGAACGCCGATGATGAGACCGATCCCGCGGGCACCGAGCCACAGGCTATCTCGCTCATTCTCCGAAAGGTGCGGCACGAGCGGTTCGACGAACCCGCGGCAAACGGCGGCAAAGACGTCCTCACGGACACGGACGTGATCAAGACGCACCGAGTCTTCCGGCTCGGGTGAACAAAACGTGCGCACGATGTCGCCGAAATCGTGCATCCACCAACCGGGCATGCAGGTGTCCAGGTCGATCACGGCGCGCGGACGATGGTCGCTCCGGTCGAACAGCAGGTTGTTGATCTTCGTGTCGTTGTGACACACGCGTCGCGGCAATTCGGCCTGCGCTGCGCGCAGCATTGCACCCAGCGGGCGTTGTTGCCGGCAGAAGTCGATCTCCGCCGCGGCCTCTTTCGCGCGTCCGAGCGTATCGGCCCGCACGGCCTGCTCGAGGTGCGCCCATCGGCGATCGAAGTCGTGGAAGCCCGGGATCAACTCCGCCAGATCCTGCAGATCGACCGGCACGAGCGCGGCGCAAAAACGCC
>Ga0209988_10001944_pt1 | contig 13606 bp, 12 predicted proteins | sample N075metaG_FD_183115 | JGI IMG/M metagenome (GOLD analysis project Ga0209988, IMG submission 183115) | Deep subsurface microbial communities from Kermadec Trench to uncover new lineages of life (NeLLi) - N075 metaG (SPAdes) (version 2) | ecosystem: Environmental > Aquatic > Marine > Ocean trench... | reverse complement strand
TCACCGGAAAGAGGATGAAGCGAATGGATGAAACATCGATCGACCGTACGGCTATGGGGCGCTTAGCCAAGGCTTTAACTTTTATCTGCGGTGCGGATCATCCTACCACTGTCGCCCTGAACTTGGCGGCCGAGAGTGGTTCCGATAGAGATATCAAGAAAGCTCGCGCGTTGTTCCTGAAATTGAAATCAGGTGATCGGAATGCAGCGTTGGCGATGATCGACGATTGATCGCATCGGCTGCGCGCCAGGCCCAAAGCCGCATAAGACCCGTTACGATTGACGCGAATTAGGTCACCCGTGTGGCTAGCCCGCTCGTTCAAATTGCCGGCGAGACCGATCTCCACGAGAGGCGGCGGCCCCCTGACAGGTCCGGCCTTTCATAGGGGGGAGGTTATCTCGACCGCGCCGCCCCGGATTTCGCCCCGGCGAAATTCCGGGTGTTGGCGTTCTCGATCGGGCCCTTGATCGAACTGGATTGCGGATCGAACTGCCCCGGCCGGACTATCGGGCCCGGCAAGCCTGCGGCCGCCTGGCGTTTTTTAATCTTTTGCGCGGCCTTGGCTTTTGCCCGTTGGCGGGCCCTGGCTTTGGTCATGGGGTCGGTACCTTTCCGGGTTGCTGGGGGAAGCATAGCGGTATCCTGGCCCGATGTCCTAATTGGCGATCCTGCAGATCGCCCCGAGTGGAAGTGAAATAGCGTCAATGGGCGTCCGGAGAGTGCTGACGGTTGATGCCGGTGCCATCATGGGGCGGTTCCGAGAAGGGCCTGGTAACCAACGAGCCGTCTGATTGTGCCCCCGAGACCCTTCTCCACGAGAGCCGTTAGGCGGCGCCCGGGCGCATCCGGCCGTTCATAGGGGGGAGGTTATCCAACACATTGCCGAGGTTTGGGCCGAATGTCGGTTCACCGCCGCATTCCAGACGCAACGCCAAGTGGTGCTGAAGGTCGCAGTTTGACCCGAAGTGTGAATCGCAATTTTTTTGGGTCGAGACGGTTTTGCCTCGCCAGCCCTCCCTACCCTGGTCTCGAAACCATCCGAAACCAGACATCGCCCACGGCGATCACCGAATAGCGGGCATCGCCCAGAGGCGGCTCTGCCCTTGTGGCCGATCGGGATGCCGGCCTTGGCGATCAGGCGAAAGTCGGAATTGTCCTGCGTGATGGCGCTCAGCATCTCGGTGCCGGCGGTCAGGCCCTCGACCACGACGACGCCGGCATTGTCGGCCCTGTCATGAACGAGCAGGTGGGGGTGTTGGCTCGTATTTATCTCGTTTCAGGGTTTCAGAATGATCTTGGGTGCGGCGGCCCGGCCCGCCTTGATGTCGGCGAACGCCCGGGCGCCGTCGGATAGCGGCCGGATTTCGGTCCAGTCGAGCGCGCCCAGGCGGCCGTCAAAGATGGCCTGCGCGGTGTCGCGGAAATCCGCCTGCGCGTAGGTGTAGGAGCCGATGAAGGTGATCTCCTGCAGCGTCATGCGCCGGATATCGAGGCCGCCGAGCCCCGAGCCGAGGCCGATATGGACGATAACGCTGCCCGGGCGCACGGCCGCCGAGGCCGCAGCGCGCGTGATCGGGATGCCGACGCCATCGATCGCGAGGTCGATCGCCACCGGACCCGGGCCCGAGATCGGGTCGAACACCCGAAAGTCGCCTGCCTTTTCGAGAATCGCGCGACGCACGGGATTGGTTTCGGCCAGCCAGACCTCTGCCGCGCCGTGGGTTGCCAGAACCAGCGCTGCGCCAAGGCCGATGGCCCCGCCGCCGAACACCAGGCAACGTGCCTCGCCGATCGGGCGGTTCAGCACGCGACGCGCCAGGCGCACGGCGTGCCAACCACACGCGATCGGCTCGGCGAGCGCCGCTTTCTCGGTCGGAATGTCGTCGGGGATGGTTACCAGATTTCCCGACGGTACTGCTATCTGCTGGGCGAAAGCGCCCTCGCGTGGCGGCATCGAGATGATCTGGCGGCGGGAGCAGAGGTTTTCGCGCCCGTCGCGGCAGTCCTCGCAGGCGCCGCAGGTGACCAGCGGATTGACCGTCACACGGGTGCCGAGGCCGGGACCGTCGATCACCATGCCCGCCGCCTCGTGGCCGAGGATCAGCGGCGCGGGCCGGCGCTCGTCATGCCCGGCCCAGGCGTGCATGTCCGAGCCGCAGATGCCGACATGCGCCACGTCAATCAGCGCATCGCCCGTGTGCCGCGCCGGGGCGGGCGCATCGCGGAAATCAAGAGCTTCAGGCCCGGTATAGACAAGCGCCTTCATTTTGCGGTGAACCCCCCGTCGACATGGAGAATCTGGCCGGTCACGTAGTCCGACGCAGGCGAACAAAGGAACAGGGCTGGGCCGATCAGGTCCGCCATCTCGCCATTGCGCCCGATGCAGGTTTGCGCGGCATTCTTCGCCGCCATCTCGGGATTGCCGAAGACCAGGCCGGTCAGCTCGGTCGGAAAGAAACCTGGCGCCAGCGCATTTGCGGTGATGCCGTGGCGCGACCAGGCCTCGGCCATCGCCCGGGTCAGCTGCCCGATGCCGCCCTTGGAAGCGCCATAGGCGATGCCGCCGGGAAATGCGCGCGTCGTTTGCAGCGAGGCTAAATTGATGATCCGGCCCCAGCCCTTCGCCCGCATTGCCGGCACCAGGGCCTGGGCGAGGAAAAAGGGCGTCGAGAGGTTGAGGTCGAGCGTTGCCTGCCAGCCCTCCGCCGTCACGTCATCGGCGCCCTGCCGGTTGTTGAGCCCGGCCGCGTTGATCAGGATTTCGGGTGGGCCGTAGGGTTCGGCCGCGCGGGCGGCGACCTCGGCCATCGCGCCCGGGTCGGAGAGGTCGGCGACATGCGCTGCCGTCTCGCCGCCCGCCTCCGCCCGCCATGCCTCCAGCGCGTCGGCCCTGCGCGCAATCCCGACGACGCGCGCGCCCGCATTGGCCAGCGCGGTCGCGAGTGCGCGGCCAATTCCCGAACTGGCGCCGGTTACGCAGGCGACGCGGCCCGCCACACTGAAAAGATCAGCGTTGCCGTGGGCGCTCATCGTTTCCGCCTTCCAGCGTGAGGTCGAAGGTTTGATCGGGGAAATACTTCTCGAGCCGGATGTCGGCGGTGCGCGCGTGACCCTCCATCCCTTCGAGCCGGGAGATACGGGCGGTCGCCTCGGCGATCGGTCTCGCACCCTCGCGGGTCGCGCGCTGCCAGGTGACGAGCTTCATATATTTGTGAACCGACAGCCCGCCGGTGTACCGCGCAGCACCCGAGGTCGGCAGGACATGGTTGGGGCCGGAGGACTTGTCGCCAAACGCGACCGTGGTTTCTTCGCCGAGGAACAGCGAGCCGTAGCATTGCAGTCGATCGAGGAACCAGTCCAGATCGGCCGCCTGCACATGCAGATGCTCGGGCGCGTAGCTGTCCGCCACCTGCGCCAGTTCCTCGCGGTCTGCCACCACCATCACCTCAGCCATGTCGCGCCAGGCGGCGGCGGCATTCTGCGCGTTCAGTTCGGGAAGCTCGGCGATATAGCCGGGGACCAGTTCCATCACCTTCTCTGCCAGCGGCCGGTGGGTGGTGGCGAGCCAGACCGGTGAATTGTAGCCATGCTCGGCCTGTCCGACGAGATCCCAGGCGACGATGTGCGGATCGGCGGTCTCATCGGCCAGGATCAGGCTGTCGGTGGGGCCTGCGAGCATGTCGATGCCAACCCGGCCAAACAGGATTCGCTTGGCTTCGGCCACGAACTGGTTGCCTGGCCCGACCAGGATGTCGGCCTTGGGCAGGCCGAAGAGGCCGAAGGCCATCGCCGCCACACCCTGCACGCCACCGAGCGCCAGGATCGAGTCCGCGCCGCAGAGATCGGCAGTGTAGACGATGGCCGGCGCTATCCCGATCCCTGGGCGCGGTGGTGAGCAGGCAGTGATGTGCCCGCAGCCCGCTACCGTCGCCGTCGTCACCGTCATCAGGGCCGAGGCGATATGGCTGTAGCGCCCGCCCGGGGTATAACAGCCCGCCACCTGACAGGGGATCGCCTTCTGGCCTGCGATCAGCCCCGGCACGACCTCGACCTCGAAATCCCGGATCGAGTCCTTCTGCGCCTCGGCGAAGCGTCGGACATTGTCCCAGGCAAATCGGATATCCTGTTTCAGCCTTTCCGGCACCCGCGCCGAGGCCGCCTCGATCTCGTCGCGGGTCAGCACGACATTGCCGTCATACTTGTCGAACTTCGCCGCGTAGCGCCGCGCCGCCTCGTCTCCACCCGCCTCGATCTCGTTGAGGATAGCCTGAACCGTGGCGCGCACATCGCCCGCATCATCGGTGGACCGAAGCGTGGCTTTCTTGAGATATTCGACGGTCATCGGGAGATTCACTTGTAAATGTCGGGGAGAAGTACGGTGGAGATCGCCGGGACGTAGGCGATCAGCAAGACCACCAGCAGCATGAAGAAAACGAAGGGCACGGCGCGCCCGGCGATCCTGAGGATCGATTCACCGGTCAGCCCGGAGACAACGAACAGATTGAGCCCCAGCGGCGGGGTGATGAAGCCGACGCCGAGCGCGGTGATCATCATTATGCAGAACTGGATCTCGTTCATGCCGATCTCGTCGGCCACCGGCTTCAGAATCGGCGCGAGGATGACGATGTTGGGCGTCGTCTCCATCACGCAGCCCGCGGCGATCAGGATTCCGATCATCAGCAGGATCAGGACGTAGGGGTTCTCGGTCAGCGAGGTGACGGCGAAGACAAAGCCCTGCGGCACGCCGAGCACGGCCATGGTCTGGGCAAGCGGCAACGACATCGCGATGATCGGCAGGATCACCCCGTTGACCCTGGCCGAACTCACCATCATCGCGGGAAAATCGGAGAGCTTCAGGGTGCCGAGCAAGAAGCCCAGGAAGATCGTAACGACAACCGCAGTGGCCCCGGCCTCGGTCGGCGTCAGTCGTCCCGAGAAGATGCCCCAGAAGATCACGCCCGGCACCAGGAAAGCGTACCAGCCCTCGCGGAGCGACCGGCCGATATTGCTCGCCCAATCGCCAAAGCTTATTGCCCTGCCGCCCTCGTAGGCGTGGCGGCGATTGATCACTATGTTCGTCACAAGGATCGAGCCGAGAATAAGGACACCCGGAATCAGCGCCGCCTGAAACAGCGTCGAGGCGGAGATCCCGAGGACCAGCCCGATCACGATATAGGCGATCGAGGGCGGGATCAGGATGCCGGTGCAGGCACCCGCCGCGACCAGCGCGCAGGCGTAGGGGCGCGGGTAGCCCACCTCCACCAGCCGGTCGATGGTCATGCGGCCGACCGCGGCAGCACCTGCGGCGTCCGAGCCTGAAATCGCCGAGAACATGCCGCAGACGAGTACGGTTGCCGAGCCGAAGCCGCCTTTCGCCCAGCAGGTCATCGCCTCGGCCACGTCGAGGAACTTGCGGCTGAGCCCGGTGCGCACCAGCGCATCACCTGTCAGGATGAAGAGCGGTATCGCGGTCAGCGCAAAATGGTCGATGCCATCAAAGAGGCTCTCCCCGAACAGCGACAACGGCAGCACCTGGGAGACAACAAGCATCGCCACCGCGCCCGCCCCGATGGCGGCCCACACAGGCACGCCAAGCGTAATGAGCAGCGCGAAAAGCAGCACCGGCCCATAGAAGTCCCAGCCGATTGGGACCGCTTCCTGCGCGAGTTGATTCCAAAGCATCGCTCCGCCCCCTCAGTCGAACAACCGCTCGCCTTCATAGACCGGGCGGCCCGCACGAATATCGGCGAGATCCCGAACGAAGGACTGGACAAGGCGGAAAATCATCAGCCCGAAGCCAATGGGCACGGCCATCAGGAACCACACCATCGATACCCGCAGCCCGTGGCTGACCGAGCCGAACTTCCACGAGACGGAGACGGTCTCGAAGGACCAGTACAGCGCGAGGACGGCGATGATCATCATCACCAGGTCGCCAAAGATGTAGAGAAGCGCTTTCACCCGCGGCGAGACGTAGTTGTAGATCACGTCGATGCGGATATGGGCGCGGTCGCGCACTGCGGCGGAGGCGCCGATCCAGGCGAGGTAGATGAAGGCGTAGCGAACGATTTCCTCGCCCCAGATCGAGGAATACGCAAAGATTTCCCGCCGGACTACCTCAACCGCCATGGTCGCGACGAGCAGGGTGTAGAATATCAGCAATGCCCAGCGTTCGGCATTCTGGTTCAGGCTTCGCAACATCGCGCACTCCATCGCCGGCTGTAGCCGGCGGATCTTCCCGAAAAGTCAGGATTTTACGCCGGCCAGGCTATTGCTCTGGCCGGCGCGCTGAGTGTCAAAGATCAGACGTCAAGCGTCGTGGACGTAATACTTGCCCCGGGTGCCCGCGGCTTCGACCAGCTTGTCGAACGCGGCCATCGAGCCCGCAAGCTCGATCTTGAACGGATCCCACGCGGCATTCTGGTAGCCGCCGACAGCCTTCCACTGCGCCAGTTCATCCTCGGTGAGGGAGAAGAACTCGACTCCGGACTTCGCCATCTCGGCCATGGCGTAGGTGCGCGAAGACGGAACCTTGGCCAGGTTCTGGTGCGAGGTCATCTCGGAGGCCCATTCGATGCCCTCCTGGACGCCACTCGGCAAGCTGTTGAACCACTCCAGATTGCAGGAGTAGACCTGACTGTCCGGCACCGCCTGGGTGAAGGTCACATAGCTCAGGATATCCTTGAACCCGAACGCATACAGCGCACCGACAGCCGGATCGAGCGCGTCGGCCACCCCCTGCTTGATCGCCGAGGGCGTTTCGCCCCAGGCCACCGGCGTCGGGTTGGCGCCGAGCATGCGGTAGTATTGCTGCAACATCTTCGAGCCGGGCACGCGGAACTTCACGCCTTTGAGGTCGCTGGGCACCCGGATCGGTCCCTTTCCGCCCTTGCGGACAGCCACCACCCGCGGATCGATCACCAGATAGAGCAGCGGTTTGAAACCGCGTGCATTCACCTTGGGATTCACCTGCGATTTCCAGTCCTGCGACGTGACGAGGTTCACGAAACGCTGGTTCGAGCCGCAGAAGTAGGGAAGATTGATCAGGTCGGCGACCGGTGCGAAGGGCGCGAAGTTCGAGATCGAGTGCTGGGCGGCCTGGATAGTGCCGCTTTGAACCTTCTGCACCAGCGCTCCGCCAACGCCGAGCTGCCCGCCGGGGGCGAGCTTCATGTAGACCTTGCCGTTGGTGGCGTTCTGGACGTTCTCCTTGAAGTCGAGCTGCATCACCGGATAGCTGCGGGTCGAGCCGAAGACATAGGCGGTCCCGACCGTCATGATGTGATCTGCGGCACGTTCGCGGTCGCTCTCCTCTTTCGCGGTCTGGGCCACCGCATCGGAGGACACAAGCGTTCCGGCGGCTCCGGCAACTACGGCTGCGGTAAAGCTGCCCGCGGCCGCGAGTTTGAGGAAGTTGCGGCGCTCGAGCGAGGCCACCTCCAGCTTGGTCTTCAGGTCCGTCATTTCCGTATTCTCCCTGTTCTTATGGTCGGTTGGTTGTGCGACTCAGTCTTTTCCGCTTGTTGATTTCTCCAGCGCTTCACGCTCCAGCACCCCGATCACGAAAAATACCACGGCGGCGACGAGCATCAGCATCTCGGCAACATCACCGAGAAGCACGCCAACGTCCGAGGCGCCGAGCATCACATTGCCGAAGTAAATAGCGAAGCAGATCAGCGCAGCGGCGAGCGCAGGTGATGCCGGTTTGGTCATTACGTCGATTTCCTCCCCGGCGTGAAGTTCACGAATCACTTCATTACGCCGAATGTAAGCGCTTGCAATTAGAATGCAAGCGCTTACATACTGTGAAGAATGCCTGCCACGTAATTCCACACCAAAAGCGGCCGGATCTTTTGGAATATCGAAATGGGCTTGAGCGGTTTACCCACCCTGAACGATGTCGCGCGCCGTGCGGGAGTCTCGACGGCGACCGTGTCGCGTTGTCTCAACCTGCCCGACCGGGTTCGCCCGGAAACCCGCGCGCGGGTCGAGGCGGCAGTGGCGGAACTGGGTTACACACCGCATTTCATCGGACGGGCGCTCGCCTCGAACCGCACCAACACCATCGGCGCCGTGATCCCGACAATGGAAAACGCCATATTCGCCCGCGGCCTTCAGGCGTTGCAGGATGAACTGTCGGCCAGCGGCGTGACATTGCTGGTCGCCACGTCGCACTACGATACGCAGCGCGAGGCAGACCAGATCCGGGCGCTGCTCGGGCGCGGGGTCGACGGGATGATCCTGATCGGCGAGGCCCGCCCGGAGGACACCTACCAACTGCTGCAAGAGCGGGGCGTCCCATTCGTGCTGCTCTGGAGCTACCGGAACGACTGCCCGCATCGCTGTGTCGGATTCGACAACCGCGCTGCGGCCCGGCGCATGGCGGAACGGGTGCTTGAACTTGGTCATCGCCGGATCGCCATGGTGGCCGGCGTAACGGCCTGGAATGACCGCGCGAGCGAGCGGGTCGAAGGTGTGCGCGAGGCCCTGTTGGCGCGGGGGTTGGTCCTTGCCCCGCCCTATCTCGTGGAAACGGAGTACGCGGTGGATGCAGGTGCCGAGGCGGCGAAGCGGCTGCTGGCGCTGTCACCTCGGCCTACGGCGATCATCTGCGGCAACGACGTGCAGGCCGCTGGCGCGATCCTCGGCGCTCGCGAAACTGGGTTGCCAGCGCCCCGTAACGTCTCGATCGTCGGCTTCGACGACATCGAGCTCGCTACCGTGGTGGAGCCCGCTCTCACGACCGTCCGCGTTCCGCACCGCCGCATGGGACGGGCAGCCGCGCAGCTTCTGCTTCGCATGGTTGGCTCCGACGATCCGGGCGAGAGCATCGCATTCGAAACAGGGATCGTCGAGCGCGCCTCGCTTGTGGCGCCACCCGATATGCCTTGAGACGGATCATCCATCGGCGAGAGTCGTACGTCGGCAGTGCGAGGCAACCTGGACGCTCACAACCACAGCCCTCTGAATATCGTAATGCGGTGCGCAATCTCCCCTTATTCAAACGGTCTTCTGTCCAGAAACCTCTGACGACGGACAAGTAAAAGAATGTATAAGTTTATTCATACCTCGGACTGGCATCTCGGGAAGCCGTTTGGGCAATTCGAGGACGACCTGCGTGGCCGCCTTCGCGAGGCAAGGCATTCCATTATGGGCGGATCTCCAAGCCATTGTTCTGTGGTTCTTGGATATCACACGCCGGCCGCTCAGCGAGGCCAGAACCCACTCCTTTATATCTTGTGCGGGTTGCGCAAGGGCGCTTGCTAAGGGTGCCAACAGGGCGCACTCTCCCTCGCGCAGATTCTCAAATCAGGGCGCGCTCTGCTTGAAGTGTCCGCTCGCCAAAACATCATGGATTAACGGGTTTTTCAGGATTCTACGAAACTCCAACGATGCGCTGATAATGTCTCGACCTGGGAGCGCCAGATAGATGTTCCGATTCATCCATACTTCTGACCTGCATCTTGGAAAACGGTTCGGGCGCATGCCCGAGGAATTCCGTGGCCGCCTGACCGAAGCACGCCATGGCAGCCTTGGGAGGCTCCAGGAGGTTGCGCGGGCTCAAGGGGCCAGCACAATTCTGGTGGCCGGCGATGTCTTCGACACTGAGACGCCCTCGCCTGGTGTCCTGCGCCAGGCGCTGCGAGCAATGGGGGACGATCCCGCCCTGCGCTGGGTGCTGATCCCGGGAAACCACGACTCGCTGGCGGCCGACGACCTCTGGGAGATCGCTGCACGAGACTGCCCCGCGAACGTGACCCTGGCGCTTGCGCCGGAGCCGGTCGTACTTGCGGAGGGGGTCGTGCTGCTGCCGGCGCCCTGCCCGTCCCGGAGGCCAGGTCGCGATCTCACCGACTGGATGGAGGAGGCCAGCACGCAACCAGAGGCGCTGCGTATCGGCCTTGCTCATGGCGCGGTTCAGACCTTTGGTGAGGATGGCGCCAGCGACGTGATTACCCCGGACCGCGCTGAACGCGCCGGCCTGAATTATCTCGCACTTGGCGACTGGCATGGGCAGATCCGCATCGGTGATCGCTGCTGGTATTCGGGTTCACCGGAGCAGGATAGATTCAAGCATGACGCGCCCGGCAAATGCCTCGCCGTCGCTCTGGAGGGACCCGGCGCGTCGCCGTCAGTGACGCCTGTCGATACCGGCAAATTCAGATGGGAAATCCTCGACCTTCATCTGCTCCCGGACGAGGATCCGGCAGAGCGGTTACGGGGCATGCTGCCCCGGAAAGACCGACGTCAGACACTCCTGCGGATCATCGCCGAGGGGCGCACTCGGCTCTCCGGGCAGGCCGGGATCGCCGAGGCACTGAATGGCGAAGCGCCGGACTTCGCCTTTGTCGAATATCGCGACACCGGCCTCGGGCTTGATGTCGATGTCGGCGATCTGGATGAAATCGATCAGGCTGGGGCACTCAGGCAAGCGGCCGAGGCGCTCCTGGCCGAGTCGGGCGACGATAGCCTTTCCTCCGATGGCCGCGACACTGCACGCGCGGCACTTTCCCGGCTTTATGCCTACGCCATGGAAGCATCATGAGATTGCGCGCACTCAGACTATGGAACGTGCGGTGCTTCGGCGGGCGGGGGATCGCGATCGAGGGGATCAGCGACGGCGTCAATGTGCTCTCGGCGGCGAACGAGCAGGGAAAGTCGACCTGCTTCGACGCCCTCCATGCGCTGTTCTTCCAGCCGAGCAGCGGAACTCCCAAGGCCGTGCGACTGCTGCGTCCCTACAGTGGCGGCAGCGTCCGGATCGAAGCCGATGTCGAGACTGACGGCGGCCTGTTCCGGATCACGAAGCAATTCTATGCCGGCAGCCAGACGACGGTCACTGACCTCAAGACCGGCCGCCTGGTCGCGCAGGCAGATTCGGCAGAGGCGTGGATCAGCGCGCTGGTGCGCGGCGGTGCCAGCGGCCCCGCCGGTCTCCTCTGGGTGCGCCAGGGCATCACCGAGATGGGGGCCGGGACGCGCAGCGAGCGAAATGAAGAGCTCCGGGCCCGCGAGGACGTTCTGACCTCGGTGGCCGGGGAAGTTGAAGCGCTGACCGGTGGCCGCCGCATGGCACGGATACTGAATCGCTGCGACGAGGATTTGGCACGTCTGGTCACCGCGACGGGGAGGCCCGTTACTGGCGGGCCCTATACCGAGGTGATCGGCGAACGGGAAGTATTGGTGGCGGAGGAAGGGAGGCTTGCCGCTGATCTGAAAATTCTGCGAGAGGCCCTCGCCAGCCGGCGTCAGAAGCGCGCACGGCTCAGTGAACTGGAGGACCCTGCGCAAGCGGAGTCGCGTCGGAAAGACAAAAGCGATGCCGAGGCCGCACTCGAGAACGCGAAACTCCACGCCTCGAAACTCGCCGCGGCTGAGGCCCACGCTGCTCTTGCCAGGAAACAACATGAGACAGCGGCGGATGCCCTCGCAAACTACGACGACGCCCTCGCTAAGGCCGTCAAACTAGGAGAGGCGTTGCGCAAGTCAGGAGGCGTTTGCAAAACCGCCAAGCTCGCCTTGGAGACGGCGCTGCAGGCCGACAAGGATGCTGCGGGCAATCTCGACACCGCGGAAACCAAAGATAGAGCCGTGCGCCAGGAACTCGCTCGGGCGAACAGAGCCCGCGAGGCTGCAAGGGCCGACGAGCAGGTCGGAGAACTCGAAGCACGGCTCACCTCGGCAGAGAATGAGACGCAGAAAGCCGAGACCGCCAGGGCAGAGAGCGCCGCCTTGGCCGTCCCCGAGAAATCGCTCGCCAAGCTGGAGAAACTCGAGCGGCAGATTGCCGCCCTGCAAGCTGCCGAAGAGGCTGCAGCCGCAACGCTGCGGATCGACTACGAGCAAGCCGCTTCGGGCCAGGTGCGAAGGGCCGGTGTACCCCTGGCGGACCGCGAGACCGTTGCGGTCACCGAAACGATCGAGCTCGAGATCGAGACCGTGGGCTTGATGACGGTGACACCGGGTCAGGGGTCCGGAGAGGCCGCCCGCACGAAGAGGCGTACAGCCGAGGAGGCAAGCGCCGGATTGCTCACCGAGCTCGGCTCGGAGAACTTAGTCGCGGCCCGCGCGCGGGCACGGCAGGCAGATGCGAGAGCGAACGACGCACGGATCGCCCAGGCGGCGGCGACGGCGGCTGCCCCGGAAGGCATCGAGACATTGCGGGCGAACCTGCAACGCCTCAAGGAACTAACCCACTCTCTTGATCCGAAAGCCCCCAGCGTGACGGAGGCGGAAGCAGCTGCGACGGACGCCGCTGACAAGCTGACCCGGGCTCGTGTGGCACGGGAGAAAACCCGCGCCCATTTCGACGCGGCAAAGGAGGGGCATCTTCGGGCCGAGGGCGAGTGGACTGCGGTGCGAACGGCACTCGACCAAATCGACCAAGATCTCGGCCCGACCGAATCCCGTAAAACCGAACGGCTCAATCGCGCCAAGGCCGCTTCCGATATCAAGCAGGACCTTTCAAAGGCAAATGAAGCAGCTGTTACTCTGCGCGTCGATGCGCCTGACCTGAAAACCGTCCAGGCCATGGCCGATCGCGCCGCCTCGCGAGTCGAGCGTGCGCGCAAGGAGATTGAGGCCCTCGGCCTCGATCTCGCGGGGCTCGACGCCACGATCTACGCAAAGGCCAGCGATGCGGTTGAGGAGGAATTCGAGGAGGTGCGCGGTCGCCTTGAGGCCGCCGAGAAACGCATCGGCCATTTCGAGTCTGAGGTCGCGGCGCTCAATCGCTTGAAACAGGCGCTTGAAGACTCACGCAGTGCGGCGAAGGAGCTGTATTTCGGCCCGGTCATGGCGGAGCTACGACCCCTTCTATCGCTACTGTTTGAGGAAGCGTCGATCACCTTCGACGAGACGACGCTGCTGCCGCTATCGCTAGAGCGCGCCGGTCAGAATGAGGCGATCGACGTGCTCAGCGGCGGGATGCGCGAACAGCTCAGCGTGCTGACCCGGCTCGCCTTCGCCCGGCTTTTGGCCCGCGACGGCCGACCCGTGCCGGTGATCCTCGACGACGCCCTGGTCTATAGCGACGACGACCGGATCGAGCGCATGTTCGACGCGCTCCACCGCCAGGCGACGGATCTCCAAATTGTGGTGTTTACCTGCCGGCAACGCGCCTTCGAACGTCTCGGAGGAGATCCCCTGCAGATGGTTGATTGGCGGCCGGACGCTCTCTGATTTCACCGCTGTTGGATTCTCTCTGCCCGGCGATGCAGACGATTCTTGACGCTTTGAAGGGCGCGTCAACGCGGCCCAGTAATGCCGGATCGCCGGATTGTTCCCGCCATATATACCGAATAGCAGGCGCCCGACGACGGTTGGCCAGCTATTCCCATCGCCTTCGCGCGGCAGCACCTGAACCCCACACCCCCCGCGCCTGACCGACACAGGCCCGCCACCAGGCCAGCCCCTGGTCGATCAATGCGAGGATTCAATTCCGGCCACAGGCCCGCCCCCCGAACCGCGTCGAGCGGTTGGAGGCCGTCTATTGCTCCGCTGCATAGAAAACGCCCGCGCTGGTGACGCGGGCGCTAGAGTTGGTCCAACAGGGAGATTATCAACATATTGTATCCCATTGGGTCCGGAAACACAACACCTGCCC
>Ga0209988_10001941_pt1 | contig 13621 bp, 15 predicted proteins | sample N075metaG_FD_183115 | JGI IMG/M metagenome (GOLD analysis project Ga0209988, IMG submission 183115) | Deep subsurface microbial communities from Kermadec Trench to uncover new lineages of life (NeLLi) - N075 metaG (SPAdes) (version 2) | ecosystem: Environmental > Aquatic > Marine > Ocean trench... | reverse complement strand
GTAGTTGCCGGCGATGGGTCGGTTAAATCGTCCGCCGGTACATAAACCGCCTGGAAAGAGGTGATTGAACCTGTTTTGGTTGAAGTAATACGCTCCTGCAAGACACCCATTTCTTCTGCCAGGGTAGGCTGGTAACCAACCGCCGAAGGCATGCGACCCAGCAGGGCTGATACCTCGGTACCGGCCAGTGTGTAACGGTAAATGTTGTCGATGAACATCAGTACCTCACGACCTTCGTCACGGAAATACTCGGCTATGGTCAGTCCGGACAGGGCAACCCGCAGGCGATTTCCAGGAGGCTCATTCATCTGGCCATAAACCAGTGCTACCTTGTCGAGTACACCGCCTTCTGACATCTCGTGATAAAAGTCGTTACCTTCACGTGTTCTTTCCCCGACACCGGCAAATACCGAGAAACCCGAGTGCTCTACCGCGATGTTCCGAATCAATTCCATCAGGGTTACCGTTTTTCCGACGCCGGCACCTCCGAACAGGCCAATCTTTCCGCCTTTAACAATCGGCATAACCAGGTCGATAACCTTGATACCGGTTTCCAGTATCTCAGTGGCAGTTGCCTGTTCGTCGAAGCTCGGAGAGACCCGATGAATCGGCATTCTTTTTTCTTCACCAATATCACCCTTTTCGTCGATTGGTCTGCCTAGCACATCCATAATTCGACCCAGGGTTTTCTGGCCCACCGGTACAGTAATAGGTTGACCGGTATTAGAGACTTCCAGGCCCCGGCGTAAACCTTCGGAAGCACCCATGGCTATAGTTCGTACTATGCCATCGCCCAACTGCTGCTGGACTTCGAGGGTCAAATTATCCGCATCGGCGATGTTAAGTGCATCGTAAATTTTGGGAACAGAGTCTCGAGGAAACTCTACGTCGACGACAGCGCCGATTACTTCCACGATGTTACCTGTACTCATGTGTCATTCCTCTTAAAAAACTAATAGGCTTATTTAAACCGCGGCCGCACCACCCACGATCTCACTGATTTCCTGGGTGATTCCGGCCTGACGTTCGCGATTATAGATTAATTGAAGTTCGTCGATCATATCACCAGCGTTGTCGGTTGCGCTCTTCATCGCAAACATGCGCGCTGCCATTTCACAGGCAACATTTTCGACCACACCCTGGTACACCAGTGACTCGATATAACGATCAAGCACATTGTCGAGTACTTCTTTGGAGCCAGGCTCGTAGATGTAATCCCAGTGATGGCCGAGTTCGTCTTCTTCCGAAGGTACAACTGGAACCAGCTGGGTAATTTTTGGCTCCTGTGTCATGGTATTGACGAATTCATTGCTGATCAGGTAAATCACGTCAATATTTCCATCGGTAAAGCTTTTCAGAATGGCCTGTACCGGGCCGATAATGGCGGCCATTTCCGGCCTGTCACCAATATGGCTGGCCTCGGCAACTACGTTGGCGCCTATGCGTTTATAAAATCCTAGCGCCTTGTTACCAAAGGTGACAACCTCGATTTTAATACCCTGCTCATCGAGCTCACCAATTTTATTCAGCGACATTCTGAACAAATTTGCATTCAGACCTCCACAGAGGCCGCGATCGGTCGAGATCGTGATAAAACCAGCACGTTTCACCGGTCTGTCGATTAGGTATGGATGCTTGTATTCCGGATGCGAACTCGCAACATGGCTGACCACGGTAGCGATTTTCTGAGCATAGGGTCGAGTCGCAAACATTTGCTCCTGGGCACGGCGCATTTTACTTGCCGCCACCATTTCCATGGCCTTGGTGATCTTTCGAGTATTTTGAATACTCGTGATCTTGGTCTTTATCTCTTTACCACCAGCCATTAGATTATTCTCTTAGTAGACGCCCGTTAGTTTTAAAATTAGTAGACGCCGTTAGCTTTAAAATCTTTGATCGCCGCGGCCATTTTGCCTGCTATCTCATCGTTATAGTCACCGGTGGCATTGATAGAATCCAGCAGATCACTATTCTTCGATCTGAGATGGGCGTGCATCGCTTCTTCGAAAGCCACGACCTTTTTGATTTCAACATCATCGAGAAAGCCTTCGTTAGCCGCGTAAAGTGAAAAACCCATCTCGGCTACCGATAAAGGCGCGTATTGCTTTTGCTTCATCAATTCGGTGACCCTCTGGCCGCGCTCCAGCTGTTTCCGAGTCGCCTCGTCAAGATCCGAAGCAAACTGCGAGAATGCCGCGAGTTCACGGTACTGGGCTAGCGCTAGTCGCACACCGCCACCGAGCTTTTTAATGATAGTAGTCTGCGCCGCACCACCAACGCGGGAAACCGACAGGCCCGCGTTGATCGCCGGTCTGATACCGGCGTTGAACAAATCCGATTCCAGGAAGATCTGGCCATCGGTGATCGAGATTACATTGGTCGGAACGAATGCCGATACGTCACCACCCTGGGTTTCGATAATCGGTAACGCGGTTAGCGAGCCAGTTTTACCCTTCACCTTGCCGTTAGAATATTTTTCGACACATTCTGCATTAATCCTCGCGGCACGCTCGAGTAGGCGCGAGTGCAGGTAGAAAACATCACCCGGATAAGCTTCCCGCCCCGGTGGACGACGCAACAGTAATGATACCTGGCGATAGGCCCAGGCCTGCTTGGTCAAATCGTCGTAAATGATTAATGCGTCTTCACCCTTGTCGCGGAAGTATTCACCCATGGTGCAGCCCGAGTAGGGCGCGATGTATTGCAATGCCGCCGATTCAGAAGCATTCGCGGCGACGACGATAGTGTGCTCCATCGCCCCATGTTCTTCGAGTTTACGCACCACATTGGCGATAGTCGAAGCTTTTTGCCCGATGCCGACGTAGATGCATTTAATGTCGGTGCCCTTCTGGTTGATGATCGCATCGATGGCCAGCGCAGATTTACCGGTCTGGCGGTCACCGATAATCAACTCGCGTTGTCCACGACCAACCGGGACCATCGTGTCGATGGCCTTCAGACCAGTTTGCACCGGCTGATCTACCGACTGGCGCTGGATAACCCCCGGCGCGATACGCTCGATTGGCATAAATTCTTTGGTTTTTACCGCACCCTTACCGTCAATCGGCTCACCCAGTGAATTGACCACGCGGCCGAGTAACTGCTCGCCGACAGGGACTTCCAGAATACGGCCGGTACACTTGGCGGTATCACCTTCTGATATATGTCCATAGGCACCCAGAATTACCGTACCGACTGAATCTCTTTCGAGGTTTAGCGCCATCCCGAAAGTGTTGCCTGGAAATTCGATCATTTCGCCTGACATGACATCGGCGAGGCCGTGTATGCGTGCGATACCGTCCATCAAACTGACAACAGTACCTTCTGTTCTAGCCTCGGCAGCACTTTCAAAGTTCTTGATGCGATCTTTAATCAGTTCGCTAATTTCTGAAGGATTAAGTTGCATTGTGTTATCCCGTAATCAAAAAAACTTGTTATTTATTGAGAATTATTTGTTAAGCACCGTGGTGAGTTTGTCGAGGCGGCCCCTGGCCGAACCATCGATAACCATATCGCCTGCGCGTATGATAGCGCCAGCGATTAGTGATTCATCCAATTCAGTAGTGATATTTATTTTCTTGCCCAGCCTTTTGGCTAAACTTTTCGCCATCGCAGTTTGTTGTTTTTCGGACAATTTTTGTGCAGTTCTAACCACTACTTCGATCTTGCCCTCGGCTTCCTGTTTCAGGGATTCGAAGGCGGTAGCAATCGATGGCAGCGCCGCCAACCGATTATTTTGCGCCAACAGTGCAATCAGGTTCTTGAAATCTGCGCTCATCTTGGGCGCATCCTTAATAGCCGAAACCACCGATAAAAACAGTTCGCAATGCTCGTTTGCGAGCATTGACGGCAACTGGAACATTGCCTGCATATCAACATCGGATGCGACTACTGCGGCCACCTGCAAGCTGTCACCCCAGTATTGCAAATTGCCCTCTTCCGACGCCAGCTCAAATATGGCTTTAGCGTAGGGTCTGGCTACTGTGTCAAAATCTGACATATCTTAAGTCCTAAATCTGGGCTACCAGCTCATCGAGTACCGCAGCATGCGTTTTGGCATCGACTTCGCGTTTGAGAATCTGTTCTGCACCGGCCAGTGCGATACCAGAAACTTCCTTACGTAGCTGCTCGCGGGCGCTGTTAATCTGTTGATCGATATCTGATGATGCAGCGATCTTTATCTTCTCCGCCTCTTCATGCGCAATATCTTTCGACTCATCAACAATTTCATTAGCACGTTTTTGTGCCTGATTAATGATTTCCTGCGCTTGTTGCTTGGCATCTTTCAGGCTGTCGCTGACTTTAGACTGTGCGTTTTCAAGATCTTTCTGGCCCTGTTCGGCGGCCGCAAGTCCGTCAGATATCTTGGCGTTGCGTTCTTCCAGCGCTGTCATTAGCGGTGGCCAAATATATTTCATGCAGACCCAGACAAACACAAGAAATGTGATCGATTGTCCTATCAATGTAGCATTGAAATTCATAGCGCTGTCCTCGCCCTAGATTTATATCAGTGCCTAGGCACCCACCACCGCAAACATGATGTACATCGCAAGACCGACCGCGATCATCGGAATTGCGTCGACCAGGCCCATCATGATAAAAAACTGGACACGCAGCAACGGGATCAGTTCGGGCTGGCGCGCCGCTCCTTCAAGAAAGCGTCCGCCCAGAATTCCGATGCCGACTGCCGCACCGAGTGCGCCCAGACCCATCATTATGGCACCTGCGATATATAACAAAGCTGATTCCATGATTATCTCCTAAATAGATAGTGTGTTGTTTATAAAAAATTAATGGCTCGTTTGTGAGGCCATATCCAGATATACGATGGTCAGCGTCATGAAGATAAACGCCTGCAAGGTAATGATCAGGATATGAAACAGCGCCCAGAGTAATTGTAAAGCACCTCCTGACAAAGCCATTAGCGCGCCTTCGAAATAGGCACCCGAGTCGAATAGTATCCAGCCACCACTAAACATGATTGCTATCAGGATGAATATCATTTCACCCGCATACAAATTACCGAATAGACGTAAGGCCAGCGATATCGGTTTGGCGATTAAAGTTACACCTTCGAGAATCAAATTAATCGGCATCATAAATTTGGGAAACGGATGAAACGCAAGTTCGGCGAAGAAACCGCCAGGTCCTTTGATCTTGATGCTGTAATAAATAACCAGCGCAAAAATGGAAAGCGACAGGCCGAAGGTAATGTTAGGGTCAGTACTGGGCACAATTTTCAAATAGGGCACACCGAGCAAGCTCGCCAGCCAGGGAATATGATCGACCGGGATCAGGTCCATCAGGTTCATCAGGAAAACCCATACGAAAACAGTCAGCGCCAGCGGGGCGACCAGTGGATTCTTACCGGTGAAGGAACCGCGTACCGAATCGTCGACAAACTCGATCATCATTTCGATAAAATTTTGCAGACCGGTCGGTGCATCGGTGGAGGCTTTTTTCGCGGCCCTGCGGAAGATCCATAAAAAGAAACAACCGAGGCCGATTGAAAATATCATCGAGTCAACATTAATCGACCAGAATCCCATTTCCTTGATCTCGTTGACACCATGGGCGATTCCCCAGCTCCCATCTGGATGCTGACCATAGACCAGGTTGGTCAAATGGTGCTTGATGTATTCGCTCGAACTTTCGTAAGCCATCGTCGATCAATTACCTTTTAATACAAGCGGTACGAACCGGCTGGTTATATGAATTAATATATATCCAGCAAATAAAACTATTGGATTCCATTCATAATTTGCGGTAAATGCCAGCACAAAAATCATGCCTGTCATCAGCCATTTTACAATTTCGGATCGGTATGCATAGGCTAACCATTGCACCGCATTATTATTATCTACCTGTTTCAGCATCCGAATACTTTGGTAGGTATTGGGTACCAGGCAGGCAATGCAACCTGTTATTGCAGATAGCATGACACTTTCGTTCCAGATTACAACCCCGGAGACATAAATTCCACCCGATGAATACTGAATTATCAGCGCCTGTATTATTTGGTTCTTCATGGCTTTATTAGGTGGAATTAGTCCTTCCAGATCAGCCAACCCCCAAATCGTATGTCGAGTATAAATAGTTAAACTTCAATTATCAATCACCGGATATAGCCACTTTACGGGGACAGGTGCTGGAGAATTCCGTCTAGCTCATCGCTATTATGGAAGCTGATAATGAGCTGCCCCGAACCCTGTTTCCCCGACCTGATTTTTACCGCAGCGCCGAGTTTTTCGCTGATTTGGGTTTCCAGTCGCCTGATGTCCGGATCGGTTTTATTTACTGGCGGTTTTTCCTTCGAACCACCCTTCAGCTTCTTTTTAACCAGCGCTTCGGTATCACGCACCGATAAATCCCGTTTGACAACGATATTAGCGACTTCGATCTGATCATGCCGAATCAGGCCGAGCAAGGCACGCGCATGGCCCATATTGAGCAGGCCACGATTGACCTGATCTTTGACCGGGTCGGCCAGATCGAGCAAACGTAACAGGTTAGTCACCGATGCCCGTGACCGCCCTACCGAATCTGCAACCTGTTGATGGGTTAGTTCAAATTCTTCGATCAACCGCATCAATGCCTGTGATTCCTCGAGTGGATTCAAGTCTTCGCGTTGAATATTCTCTATCAGCCCGACTACTGCGGCCGTCCTGCTGTCGATATCACGAATCACTGCTGGAATCTTTCGTAGGCCGGCGATTTGGGCGGCACGCCAACGGCGTTCGCCAGCAATCAATTCGAAATGATTGCCCTCGGGGCGCACCACAATCGGCTGCACGATACCCTGCGAGAGTATCGAGTCGGCGAGTTCCTGTAATGATTGCTGGTCGAAATGCTGCCGCGGTTGAAAATTTCCACGCTGGATGCGGTCGATATCCAGCTCACTCAGACCGCTCCCATGGTCCCGCCCACTGGCCTGAATAACCTCATCGATATTACCGATTAATGAACCCAGCCCTCTGCCCAGTCGCTTTTTTTTCATAGTAATTACCGGCTGAGCTGTTGGTCTTTCTTCGCATCGCGCCGCAACAATTCTCCGGCAAGCGCCAGGTACGCCATTGATCCTCGCGAGGATTTTTCATATTGCAATATTGGCTTGCCGAAACTCGGCGCCTCGGCAAGGCGTATATTTCGCGGTATCACGGTCCGGTAAACCTTATCCCCAAAATGCTTTACCAGCTCGGAGGACACATCGTTCGAAAGATTGTTACGCGAGTCATACATCGTTCGCAACAACCCCTCCAGTTTAATATCTGGATTAACACTGATACGAATCTGGTCGATCGTATCGAGTAGCGAAGACAGGCCCTCAAGCGCGTAGTATTCACATTGCATCGGAATCACAACGCCATTGGCCGCAACCAGCGCATTGACCGTCAGCATGTTCAACGAAGGTGGGCAATCGATCAGGATATAGTCGTATCCATCGAGTACCGGGCTAAGAGCCAATGCCAGCTGTTTTTCACGGCCAATGCGATTCATCAATTGGACTTCGGCCGCAGTCAGGTCCGCATTCGCGGGTAGAATATCAAATCCAGTCTCGGGCAGTGAGATCAGCGCTTCATGTACTGTACAATCGCCCAGCAAAACGTCACAAACACTGAGCTTGAGGCTGTTTTTGTCGACGCCGCTGCCCATCGTCGCATTACCCTGGGGATCCATGTCGATCAACAGCACGCGCCTCTTGGTCGCAGCCAGTGCCGCGGCCAGATTTACCGTAGTCGTGGTTTTTCCGACACCGCCTTTCTGATTGGCTATGGTAATAATCTTACTCATACAATTTATTAGGCATCTCTACTAATTGTCTTTTCCCGCGATTGCGGCAGCTTTAATTTTAAGGCTCACCAGGCTTCTCTTTTCAATAACCCCGGGAACCTGTAATTCGGTCTCCTGGATCAAATACCTATCATCACCCAATTCCCTGGCCTCACTATTACTCAGCCTGGTTTTCATCGACAATAACAGCGTCTCGGCCTGGCACAGGTGCGTGACACTGTCAGCGAATTTGGCCAATGATGTAAACGCACGGCTAACGATGATATCGAACGGTTTCGCGGCATGATAGTCTTCAACCCTCGACTTCACAACCACGGCATTATCGAGAGCGCAAACCGCCAGCACCTGCTGCAAAAAACGCGTTTTCTTGCCGTTGCTATCCAACAGCGTCCATTTCGAGCCGGGCAGGGCTATCGCTAATGGAACACCGGGTAAGCCGGCTCCACTTCCAACATCCAGCGCAGTTTGGCCAGGCAATATCCGATCATGGATAACCAGGCTATCGAGCAGGTGGTAATAAAGCATCCTTTGCGGATCGGTAATTGCAGTCAGGTTATAGGTTTTGTTCCATTTGCCCAGCAGCGCCAGGTAATCGAGCAATCGATTCAGCTGAGAATCTTGCAGGGGCATGCCGATATCGACCAGCCCTCGCTCCAGTCGATCAAATAAATCTTCAAATTGAAAATTCAAGCCGACTTCTGGATTTCGGGTTGACCAGATTGATGACGCTTTAAATGAACCAACAAAAGAGATATCGCCGCCGGTGTTACTCCCGAGATACGGCCAGCCTGGCCGATGGTAGCCGGACGGTAGTCCTGTAATTTCTCGCACACCTCGTTGGACAGGCCCCGTACCGAGGTATAATCGATAGATTCCGGCAGTACCGCCTGTTCGTGCTTAGCCGCCTTGTCGATCTCCTGCTGTTGTCTCGCCAGGTAACCTGCGTACTTACCATTGATTTCGGCCTGCGCTCGAACCCGGTCTGTATAGACCAGGGCATCATCCATAAATGGCATCAAGTGGTCGATCGTAATTTCAGGGCGCCGTAAAATATCCGACAATCGATACTCCCGGGTTATCGGGTTTTGCAGGGTTACGGCGAGGGCATCCGCCGCCTCAGTTTGCGGATACAGCCACTGATCATTCAATTTTTGATTGAGCCGTTCGAGTTGCTCGCGATATTCTTCAAAGGCCCGCCAACGCGCATCTTCAACCAGGCCCAGTTTGCGGCCGATTTCGGTAAGTCGTAAGTCGGCGTTGTCTTCACGAAGCATCAGGCGATATTCGGCGCGCGAGGTGAACATGCGGTAGGGTTCATTAGTGCCTCGCGTGATCAGATCGTCAACCAGCACACCCATATAAGCTTGCGATCTGGATAGATTCAGCGGTTCCTTGTCCTGCACGCTGGCAGCAGCATTCGCGCCAGCGATCAATCCCTGGGCGGCAGCTTCTTCATACCCGGTAGTACCATTAATCTGGCCGGCAAAATACAGGCCATCGATAAACCGTGTTTCGAGCGTAGGCCGCAGATCACGGGGATCGAAATAATCGTATTCGATCGCATATCCCGGTCGCGTGATATGGGCCTGCTCAAAACCACGTATGCTGTTTACCAGCGCCTGCTGAACGTCGAAAGGCAGACTGGTGGAAATTCCGTTCGGGTATACTTCGGATAAATTCAAGCCTTCGGGTTCAACAAAAATCTGATGCGAGGTCTTGTCGGCAAACCGCACTACCTTGTCTTCAATGGAAGGGCAGTAGCGGGGGCCAACACCATCGATATTGCCATTGTACAATGGGGAACGATGCAGGCTGCCGCGGATAATATCGTGCGTTTTCTCGTTAGTGTGCGTGATATGACAGCTCACCTGGCGGGGGTGCAGATCGATCGATCCCATGGTCGAAAACACCGGTAGCGGATCATCGCCCGGCTGCTCTTGCATGACACTTATATCAATCGTTTTGCGATCGATACGCGGCGGTGTTCCGGTTTTTAAACGGCCGATTCGAAATGGCCTTTCGCGCAACCTCTGTGCGAGTGCCGAGGCTGGCGGATCACCCGCGCGACCCCCGCTATAATTAGCATCACCGATATGTATTTTGCCATCGAGGAAAGTACCAACCGTAAGTACCACGGTCGGCGCGTGGAACCTGAGACCCATCTGCGTGACCACGCCTTCAATCCGATCGCCATTTTCGATCAAATCGACAACCGGCTGCTGGAAGATCGACAGATTTGGCTGTTTTTCGAGTTTTTCACGAATCGCAACTCGATATAACTGGCGGTCGGCCTGCGCGCGCGTGGCCCGGACTGCGGGGCCCTTGCGTCGATTAAGAATGCGAAACTGTATGCCCGCCCGGTCGGCCGCGAGTGCCATTTCACCACCCAGTGCATCAATTTCTTTCACCAAATGGCCTTTGCCTATACCACCAATAGCCGGATTGCAACTCATTTGACCCAGGGTTTCGATACTATGGGTCAGCAACAGGATGTTAACACCCATGCGCGCGGCCGCCAGCGCGGCTTCGGTACCCGCATGCCCGCCGCCTACTACAATCACATCGAAACGTTTATTGAAATCCATATTGAGTGATCCTTTTGGGAGTACTGACCATGATAAGCAAAAAGGGCGCGCATTCTAGCGCTTTTTGTTGGCGAACACCATGCGATCAGGTTCTATCTTTTTGGTACCCCCGTATTTCGCTGAACAGGTTATCCATTTTGTCGAACGTAAGGTGCGCACCAGCCGCGAGTAATTTCTCTGCCTTGATTAATTCAGCATAGCCAAACACTGTCATACCCGCCGCGACTGCGCCCTGGACACCAATCGGGCTGTCTTCAATCACCAGGCAATGAGTGGGTTCGAGCACTCCCATCGATTCAGCCGCATACAGGTAGATATCGGGATGAGGTTTACCCTGAGCTACCTCGGAGCTGCTAAAGATATTGTCGTTGAAATATTTTGCCAGGCCGGTCTTGCCAAGCGTGGTTTTCATTTTATCGTGTGAGCCACTCGAGGCAACGCAGTAGGGGATATCTATGTGTTGTAATACCGATTCAATTCCATCAACAGCTTCTACGCTATCTGCCAGTGCCAGGTTGATCTCCCGTTTATACCGATGCCAAAGTCCTGAAGGCGATGTTTCGCCGGTCAGATCTTCGACAATCTGTAAACACTGGGCCTGCGAACGGCCTACAAAACGGTCAAACATTTCTTCCAGGGAAAACCGGAGTCCGCATTCTTCCTCCAGCACCCTCGCAAAAATTGCATTTGCGACAGGTTCGCTATCGACTAAAACCCCGTCGCAATCGAATATGATCAGGTCAAAGCCGCATTGCATTAATTTTTTTCAAAATATAAATGGAGAAATACTGTCCATAGCGCGATTGAAGCTCGGGTAACTTCCAATCATCGCCAGTCACCTGGTGCCGGCACATTGGGCTACCACATCGACATTCGAGGAGATAGTCGTCCGTACGCTCCATCGAATAGTCGTGGCAAAGTTCTTCACCCGCCTTGATTTCGCGCATCGCGACGTAGGTTACCTGCCCAAGGAAGCCGACATTTGGATCACAGGAATGATTAATGAACACGCTCATATCGTCAATTTCGTCGGGGCTGGTCGGCGTGAGATAAAAATCGTCATCGATTTGTAGCGCCAGATCCCCTACCTGATCGATAATTCGTTTCAGCCCCTCGCGCGTGACGATATGACCAGATTTTATCGCAATTATCTCGTCTTGCTTAATATCCTCGATCGCAACCACGCCCTGTCCACTCAGGGTGTTATTACGAACTTCGATTTTAGGAGAGCGATAGGTTTTCATCAGCCAAAAATCGACTGCTAGTTGTGGATTTGATCGCGATCATAAACCGCCATCATCGTGCCCACCATACTCGCAACCATTTTTTGAGTGTCACCCTGGTGTGCATAAAGCTCGCCTTCGGTCACAGTAATATTGCGTCCGGGTTTCTTCACCCTGCCAATTGCTTCAAACCACTCTCCCTGTGCCGGTGATAGTAAATTAATCTTGAATTCTATTGTCAATACCGCCGCATCATCCGACATTAACGAAAATGCCGCATATCCACAGGCGCTGTCGAGCACCGTGGATACTATTCCTGCATGAATATACCCGTGTTGCTGGGTCAGATCCGGATCAAATCGAAACCGGATTGAGACTTCGCCCGCACTGACCTTGATGATCGAAGCCCCAACTGTTTTCATCGCGGTTTGCCTGTCAAAGCTATCGATCACCCGCTGTTCGAAGTTCTCACTTTTCGGTTTAAATTGATCAGACAGCGGCTATACCGAACTGTTTTTCGAGCCCTTCTTGATGATATTGGTCGCCAGAGCAATCATCGACGTAATGTCAGCCAGATTAGCCGGTATCACCAGGGTATTGGCCTCTTTGGCGATGTTGCCGAATTGCTCCAGGTAATTCTCGGCAACGCGAAGTTGCATCGCCGATTCACCGCCTTCCTCGTTGAGCGATTTGGCTACCCGGCTAAGACCTTCGGCGGTCGCTGTAGCGATCGCCAGGATCGCCGCGGCCTCACCCTCGGCTTCGTTAATCTGTTGCTGCTTAACCGCCTCGGACTGCTTGATCACCTGCTGTTTTTCGCCTTCAGCCTCGTTGATTTTAGCGTCGCGCTCGCCTTCCGAGGTTAATATCACCGCACGCTTTTCTCGTTCCGCACGCATTTGCTTTTCCATCGCGCTGAGAACATCGTCAGGCGGGTTGATATTTTTAATTTCATAGCGTAATACCTTTACCCCCCAGGGTTCAGAGGCCTTATCGAGTTCGGCCACCACGTTACTATTGATCGATGAGCGCTCTTCAAAGGTGCGATCCAGGTCAATCTTGCCGATTTCGCTACGCAAGGTGGTTTGCGCCAGTTGTGAAATAGCAAAGGAATAGTCGGTAATCCCGTATGAAGCCCGCTCCGGGTCGAGTACCTGCAGGTATAAAACCCCGTCAACACCCACCTGTACGTTATCATTGGTGATACAAATTTGCTCTGGGATATCAAACGCCAGTTCCTTGAGGCTATGTTTGTAGGCAGACCTCTCAAAAAAGGGGATCAGTATATGAAAACCCGCTCGCAACGTACGGCTGTACTTACCCAGGCTTTCTACGACGTAGGCGCTTTGTTGCGGAACCACGACCGCGGTCTTGGCGATTATGATGATCGCAATAATCGCGACCGTGATAGCCACCCAAAAAGTTACATTTTCATAAAATATCATTCCTTTTCCTCCCTATTTAGTGTGTAGATGGAATATCTGCATTAATCAGATCCCCCGGGTATTTTTTCTATCTTCAAGGTCAGGCTATCGACACTGTGGATACGCACGTTTTCGCCGCTGCTCATGGCCTCGGCACCCATGTTCAAAATCGTCCAGGTGGTGCCGCGATACGAGATCCGAGCGCGATCACCGGGCGCCAGGTTTTGATCCAACTTTATTGTTTCGCCAGCCGGGCCGGTTTCATAGCCGACGCTACTGCCGCCGCGAAGTTTTTCATACAATTGTTTGCGAAACAGGACCATCGTCACCAACGACAGACCTGCGAACAGTATCCACTGTACCCAGTAATCAAGGCTCAGGCCGAGCAGGCCAACCAGGCCGGTTATAATCGCGGCCAGTCCGATAAACACCAGGAAGAATGCGGCGTCGATAAACATCAACTCCGAACCCAGCAATAAAGCACCAAAAATAATCCAACCCCACCAGGGCATTTGCTTCTCCTCGGAAATAATCACTCGTTGACAGCTACTGCAGGCACATGAGACCACTACTAGTCGTTGTCCGTCAAGCCCGCACC
>Ga0209988_10001939_pt1 | contig 13623 bp, 14 predicted proteins | sample N075metaG_FD_183115 | JGI IMG/M metagenome (GOLD analysis project Ga0209988, IMG submission 183115) | Deep subsurface microbial communities from Kermadec Trench to uncover new lineages of life (NeLLi) - N075 metaG (SPAdes) (version 2) | ecosystem: Environmental > Aquatic > Marine > Ocean trench... | reverse complement strand
CATCGCGCGACTGCTCCAGCCCTCAGGAATCTCCGTCACGCGGCTGGCGCAGGGCCTGCCGGCCGGGGGCGACCTCGAATACACCGACGACCTGACCCTGCGGCGCGCCATGGAAGGCCGAGTGTCCTACTAGGAAGCGCTGGTCCGGGCCCCCGACTTGCCCCGGCCGTTTTCACGCCTATACATTAGCGCTGGTTGCTCTTTGCCGGAGTGCGCCGATTTTGGCGCTTCTTCGCGTTGGGCGTGGTAGTTCTCATGGTCATTCTGGAAGCCGACCACGAGATTTTCGTCGGTCTCTTGGATACGATCTTGGCCGAGGCAAACGCTGGATACGTGTTCCTTGTGGACAAGTCCGGTCAGCAGATCGCCGCCACCGGAAAGATGGATGTCGATTCCACCAGTCTGGCCTCGTTGACCGCGGGCGTCGTCGCGGCCACCGAAGGGCTCTCTTCCTTGATAGGCGAGACCCGGTTCTCGACGCTGTTCCACGAAGGCGAGGAACAGAATTTGCACATCAGTCAGGTCGGCGAGAAAGTAATTCTCCTGATCATCTTCGACGAAAAATCGTCTCTTGGACTGGTCCGGCTACGCACCCAGCAGTATCTACCCGCGCTGGAAGAAGCCGTCGCCGAGGTCGTCAACCGCAGTCAGGGCGATGTCAGAGCAGCGGCTACCCTCTCATCCTCGGCGTTCGCGGAGATTTCCGACGAGGATATCGACGCATTGTTCGGGTAACGGCGGAAGAGCACGATGTCCTTCATTAACTATGCCTCCCGTGAGATCAACTGCAAGATCGTCTACTACGGTCCCGGGTTGGGCGGAAAAACGACCAACATCCAGTGGATCCACGAGAAAACGCGTGCGGATGCGAAGGGTAAGCTTATTTCGCTCGCCACGGAAACCGAGCGGACGCTGTTCTTCGATTTCCTGCCGATCGAGTTGGGCACGATCCGCGGCTTCCGTATGCGGTTCCATCTCTATACCGTGCCGGGGCAGGTGTTTTACGATGCCTCCCGCAAGCTGATCTTGAAAGGCGTCGACGGTGTCGTGTTCGTCGCCGACTCGCAAGAGGCACGGATGGACGCCAACGTCGAATCCGTGTCGAACCTTCAGGGGAATCTCAAGGACCAAGGGTACGATCTGGCGAAGATACCGTATGCTCTCCAATTGAACAAACGGGACTTGCCGTCGGCGGTCGCCCTGGCCGAACTCGAAACGGCGCTACGGATCAAGGACGAACCGGTCTTCGAAGCCGTGGCGACCAACGGTACAGGCGTGTTCGAGACGCTGAAATCGATCATCAAGCTTGTCCTGAAGGACCTCAAGAGCCGCTGATTCCACGCCGTGCGGCCAGGCCTAAATCGTTGACACCAGGCACGTTGTCGCGCTCTTGACAGCGCCGGAGTGCCGTCTATAATGCTCGTTTTCGTACGGCTCGCGGGAGTGTTCACGTATGTTTGCGGTCATCGAGACAGGCGGGAAGCAGTTGCGCGTCCACGTCGGCGATCTGGTGCGTGTCGAAACGCTTGACGGGGACGTCGGTTCAAAAATCGTTTTCGACCACGTGCTGATGGTCGGCGAAGGCGAAAGCGCGGAGGTCGGCTCACCCGCGGTCGAGGGTGCGACGGTTCGCGGTTCGATCGTCGAACAAGGCCGAGCAAAGAAAATCCGGATCTACACCTACAAACGGCGTAAGAACTCGAACAGGCGGCGAATGGGGCATCGGCAGAACTACACGGCGATCAAGATCGAATCGATCGACACCTGAGATCGGAGACGCACCATGGCACACAAGAAAGCCGGCGGCAGTACCCGTAACGGTCGCGAGTCTCACTCCAAACGGCTCGGCTGCAAGAAGTTCGCCGGGGAAACCGTCCATGGCGGTGCGATCCTTGTGCGTCAACGCGGCACGCCGATCAAGCCGGGCAAGAACGTCGGCCGAGGTAAAGACGACACGTTGTTCGCTCTCGTCAACGGCGTCGTGCAGTTCGAGAACCGCGGCCGCATGGGCCGGTTCGTTCGTGTCGATCGGCTCGATTAGACCCTTCCTCACACACTATGTTCGTTGATCAGGCATCGATCACCGTCCACGGCGGTGACGGCGGGAACGGGTGCGTCTCGTTTCGCCGCGAGAAGTTCGTGCCGCACGGCGGCCCCAACGGCGGAGACGGCGGCAAGGGCGGCGACGTCGTCATAGTGGCCGATCTCGGCGTTTCGACGCTGCTCCCCTTCCGTTACAACACGTTGTTTCGAGCGCAGCGCGGCGGTCATGGCGAGGGCAGCAACAAGACTGGACGTTCGTCGGACGATCTCGTCGTCGAGGTGCCGGTCGGCACGATCGTGATGGACGAGGACGGCGTGCACGAACTCGCCGATTTGGCGACTCAGGGGCAGCGTTGGGTCGCGGCTCAGGGGGGTGACGGCGGCCGGGGGAACGCGCGTTTCTCGAGTTCGGTCAACCGCGCACCGACCCGTCACGAACCCGGCCGGCCCGGAGAGCATCGACGGCTGCGTCTGGAATTGAAGCTGCTCGCCGACGTCGGCCTGATCGGGTTCCCCAACGCGGGGAAGTCAACGTTGATCGCGCGTATTTCCGCAGCACGGCCGAAAATCGCGGACTACCCGTTCACCACGCTCGAACCGCACCTGGGGGTCGTGGATGCCGGCGGGTACCGCTCGTTCGTCATCGCGGACATCCCCGGCCTGATCGAAGGCGCCCATGAAGGCGCGGGTCTCGGGGATCGTTTCCTGCGGCACATCGAACGTTGCCGTCTGCTGCTGCACCTTGTCGACGGCGCGTTCGTCGAGCGAGAGCCGGTCCAAGCGATACGCACGATCGAGACCGAGTTGAGCGCGTACTCCCCAAAGCTTGCCGCAAAACCGACGATCCTCGTCGTGACCAAGTCGGATGCGATCCAGGACAGCGGAGCCGCTGACCGGCTGCACGCCTGGGCGGCCGAGCAAGGTCGCCAGTGTTTTACGATCTCCGCGGTCAGCGGTGACGGAATCTCGACTCTCGTTCAATATGTCGCCGATCGGGTCGAAAAAATGCCGCGGAACGACTTTCCGGTGGCGGGGCGAACGTGAGAGTCCGCGCGCTCATGGGAGGTACGTTCGATCCGGTGCACTACGGTCACCTGCGGATCGCGGATCAACTGCGCACGGCACTCGGTCTTCCCGAACTGGCCCTGCTCCCGACCGCGGTGCCGCCGCACAAACCCTTGGACTCGATGACTTCCGCCGAGCATCGCGTGGCGATGGTGCGACTCGCCCTCGGCGAATTCCCAGCGCTGACGTTGTGCGCGCTCGAACTCACCGATTCGATCGCCTACACCGTCGATACGCTGCGCACGCTACGCGCGGGGCCAACGGCGACGGACCCTGTTTTCGTCGTCGGGATGGACTCGGTCGCCGAACTTTCGACGTGGCATGATTACCGAGGATTGCTCGTGGAGTTTGACTTGATCGCGATCGCGCGACCCGGCCACGACCGGTCTTCGTTGCGCGACTGCGATCCGTTCGTCGTCGAACGGATCCAGCCCGCCATCGACCCTGGAGGGGCGCGCCGCCTGATTGAAGACGAACACCTTGGTCGCGGCGGACGGATCTTCCCGCTGCGGCTCCCGACTCAGGCGGTCTCGTCACGCGAGATCCGGCGCCGTACCGCGGCCGGTGAGCCCCTCGATGACCTTGTCCCCGCGGACGTCGTTTTGTATATTCGGCGCCACAATTTGTATGCGAGAGGAGGCAAACCCTGAAAAACCAGACGCGCGACGATGTCCTGCTTTGCGTGGATGCCGCTCGTGACCAAAAGGCCGAAGACATCGTCGCGCTCGACTTGCGCGGGCTTTCCGACGTCACGGACACCTTCGTGATCTGCCACGGAACCTCCAACCGTCAGGTCGCCGCTATCGCAGAGAATATCGAACGACGGTTGCGCTCCGAGGCCGGGAGAAAGCCGACCCACATCGAAGGCTTGCCGAGAAGCGAATGGGTGCTGCTCGACTACATCGATTTCGTGGTCCACGTGTTCGTCCATGAAAAGCGTGAGTTCTACCGACTCGACCGGTTGTGGGGCGATGCCCCCGCCCTGCCTCTCCCTTCGGGGGTCGACGGCGCCGCCGGTGCGGTCGAGAACGGATAGATCGCGCAGCGTGCGGGCGCGGCTCATCTGTGTCGGGAAACCAAAGAACCTCCACGCCAACGCCCTCCACGACGATTTCGCGGATCGCATCTCCAAACTCGGGCTCGAGTTCAGCCACGGTTGGGTCGCCGAAGAACGTAGCGGTGGCCATTACAGCGACGACCACGTAATGGAACGCGAGAGCCGGCGTTTACTCGCCGCGGTGGAAAAGGGCGTCCATTTGGTGGCGCTCGATCGCCGCGGCCGGCAGTTCGAGAGCGAACGGCTCGCCCCGCTGGTGCAGCGCTGGACGACGCCGTCCGCCGCGCTCGTCCTCGGCGGGCCGCTCGGACATCACGACAGTCTGCTCGACCAGGCGGACGAGGTCTGGTCGCTCGGATCGCTCACGCTCCCGCACGAGCTGGCGCGAGTCGTCGTCGCCGAACAGATCTACCGCGCGATGACGTTGATCCGCAGCGTCCCGTACCATAAATGATCGTGCGACGGCGGCACGTCTTGACGCTGGAATGGGGCTGCATTAACCTTGAATTTTGAGCCGTTTACGGCATTTTCAACGGTAGGCACCAATGAGGGTTCGTACGTTCCTGTTGTTTGTCCTGCTGCTCGCGGGTTTGCTCCTGCTGGCATCGGTGCTGGACTCCAACCGTGAAGTGCTCGAGCAGCCGATCCTGCTGTGGGGCGACATGTCCCTGCCCGTCGGGATCGCGCTGGTCGCCTGCCTGGGCCTCGGGATCATCACCACGTTCGTGATTGGGCTGTCCCGCGAAGCCGGGCTACTCATCGAGCGTGGACGGCTGCGCCGGGAAGGCCGCAAGTACGAAGAGGTGGAAGAGGAGTATTCGCGAGGCCTCGTCGCCGTCGTCGAGGGCCGCGAGGAAGAGGCCCTGGGTCATTTCCGCGCTGTCCTCGAACGAGACAGCCGTCACTTCAACACGCTGATCAAGATCGGCGACATCCTGCGCGCCCAAGGCCGCATCCCGGAAGGGATTGAATTCCATCGTAAGGCGCACCACTTGAAAGAGGACAACACTCGCCCGCTGTACGCCCTGGTCGACGATCACGAGGCACAGGGAGACATCGACCGCGCCCGCGTCGTCCTCGGCCGCATCCTCGGTATCCAGAAGAACTCGGTTGCCGCGTGGCGGAAGCTGCGCTCACTCCACATGACGGAGAACAACTGGGAACAGGCCCTCGAGGCTCATCGGCGCGTCGAGAAACTCGCCCCTGATCCGAACCGCGAATCCCGGGATCAACGGGTCGGCCGGGGAATTCGATTCGAGATCGCCTCGGAACGTCTGGAAGCGGGAAAACCCCGGGAAGCCGTCGGCCTGCTACGTCGCCTACTCAAGGACAACGACCAGTTCATCCCGGCCCACGTCACACTCGGCGAGGCACTGCTCTCGCAGGGCAGCGAAGCGGAAGCGGTCGACGTTTGGTTCCTCGGTTTCGAAACTACGGGCTCGCCGATTTTCCTGACGGTACTGGAGGAACACTACCTCCAGAGCGAACAGCCGCTGCAGGCGATCGAAGCCCTGAAGCGGTGCATCGCCCATGCTCGCAAGGACACGCTGGCGCGCTTTTATCTGGGCAAGCTGTATTTCCGGCTCGAAATGCTCGACGACGCCCTGTCGGCCCTCGGTTCGTTGGGCGAGTTGGCGAGCTACGCACCGACATTGCACTACTTGCTTGGGCGCATCCACGAACGGCGCGGCCAGTTCCGCGAGGCCGTCCAGGACTATCGCAAGGTGATCAAGGAAATGGATCTGGTGCAGTTGGAGTACGGCTGCCGCCAGTGCGACGAAAGCCTGATGGCCTGGACCAGTCGCTGCCCCGAGTGCGGCGAGTGGAACAGCGTCGAGGTGAACTATCGCGAGGAGATCCCGCTGGAGGAACTCGGCCTCGCACCGGCCCCGATCTATACGACGCGCGATTGACTTCGGTCCCCCGCCTCCGACAATAGCCGAATTCCCGTTGTCGAACCTCATCGGACCTCGCGGTCTGCGCCGCTACACGTTGCCCTGGTTGTTGCTCGATGCCGCGTTGCCCTCGAGTTGCTTCGCCTGCGGGAAACGGTTGGGTTCGAGGCAAGCCTTGGGTGCCTGTCATCGCTGCTGGCTGGGCCTGGACCCCGAGCCCGAAATGACGCGGACGTCCCCGGACGGTGCCACAGTCATGTCGGCCGTTCGCTACACCGGATTGGCGCGCCGATACCTGTTGCGCGCGAAGTTCGGGCGGCGACGGGAGCTGTTCGACCCGATGGGACGGATGCTGCTCGCCGTGTTCCGCCAACAACCGTTCCGCCCGGGTTGTATCGTCCCCGTTCCCTCGCACCCGTGGGACACGTGGACCCGTGGATTCACTCCGAGCCTGGAGATCGCTCGACCGTTGGCGAGAGCCGCGGGGATCCCGATCCGGCCGCTCTTGCACCGCCGGTGGCGCCCCTGGACGCCGATCAAACGGTTGGGCCGGGCCGGCCGCGAAGCGCTTGCCGCCACGGTATTTGGAGTCAGGTGCGACTTGGATGGAGCCTCGGTTCTCCTCATCGACGACTTGGTGACGACGGGAAGTACCCTGGCAGCCTGTTCGCGGCGCTGTATCGAGGCGGGTGCGTCCGAGGTCCACGGTCTGGTTTGGGCCAGGGCGGCCCTTTTTCTTTAACTAAAATAACTAAACTGGGAAGTTTTCAAAATCAGCTGACGAGGACTGCAAATCCTTTGACCGGGGGGCACGCCGCCGTATATGGTCTGTCGTGGAATCGCTATAGAAAGGTGCCTAAATCAGGAAGCAGGGACGTGATGGGGGGAGGCGAGACTGGTTCGCCGGTTTTTTCAAAGATATTCTTGGGCGCAACTCGAACGCTCCGAAACACCCGGAAATGGGGAGGTCAATCTGATGAACGTGAAACGACTTGGCGCGCTGTTCGTAGCTGCCCTACTCGTAACGGCGGCCGTGCCGGCTTTCGCCGCGAGTGATGCGACGGTTGGCGAGTTCGTGATCAGGCTGGCCAAGACCCGTAACTTGGTGGCCACAGACGCTCGGATCGCGGTCGATGCGCTGCGCGGAATCGGTGTGCGTGTTCCGGCGGACCTGAATTACTCGAAAAAATTGACCGAAGGTGACGTCGCCCGTCTGTCCCGTTCGTTCGGGCTGAACGTGACGACCACGTCTCCGGACAACTCGTTCACCACCGACCAGGTCGACAGCTTCTTCGCGACCTTCGGCGTGGATATCGGTTTCACTGCGGAGACCGAGGGCAACTCTACCCGCGATCACTCCAGCGGCCTGGCTTTTGACCCGTACTCGAAAGGCAAGGGCGGTAGCAAGGGTAAGAAAAAAGGCCATGACTTCACGCCGACCGAACCTGAATAAGCTTCGTTCTCTCTAAAGTACCTTAAAAGTATCTTCCCGTACTGAGTGGGCCGTCATCGCCAGCGATGACGGCCTTTATCTTTATTTTGAGGCGGGGGAGAGGGTCAACCTCATGAAATCGATCAGGCCCACGATCATCTTGCTCACCGTCCTGGCTCTCGCCTTGCCGGTCCCGGCTTCCGACGAGATGACGGTCGGAAACTTCGTTCGAAGGCTCGCCCGATCCAAGAACCTCAAGGCAGCCGATGCCCGAATCGCCGTCGATTCGTTGCACGAGGCCGGTATCCGCCTGCCGTCCGACCTGGCGCTGTCGACACGCCTGACCGAAGGCGACGTGGCGCGCATTGCACGGGCCCTGGGCCTCGCCGTTTCCACCAACCGTCCCGACGCCGGGTTCTCGAGCGAACAGGTCGACCTGTTCTTCGCGTCGTTCCGGGTGGAGTTGACCCTGGCGGTGGACGGAGGCGCGGGCAACAGCGCTCGAGGAAACGGGGACGGCTCGCCGTTCAACCCATACATGAAAGGCAAGGGCGGCAGCAAAGGCAAGAAAAAGGGTCACGATTTCAGGCCCGCCGAACCTGAATAAAACGACTTCGAGACATGTTTCGGCCGCCGAGACACACCCGCAGCGTTATTATCGAAAATCAAATAAGGCAGAAGTAAGACGAAAACAAACAAGTCATGCCGCGTTCTCGGGGCACCCGCGTAAGAAGCCCTTGACGGTCTGCGGATACGCCGTATAACTAGGAAACTTCGGGAAACACCGACTGTCTTCAATGTCTTACGGGTCTTGGAGTTGATTGAGTGGTTTTTGCCGGAGTGGACGACTTACTGGAAGACTTGAATCAACGTTGGGGGGAGGCAGGAAGAATGGCAATCATCAAACGAATTGGTACGATCACGGCGGTCGTGGCCTTGTGCCTTGCGTTCGTCACACCCGCCATGGCGGCCAGTGACATCACCGTCGGCGATTTTGTCCAGCGTCTGGCCAAGGCCAAGGGCCTGGCCGGTACCGACACAAGAGTGGCCAACGATGCACTGCGCGGGGTCGGCATCCGCTTGCCCGGCGATCTAAACTTCGGCAACCGTCTAACGGAAGGCGATGTCGCGGTCATCTCTCGCGCCGCCGGCCTGACTGTCCGCACGAGCAATCCGCTCAACGCTTTTACCAGCCAGCAGACCGACATGTTCTTCATCAACTTCCGCGACGACTTCGGGGGCGACGAAAACGGCACCAGGAGCCACACCAACCCCGGCGTCGGCAGCGGCCCCGGCAACGGCAACGAAGGCCCTCCGTTCGATCCGTTCACCAAGGGCAAGCACGGCAAGGGCAAGGGCAAGGGCATCTTCACACCGACCGAGCCCGAATAAGTTCGGTTGACCTTGACGATGGAAGCCGCCATCGTTCTCGATGGCGGCTTTTCTATGTCTGGAGAACAGAGGCGTAGCGGTGACTCCCCCCCGAATCTTGACGGCACGCTTGCCGATCTTTCTGCTGTTTCTGCTGTCCGGCGCGACTTCGCTGGTTTACGAGGTCGTCTGGCTCCGTAAGCTGATCCTGATCTTCGGATCGACGCAGTTCGCCACCAGCACGATCCTTTCGACGTTCATGGCGGGTCTCGCGCTCGGCGCGTTCGTCGCCGGCCGCTGGATCACTCGCAGCCACATCGCACCACTCAAGATCTACGGCCTGCTGGAGATCGGCATCGGCGTCTACGCGCTGTTCGTCCCGTTCCTGTTCCGAGTTCTTTCTCCGGTCTACCAGGCGCTGTGGGACGCGGGAATGTCCGAATCGTTCGTGGCGCTCAGCCTGGCCAAATTCGTCGGCATCGCGGCGGTCTTGCTGCCTCCTACCGTGATGATGGGCGCGACGCTTCCGATCCTTTCGCGACAGATCGCCGACGACCCGAAACGCATCGGAGGGAAAGTCGGGACGTTGTACGCGATCAACACGTTCGGCGCCGTCGCCGGGACTTTTCTGGCGGGGTTCGTCTTGGTACCCCATCTCGGCGTGCGGCACACCTTGTGGGTGACGGCCGCCGTCAACGGGGTGTTGGGCCTCACCGCGATGTGGCTCGCCGGCCGACTTGCGCGACCCGAATCGGCCGCGCCCGCCAAGCCCTCGGGGGATGCCGCGCAGGCTCCCGTGCCGGACTCCCCCGCTCTCGCCGCGCCGCGGCGCCGAATGCCGCTGGTGCTGCTCGTTTTCGGACTCTCGGGCTTCGGCGCGTTGGTCCTCGAGGTCGCGTGGACCCGGGTTCTGGCGTTGGTGATGGGCAGTTCCGTCTACGCCTTTTCCCTGATGCTGTTGGCCTTCCTGGTCGGCCTGGCGATCGGAAGCGCCTTTTTTGCGGGCTGGCTCAGGAAGCGGCCCAAGACGGATCCTGCGGCCATGCTGGGGGTGTTGCTGATCGCCACCGGATTCCTGGCCTACGCCACGTCCTGGGCCTTCCGGGCCCTCCCGCGCACGTTTGCGGAAATCTATTTCTGGACCCAGGGCCAGACCGATTGGTTGACCGGCTCCGACTGGCTGTCGGCGAACCAATGGATGGTCGTACAGTTCCTCTGCGGGCTGCTGATCATGTTCCCCGCGACGTTCGCTCTCGGCGGCATCTTTCCGGCCGTCCTTCAACTTCACGCCCGCCGACTAGACCAGGTCGGCACGTCGGTCGGCACCGTCTACGCCTCCAATACCGTAGGTACGATCGTGGGTGCAGCGATGGCCGGCTTCGTCCTCATCCCCGCGTTCGGCATGCTGAACGCGGTGACCGGGATCGCGATCCTCGAGGTCGCGCTCGGCACGCTGATCGTCTTCGCCGTCGTGACCCGACCGCACCGGCTGCGCCCGGCGATCCTGCTGGCGGCCGTCGTGATTTGTGGCTTGTTCTTCGGACTCCCGCAGTGGGACGTAAGGCTCATGAACAGCGGCGTGTACATGAATCTGTTCGGCGAGGGCTGGACGGACTGGGAGTCGTTTTCGAAGATCATTTACGAAAACAACGAGCCCGTCCTCGTCCGGGAGGGCCTGACCGCCACGGTCTACGTCGCCGACCAACCACGTTTCCAGAACCGCTATCTTGCGGTCAACGGAAAGATCGAGGCATCGACCAACGCCGACCTGGAAACCCAACTGATGTGCTCGCATTTACCGCTGATGATGCACGCAAACCCGAAAGACGTGATGGTCATCGGGCTGGCCAGCGGGATCAGCGTCGGTGCGGTGGCGACCCATCCGGTCGAGACGATCCGCGTGATCGAGATCGAAAAGGAGATGGAACCCGCCGCGCGCCTGTTCGAGGAGCATAACAACTACGTGCTGGACGACCCGAGGCTCGTGCTGTCCTTCAACGATGCCCGCAACGACCTGGAGTTCTCTTCGAACACGTATGACGTCATCATCTCCGAACCCTCCAACCCCTGGATGACCATCGCATCGAATCTGTTTACCGAAGATTTCTTCCGCATGGCCAAGACGCGGCTTCGCGAGGGCGGGATCTTTTCGCAGTGGGTCCAGAATTACTACCTGCCGAAGGAAGACCTTCGATCGATCATTGCCGCCTTCCGAGTTTCGTTCCCGTACGTGATGTTGTTCGAGACATACGACGGAATCGATCTGATACTGATAGGCTCGCAGGAACCGCTCCAGCTGAACCTGGAGCGGTTCGAAGAGCGTATGAGCGAACTACGCGTACTGCTGGATCTCGGCCGGATCGGAATCCGCAAACCAGCTGACATCCTGGAACTTTTTCGTCTCGGGCCCCGCGACATCGACAAGATCGTCGCCGGCGCCCCTCGCAATACGGACGACAACGCGCGCGTCGAGTTCTCCGCGCCCAAGACGTTCGGGGTCTACACCGTGGGGGAAAACCTGGATTATCTGCGCCAGTTCGTCAGTGACCCCGTGGACTTCATCACGCCCGAACTCGGCCCCGAGGAGGCGGACGAACTCAGGCTCCAGATCGCTCGTGGACTCTTTTTCCGCCAGGAGTACGATCTGGCCCGTCGAACCCTGCAGGCGGTGGAGTCGTCCGAGTTCAGCGCCCGGATCGCCGATCTGGCGCGCAGAATCGACCAGGCCGCCGACACCCCGTAACTGCAATTACTTATAAAGGGGAGTAATCCGATTGCCGCGAGAGGCGACCGTCGGTATATGAACACCGACGGGACTCACTTAAGTAATGAAAATCAACATGGCCAGCACCCGGAGGCGTGTTTCCGCGGCGCGATTGGGGCTTGCCGCCTGCGCCTTCGTTTGCGTGCTGCCGGTCGCGGCGCAGACGACCCTCTGGGTCGACGACGACACCTGCCCCGGCATGGGCTCCGGCACCTCTGCCGACCCGTATTGCTCCATCCAGGAAGCGATCTGCTCGATCAAGAACAGCGGCGGCGGCGACGTCATGGTCCGCCCGGGCACCTACGCCGAGTCCTTGCGGATGTTCGCGGCGGTTAGTGTCATCTCCACCGACGGTCCGTCAGTCACCACGATCGACGCCTCCGGGCAACCCTGCACGACGGCGGAGTGCGTCGCCAGCACGATCAACCTGGTCTGCTCCGTGGTCGTCTACGGCACGGGTCCGACCAACGCCGATCGGCTCGAGGGGTTCACGTTGACGGGGGGATCGGGGTTGTTCCGCGATTTCGGCGGCGGCTCACCGCCCAACGCGATCACCGGGGCCGGGATCTTCATCTTCAACAGCGAACCGACGATCACCAACAACGAGATCGTCAACAATGTCCTGACCAACGGCACGACCAAGTATTTCTGGGGCGGCGGCATCTATATCGCCGGCGGTAGCTATGGCGATCCGATCCAGCCGGCGATCACCTACAACCTGATCTCGGGCAACATCAACGACTCGGGTCCGGGGCAGAACCAGAACAACCCGTCGTACTCCATCGGCGGCGGTCTCTACGTCGGCGTTTATACCGCACCGGTGATCTCGGGGAACACGATCCAGTACAACGTCGCTGGCGACATCTCGTCCAGCAACCACATGGGTGTCGGCGGCGGGATAGTGGTCTACAGCCTGGCCTTCACACCCGTCCCGCTGATCAGCAACAACATGATCCGCGAGAACAGTTCGGCCCACTTCGGCGGCGGTATTCTGTTCAGCCAAGTCTACAACGGTGTTCAATACATCCCGACGCGAGGTCGAGTCGAGAGCAACATCATCGAGCGTAACGCCAGCGACCGCGGTGGCGGTATCCACGCGAACACGACCGACGCGAAGATCCGCAACAACACGATTGTGGACAACGATGCAGGATACGGCGGCGGCGTCGTGGCCGGCGTCAACGACGGGGTCAACCCGTTCTTCTACAACAACCTGATCGTGTTCAATGACGGCAACCCCAACGGTGGCGGCGGCATAGCCATCTACGGTTCCACACCGACGGTGTCGCACAACGATTTCTACGGCAACGTCCCGAGCAACATCGGTGGCGAGGCGCACGATTCCGACTACATCGGCATCAACATGAACATCTCCCTCGATCCGCTGTTCGAGGACTTCAACCTGGCAACGCGCGACCTGCACCTGCAGGGCTCCAGTCCGGTGATCGATGTCGGGAAGAACAGTCAAGCGCCGGCCACCGACCTGGACGGCAACCCGCGGCCCCTGGACGGTGACGGCGACGGCACCGCGACCGTCGACCTGGGGGCCTACGAGCATGACCTGCCTGACGTGGACGGGGACGGTGTCCCCGACGACGGCAACCTCAGCGGCTCGACCACCGACAACCCGTGTGCTCCGGGGCAGAGTCTGGGCTGCGACGACAACTGTACCTCCGTGGCCAACCCCGGCCAGGAGGACGCCGACGGAGACGGGCTCGGCGACGTTTGCGACGCGTGCCCGAACGACGCGCAGAACGATCTTGACGGTGACGGGGTCTGTGGCGACGTGGATAACTGCCCGGACATTTCCAACGCCGGCCAGACCGACGGCGACACGGACGGCGTGGGCGACCCGTGCGACAACTGCGTGGGCGCGGCCAACCCCGGCCAGGAAGACTTCGACGGCGACGGTGCCGGCGATGCCTGCGACAGCGACGATGACGACGACGGTGTCCTGGACGGTGCCGACTGCGCCCCGGTCTCCAAGGGCGTCTCC
>Ga0209988_10001938_pt1 | contig 13624 bp, 16 predicted proteins | sample N075metaG_FD_183115 | JGI IMG/M metagenome (GOLD analysis project Ga0209988, IMG submission 183115) | Deep subsurface microbial communities from Kermadec Trench to uncover new lineages of life (NeLLi) - N075 metaG (SPAdes) (version 2) | ecosystem: Environmental > Aquatic > Marine > Ocean trench... | reverse complement strand
AACGAATAGGGGCGATTTTTCGGGCGATTAAGCTCGAATCTTCTAAGTTACCAATTCGAATTGCGATGTCTATTCCATCTTCAACGATGTCGACAAATCGATCGGTTAGACGTAGATCAATTTTAACGTCGGGATAACTCTGGGTGAATTCGGAAAGCACTGGCATTAAATGTAGTTCTGAAAAAGATGTGGGGGCACTTAACACTAAATTTCCAGCTGGTTTCATATGTGTGAACCGCACCATGCTTTCAAGCTCATCGACTTCTTCGAGCAAGGGAATACATCGTTGATAGTAGGCGTAACCGACTTCAGTGGTAGTCACTCGGCGGGTGGTTCGCTGTAACAATAACACCCCGAGAACGTCCTCTAGTTGGGCAACGTATTTACTGATCAATGTCTTCGATATACCTAATTTTCTGCCTGCTGACGAGAATCCTCCGGTTTCGACCACATTTATAAATGCGTTCATACACATCAATTTGTCCATAACCAACCCTTTATTGTCAGCAGTTCGTGGACAGTATTAATAAATTTAACCCTATTATCAATTATTGTTTCCTAGTCAATAATAGTTTTCCAGAGTAATTCATCACAATCTCAATCAGGTTTAACGACTTACCTAAATGGAAAACTCCAGTTTTTAGTTATAAATTTATACGAGGAAAGCATCATGAAATCAGCGATCAAATTTGCAAACACTTTAGCCGCAGCAGTTTTACTTCAAGTTTCCGGAGCTCAGGCACACGACGCATCTTCCAATGACATGGCGACTCTTAAAAACCTGCTCAACGATAAAGCGATGACCGCCCAACACATTGAAAAATTTGATGAATTAGATTTTGAAATATTCAGTGGTCAACAGTGGGACAGGATCAAGAAAAGTCATGACAAAGATATAATTGTTCATTGGCCCGATGGACGTGTGACCAGGGGGATAAATACGCATATAGAAGATTTAAAGGCGATGTTTGTATGGGGACCGAATATTAATATTAGCAAACACCCTATTAAATTTGGTTCCGGTAAATGGACTGCGGTGGTGGGGGAAATGACAGGAACATTTTCAAAACCCATGCCCATTGGAGAAGGCAAAACCATTGCGCCGACCGGCAAATCTTTCAAGATCACTTTGGTAACTTTGGGTCATTGGGAGAATGGCGTTATGACCGAGGAGTATTTGTTTTGGGATAACCAGGATTTCATGAAACAAATTGGGCTGGGCCAGTAATACAGTAATGACTAGCTAGGTAATGGCTACTATTTAACTCGAAGGAATCAACATGGAGCGGGGCAATGAAACATTCTCTCCCGTTGTTTATCTGCCCATGGCGGTGGTCCAATGCCGCTGTTGGGAGATAAGAACCATAAAAGTCTGATTGCATTTCTGAAAGGCATCAGTTCTACCATTCACAAGCCTTCTGCCATTCTAGTCATTAGTGCTCATTGGGAAGAACCCCAGGCAACAATAACCAGTGGCGACCAACAGAAACTCATTTATGATTATTCTGGATTTCCAGCAGCAGCATATGAAATACAATATGATGCTGTTGGTAATTCGGAGTTATCCGAAAAAATTTATCAGCTGATCGAAAGAGATAATATCCAAGTCAAGCTTAACCCGCATCGGGGGTTTGATCACGGCATGTACGTGCCGTTAAAACTGATGTACCCACAGGCCGAAATACCCTGTTTGCAATTATCTTTATTGAAAAACCTTAAACCGTCAGAGCATATCGCTTTGGGGAAATCTTTGGCTAGTTTGCGCCAACAAAATGTTCTTATTATTGGTTCGGGTTTATCGTTTCATAATCTTGGCCTATTTTTTAGGCCTGAGGCAGATAGCGTGCAGAAAAGCATCTCTTTTGACCGCTGGTTGGTTGACACCTGTACCAATTCCACTCTGACAATACTCGAAAAAGAGCGACGATTAAATCACTGGACTGAAGCGCCTTATGCACGCCATTGCCATCCAAGAGAAGAGCACCTATTGCCGTTGCACGTGTGTTTTGGTGCCGCGAGTGTGGCAACAGCAAATGCGAAAGTCATCTATAACCAGGACTTTATGGGCGCGAGAACGACGGCCCTGCAGTGGTGATCAAGGTGGAAATTTAAGTCAATCATTGAAGAAGGGGTAAATTGTGAATCATCGAGGGTTATCACTCATTGACGCACAGAACATCGTTTCTGACGCTTTGTCTGGCGCGCGTAAAAACATGCTACAGCCGCTTACAATAGCGGTGTTAGATTCCGGCGGTCACTTAAAGGCCTTCGCTAGCGAAGATGGCAGCGGTACTCAGCGGGGGAAAATAGCGGAAGGCAAAGCGAATGCTGCCCTGGGTATGGGCTTCAGTAGCGGGCAGTTCAACACGCTGATAAAAAACAATGTGCTGCCTGAGATGTTTGCTGTTTGCATCAACGGTGCTACGCATGGACAGTTTATTCCGCTACCGGGTGGGTTACTTATTTATGAAAATGAAAATGTGGTGGGGGCCGTAGGAATTTCCGGAGCATCGTCAGAAGAAGATGAAAAAATTGCGGTTTCCGCTATCCAATCTTGTCACTTTAAGGCCGATCCCTAAGCGTTTGCCGGCTAGCGACTATAATTTTCTAATGTCGGCTATGTGCGGTGATCTCAACTGGTTGATGCGACACATACATTGATTCTCTCTGCCGGTGTATCCCCAGGCCGACAATTCATTCTTCAGCGTTTCCAGTCGTTCGTTCGGATCCTCTGCAAGAACTGTCCAGGCGCCAACCTGGCATATAGCCCCTATTGGCCCCCAATTCAAAATGCGAAGCGAGTCGAATTATCCGTTTTTATTCTTTTTCGCCCATTTCGTTATCAACCGCGCCGTTTCGGCGGCGCCGTCGATTCTAATCGTTATCGCCTTTCGTTTCCCCTGTCCCAGGATCGCCTCTTCGATTCCGAGCGCCAGATTTTCCGCTGTCAGATCCGCCTCGTCCAGCACATCGATCAAGCCCCGTTCGGCCAAAAGACTGGCCCTCAGGGTTTGTTCCGTTTCCAGGCCGCCGGCATAGGGCACAATAAGTGCTGCGCAGCCGGCATGTAAGCTTTCCATAACCGTGTTATAGCCACCCTGGCTGATCGACAGCGCACAATTCATCAAAAGGGCCGGGAAGTCCCCCCGCGCCCGCTCAACGATAACCCCCGGTTCCGCGATTTTCGCCAGTGCCAGAAACTCCGCCTCCGGAACATTGGTGCCGACCAGAACCCGCCAGGTGGCGGTACTCAGGCTGGTGAGCGAGCGAGCCTCCATGGCGGTGCGCAACAGCCTGTCACCGACGGCACCCCCACCAGCCGATACCAACACCTCGTCGCAGCCCAGACCATCGCCTCCGCCAGCCTCGCCCCTTTGATCCACCACATAACCGGTATAACTGATTTTGTGCGCAATATCGGCGGCATGGGGAAAGGTCTGCTCAAACGGTACCAGGGCCTCATCGCCATGCACCATGACATGGTCGAAATAGGTTTCGATACGCTCCAGCAATTCCACCAGCCGTTCCGGTTTTGGTGGCTCCGCCAGAATATCGCGCACGGAAGAAACCACTACTGGCGGGTGGGCTTGGGCCCTGGCCGCATCCAGCAGCGGCAGCAATTCAAAACGCATTTGGCGCCGACCAAATGGATAAAGCTCCAGTATGATCAAATCCGGCTTGCAGGCCCGATACGCTGCCATCAATGCCGCCTGGCGGTTTTTTCGCCAGGTATCGTCGATCGGCCGATCATTTTCGTCGACCAACTCCTTGAAATAAAGATCAATCGCCCGGACCGGTGGCAGTTGCACAAAATTGGCCCCGGCCAGTTCCAAATTCGGGACCTCGTGGCCACCGGAAACGTAGGTAACATCCAGGCCAGCTTCCTGCATCGCCCGGGTCAACGTGGCACCACGACGTTGATGGCCAATGCCCAATAAATGCTGGACATAAAAAAATACCCTTGCCGAACTCATTGTACTACCTCGCAGATCAATGGCGGATCAATGGGGATAGCTTAGAGTCTGGTCCCATTGATGTTCAGACTCTGTAGTTGGCGCCCTTGTGTGTTGCAATATCCTGATCGCTGTCGGCCACACGCGCACCCTCTGGGGATACTCCTGTGGTGCACCCCCCAGTGTAGACTAAATGTATGCCCGTTTTTTAAGGGCGAATGTAGGCGTATCCCTGCTGTTGCAACTCCATAATACGCGCGACGCCAGCGGTTACCTGCCCTACGCCTTCGAGTAGTTTCGGCATATTGCCGGTTTTACTCGCTACCTTCTTCATCGTATTGCCGCAGGCACTGAAAGTGATGTCCTGCATTGCGAGGCTTTCCACGCGTTGGGCCAGTCCGCTTTTTTTGGTAAGCATGCCGAGTCCCGGGCCATAGGCCACAATTTCGATTTGAATATTATCGACACCATACAATTTTTGCAGGTTGACCGCGTTATTCAACGCTATTCTCTGGGTACGCGGATCGTCGGTACTGACCTGGATTACGAGTTTATTTTTAGTATGGGAATCGGCATTGACAACAGTGGAAAACGCCAATAGTGCGCCCAATATCAGGGTGAAAAATGTCTTATTTATCTGGTTCATTACAACCTCCCGGGTATCCCCGCTTTTAGTAATTGGCTGGTTTGGACAATCAGTTTACGCCGTCGCGTTGCTTTTGGTGATATTTTACAATATTTCCCGGCAGTATATTTGCAGATCTGGCAGCTTTTATTACACCAACAGTGGGAAGCCATACTCAAGAAACTGGCAATTTAAGCCCTGAGTGCGCATAATTTGATCAGCTTCCGCTTCGATTACCTGTTGGCAGCGACTATGAGCACAGTCCCAAAGACTCTTCATTCCGATATAGATAAGACCATCGCACAATTACGCGAGCTGCTCGGCGATCGTATTTCAACGGTCGACTCGGTGCTGCAACAACATGGTCACGGTGAATCCTGGCACCCTACCCAGGCGCCTGATGCTGTTTGTTTTGCGCAATCTAACGAAGAAGTTGCACAAATTGTACGTCTTTGCGCTGAATCCCAAACACCGATCATTGCCTATGGTACCGGAACCTCGCTGGAAGGTCAGGTACAGGCTGTCAACGGTGGGGTTTGCATCGATCTGAGCCAGATGGACGCGGTACTCGAGGTCAATACCGAAGACATGGATTGCCGCGTACAGGCGGGTGTTACGCGCCGCCAACTGAACCAGTATCTGCGCGATACCGGCCTGTTTTTCCCGATCGATCCGGGGGCAGATACCTCGATCGGCGGCATGGCTGCGACTCGCGCTTCGGGTACCAACGCGGTACGTTACGGCACCATGCGCGAAAACGTACTTGCTCTGACAGTGGTTACCGCCAGCGGCGAGATCATCAAAACCGGTACGCGGGCGCGGAAATCGGCAGCGGGTTACGACTTGACCCGGTTATTTGTCGGATCCGAGGGAACGCTCGGCATAATGACCGAAATCACGCTGCGACTATATGGCCTGACCGAGGCAATTTCGGCGGCTATTGTCAGTTTTCCGGACGTGCGTTCGGCTACCGATGCGACGATACAAACCATTCAGATGGGTATTCCGGTGGCACGCATAGAGCTGGTCGATCGGGACTACATGAAGGCAATCAACAGCTACAGTAAAACCGATTACCCGGAACTAGATACCCTGTTTCTCGAATTCCATGGAACCAATGATGGGGTTGCCGAGCAGGTTAAATTATTCGAGGAAATATCGCGCGGGTTCGGCGCCAGCGGGTTTCAGTGGGCACGGCAGGAAGAAGACAGGACAAGGCTCTGGCGTGCGAGGCACGACGCCTATTACGCCGGTCTCGCGGTGATACCCGGCAGCCGGGGTTACGTCACCGACGTCTGTGTGCCGATTTCGAAACTCGCCGACTGTATCGCCGAAACCCAGCAGGATATCGTCGCGACCGGCTTGTTCGCGCCGATCATCGGCCATGTCGGCGATGGTAACTTTCATTCAACCATATTTATCGATCCGGACGACAAGCTGATGCTCGAAACGGCGCTAGAATTCGATAAACGCCTGGTTCAACGCGCCCTCGACATGGGTGGCACCTGTACCGGTGAGCATGGCATCGGTATCGGCAAACTCAAGCACATGCGCAATGAACATGGCGACGGCGCGATTGCGACGATGCAGTCGATTAAACAGGCCCTCGATCCGCATAACATAATGAACCCGGGTAAAGTAGTCGACTGTTAGTACTCCTTCAATGAGATATCTTAGGAAGCAACCAGTCAGGAAGTGGTTAGCTGCTAGGCGTGCGACCGCAGGACTAGCCGTAGCTAATTCAAGGGAGCACAACAACGTAGATGACCGCTTCCTGGCTGGCCCGAAGGGAGTGCCCCAAATCGGCCAATGCCGCGTCGCCTAGAGCGCCTACTTTTGGTGCAGTCCTAGTAAAGGGCATGCCATTCCCTGCGGGCTGCGCCTCGCCTAACGCGCCTACTGTTGGTGCCTTGGCCAATTTGGGGCACGCTGTATCCTAAGATATCTCATTGAAGGAGTACCATTAATGCTATCGATCCTGTAAGCCAGCAGCTTGCAGGTTTAAAATCCCGTTTCGAGCGCCAGTGAGCTGACATGTGTTTTGAGTTCAGGGAAAAAATCGATAAACAGTTCCAGAATTATATCCTCATGCCGGCGTATATCTTCGATGATATTGCCAAACTGATTGGGAAACCGAATACGCATTGCGATACGATCGAGCGCCTCTGCGACCGAGTCGATATCCTGGTAAGAACCAAACCAGTCATCAGTGATCATGCGCGAGGTAATCCGACGCATTTCGTCACCGGGCATTAACGCCTGCGCACGTTCCATTCGCGCATAAAATTCTGCAATCACATGGTCCAGTTTTCGTGGATCAAATACCTGCCAGTGATTCATCAGTAAATGATCAAAATAAACATCCAGTGCAATGCCGGCAAAGCGTCTTCGATCAGGGCTGAAACATTGCTTGATACCGCTGACTCTGATGTAACTGTCGGTAAAACGATCAACCGCACGATGATTGTTGAGCCCGGCCAGCACCGCCGGATCGAGCGCCGACTGATCGATACCACGCGCAAAATCACCCAGTAAATTACCGACTGTTGACTCGAGAGTCGGTTGGGATAAAACCAGGTGGGCGAAATAATTCATTGCTTTGGGGAGTCGGCTACTGTGAAATATCGGATATGCATAAGAATAGTTAATACCATGAGTCAGAAAAAACTGATTGTCCCGCCGCCCGCCGTGATGTTTAATCCAATCTTAGCCCTATGAACAGGAGCCTGCCATGCCAATAACCGCGGTCGATGCCGGTAAATCAGCCAGCGAATCGGACCCATATTACGAAGACCGGGTCAACCTTGCCGCGGTATTTCGTATGGCCGCCCGACTCGATATGCACGAATCGATTGCCAATCATTTCAGCTATGCGGTTTCCGAGGATGGTAGTCAGTTCCTGGTCAATCCGATCGGGCGCCATTTCTCTAACATCCGCGCCAGCGAATTATTGCTGCTCGACGCGAACGATGATTCGACCATGAATAAACCCAACGCCCCCGATCCGACCGCCTGGGCAATTCATAGCGCGATGCACCGCAACGTACCGCAGGCTCGTTGCATATTGCACCTGCACCCAAAGTACGCCACCGTACTGGCTTCGATCGAAGATCAGGGTTTACCGCCAATCGACCAGAATACGATGCGCTATTTTAACCGCGTTTCACTCGATACCGGCTTTGATGGTATGGGGCTCGGTGATGAGGCAGAACGCCTGACATCCACGATGGGTGACAACAGGGTTCTGATTATGGGTAACCACGGTGTGATGGTAATTGGTAACACCATCGCCCGGGCCTTTGATGAGTTGTATTATTTCGAACGTGCCTGCTCGACCTATATAACCGCGCTGATGACAGGCAAGCCGTTACGTATCGTTAGCGATGAAGTCGCCGAAAAAACGGCACAGCAGTGGGACCACTTCGTCGATAATACCCGCTATACCGAGGCCCATTTGAGCGAGGTTCGTGAAATTCTCGATCGCGAAGAGCCAGACTACAAGCTGTAGCAGCCTACCCAGTACAAATTTAAAACCGGGATCTATATTTCCGGTTTGACTGAACTACACCTGTGGCTCCGTATAAATCGCCAGGTCATTTCCCGGGTGGCGGATAACGATAAGGATGGAAAACGCGCCTGCTATAGGCAGGCGCAATTTGCAAACCTGTTCGATTATTTCTCCATCGGTCTTATAAAGGGGAAAATATCGGTCACGCCCATCAAATCTGTAACCGCTAATATAGCAAAAATAAGTAATATCGTACCCGCGGCACCTGCGCCAGCTGGCATTTCATCCATGCGTTGATGAATCTGTATCACCTGGCTATTGCTCATGCTACTTACCCTCAGTGCCGAATCAGCAGGACTAATACCACCTTTTTCCAATTCTGCCTGTATCCAGTCACGCTTTTGCTGCATAGTCTTCTGGTCCAGAACCTGGCTCCCCGCATCACCAACTATTTGCGCGGTACTGACCATCGCCGCCTGTGCCGGTATGCTGAAAGATATTACCCCAACAGCGAATAACACTGATAACGCAAACCTTTTTATTACTTTATCTATCGACATATCAATTTAACCTCTTGGTGAAAAAATTCCAGATTATTGTCCTCGTATAATCCAGAGCCATTCAATTGAAATTATGCTTAATTCATCCGCCAGTCCAGCGGCAGGTTCATTCACAATCGCGTCTATAATAACAAAACTAGTTTAATATTCTGTTAACTAGTTTATTTATTCTGAGTCGCCCAGGCCAGGTCGACTAGGCCAGTTTAGCGCCGTTAGGCACATTGCTATCGGGTCCGACCAGTACCACTGCGCCATCCTCACGATGAAACCCGGTTACCAGGCATTCAGACCGTACCGGGCCAATTTGCCTGGGTGGGAAATTGACCACCGCGAGCACCTGTCGGCCTATCAAATCTTCCCTGTCATATATATCGGTAATCTGTGCGCTCGATTTTTTAATCCCTATCTCATCGCCAAAATCGACTTTCAGTTTATATGCAGGCTTGCGAGCCTCGGGAAACTCTTCAACCTCGACAATGGTACCGACCCGTAGTTCTACTTTTTCAAAATCTGCCCAACCGATTATATCCATTAAAGGACGTTTTCAAATGCGCTTCGTGAGGGTCTAGCCATGAAATGCAAGAGTATAAATTTATCCGCTTAAGTCAAGATTTGACCTCGTATGTCGCCCTATGTATCGTATGCGAAAATTAACCTCGACCCGGCATCTAGTCATATAATACAACGGGCTTTTTACCAGGCGGGCCTGAAAATTTCGGCTTCACTCATACAGGGTATAGAGAGAGGACTATGTACTTGATCACAAATAGAGCACTCAAGCCTGAGAATAAAGGTCTGCATGTTTTTGCAAAGACGCCAAACCCGGCAGGACCCAATGAACTGAGATTGATGCGGGTCAACAAAAAGAACGGCGGATGGATGGCCAGGCCAATTATTGACAAGCTCACACCAGCGACCGTTAAAGCCCTGAAAAAGAAATACAATCTGGATCTCGACATTTCCAGACCCTGGCACGGGAGCCTCAAGGTGGCCTGTGAGCTTTTCGATCAGGCGCGTAGGCAAAATAAGTCAATACTGTTTTTTATCCACGGATATAACAATGACGTCGAGGATGTTATCGACACAGCCGATGAAATCGAAAAACTCTACGGGGTGATCGTGGTGCCATTTACCTGGCCAGCTAATGGCGGCGGTGCAATCTCGGGTACCGCATCTTATCTAAGTGATAAGGGCGATGCCCGGGTCTCCTCAGGCGCATTGAACCGTACCATCGGTAAGATCCAGCAATTACACCTGATGCTTACGACAGCGCGAAAAAACCAACTGCTGGAACGGGCGATGAAAAAACACCCCGATAATAGGCAGGCCGCACAATCATATTTTGTCAGGCTGGTAGAAAAAGACTGTCCAGTAACCCTGAACCTGTTGTGTCACAGTATGGGCAACTATGTTTTCAAAAGCACGTTAAAAACTAGTGATAATGCAACCTCCGGGCTGGTATTTGACAATATATGCCTGGTTGCGGCCGACGTGAATAATGCCAGTCACGCGCAATGGGTTGGTAAACTGGATGCGCGAAAAAGAATTTATGTGGTGATTAACGAAAATGACTCTGCGCTAAGGGTTGCGCGCATTAAACCAGGCGATGAGCAGTTGGCACGCCTCGGACACTATACCCGGCAGCTCAACAGTCCTAATGTGCATTACATCGATGTCACCGAGGCCAGGCAGGTAGGTACAGAACATTCTTATTTTAAAGGTGATGCTATCGGCAACGAGTCACTAAAATTTATGTTTAACCAAATGTTTAACGGGCGTGCAGTGGAACATCATTTGAAATATTGGCCGGATAACAATAGCTATAAACTGGAAAGCACTGGTATCGAGAGTATCGACCAGGATCATGCCTGAATATGGAGTCTGCTAATAAGCCATTGTTCATGTTTGAAGGTTCGGCCATCGAACAATTGCCGATAGCCGATGCCGATGTATCGCTATACCAGCAGGTAGATCTCGGTCAGTCTTACGATGATTTATTGCACGAGCTGATCAATGACACTGTATGGCGGCAGGAGGAAATAACGCTATATGGAAAGACACATTGGCAACCGAGGCTTACTGCATGGTATGGCGGCAAGGATTTAAATTACTGTTACTCCGGAATTACCCTGCAGCCGCGCCCCTGGAGTCAAACGCTACTGAAATTAAAGGCAAGAATCGAATCGCTGGTTGCCCAGGGTTTTAACAGTGTATTGCTCAATTACTATCGCGACCACCGGGATGGTATGGGTATGCACAGTGACGATGAATCCGAACTCGGTAAGCGACCCGTGATTGCATCGCTCAGCCTCGGCGAAGAGCGAACCCTGCTACTCCGACACAAGTACCGAAAAGAATTAGTTACCTTCAAACTGCCACTACCGTCGGGTAGTCTGCTGGTAATGAAAGGCGATACACAAAGATTCTGGAAACACGGGATTATGAAACAAAAACAGCGTTGCGGGCCACGCGTAAACCTGACATTTAGAACCATAATTGAAAAGCAATAACCCTCTATCAAGATGTCTGCAGGGTAAAGAATTGATTCTCGCAGAGCATCAACTTAGTGACCGTGAGTATCAGTTCCCCTGGCTCGCGTAACCGCTGCCGATCGCAGAAAAAGGCAGCTTAAGTTCCAGTTCGGGCACCTGCATCGCGATCCAGGCGGTGAAGGTATTGCTATTGGGACCGGGAAAGACCTTATAGGACGTCTTCCAGGGATAAACATGAGCGGCCTTGTCAACTGCATCAATTAGTTCTTCGACCCCCTCGCCGCGGTGCGCTTTGAGAAGTCGGGGTTTCGCGCCATACCAGTATCGGTCAGGAATATCCTGTCTAATCCCCAGAACCTGCGAGCCGCGCCATCCGATCACGTCATAGACGGTATAATCCGATTCACCGGTTCGCTTGGCGGCAATCCAGGTGTGAATCGCAAACCAGCCACGCCAGCTCCAGGCGTCGGCACCGTATACATGCAGGACCGCTTCATTAGTCACCGCGGGATCGGGTGCGATTCCGGCTGACTCGCGACTGGCAGTGTGCCAGTCCATATGACTTGAACAACCGAACAGGATCATAGTTGCGATAATGACAACCAGCAGTGGTTTCAGGACTTCCATCAATATATAGTTCACTAATACAGGGCGAAATTCAACCAGGCGATGGACGAAGACTTGCGCGATTATCCCAGGCATGCCCGATGCCGGGCACCAGGTTGAGGCGCTCAAACACAAACCGATGAACGATTCTAAGAATAATTTCCTTGTCAAATTCCTGGCACTGGAGTCCGCAAGGAACTGGACAAACTACTGTCAGATTAAATAGAACTGTTTCAGCCATAGTTATTCAGCGTCCCCCGGATACCTCTACAAAACTGCCCGTCGTATAAGACGCGTCCTCCGATATCAGCCACATGATTGCCCTGGCGACTTCGAGTGCCAATCCGCCGCGTTGCATCGGTACGCCGGACTTGAGGCGGTCAACCCGCCCGGCCTCACCGCCACTGGCATGCATCTCGGTATAGATCAAGCCCGGCCGAACCGCGTTCACCCGAATACCCTGTTCGCCGAGTTCCTTCGAGAGGCCGATCGTCATCGCGTCGATCGCGCCCTTGGAGGCCGCATAATCGATGTATTCGTGCGGCGCACCGAGTACAGCTGCACGCGAGGAGAGATTGACAATAGACCCGCCCTCACCGCCGTATTTAGTCGACATGCGCCTGATCGCCTGTTGGCTACACAAGAAACTCCCTTCGACATTGGTACGGAAAATACGTTGCAGTCGATGCAGGGAAATACCTTCGAAACTGGATTGTTGCTCAAGAATACCGGCATTATTAACCAGGGCCGAGAGCCGCCCCAGCTGATTGTCGATAGTCTCAAATAACTGGTGCACATCGGACTCATCGCTTATATCGGCCCGCACCGCAATCGCGGTCGCACCCGATTCCAGCAAGGAGTCGAGTAACTCATTCGCTTCGGACTCACTATGGTGAAAATTGATACAGACCGCGTAACCCGACCGCGCAGCGAGACGCGCTGTTTCTGCACCGATACCACGGCTGGCGCCAGTGACGAGTAATACTTTTTGCATGGTATCTCCGTGTGTGTGCCCTGTCCGACCGACAGGCAGGCGTTCACTGATAATTCAGCTCCAATGTCTCCTGTCGGTGACCAGTATTACGAATCGCGTGCAGTCCGAGCACACCCTTGATGTCCTGCCTTATCTCGATAAAAACCTGTGTGGGCGGTACTTTTATGAGTTCTATCAGTTTGATTGCATCTTGATGCTGATTGTAAACGATCATTGCATCCGAATATTCGTCCAGCAGATCCTGTAATTGCTGCAGATCAGAACGGGCCTCACAATCTTCCGCGCCCTGACGCAATATGGCAACCAGCGGTTCCCCGTCCAGCCTAAGGGCGCGGGTAATAATTTTATTGGTGCAGGTGCGTTTAATTGTCAACATGAATTCATCTAGGCGCCTACTAGTATTTAGTGAGACCTGACGCTATATAATTCTAATCTTTCATCTCTAAACTTTAATTCTACTTAAGGATGCCTCGTAAAATAGTGATTTTTTCGCGTGAGTAAGGAAATTTCGCACGGAAAACCGGAGTGTATGAATAATACACGAGGATTTGAGTACGATATTTATGTACAGGAAGTACTGTATGCCGATTTTGCAGGAGCAAAAATTGGTGACGCAGCTACCGTGAAAAAAGCGCATTTTAAGAGGTATCCTTTAGTTTCGCGCGTAACAACTGGTTCACCTGCGCTGGGTTGGCTTTTCCTTTCGACTGTTTCATAACCCGTCCGACAAAAAATCCCAGTACCTTTTCCTTGCCTGCGCGAAACTGTTCAACCTGGTCAGGATTTTCTGATATCACCGCATCAATCAGGCTATCGATAGCACTGCTATCGGTAATTTGTTCCAGTCCACCAGCCTTGATGATGTCATCGGCCATTCCTTCGCCCC
>Ga0209988_10001935_pt1 | contig 13647 bp, 11 predicted proteins | sample N075metaG_FD_183115 | JGI IMG/M metagenome (GOLD analysis project Ga0209988, IMG submission 183115) | Deep subsurface microbial communities from Kermadec Trench to uncover new lineages of life (NeLLi) - N075 metaG (SPAdes) (version 2) | ecosystem: Environmental > Aquatic > Marine > Ocean trench... | reverse complement strand
TCGACGACGAGGAAATACGGCGGCACCGGCCTCGGCCTCGCCATCAGCAAGCAACTCGTCGGGCTCATGGATGGTAAGATCGGCGTCGACAGCGAGCTCGGCCAAGGCAGCACCTTCTGGTTCACCGTCAAGCTGGCCAGGCAAGCGAACGAGGTGAGAGGTGAACGTGGGATTTCCGATATCGCCCCCCCTGTATCGACGCGGTGCGCACCGCTTTCAGCCATGAACTGATCGGCAAGGCCGGCATGCAGGGGCGGGAACTCATCCTGGCGCGGCTGATTATCGACTACCGCCGCGAACTGCACTACCCCGGCATGGTCGAGGTGGAGCTGCGCAAGACCGTGGCGCCGTCCGCCAGCATCCGCGCGGCGCTGGTGGCGGAGATGGAGGGGTAAGGCCCTACTGCGCCGCCCGGGCGGTCTGGCGCACCTCGGCCGCGGCAACGCCGAATTCCTTCTGGAACTGGAAGAATTCCTTCTCGGTCATCTCGACGGTCAGATCGATCCCGTCCTCGCCGTCCTCGCGGCCCTGCACGTCGCCATGGCCGTAGAGCCAGGAGACCGCCCTGCCCTCGCCGTGGCCGAGCCGGAGGGTGAAGATCATGCGGCGCTGGAACAACAGCGCCTCGATCTCGGCCAGCAGGGTATCGCAGCCCTCTCCGGTCACCGCCGAGCCCGCTACCACCCCGGTACCGCGGGCGGCGGCGTTGCGGGTGGCCTGGCGCTCTTCGGCAGGCAGCAGGTCGATCTTGTTGCGCAGCTCGATCATCTCGTCGAGCCGCGGCCCGGGCACGCCGAGCTGGTGCAGCACCCCCAGCACGTCGCGGTTCTGTTCCTCGCTCCGCGGGTGCGCGATGTTGCGAACATGAACGATCAGGTCGGCCTCCAGCACCTCCTCCAGCGTCGCCCGGAAGGCGGCGACCAGTTGGGTCGGCAGGTTGGAGATGAAGCCGACCGTGTCGGACAGGATGGCGGTGCGCCCCGAGGGCAAGGTGATCTGGCGCATGGCCGGGTCGAGGGTGGCGAACAACATGTCGTCGGCGCGGACCCCGGCCCCGGTCAGCCGGTTGAACAGGGTCGACTTGCCGGCATTGGTGTAGCCGACCAGCGCCACCACCGGTTGTGGAACCTTCTTCCGCGCCGCGCGGTGGAGGGCGCGGGTGCGCACCACCTTTTCCAACTGGTGCTTGAGTCGGACGATCTTGTCGTCGAGGACGCGCCGGTCGGACTCGATCTGGGTCTCGCCGGGGCCGCCGACGAAACCGGTGGCGCCGCGCTGGCGCTCGAGATGGGTCCAGCTTCGCACCAGGCGGCTTTTCTGGTAGGTCAGATGGGCCAGATCGACCTGCAGCACGCCCTCGCGGGTCTGGGCGCGCTCGCCGAAGATCTCCAGGATCAAGCCGGTGCGGTCGAGCACCTTGAGCTTCCAGGCACGCTCGAGATTGCGCTGCTGGATCGGGCTCAACTCGCAATTGACGACGACCACGTCGATCTCGTCGGCGGCAAAACCTGCGGCCAACTCCGCGACCTTGCCCGACCCGATCAGGGTTGCGGCGTTGGGGCGCGACACCGGCACGACGGCGCTACCCGCCAGATCGACATCGATAGCACGCACCAGCGCGCTCGCCTCGTCGAGCGCGTCAGCCGGATCGGGAGCGCCCGGCGCTTTCAGAACAGGGTGGAGAAGATAGACCCGGGCCGTCACTTGACCCCTGCCCGATCAGCCATCCCGGCACCCGTCATGCGTCGTTGCCGCTGCCGTCATAGAGGCTGAACGGCTGCGCCGGCATCACGGTCGAGATCGCATGCTTATAGACGAGCTGGGATTGACCGTCGCGACGCAAAAGGACGCAGAAATTGTCAAACCAGGTGATCACGCCCTGCAGCTTGACCCCGTTCACCAGGAAGACGGTGACGGGAACCTTTTGCTTGCGGACGTGGTTGAGAAAGGCGTCTTGAAGGTTCTGTCTGTTTTCGCCAGCCATATTTTTTGCCTGATCGTTTATCTTCATATGAGAGATATGCGAGGTGAGCGGGCTTCTCCCGGACTCACCATTCTGACTCTGAGGCTTTGGCGCGCGCTTTTCCAGTGTTTTTTGCGCCGATGCCGAAGCGGTGCCAAGTGTCGGTGTTAAACAGGGAAATCACCGCCAGGGTTTCGATCCGCCCTAAGATCATGGTGATGGCCAGGATCAGCCGTTGCGATTCGCTCAACCGCGGAAAATCGATCTCGCCGGGTGTGACCAGGTCGAAGGCCGGTCCGGTGTTCGAGATCGACGCGATCGCCGCGACCAGCGAATCCTCGAACGCCAGCCCGGTCAGCGTCAGGGCCAGCACGGCGACGAAGATCGCCATGATATAGAGCATGACGAAGGCCCAGGCGAGAAACGCCCCCTCGCGCAGGACGCCGCGCAGCCGGGTACCGGTCGCCAGCACGCTGTGGGGCTGGGCGATGCGCTCCAACTCGCGGTAACCGTGGCGCAGCAGGGCATAGCCGCGCACCAGCTTGATGCCGCCCGCGGTGGTCGCCGCACCGCCGCCGATGGCGCAGAGCCCGAGCAGGATCAGCCCGGGATTGGCGAGCCCGCTCCAGTCCCGCGCGCTATCCCACGAGGCGCTCTCGAAGCCGGTGGTGGTGAGGAAGGAAAGGCTGGTGAACACCACCCCCCAGAGCGCCGGGAGCGCCTCCGAGGCACGGTCGCCGAGGTCGATGGTCAGCGCCCCGAACCAGTGCCGCAGGAACAGCGCCACGGTGGCGGTGGCGACCAGCAGCGCCATCAGCTTCAGCTCCGGGTCGCGGTGCCAGCGCGCGACGGCGCCGAAGCGGCGCGCCTCGGCATAGGTCAGCCGGGTCGCCGCCAGCACCATGAACAACACCGCCGTCAACTCGACCAGAAAACTGGGATCGGCCGCGAGCCCGTCCGAATAGGGCGAGATACCGCTGGTCGAGACGATCGCCATGGCATGCACCGCCGCCGCCAGCCCGTCCTGCCCCAGGGCGGAAAACAGGAAGGCCAGCATCGCGGTCAGTGCACCATAGACCGGCAACAGGGTCCGCAGCGTCCGGGCGAGACGCTCGTCCAGCCGCACCCTTGAGGCCCCGTACAGCAAAATCGAGCCGCTGGTCTGTCCTCCGACCTGTCCGCCCGGCAGTTTGGCGGCTGCGGCGCGGTGGACCGTGACCTCGAAGCCGCCGAGATTGCGCGGCGCCAGGATCGCGAAGGCCGCGACAAGGGTCACCAGGCCACCAAACCAGGCCACCATGCCGCGCCAGAGATGGATCGCATCGGGCACCTTCTCCGGCTCGGCATAGACGGTGCCGCCGGTGGTGGTGAAGGCGCTGACCATCTCGAACCAGGCGCCCCAGGCGCCGATGTAGGGGGTTCTCAGCCACAGCGGCGCCGCGGCGAACAGCGGCACCAGCACCCAGCAGATCACCAGATCGCGCAGGGCGGCCCGATCGCGCCCGCCGCGCCCGCGCGAGCCCAGCGCCACGGCCAGGGTCGCGCTGGCGAAACCGGTGAAGATGGCGGTGTAGAGAAAGCCCCGGGCGCTGTACCAGTCGCGCTGGATCAGGCCGAACAGCGCCGGCCCCAGCATCGCCAGCGCCAGGACACCGAGGCAGAGTGGAAAGATTGGCAGGCGGAGCAGTCTCATGGCTGGCCCCGTCAGAAGAATTCCGGACTGACCCGGAACATCTGTTCAACGTGATGCACCGCCGCGCGCACCGCGAACATCACCATGATGTCGCCGACCTGGATCACCGTGTCGCCATGCGGCATCTTCAGCTTGCCGTCGCTCTGCACCGCGCCGATGATCGAGCCAGAGGGAAAATGGATGTCGCGCACCCGCTTGCCGGCGATCGGCGAGGTCGCCATCACCTGCGCCTCGATCACCTCGCCCTCGCCCCGGCCAATCGAGTAGACCGCCCGCACCCGGCCGCGCCGGACATGGCGCAGGATGGTCGAGACGGTGGTGGCACGCGGGTTGATCAGGGCGTTGATCCCCAGCGGCACGGCGATGCGCTCAAAGGTCGGGTCGTTCGACAGCGCGATCGAGATCGGGCAGCCAGCCTGCTTGGCCAGGGCGCAGGACAGCAGGTTGGTGCGGTCGTCATTGGTCAGCGCGACGATGGCGTCGGCCTCGGCGACCCCGGCCTCGGCCAGGATCTCGGCGTTCAGCGCGTCGCCGTTCAGCACGATGGTGCGCTCCAGATGGTCGGCGGCGAATTCCGCCCGCGCCCGGTCGCGCTCGATCATCTTGCAGCGCAGGCCGGGCGTGCTTTCGATCTGGCGCGCCACCCGCAACCCGACATTGCCCGCCCCCACCACGATGATCCGCTCGGCCGAGAGATTCTCGAGCCCGAAGATCTCGATGGTCCGGTTCAGGTCCTCATGGGCGGCGAGGAGATAGACCTCGTCGCCGGGGAAAAGCTGGTCGTCGCCATGGGTGACCCGGACCTTGCCGTCGCGCCGGACCGCGACGACGATGGCGCGCAATGTCGAGAACAGCTCGCTGAGCTGCCGCAGCGGCGTGTTGATCACCGGGCAGTCCTCGTCGAGCTTCAGGCCGACCAAATCGACGTCGCCGCCGAGGAACGGCTCGATATCGAAGGCGGCGGTTGAGCCGAGGCGGCGCATGGTCACCTTGGCGACCTCGGCCTCGGGCGAGATGATCACGTCGATCGGCATGTGGTCACGCTGGAACAGATCGCTCCACTCCGGCGCCAGATAGCTGTCGGCGCGGATGCGGGCGATCTTGGTCGGCACCTCGAAAACCGAATGGGCGACCTGGCAGGCGATCATGTTGACCTCGTCCATCGAGGTCGCGGCGATCAGCATGTCGGTATCGCGCGCGCCGGCGCGCGCCAGCACGTCCGGATGCGAAGCGAAGCCGACTACCCCGGCGACGTCCAGCGCATCGGTCACGTTGCGCACAAGCTCGGCGTTGTTGTCGACGACGGTGACAGCGTTGCCCTCGTCCGACAGATGACGCGCGATCTGGGAGCCGACCTGCCCCGCGCCGCAGACGATCACCTTCATGGATTATTCCCCCCATCGAACAAACCGGGGCCCCGAAGGCCGATATGGCGCCAGCCGACTATGAGCAGGCGGGCGTGCAGGCGGGCGGACAAGGTCAATTCGGATTGTCCGCCGCAACCGTGTCGCGCTCGGCGGCCTCCAGAGTGGCAACCGCGATCCGCACCCCCCCGCGCGAGGTGGTGACGACGCCGAGAAGCTTCAGCTTGCGGTGCAGCGCCGAGCGCTCCATGCCGACAAAACTGGCGGTGCGCGAGATGTTGCCGCCAAAGCGGTTGATCTGCGCGATCAGATATTCGCGCTCGAACAGCTCGCGCGCCTCGCGCAATGGCAGGCTGGCGACCATGCCCATGATCCCGCCGAGCCCCAGTTCGCCGTCGTCGGGGCTGGGCCCTCCGGGCAGTTCATCGGCGTCGATCTCGGGGCTGTCGCCGCCCAGGATCAGCACCTGCTCCATCATGTTGCGCAACTGGCGCACGTTGCCCGGCAAGTTGCGGGTCTGCAAGGTGGCGATCGCGCCTTCGCTGAGCCTGCGGCGCGCCAACCCTTGCTCGCGTGCGAACATCTCCAGGAACATGTTGGCCAGCTCGGGAATATCCTCACGGCGCCGGTCGAGCGACGGCACCTCGATCGGCACCACGTTGAGCCGGTGGAACAGGTCCTCGCGGAACCGGCCCTCCTGAATTTCGCGCTGCAAATCCCGGTTCGAGGCGCTGATCACCCGCGCATCGACCCTGACCGTCGTGGCGCCTCCCAGCCGGGTGAACGCCTGGTCGATCAGCACCCGCAGGATCTTCGACTGGGTGCCGTAGGGCATGTCGCCGACCTCGTCGATGAACAGGGTACCGCCATGGGCGCGCTCGAAGACACCGGCCTGGGGCGGGCGGTCGGGATGTTCGCGGCCGAACAGAACTTCCTCCATCCGGTCCGGTTCGATCGAGGCGGCATTGACCACCACGAAGGGCTGGTCGCTGCGATCGGAGTGCTCGTGGATATAGCGGGCGGCGACCTCCTTGCCGGCGCCGGGTCCGCCGGTCAGCAGCACCCGGCTGCCGCCGCGCGCCACTCGCTCGAGCTTGTTGCGCAGCGCATTGGCGGCGGGAGACGAGCCGACAAGGTTGCCGCTCGATGCCTCGGCGGCGCGCAGCTGGGCGTTTTCCCGCCGCAGCCGGCTGGCCTCCAGCGCGCGCGCCACCACCACCAGCAACTGGTCCATGTTGAAGGGCTTCTCGATGAAATCGTAGGCGCCCTGCTGCACCGCCGCGACCGCGACCTCGATATTGCCATGGCCCGAGATGATGACGATGGGAATGCCCGGATTGTCGCGCTTGACCGATTTCAGAATCTCGATCCCGTCCATCCGGCTGCCCTGGAGCCAGATATCGAGGATGATCAGGTCGGGCGCCGCGGCCTCGATCGCCACGAAGGCGCTGTCGGCGTCGTAAGCGGTGCGGGCCGAATAGCCCTCGTCGCTCAGGAGGTCGGAAATGATGTCGCGGATGTCAGCCTCGTCATCAACAATCAGAACGTCAGCCATCGGTTCCCCCGCGCTCCTTCCTGCTCGTTACACCTGCTTCCGCCCCGGTTTTCGCCTTTGGGCCTGTCCCGGGCGGCCGGGTTCGCAGCGCCGATTTCGGCAGCCGCAGGATCACCTGGGCACCGTCCAGCCCGGATGTCCGCGGCGCATCGCCCAACACCAGTTCGCCACCATGTTGTTCGACAATCTTCTTGACAATAGCAAGGCCAAGCCCGGTGCCTTTCCTGCGGTTCGTCACATAAGGGTCGGTCAACCGGTCGCGGCCCACTTTCGGCAGCCCGGCGCCGTTGTCGGTGATCGCCACCCGATAGAACCGCTTGCCCGCCGTCAGCGCGACGCGGATGCGGCCTGGTGGCGCATCACCCCCAGTTTGGCCGGCGCTTTCGCGGCGCCCGTCGATGGCGTCGGCGGCGTTCTGCAGCAGGTTGGTCAGGCACTGGCCGATCAGCCCGCGGTCGCAGTTCACCGTCACCGGTCGGTCCGGCAGTTCGCTCTCGTAGGTGATATCGCCGCGCGCTTCCTGCTGCAACAGCACGGCGTCGCGCAGCAGCGCCACGAGGTTCTCGTCCGCCGTCACCGGCTCTGGCATCCGGGCGAATCGCGCGAATTCGTCGACCATGCGCCGGATGTCGCCGGTCTGGCGGGTGATCACGTCGAGATATCGCTCGAAGGCCGGCCCGTCCTCGCCCATGTGCCCGGCGAACTTGCGCCGCATCCGGTCGGCGGAGAGCTGGATCGGCGTCAGCGGGTTCTTGATCTCGTGGGCGATGCGCCGGGCGACATCGCCCCACGCGGCCATGCGCTGGGCCGAGGCCAGCGCGGTGATGTCGTCGAAGGTCAGCACATGGCCCTCATCGGGCGCATCCGGCGCCTTGGGTACGACCCGCCCGAGGAACTCGCGCAGTTCGCTGCCGGAGGTCTCGTGTACCGCGCCCCGGGCAACACCGGAGGACGCGCTGCGCGCCGCCCTGACCAGCGCCGCGAAGGCCGGCGCAACCGCCTCGATGGGCTGGCCCTCGGCTCCGGCCGCGTCGATCCTCAGCATGTCGGCGGCGGCCTCGTTGATCAGATCGACCCGGCCGTTGCCGTCGAGGCCGATCACCCCGGCGGTCACACCCGACAGCACCGCCTCGATGAAGTGGCGGCGGATCTCGGAATCTTCCTTGGCCGAGACCAGGGCATCGCGCTGGCCCTTGAGCTGCTTGGCCATGCGGTTGAAGACCTGGCTCAGCATAGCGATCTCGTCGGTGCCGCGAGGCTCCTTGACCCGGATATCCAGATCCCCGGCGCCGATGCTCTCGGCCGCACCGACCAGCCGGCCGACCGGCTTTGCCAGGCGTTCGGCAAACCACAGGCCGAGCAGGATCGCCGACAGGATCACCAGGAGCGCGAAGCCCAGATAGATCAGAGCGAAATCAAACAGGATGCCGTCGCGCTCGCGCTCGAGGCGCTCGTAGAGCTGCACCGTGGCGCGGGTCTTGTCGAGCAGCCGCAGCACATCGCCTTGGACGCTGCGGGTGACATAGAGGAAGGCGTCGAAGTAGTTGGTCAGATAGACCAGCGCCCGGATCTCGTTGTTGAGGTCGTCCTCCATGATCACGACCTCGCCGGCGCGGGCGCGCGCCAGTTGCTCGTCGGTCGGCGGCTCGAAGGAGAACAGATAGCTGAACTCGCCCCGGGCCAGGATTTCCTTCTGCGACGAGAACACGAACGCCTCGGGCAACTCGCGCAGCAGCGCCTGCTGGGCCACCAGTTCGTTGAGCCGGAGGCCGGTCAGCCCGCCGGCCGCCGCCCGGTTGAGGTCGTTGGCCATGGCCAGAATATCGCCCCTGATATTCCCCCGGTGCTCGCGCTCATACGCCTCCGCCGTGACCAACGAGTTGCGGACAACGCTGCCGACCTGTTCCGAGAACCATGATTCGATGCCGAAATTCACCGTCACCGTGGCGAACACCGCGACAATGACCGTCGGCACCAGCGCCACCGCGGCAAACACCCCGGTCAGCCGCAGGTGCAGCTTCGACCCGGCCGAATTGCGCCGCCGGGCCATCACCAACTGGCCGATCTTCAGGCCGATGATCGCGGTCAGGGCGACGAAATAGATCAGGTCGGCCAGCAGGATGCCGCGCAGCAGCGACGAGGCCGGGGCGCCCTCCTCGCTGAGGCTGAAGACCACCGACGTCGCCACCGCCAGCACGGGACCGAGCAGCACGAGCCCAAAGATCAGCTCGCGCCCCAGCCAGCGGGGTCCTTGGCGGCCGGTGCCCTGCTCTGGCACCGGGGCGGAAATCGCGCCCAGATCGGTCACATTGCCTCTTGCGGAGCCCGGTTCGGCCCATCGGGTTGTCGATCGGGCCCTCGGCGCTCAACTGTTGCGAAACTACATCAGTTTCTTGCCGCGTGTGACCAGGATGTCAAGCTCCCTGATCCGCTTTCTCAGCGTATTCCGGTTGATCCCCAGAAGTTCGGCGGCCTTGAGCTGGTTGCCCCGGGTCGCCGACAGGGTCAGCACGATCAGCGGCAACTCGACCTCGCGCAGCACCCGGTCGTGCAGTCCGGGCGGCGGCAGGCTCTCGCCATGCATGTTGAAATAGCGCTTCAGATGCAGCTCGACGGCAGCACCCAGGCTCCGCCCGGTCTCGCCCGGGTCGCCACTACCGGCGGCGTCGATGCCGGGGCGGACGGTCAGTTCCTGATCGATCACCGCCGCCGGGATCTGTTGGTCCGGGCACAGCGCGGCGAGGCGGCGCATCAGATTCTGCAGCTCGCGCACGTTGCCGGGCCAGGAATGTTCCTTCAGCCGGACGATGCCCCCGGCCGACAGCGTCTTGCGCGGCAAACCCTCCTGCTCCGCCAGGCGCAGGAAGTTGCGGGCCAGTTCGGTGACATCGTCGATCCGCTCGCGCAGTGGCGGCAGGCGGATCGGCACCACGTTGAGCCGGTAATAGAGATCCTCGCGAAAGCGCCCGACATTGATCAGGGCGCGCAGATCCTGGTGGGTCGCGGCGATGATGCGCACATCGGCGCGCCGGGCGGTGCGGGCGCCGACGGCGGTGAACTCGCCCTCCTGCAACACCCGCAACAGCCGGGTCTGCGCTTCGGCCGGCATGTCGCCGATCTCGTCGAGGAACAGGGTGCCGCCCTGGGCCTGTTCGAACTTGCCGATGCCGCGCTCGATGGCGCCGGTGAAGGCGCCCTTCTCGTGGCCGAACAGCTCCGATTCGATCAATTCGCGCGGGATCGCGGCCATGTTGATGGCGACGAAGGGGCCGCGCGCCCGTTTGCCGAAATTATGCAGCGCCTGGGCGACCAGCTCCTTGCCGGTACCGCTCTCGCCCGAGATCATCACGGTCAGGTCGGTGTGCATCAGCCGGGCCATGACCCGATAGACATCCTGCATCGCCGGCGAGCGGCCGATCAGCGGCAGGTTCTCCTCACGCGGCTCGGCAGGCGCGGCAGGGCTTTCAGATTTCCTGACTTTCTCCTGAAGTGCTTTCTGCACAAAGTCGAGTAATTGCTGTAAATCAAATGGTTTTGGGAGATATTCATAAGCTCCAACCTCAGCCGCGCGGATGGCCGTGAGCACGGTGCTCTGCGCGCTCATCACGATGACCGGCAGGTCGGGCCGCTTCTTGCGGATCGCCGGCAGCAGGTCCAGCGCATCGCCGTCGGGCATGTGGACATCGGTCACCACGACGTCGCCCTCGCCGTCCTCGACCATGCGCCACAGCCCCGAGGCCGAACCGGTGGCCCGCACCCGGCAGCCGATCCGCTTCAGCGCCTGGCTCAACACCGTGCGGATCGAGCGGTCGTCGTCGGCCAGCAGGACGGTTGCGCCCGGGGGCATCGCCAGAGGCATCTCGGAGGTCATGCCGCGTCCTCCCCCGATTCCAGGGTCACGTCGCTCACCTCGTCCGCGGTCACCGGCAGCAGCAGGCAGAATTGGGTCCGGCCGGGCTCCGACTCGCAGGAGATCACTCCGCCATGGTCGGAAAGGATCTTCGAGACCAGCGCCAACCCGAGCCCGCTGCCGCTGGATTTCGCGGTCACGAAGGGCTCGAAGATATGGCGCAGCAAATCCTCCGGCACGCCGGTGCCGTTGTCGGTGATGGTGATCTGCAAGGGCAGGCTCTCGCGCCGCCCGGCCGGGGTCACCACCTTCATCCCGGCCCGGTAGGAACTGCGCACGGTGATGATGCCGCCGACCTTCGGGGTCGCCTCGGCGGCGTTCTTCAGCAGGTTCAACATCACCTGCATCAGTTGGTCTGAATCACCCAGCGTCGGCGGCAGCGAGGGGTCGTATTCCTGGATAAAGCGGACATGGGCGGCGAAACCCGCCTTGGCCGCGCGGCAGGCACGGTCGAGCACGTCGTGGATGTTCACCGGCTGATAGCGGCCGGGCGCGATCTCGCCGAACTGTTCGACCCGGCTGACCAGGGCGCCGATGCGCTCGGCCTCCTCGCGGATCAGCGCGGTCAGCTCGCGGTCCTCGCCGGAGAGGTTCATTTGCAAGAGCTGCGCCGCGCCGGAGATGCCGGCCAGCGGGTTCTTGATCTCGTGCCCCAGCATCTGCGCCATCCCGGCGACCGAGCGAGCCGCGTTGCGGTGGCTGAGCGAGCGGTCCATGGTCTCGACGATGGCGCGGGGGTGGATCATCACCACCGCGCCCGCCGCGCGCTCGGCCCCCCGATCGACAATCGGCGCCGCGTGCAGGTCGACCAGGCGCGCAGGCTGCTCGGGCCAGCCCAGTTCGACCCCGTATTCCGCCATCTTGACCCCTTGGCGCAGCACCTGGCGCACCAGATCGGTCAGGCGGCTGTCCTCGCCTGCAAGTACCGCCAGCGACTGGCCGGAGAGCTGGCGCTGCGAGGCGCTGAGGAAGTCCTCCGCGGCGCTGTTGACTTCGACGATGGTGCCATTGGCGTCCACGGTCAGCACCGGGTTGGGCAGGCTGTTCCAGATCAGCTCGAAGTCCCGTTGCGCGTTCATCGCCTGCCCCGGTGGTGACGGGCGCGAACGGACAGGCCGGTGACTGCGATTTCGCCAGGGCGCATGGAAATGCCTAATCGTTGAGCAGCGACCCTTCGTGATTACCCTCAGCCCTTGTGCGGTTCAAGGCCCGGCTCTAGAACGCCGGAAAGTCAGCGGACAAAAACCTGCGAGGGTGCCAAGTGAGCACAGCCGCCATCATCGTCGCCGCCGGCCGGGGCATACGCCTGGGCGGGCCGGTGCCGAAGCAGTACCGAAGCCTCGGCGGCGAGATGGTGCTGACCCGAACCCTGCGCACGGCGCTGGCCTGCACCGGGCTCGACGCGGTGCTGGTGGCGATCCACCCGGAGGCCGGAGAAATGTATGCGGCGGCGGTGGCCACGCTGGACGCCCCCCGCCTGCTGCCCCCGGTGCATGGCGGCGCCGAGCGCGCCGACACCGTGCGCCTGGCGCTGGAGGCTTTGGAGAGCCGGGCGCCGGAGGTAGTGCTGATCCACGACGCCGCCCGGCCCTTCGCCAGCCCGGCCCTATACCGCGCCCTGGCCGACCACGCACGCTCTGGCGAGGGCGCCATCGCCGCCGAGCCGGTGGTCGATGCGCTCTGGCGAGAGGCGGATGGCATGGCCGACGCCCCTGCCCCGCGCGCCGGGTTGTGGCGGGCGCAGACGCCGCAGGCCTTTCCCTTTGGCGCGCTGCTGGCGGCACACCGGGCGGGAGGCCCCCCCGCGCTGGACGACGCCGAAGTGTTCCGCCGCGCCGGCGGTCGGGTGCGGCTGATCCCCGGCGAGCCGGAGAATTTCAAGATCACCACCACCGCCGATCTTGCGCGGGCCGAGCGAATTCTGGAGGCAGGGATGAGCGATATCAGGGTTGGCCACGGCTTCGACGTCCACCGCTTTTGCCCCGGCGACCAGGTCTGGCTCTGCGGTGTCGCGATCCCCCACGACCGCGGGCTGGAGGGCCACTCCGACGCCGATGTCGGCCTGCACGCGCTCGCCGACGCGATTTACGGCGCCATCGGGGACGGCGATATCGGCCAGCATTTCCCGCCTTCGGACCCGCGGTGGAAGGGCGCCGAGAGCCATATCTTCCTCCGCCACGCGGCCGGGCGGGTCGCGGCACGCGGTGGCCGCATCGCCAATGTCGATGTGACGCTGCTCTGCGAGCGCCCGAAGATCGCGCCCCATTCCACCGCCATGAAGGCGCGGATCGGCGAGTTGCTGGGGCTGGAGCCGGACCGGATCAGCATCAAGGCCACAACGATGGAACGGATGGGCTTTGTCGGCCGCGAGGAAGGCATGGGGGCGATGGCGACGGCGACCGTGGTGCTGAGCGAAAAATGACCGCGCCCCGCCTGATCGCCACCTGCTTCGGCATCGGCAACCTGCCGGGCGCGCCCGGAACCTGGGCCTCGGTGGCGGCGATTCCCCTGGCCTGGGGTCTCCACGCGGCTGGCGGCTTCTGGGCTGTAGGCTTGGTGACCGTGGCGCTGGCGCTGCTCGGCACCTGGGCCACGGCGCGCACCCTCGACGGCCGGGCTGAAGACCCCCCGGAGGTGGTCATCGACGAGGTGGTGGGGATGCTGATCGCGCTCTGGCCGCTGTCGATCGGGCTCGGCCAGATCGGCGCCGAGTGGCATGTCTGGCCCTGGCCGGGCTGGGTTGTGGGTTTCCTGCTGTTCCGCTTCTTCGATATCGTCAAGCCGCCGCCGGTGAACTGGGCCGGCCGGGTGGCCGGACCGCTCGGGGTGATGCTGGACGACATCGTCGCCGGGGTGATGACGGCGCTGATCGTGGTGGTTGCGGCGGGGATTGCGCATGGTTGGTTCTGACGGATTACGGGCGCTGGCGGCGCAGGTGCTGCGGGCCTGCGCGGCGCGCGGGTGGATGCTCGCCACCGCCGAGAGCTGCACCGGCGGCATGGTGGCGGCGGCGCTGACCGATATCCCCGGCTCGTCGACCGTGGTCGAGCGCGGTTTCGTCACCTATTCCAACGCCGCCAAGGCGGAATGCCTCCATGTGCCGATGGCGCTGATCGAGACCCACGGCGCGGTCTCGGAACCGGTCGCCCGGGCCATGGCGAC
>Ga0209988_10001934_pt1 | contig 13660 bp, 12 predicted proteins | sample N075metaG_FD_183115 | JGI IMG/M metagenome (GOLD analysis project Ga0209988, IMG submission 183115) | Deep subsurface microbial communities from Kermadec Trench to uncover new lineages of life (NeLLi) - N075 metaG (SPAdes) (version 2) | ecosystem: Environmental > Aquatic > Marine > Ocean trench... | reverse complement strand
GTGGACGATGCGAGCGCCGTCGAACGCGCCGAGCGCGGATTGATTGCGGGCCTATCCAAGCTCGGAGATGGACCCGTCTCGCGCCACCTCAACCGGCCCCTTTCGATCCGCATCACCCGACATCTCATCGACCGCCCCATTTCGCCGAATCAGATCTCGTTCTTTTCCTTCGGACTCTGCATACTGGCCGCGGGTCTCTTCGCCAGCGGGGGAGTGTTCTGGTTGGCCGCCGGGGGGCTGCTCGCGCAGGCCGCCTCGGTGATCGACGGCTGCGACGGCGAAGTTGCGCGGCTGCGCCTCGAGGAGAGCGACTTCGGGGGCTGGTTCGATGCCGTGCTCGATCGCTACGCCGACGCCTTTCTTCTCCTGGGTCTGACCTGGCACGTTTTCTTCTACGCCGGGGGGAGTCCGCTCGCGCTCTTCGTCGGCTTCATGGCCATCACCGGTTCCTTTCTCGTCAGCTATACCGCTGACAAATACGACGGGCTGATGAAAATCCGATTCCAACAGGGTGAGCGTCCCGGGTTCCGGATCGGTCGCGATCTGCGTGTGCTGGTCATCGCCCTGGGTGCGGTCTTCAACCTGCCGCTCGTCGCGCTTTCATTGATCGCTGTCGTGATGAATGCCGAGACGGTGCGTCGGATCGTCGCGGCGAGCCGCGGCCGAGCCGAGGCGTGACGTCCGACGGCGATCCGCTCGGGCGTGTTCGTGCTCGCATCCGCGAAGTGATTTCCGGGTCGTCGGTCCCCGAGGATCCGGGCCACTCGATCAACACCCTGAAATGGTTGCTGAAGTTCGAGCCTCATGCCGACGAGGCTTTGCAAATCGCCGCGCTTGGCCATGACATCGATCGCGCGGTCGAAGAGAGCAAAGTGGTTCGCGCGAATTTCTCCGACTACGACGACTTCAAGGCAGCCCATGCGAGGCACAGCGCCGAGATGCTGGCCGTGATCCTAGAGGAATGCGGAATCGACGACCGTACACTCGTCGATGAGGTTTTCCGTTTGGTCCTGTTCCATGAGGTGGGTGGAGACGCGCGCTCGGATCTGCTGGTCGATGCGGATAGCGTGTCGTATTTCGATGTGAACCTACCCCTCTATCGCGAGCGAAACAGCCGCGAGGAGACCCTGCGTCGCTGTATCTGGGGTTACCGACGTCTATCCCGACGGGCGAGGATCGTTGCGGTCGAGATCCCTTCGCACGACGACGAATTGGCGCAGTTGATGGAGGAGGCGATCGCGCGGGCGGGCGGATTGGACGAGCTGCAGAGCGGAAGCGCCGCCGCACGCTCATAGCGGGATCCTTCATTCGATGACCGTAGAGAAGCCGAAGACGAAGCGTTCGAGCGATCGGTCGAGAGAAATGGCACGTCGCGACTACCAGGTCCCTCGCCAACTACATTCCGCTGCTCCAGAGAGCACGCAATCCACTTCCGAGAGGGTGATTTTACGTCCACCCATTCGATTCGTCTCCTGAAAGAACGAACCTACGATGCCGCACATCTCTCGGCACGGATGGCTGTACTCGACGAGTCGATAGATCACGACGTGATCTTCCTCTTTCGTGACGCTCATCTTGCCGGAGTCGTGCATCGAGGTCCACAGCGCATACGCGCTGCTGTCGGATCCAGGCTCCGAGACCAGGTGTGAATAGACACCCTCGCCCAACAACTTTGCGGTCGCGATGCCCAATTTTTCCAGGACCTCGTCGAAATGGCCCGGCATCAGCTGGACGATCGCACGAATCAGTTCGACCGAATCCTCTTCGGGATACCAGGCCGAAGGAGAGATCCGCTCGGTGAGGTAGTGCTGAAGATCGTCTGGAAGGATCTTGGCAGCCTCTTCCTTGTTGCTCCGCAAATACTTGACGGAGCCAATCATGACCGTTCCCTTCGCCCGCGCCATCTCAGACCCCCATGCGTCGACTTCCTGAGCTATTCGGCGGGATCCGGGCCTGCGCTTAGAGAAAAAACAGCACACCCGTCGAAATCCGGAGCGTCGTTCCCGGATCTAGAATTCTCACGAGCCCGTCGGGCGCGGTCTTGGCCGGTTTCGGCTCGAGTAGAGTTGCTCCCTCTCGGGCTTGGGTCTTCTACCCGCGATGTTTCCCGCCTGCTGGCTTGAAAAATATGTTCGCTGGAGATCGCAGAGAAATCGGCGCTGCGTGCGCTCTACACAGGGTCGCGATGCTGGTGCTGTTGACTTTGGGATTGTCATGCTCTCAGCCGGAGCCGACCAGCTTTGTCCTGATTACGATCGATACGTTGCGCGCCGACCATCTCGGTGCATACGGGTACTTCCGTCCGACGTCGCCGACCATCGACCAACTCGCGAAGGAGGGGGTCGTCTTCGAGAACGCCATCGCGCCGATAGCGACGACGCTGCCATCGCACACTTCGCTCATGACTTCCACCTATCCCGTGAGACATGGCATCCTGTCGAACCTTCAATTCTACGATCAGCCGGTCGTGACGACCTCCGAGATTCGAACGGTCGCACAGATGCTTCGGGCGAAAGGCTACGCGACCGCAGCGTTCACAAGCTCGTCGCCCCTCTGCGAAATCTCCGGAATCAACGCCGGCTTCGAGGTCTTTCACGGACCCCCGCCGTATGAGGCGGACCAGAGCCGCATCGACGTTCCGGCCGAGATCACCACCGATTTGGTCTTGGGATGGCTTTCCCAGGCGTCGCACCCCTTTTTTCTCTGGGTGCATCTCTTTGATCCGCATCATCCCTACAAGCCGCCCGCCAGCTTTCAAAGCCTGTTCACGACCGACACAGCCCTCGATGGCGTGCTCAGAGAACGCCACGTTGCGCCCAGATTTCGACCGAAAGCAGCCAAGATCATCAATCAATACGACGGCGAGATTCGCTATGCGGACAGTCAGATCGCAAGGATCTTCGAAGCCCTCAAGGCGCGAGATCTCTACGAGCGATCGGTGGTGGTGTTCACGGCCGATCACGGCGAGGGCCTCTATGAGAATGGCATCATTCAGCATGGCTGGATCTACAACGCCCAGATACGAATCCCACTCATCATGCGCTTTCCAGACGGGAGACGAGGCCGCGTCACACAGATCGCTTCCTTGATCGACGTGCTGCCCACCTTGGCCGAAGAAGCTGGACTTCCTCTCGACACGAAGTATTTCGACGGGGTGAATCTATTTCGCGAGAAGAGGGAGTTTGCGTTGAGCCAACGTGAGCATCGCAAGCCGGCCTGGGTCGATCTCAACCTCGCGTTGACGAGCCTCGACTGGAAATATCAGCTCTTCGAAGGCGGAGAGGACTTGCTCGTCGACATCCGGAAGGACCCGCACGAAACGCGCAACGTTCTCGACGAGTACCCGATGATGGCAGATCGCATGCGAAGAGAGATCATGGCTCTTGTTGTCGAGAATGGTGCGCGGAGCCCACTCGTGGTGAGAGATTCCATCCCGCCGATCGTCATCGAACAGCTGAGAAGCCTCGGGTATGTGGATTGAGTCATCGGGGATCGCCTTGGCCAGCGATTGCCGGAACTCCCTCGGTCTCGTGGACGCTTGGCGGCGCTTCGAGTCCCAAGACCGAGCCGGGCTCCAACCCGTCAGTATGATGAAAAAATTTCGCTGAAATTGGCCTATTCGATCGACCGCCAAGAGATCCACTGAGTCGTCTCCTTGATTGACTGGAGAATGAAGGACTCGAGTTGCGGGAGTTCTTCCGCTGGGATGACCGTGGTTGGAAGTTCAAAGACGGTAACGACGGTGAGCTTGCCGTCGAGGATCGAGGAACTCCGCCGAAGGCTTCCGTATCTGGATTTGAAGTCTAGATCGGGCCCGGCAAAAACGATATCGCCACAGCAGTGGGCGAAGGTTTCTTCCGCGATATATCGAAATCCAAGCAGGACATAGGGGTGATGCCCATCGACCTTGCTTCTCGTGACCATCGCATCCTCTTCCGTTTCCCAGGCAGCCGTTGGAGACGAATCCGCAGACTAACACAATGGAATGGGTTCTCTGGATGCAATCTGCGCGGGTCATCACACGCATAGAGTGACAGGTGGAGAGAAAACGGACTGTAAAGTTCTTTACAGGGCGCGCAGCGACCTCCCTCTCGAATCGAAATCGTTGCTGATTTCGACCATTCATCAGCGAGGTTTGGAGGAAGTGAGCCAGGAAACCGATCGACCGAGACGGGTTCTAGGACGATGCGACTTCGATGTCCTCCGCCGCGCCGCGCAGCGTCGTCAACTCCCGCGCCAGACCGGTCGTCCGATGATCCGCTGCCCGCAGCTTGCTCGACAGGGCGCGAAGCATGTCGATCGCCATCTGTGGGACATCTCGCAAGATGTCGCGCAGAAGGTTTCCCGGCAAGGCGATCATTCTTGCATCGCTACGCACGATGATCGTCGCGCTGCGGGGTGAGCCGTCGAGGATCGAGATTTCCCCGAAACAATCGGGTGCCGAGAGCTGGTTCACCCTTTGCTCTTCAGGCGAACCGTGGTTGATCACGGCATCGACGCCGCCCTCCAGCAGGGCATAGAGTTCGTCGCCGGACTCCCCCTCATGTACGACGATCTCTCCGGCCAGATACGAGACGACCCGCGTCTGCGCTGCGATCGCGCTCAACTCATCCAGCGAGAGATGGCTGAAGAGCGGAATTCGCCGGAGTGCGAGTAGCCTCTCCATGATCTTGGCCTCCTGGGGCGCGGGTTCGACCCCCGCCTGCATTGTATTCGCAATCGCCATCTCGAGCCAGGGATCGTTGCACTCGTGACCCATCGAGCGGATGGCGTCGATTCCGTAGTCTAGTCGGAGCCAGCCAGCGAGCTGCGCTCGTTTCTCGGAGAGCGGCCCGGCTTCCAGAAGAAGGGCCAATGCAGCACTCGCCGGACGGTCGCCGAGATTGCCGAGCAGCTCGAGAACCTCCGCGCGCTTCCGACCCTGTCCACGCCAGAGGCCAAACTCGATATGTCCCATCGTCGTGACGCTCTCGAGTCGAGCAAGGATCGCGAAAGCCGCACGCACGTCCTGTGCGGAGCGATTGCCCAACGCAAGGTGCAGAAAGCGCTCACCTAGCGAATCGCCTGCTGCGGGCGTCTCGATCGCGAGCTGAATGCACCAAGCGCGCTCGACGCGCCGTCGCAGCTGGCGTCGAAGGGATTGGTGGCCTCCGCATTGTGCGAGCGCTGCCAGGACATCGAATGCCGCCTCCGAAGCCGGTGGCGCCGCGAGCTGCGCGACGTCGTTCGCCGCCTCCACCCCATCTGCGCCCAGCTCGATCAAGGCCGCCATTGCGGTCGAACGAACGCCGGCGTCCGAATCGGTAAGAAAGGCCCCTATGGAGGCGGCAGCCCGAAGCTTCGACGCGCGGAAGAGAACCTGTACGGCCGCGGAGCGTAGGCGCGGGTCGGAATGAACGAGTGCCGCGGTGACATCGATTTGGCCAAGCGTCTCAGTGTTGGCCAGCTCGGCCAAACGAGACAGCGCAGCCGCCTGGACGCGGGGCTCTGGGTCGTCGGCTCTCGCCAACACGTCACCGAGCCGTTCGATGGGCAGACGCAGAAGCGCCTCGACCGCGAAAGCGGAATCTTCCGAGCGCGACAGATCCAGGAGCAGCCCTTCTCCGTCACCGCCAAGCGCGAGTGCAACTTCGGCGCGAACCGCGGGCGCCGGATCGCCGGTGTGGCGACGCGCAGCCGCGACCAACGTCTCGGGAAGTGTGCCCGCATAACTTCGCAATGCTCGTGCCGCGCATTCGCGAACCGCCACCTCTTCGTCGTCGAGGGCCACGACGAGCGTGGCCACCGCGGTCGCGGTCGATTCAGCTGCCGTCAACGCCTGGACGCACGCTATGCGCAGTCGCGCGGCCGGGTGCTCGATCGCACGGGCAACGACCTGATGATACCCGGCGCGGGCGAGCACGAACGCCAGCTCGAGCACAGCGTCCGTCACGACCGCTTCCGCGGGTCGGGCGACGATCTCCTCCCACTCGCTCGCGAGTTCGGCCAATTCGGGCTTGCCGATTTGGCGCTCGAGCCCCACGACTTCGAGGTGGCCCTCGCGCAGGGCCGCGCGCAGCCGTGTCAGGTATCCGGCTGCGACGCGTCGGGCCCCGAGGCCATAGAGCCCAACGAAGGCCAGCCCGATCACCGCGAGCCAGGGTAGGGACACGTCTTCACCGACCAGGATCAAGGTCAATCCACCCAGCGAGAACGAGGCATAGAAGACACCGCCTTCCACCAGCGCCCGCACCGAACCTCGCAGACGCGTGGGCAACGCGTTGTAGGCCAGGTTGCGTACCTCGCCGGCGAAGGCATTCTCGATCAGCTCTCGATCCGCGCGGGCGAGCACGGCCGTGGCGAGCCCTGGCGCCGCGCCAAGAGCGATGAACGACGCGGCTGTCAGGATCGGATGTACGAGCTGCGCGCCGGGGACGCCCACCCTCTGAAGTAGCCAGGGTGTGACCCAACGTGCGATCAGGATCTCGATGATGTTGCTTGCGGCGAGGTAGAGACCCAGGAAGGCAGCGAGCGACTCGGCGGTCGTGAAGCTCTCGACGAGCAGCGCGGATGAGATGTAGTGGAGGAGGGACATGGCGATGACCATCGCCGCCACGGCGAGTGCCAGGTCGCGAGGTAGACCCCTGCGCCTGAGCCAGAGGATCGCCGAACGGAGCTGGCGGACTTCGGGCGCGTCCTCCTCTTCGGCCTCGGGCTTCCAGCGGCGCAGCCGCACTTTGCCAGCGAGGATCCAACCGGCGGTGACCGCCAATCCGATGGCCCACACCAGCACCAGCCATCGAGAGTCCACGAGTCGCGGAAGCAACGCAGCAACACAACCCCCGATGAATCCCCCGCAGCTCCCCGCCACGGCCAGCAAGGGAAAGATGCGCTTGCTCGCCAAGGTGTCGAAATAGTCCGTTGCGAAGGTGCGAAGGTGGGTCAGCCCGACCGCCTGAAGAACGAAGAAGCAGGCAAGCAGGCCATAGCGCGCTGCCGCCGGGGACAGCAAGGGCAACATCGCCAGCACGACGATTGCGCCCGCGGCGAGGATCCCAACGAACAACCGATCGTTCCGCTGCTGGCCGACCTGCCAAGCGTAGAGTGTGCTTGCAACGACGGCCGCCGCCGCCGAGATCAACATCGCGACCGGAAGCTGCCTCGCCCCGAGCTCGGCCAGGAAGAGCGCCTCGCTCGCCGCGAGCCCGATCGTCTGTGCAAGCGTGAAGAAGAGCGCGACGAAACCGAAAAACCGAAAGCGGTCGCGCTCCTCACTGCGAACGTTGGGGAAGAACCGCCAGAACCCGGGATCAGTCAAATCGCGCTCCCAGAATGGGGTGGAGCGGATTCTGGCGCGTCGGATCCGCATTGATCGCGGCGGCGACATTCTTCTGCTCCACCCGAGCGAAGAGGGCGTTGTCCTCGCGGATCTGACGGATCAGGGCGTCTTTCGCTGGTTCTGACATGCCTACGAGTATAGACGACAGCGTTCCCAAATCGTCGTAGCGTGCCGGGATCGGGCCGAAACCCGCGACGAGCTCGTGGGCTAGAGTGGCTGTCGCGATGGTCGAGCGGCTTCGAAACAATGCGATTTGTAAGGGGCTGAGCAGGGGGGAAGTCCAACGCGTCGCCTCCCGTTTTCGGCTTCGACGGTATTCGAGCGGCTTGACCCCTTCTCGCGACCGCAAACCCGGAGTGAGCATGCTCATCGACCTGCTTTTGGCGCGCGGCAACGGAGTCAATTCGATGCGACGCATTCTCTTCGGCGCGGCCGTTTGGATCCAGCTTCTGGGTTGTAGCCCCGAGCCCGCTGGCGTTCCGATCCCTGGGTCGGAGCTTCGGGGTCGGGTCGAAACCCGCTTGAAAGTGGCACGCGTAGAGCTGCGCTCGTCGATCGGTCACTACGGCCTCGTCTACGATGTACGCCAGAATGAACTGCTCGACTTCATGACGCAGATCTATCCGAGAAGCGACGGTCCCGATCTCGTGATGGCGGCTCTGGGTGGCATTGAGCTTCATGGGGGTGGCGTTCTCGAACTACTGGCAACGCTCTGGAGGCCAGGCGGTCGACCCGCGGAACTCGCTGACGCATTCCCGTTTGCGCGAAACGGACGCCCCGTCCCGTTGCAAGAAATCTATGACTCGATGCGCATGCAACTCTTCTTGCCGACTCGATCCGAGGGCGGCGAAGAAAACGCGGGTCCGCTTTCGATATCCCCTGGCCTCCCGAGGATGCGGGTCGAGTATGCCGATCGGGGAAGACTCGAAACGACCGAACTCGACGCGTACCACGCGTTGGGTTTGCTGATCCGCTATGAGGAGGACATGCATGCCCCGTGGACCAATCGACTGGGTCAGAAGATCAGCGCAGCGTCGCTACTCGATCTCACCTGGGATGACTATTTGATCGCGCGTAGTGCCGAGGCCGAGTTCGCCGACCACAGCCATCTCCACCTTGTCGAAATCCTGCTCGGCTACAATGCGCGCCTCGATCGGGACGAGCGGCGTGACCCGAATCAACTGAAACAGAGGTTCTTGTCCGCCGAGTTGGAACGCCGCGAGTTTGGTGGGTACGACGCCAGCGAGGCGCTGAGTCATTACGTGGAATCCCTCGGATTCTTGTTGGCCGAGCCGGATGTCGGCTGGAGCAAGGTTGAGAAATCGAAAGTTCGGGCCTGGCTACGGAGTCTCGAAAGGGATGGGTTTGCCCAAATCGATGAGGTCCCCGTTCAGCATCTCGCGCATCTGCTTCGTGGCTTGCGGCGGGTCGAGGCGAACGCGAATCGGCTGCGATAGACGATCGTGGGAAGCCGGTCGTCGGGCCTCACCGTCGCTGCGGGTCGAAACCCTTCGAAGAAGTGGAACGCCCGAACGAAGCAAGCCGAGATCTGTAAAGCGTTTGATGATTCTAACCGGCCAGAAAAATCTTCTCCCGCGTCGCGTTCTGTAAGGATCTTTACAGATCCGTTTCCTTTCCCATGGCAAGTTCTGGTCATCGAATGAACGGGATAGGCCCGTTCGAACACGAGATCAGAACGAGGAGAACGGAAATGAATCGAACCATCGTAATCGTGGGCTTGACGATCAACTGCTTGACCGCGGGTTGCGCCAAGATGGGCAACTATGTCGATCCCATGCTTCGGGTCCACACCCATCTGCATCGTCTCGACACACAATCCGCTGGTACACAGCAACCGGCGGAGGCTCCGCAAACGACCTACGCAACTCATACAACCTACGTGAACGACGGCCCGATCGTCCTGGATCGGATCAACGAAGAGGCCTTCATCGAATACAGGGATTCTCTCAAGGACGCTGTGCAGCTGAGCAGTGTCCTCTCGAACCCCGAGATGGCGAATCCATATTTCGTGGCTCTGCTCGACACGCGGCTCAGCACGTCGATCATCGAAATCGAGTAGTGGCCCGCGGATGCCCGTGCGATTGCATGGCAAACGATGGGGGGTGAGGTCGATTCGCTCAGCAATCTCTTCGAACGCCAGCGCAATCGTCTGGTCAGCGATGAGCGCTACGCCGTCGAATTCCGACAGGCGCTCGCAAAGATTCCGCTGCTTACGAGGAATTGAGTCGGACCGGATGAGCCATGCAGATCGCTCATCCCCGGACGGGAGACGTGCACGTCAGGGCGCGAAAAACAGGGACGGAACCGGTCCACTCGCTGCCGAATCAACCGCTCGAATCGAAATTCGCCGCGAATTCGGCCGTTCAGCTTCCAAGTGAAAGGTGAACGGCCGCCGTCTGCGCGCTTGCCCTATCATCGCAGCCGCTATTCATGGGGGCTCACCCGCCGAAAGGAGGTTTCGAATGAACCTGACATCCCTTGATGGAAAGAGTGTTCTGGTCACCGGCGCTGCCAGCGGGATTGGCCTCGAGACCGCTCTTGCCTTCGGCCGTCGCGGTGCAGACCTGATTCTATGCGACCTGGACGAAGCCGGTCTCGCCTCGGCCAGTCAGCGGATCGAAGCGCTCGGAGGCAACGCCTTCACTCACCGAGTCGACGTTTCGAGCGCCGAGGAGATGGAAGCCTTCGCCGACGAAGTTCATCAAAGAGTCGAGGCGGTCGACATCCTGATGAACAACGCGGGTGTCGCGATCGGCGGTCCCTTCCTTTCGACTTCGCTCGAAGATTGGAATTGGATTCTCGGAATCAACACGCTTGGCGTCGTGCATGGCTGTCACTTCTTCATCCCGAAGATGGTGGCGAGAGGCCAGGGTGGGCACGTCATCAACATCTCGTCTGCCGCTGGCTATAGCGCGAGTTCGGTCCTGGCCGCCTACAACGCGACGAAGTTCTCCGTGCTCGGGCTTTCCGAAGCGCTCTGGGAGGAACTCCATCCGCACGGAATCGGGGTGACCGTCGTCTGCCCCGGATTGATCGACACACCGATCACTCGCAATGCTCGGCTGGTCGGGGAGATGGACAAGCCCGAGAAGCGGGAAGAGATGGTGCAGGGCTACCAGAAACGCGGCTATTTGCCGGATCGAGTCGCACGCAACATCCTCAGGGCCGTCGAGAAGAATCGTCTGGTCGCGCCGATCTCGCCCGAAGCATGGGGCCTCTACTACCTGAAGCGATTCGCGCCCTGGCTACTGCGACGACTCGGGCTGATGATGGCGAAGCGCGCGGCGCGATAGTCGAGGCGGCTTCTCGTCCATCGGATACGTGGAGGAGCGGACCACGCCGCCGCTCGAATCAGTCGCGAGGTGAGTTCGTGTCCGACACCGAGACACTCGCCAGTTCCGTTTGGCCGGCGGGTCGAGGCCCCGGATCCAGACGCAGGATTCTCGGGATCCCGTCTTCGATTTGCCAGGCCGGCAGATTCGAGTTGGAGGTCCAGACCCGTCCTTGTTCGTCGAAATCGATCTCTCGCGTGTAGGTTACGCGCGTCGGGAGCGGGTAGATCGTAAACGCCTCTGCTTCGGGATCGAAGCGGATCAAACTGTCACTATTCGTTCCGCAGATCCAGATGTGACCCGTCTCGGGGTGGATGTTGAGCGCATAGGGCGTTTCGCTTCCCAACGGTTCGATCGGCAAGGGATAGCTCTTGAATTCGCGGGTCTCCGGGTCGAAACGTGAGATGAGTCCGGAGGAGAAGCCGGGAATCCAGAGCCGACCCTTGGAGTCGAAGCGAAGCCTTCGTGGGGCGCTGAAAGGGGTTTCGACCATCTCGACTTCGAGGGTCTTCGGGTCGATGCGCCCGATTCGATGTTCATTGAGTTGGCTGAACCAGATGTCTCCATTGGGTGCAACGTCGATTCCGTAGGGCACCGGTAGTTGAACACCGCCCCCGCCACCCTCTCCGTTGGCCATCTCCGAGAAATCGAAGTATTGGCTCAGCCAGAGTCCGAGGGGAAGCAGGCGTAGGGCGAGGGCTTGCCGGAAACTGGTCGCCGGCAGGCGGATGGTCGTCTGTTCGCCACTGACCGGATCAAGCAGGCCAACGTGATTCGAGACCGCCATCGTGTACCAGATTCGGCCTTGATGATCGAAGCGGAGGGTATGGGGATAGATGCCTTCTTCGAGGTCATGGATGGTCCAGGTTTCGGATCCGGTGTCGAAGCGGGCGAGTTGACTGCCTAACGCGAGGGTCATCCAGATGGCCCCGTCGGGAGCCACCTGTAAAGAATGGGGACCGACATGAGCGTTCGCATAGGGTGGGAGTGGACCGCTCACTGCGCCGAAAACGCCTCCGAGTGGGAGGTCGCCCCGCGGAACGGAGAAGGCGTCGCGTGCTTCGGTCTCGGGATCGAAGCGGTAGAGCTGGTCTTGCATCATGTCGACACTGTAGATCCGGCCGTCCGGGTGTACGGTGATGTCGTGCTGCATGGATGCGGCATGGCCGAGCGCCCATTCGTCGACGATGGCGCGGAGGACTTGCGGCTCGGGTGTGGTCGCGACCGGATCCTCCAAAGGTGTACCGATCAGCGTAGCGACGGCATGCTCGGGGTCATAGGCTCGCCGCCACAGCGATGGGATCTGCTCACGCAGTTCCGGTGAAAGGATCCCGCCCATTCGTGCCATCAGGGAGAGCAGCTTCTGCCATTCTTCGTCGCTGCGAATCTTGCGCGTGGCAGCGCTTCCCTGTTGGTGGCAATAGGTGCATTGCCGAACGAACTCCTCGCGTTGACTCTCGTCCTCGATCTCGGCGAGCAGCAGACCGAACCAGCGATTCGACGGGAGTTGTGCGGCCAGCGCTTCGGGATCGGTCTCGCGTTCGAGGACGATGTCGAAGGCTGGCGCGGCTTCGGTCGTGAGGGGGTTCAGGTCGGCCTGGCGATGGTCGCGCCAGCCAATGCGTCGCACCCGAAGGCTGAAGGGACGGTCGGCCACGACGAGGCTCTCGAAAGCGCCTTCCTCGTCGGTGAAGACGGTTCGTTCATGAAAGGGGATGTCCTGGCGCAAGGAAACCATCGCGCCGACGACCGGCGTTCCCTCACTGTCCCGCACCGATCCGCGAAGGGTCTGCTCGGCCGATTGGGCGGATGCCTGCGTCGCCAACAAGAGCAAGACGAGCCACACGCCGAGAATCCGAAGCGATGATAGGCTTGGGTGGAAAGCGGTTTTCTGGGCGGAGGCCGCGGAGGCTATCGAGGAGGACATGACGAGCGATCCTTTCGTACGAACGTACCCGCAGAAGTTTATCATTCGGGCCAAGGGGTCGCCCATGCGACGGGGTCTCTCGGCTGGGTACGCCTACGTATTGCCGATTCTCTTCTTCTCGGTCCTGGCTCCGACGCTGGTGGCGATGGGGGTCGCCTGCACGCCTTCGGGGCCGATCCGACCCGAGCCTGCGCTGGCGAGGGATGTCCGCACGCCGCTGGAGTTCGATTCTGAACAACGCGCTCGACTGGCTCCCCTTCATGCTGCGCTGACCAAACCCGCTTTCCAGGCGCTCTCGGGTGGCTTGCAGATCCGGCTCGCCTTCGACGAGGCCGCGGACCTCGATCTCTTCGTGACGGGTCCAAGCCAGGAGTCGGTCTATTTCGCGAACTCGCCGAGCCGGAGTGGCGGAACGCTGCTCGACGATCGCCGCTGTGACGATTCGTCACCCCGTGTCGAGACGGTGCGCTACGCCAACCCCTTGCCAGGTCGTTACCGCGTGGGTGTCGATTTTCATCGGCGTTGTTCGGAGATTTCGCTTTCCGGTCGGCAGGCGAAGCAGGGACTTTTTGTGGTTCGCGTCGAAGGGCGTGCGCTCGATCGGGTTCACGAGGGCATCGTGGCGCCGGGCCGATTCGAGGTCATCGTGATCGAATTCGTCCTGGAGGAGACGGGGAGTGGGGAGGTTTTTCCGGAGCCGGAGTGATTCGAAACGCCTGCGCGGCGGCCTCTTCGAGCGGCGCGTCGAGAACGATTCGAACGGCGTCGCCTTCGATCCGAACCGACGGCCGGCTCCCGTCGGCCAGACACTCGATCTGGGTTTCGGGTCTGGGCATCGGCTCTCGCTCCGATGTACTCTCTTCGTCGGTACCCCGATTCAACCCATCTGGCAGAGTAGATCGCGTCGGATCGCGGTCCGCGGCGGACATCGCCTCGCACCGAATTCTTCCCGATTCGTGCGATTTCAGTGAGGATCCATCCATGCAGAGGCTCAGCTACAGCGAAGACGAACTGATGGAGTCGCTCGACTACGCCCGACCACAAATCGAGGCCGGTCAAAGG
>Ga0209988_10001931_pt1 | contig 13674 bp, 7 predicted proteins | sample N075metaG_FD_183115 | JGI IMG/M metagenome (GOLD analysis project Ga0209988, IMG submission 183115) | Deep subsurface microbial communities from Kermadec Trench to uncover new lineages of life (NeLLi) - N075 metaG (SPAdes) (version 2) | ecosystem: Environmental > Aquatic > Marine > Ocean trench... | reverse complement strand
GCAAGGCCTCGCAATACACCGTCGAGAACGTGATGATCTCGCCGGGCGGCCGCAGCGGCCTCACCCGTTGCGGGGCCGCGCTGGGCACGACCCGGCTGGGCCACTTCACACCGGACTACACGGCGTATGAAGACCTGCTTCGCACCTTCTCGCAGGTTCGGACCCGTCGCATCGAGCTCGCGGCCGACGAGGGGTTTCGCATCGAGCCGTCGCGTCTCGGGAAAATCGTCGACACCGATCGGCTCGACACGCTCATCGTCAGTAACCCGTGCAATCCCACGGGCGTGGTCGTCCGTGGCGATCAGCTGCACGCGTGGCTCGAGATCGCCCGGCGGTCCTCGTGCACGCTGGTGATCGACGAGTACTACTCCCACTACGTCTACAGCCCCGAAGGGGGGGCGCCGGTCAGCGCCGCGGCGTTCGTGGAAGACGTCGAGCGCGACCCGATCGTGATCGTCGACGGGCTCACCAAGTGCTTTCGATACCCGGGCTGGCGTGTGGGCTGGGTCGTCGCCCAGCGCGAGGTCATTCAGACCATGACGGCGGCCGGGAGCTTTCTCGACGGCGGGCCGTCGCGCCCGATCCAGCGGGCGGCCATCGACGTGCTTGAACCGGCCCGTGCCGACCAGGAGTGCGCCGCGGTACGGCGGGAGTTTGCCGCCAAGCAACGCATGACCTTGGAACGTCTCGGGGCCATGGGCGTGCGGTTCCCCCAGGAGCCCGAGGGCACCTTCTATGCGTTCGGATCGATCGAGGACCTGCCGGATTCCCTCGACGATGGCGAGCGTTTCATGCACGCGGGGTTCGGTGTCAAGGTCCTGACCGTCCCGGGGGCGTACTTCGACGTGGACCCCCGCCACGAGCGAACCGGGCCGAGCGCGCTGGCCGGGTATGTCCGTTTCTCGTTCGGTTCACCTCGCGACGTCGTGACGACGGGTCTCGATCGTCTGGCCGCGATGGTCGGCGAAGCGCGCACGGCCACGATGCAGGCGGTCTGATCCGTCAGACATGGCGATTCTCACGCGTCGATCATTTCCAGCCGCTTCAGCGCGTCGCGCTTGCCGAGAGTCCTGACCTCGCCCCAGGCCGCCAGTTGCGGCCGTCCCGGCTTTGTCTTGCCCTTCTCCCAGTTGTAGATCGTCAAAGCCGACACGCCGACGAGATCGCCGTAGTCGGCCGCCGAGAGTTGAAGCTTGTGCCGGTGCGATTCCACCCAGCCGGGAGAGAAGCGTGGTGTGACCGAGATTTCGGGAGTCGGCCTCGTCGCGACCCGTTTGTGCGCCTGCTTGCGAAGGTACGCCACGTCGCGGGTGAGGTCGCTGATCTGGCGTTTCAGCGCGATGATGTCCTTGCGGTGCTGCGCGACCGAACGTTTCGCGATCGCTGTCTCGGCCTTGATCTCCTTCCGGGCGAGTCGGCGGATTTCGTCCTTCATTACGGCGGCGAGGTTGGGCATCTGGTTCTCCAATCCTGGTAGACGTGCGTGCGGGACAGGGCGATCCGGGCCTGCCGGAGATCCGCCGACTTCGTAGTGTACTGGCACATCGACGACCGTATCTGGATCGCCCTGTTTGGGCCCGCCGCTGCGGCTTGTGCGGGCTGGGGGAGCCCTCGCCGTTACCGGTCGGCCAAACAGGACCGGCCCCGCCGCAGGCGCCAAGTGCCCTGCCCATCAAGCCGATGAGCAATCTGGAGGATGCGTCTGGTCGCAGACGCGATGTTATCGGCGAACCAGCGACGGTCGCAGGGAGACGGACATTGCTCGATCAGCGTGAGCGAGCCGCGATCACCGAACAGTCGTGCTCTGTCCGTGCGCCCGGCCCCGGTTTTGGCAGTACCTGATCATGCGCATTCAGCACCACGTCTCGATCATCCTGTTGATCGCCATTGTCGGGTCGATCGGCCTTGCCGTGACCGTCGGCGTGATGCTCGGCGGTGTGGAGCGGGCGGCGCGTGCGGCGGGCATGTCCGCCGAGCAGTACTCCCAGGTCGAGAGCGTCGTTGCGAACGGACGCGATCTCAGGCTGACGGTGAAGTCGCTGACCCCCGGTTCCTCCGAGAACGTGTTCGCCGCGCTCGGACGCGATCTCCAGCGGTCGATCGTGACGCTTGCGAGGCTGCGGTACAGCGTGCTGGTGGCCGACAAGGTGCCGGTCGAGCGGGCCATGGTCGCGTTGGAGACGATCGCGCGGCAGGAGGTGCAGATAAAGCAGCGCGGCGCGGAAGGCGTGCTGACTGCCGGCGAGCTGGTCCGGTTCCGGGGGGGGCTGGATCTCTACCTGCAGCGGCTCGAGACGTTGCGGACCGGTGCCGCCGAGACCGCCGAGGCATACGACGCCCAGCTCCTGTCGCGCCGGCGCCTGATGATGCTCGTCGTCGGCGTCATCTGCATCCTCTACCTCGCCGTCATCGACCGCGTGCGTCACTGGACGACCCGGCGTCTCATCCGGCCCGTGCAGACCCTGGCCTCCGCTGCCATGAGGTCCATGGAGGAAGAGGGATCGTTCAGCGGCCTGGAGCAGGGCAGCACAGAGGAACTCGAGACGCTGGCACGTGTGCTGGCCTCGTTCGTCGACACGCTCAAGACCCGGGTGCAGGAGCGCACCGCCGAGGTCGAGCAGCAGAAAGAGCACCTGGAACGCGAGGTGGCCGTCCGCCGGCGTGCCGAGGACCAGCTGCGTCACGCGGCGTTCCACGACAAGCTCACCGGCCTGTGCAACCGCGATCTGCTGATCGACCGGCTCGAGCGGTGCATGGACAGGGCCCGCCGCCACCCGGAGTACAAGTTCGCCGTGCTCTTCCTCGACGTGGATCGGTTCAAGGAGATCAACGACAGGCTCGGCCACTTCGTCGGCGATCAACTGCTCGTGGCGATCGCCGACCGGTTGCAGTCGTGCCTGCGTTGCACGGACAGTCTCTCGTGTGTCGAGGGCAACACCGTGGCCCGGATCGGCGGCGACGAGTTCGTGGTGCTGCTGGACGGCATCGACGAGCGCGGCGACGCCAGCATTGTCGCCCAGCGTGTCCAGGATTCGCTCTCGGAGCCGTTCCGTATCAACGAACACGAGATCTTTACGACCGCGAGCATCGGGATCGCCTTCAACGAACTGGAGTGCGAGAACGCCGACTACCTGCTTCGGGACGCAGACACCGCCATGTACTACGCCAAGGCGGCGGGCAAGGCCCGGCACGAGGTCTTCAACACGACGATGCACGACGAGGCGAAATCGCGTCTGCAGCTTCACAACGACCTGCGACGCGCGGTCGAGGACGAGGACTTCAAGATCCGCTACCAGCCGATCATCTCGCTGTCGACCGGACGGATCAGCGGTTTCGAGGCGCTCGCGCGGTGGAACCACCCCGACCGGGGCGAGGTCAACCCGGTCGAGTTCATCTCGCACGCCGAGGAGACCGGCCTGATCGTCGCGCTCGGTCGCTGGATACTGCGTGGCGCCCTGCAGCAGTTGAAGACGTGGACCGACGAGGGCGTGGCGGATGAGAGCCTGATGGTCAGCGTTAACATCTCCAAGCGGCAGGTCGCCGAACCGGGTTTCGTCGACGAGGTACGGGATGTGCTTGCCGAGGTCGGTATCAGCGGGTCACGGTTGAAGCTGGAGATCACCGAGAGCGTGATCATGGAGAACCCGGATTCGATCGCCGACGTCCTTCAGCAGTTCAACGAGCTGGGAATCCACGTGCACATGGACGACTTCGGTACCGGGTACTCGTCGTTGAGTTACCTGCACCGATTCCCGCTGGACGTGCTGAAGATCGACCGTGCGTTCATCAGCACGATGAGCGCCGACACGGATTACGCCGAGGTCGTTCAGACCGTCGTTGCGCTGGCGCATACGCTCAACATGCAGGTGATCGTCGAGGGTGTGGAGACCGAGCAGCAGTTCCGGAAGCTGTTGGCGCTCAATTGCGACTACGCGCAGGGTTTCTACTTCGCCAAGCCGCTCGTCGCCGACGATGCCGGCAAGCTGCTCTCGTCGGGGCGAACCTGGCTCAAGCACGCGGCTTGAGTATCGCGGCCTTCCGGTAGGCGCGGCCGAGGACCTGCTTCGACGGCGTGCCCATCCAGTCTTCGAGCACGGCGGCGTACACACTGCGGAAGTCGACGTTGAAGATCAGGTCGCCGTCGTCGAGGTTGGTCAACGACGGGTGGCGGCCGAGCAGGCCCGGCTTCACCATGTCGCCGACGAAGTACATCGGCGCCGCGGTCCCGTGGTCCGTGCCGCCGGAGGCGTTGGCCCCGACGCGGCGCCCGAATTCCGAGAAGACCATCGTGAGAACCCGCTCGTTGGCGCCTTGGGCCTTGAGGTCGCGGTAGAACGCGTTGAGCGCGTCGCCCGTCTGACGCAGCAGGTTCGAATGCCGTCCGGCCTGGCCGGCGTGCGTGTCGAAACCGCCGAATGACACGTAGTACACGCGGGTGGACATGTCGGCGCGGATCATGGCGCCCACGGTGCGAAGGTGCCCGGCAAGGGCCGTACGCGGGTACTGCACAAGCGGTCGCTTGGCGACCGCCGCGCGGATGCGGTCCGAGGACACCTGGGCGTCCAGCGCGGTCCGCATCAGGAACCCCATCTGGCTGTCGGGGTCCACGCCGTCGAGTTTTCCGGTGCGGTTGATCTGCTGGTACGGCTCGTCGAGTGCGGGGTGGAGGTCCTCGCCCATCCAGCGGAACAGCTCCGGTGTTTCGAAGGTGACCGGCTTCTGCAACGCACCCTGCAGGGCCAGCGGAGCGGTTCGGCCGACGGCGATGGTCTGCCGCGGTTCCGGCGTGCCCTTGCAGGTGCAGTCGACGTATCGACCAAGCCAGCCGTACCCCTTGGCGCTCGTGTCGGCCGTGTGCCAGATGTCCATGGAGGTGAAGTGGGAACGGTTGGGGTTCGGGTAACCGACCCCCTGGACCACGCACGCGGCGCCCTCGTCAAGAAGCTCCTTGAATCCGCGGAAGGACGGATGCAGGCCGATCCCGTCGGCGCCATCCATCGGCAGTGCGGCGGGCTGTCGTGCCGTGCCGCGACCGGGCGCGGGCACAGCCAGGTTGGACCGGGCCTTGTAGTAGGCGTCGTTTCCGTACGGCACGACGGTGTTGAGCCCGTCGTTGCCCCCGCCGAGCTGCACGACGACAAGCACGCGATCCTCGGGAACGCCGGGTTGGCTGCTCAGCCCCGCCGGTTGCATCATCCCAAGCGCCGATCGCTGGATGAACAACGGCGCCGTCGCCGCCAGCGAAGCAAACGACATGCCCCGCTGAAGAAAGATCCGCCGTGTATAAGTTTGATCGTCCATTGCAGGCTTTCTTCAACTCAGCTGGTATTCGGGCATGGATGCTATGAGTGACAACAACGCAACGAGCATGGCATTGTCCATCCGCCCCCCTCGTTTCTCGACGAACGCGACGAGTCCATCGACCCGCTCCGGGAGCACGGCGCAGGCCAGATTAATGCGGAGCAGGTACGTCACCGCATCGCGGAGGTTGATCGTGCCATCGGGCTCGCGCAGGTGCTCGACGAGGTGCATGGCGTCGTAGGTCGTGCCGTCATCGTCCCACGGATACTGGTCGGGGAGGCGGCCGGTGAGCATGTAGACGAGCGTGTTCTGGCGGACGAAGAGGGTCGAGGTGTTGATCCATGTCCGGCCGCCTTCCCAGCCCTTCACGGACGGCGGGTAGAAGATGCTCTGGCCCATGAGGTCGGCCGCGCCGGCCAGCGCTCCGAGCTGTCGCGTCGGGGTTCGCAACGACCGCATCGCCGTCACGATGAGCTGGATCGGGCTCTTGATCCGTGAGCCGACATTCGACGCTTCGTAGAAATGCGCGGAAGCGAACATCTGCTTGAGCACCGGGCGCAGCTGGTACTTGTTGTCGCGAAGGGATCGTGCCATCGCCATGATGAACCTCTGGCGCGGCTTGTCCGGCTCGCCCGGCATGTCGTTCACGAAGTACCGGTAGAGTTTCAAGCACAGGAACTCGCTGCACGCACGTCGCGAGAAAATGAGCTCCACGAAATCGTCACCGTCGTAATTGCCGGTCTTGCCGAAGATCGTCTTCGCGCCGCCGTCGTGACGACGCCGGTACTGTCGCGAATCGAGGTCGATGAACGTGTCGTCGCGAAAGGAGTAGCCCGTCAGGGCGCGGGCCCCTTGCTTGATGTCGTCTTCGGTGTACCCGTGACCCTCGCCGAGCGTGAACAGTTCCATCAGCTCTCGTGCCAGGTTCTCGTTGGGGTGCCGGCTCCGGTTCCGGTCGTTGTTCAGGTACTTCAGCATCGCCGGATCGCGGATGATCCCATGGGCCAGCGCCTTGAAGTTGCCGACCGCATTGTTCCGGAACAGCTGGTTCTGCATGAACATGTGGTAGCTGTCTTCGATGGCGCGGTAATTGGTGGCGAAGTGCCCGTGCCAGAACAGGGTCATCTTCTCCTCCAGCGGCCGCGGGCTTTCGATCATGCGTGTGAGCCACCAATGCTGGATGTCCCGCATCTGCCGGCGATCCGCACGCTGTGCCTCCTGGCGGCGCCGGCGAAACTCGGACAGCGTCGCTTCGTCGTTGGTCCGGCGGGCGGTGCGCATCCGCTCACGATCCGCCTGCGGCATGGGTCGCATGATGTCTGCATCGAAGCGGTCGGACCGGACCGGCTCGTCGTCGATCCGGTGGTAGTCGACGATGTAGTCGACCGCGTCGGGGAACCCCATCGTCACGAGCCCACGCACCTGTGCGGGCGTGCCTCCGAAGCCCGCACGGTTCAGAAGGTGCTGGGCCTTCCAGTAATCGAAGTCGTCGGGGTGGAGGGGCGAGAGCGCTTTCATCGTTCGTGTCGTAGCCGTCAGTATTCTACGTCATCGCGAGGTTACTCATCCCCGTCGATTCGAGTCGACGCCCGTCCGAGCCGCCGCTTGAGCCGCAACGCGTTGCCGATCACCGTCAGGTCGCTGAGCCCCATCGCCGCCGCGGCCACGAGCGGGCCGGCCGGGCCAAGCACCCCCAGGGCAGCGACGGGGATCGCGACCGCGTTGTAGATAAAGGCGAAGAACAGGTTCTGCCGGATGGTGGACAGCGTGTTGCGGGCCAGCGAGATCATTTCCGGCACCGCCATGACGCGGCTTCCGGGTATGACGACGTCGGCGGACTCGATGGCGATGTTCGTCCCCGACGCCATCGCGATGCCGAGATCCGCGGTGGCCAGGGCCCCGGCATCGTTGATGCCGTCGCCGACCATCACGACCTTCCCGGCCCGCGATCCCACGTAGTCGATCTTGGATTCCGGCGTCGCTTCGGCGACGATCTCGCTTTCGGAGAGCCCGATCCCGCGGCCGACCGCCGCCGCCACCCGCTGCTGATCGCCCGAGAGCATGGTGACGGTCAGGCCCATCTCGCGCAGACGCCGGATCGCCTCGGCGGCGTCGTCACGCACGCGGTCGCTGACCGACAGCGTTCCGACCTCGCGCCCGTCCAGCAACACGCGGCATGTGGCGTCGCCGTCGCCGCGGCCCACCTCGACGAGCCCGCCGTCGACCCGTCCGCGCACGCCGCGGCCGGGCAGGGCCTCGAAGTCGGTTACCGGCCTGACGGCAAGCGACCGGGCGTGGGCCTCGGCAACGATCGCCCGTCCAATGGGGTGTTCGCTGGGCGCTTCCACTGCGGCGGCGAGTTGAAGCAACGCGTCGGCGGTGTGCCCGCCGGCAGGATCGACGGCGGTGACGGTCGGCTTTCCGGCCGTGAGCGTGCCGGTCTTGTCGAAGACGACGTGCTCGGCGACACCGGCCCGCTCGAAGGCCGCCGCCGACTTGACGAGGATGCCGCGCCGGCTGGCTGCGCCCGCGCCGACCATGACCGCCATCGGCGTGGCGAGCCCCAACGCACACGGGCAGGAAATGATGAGCACCGTGACCGTCGCCACCACGCCCTTCGGCAGGTCGCCGGCGATCCACCAGCCCGCGAAGGTCACGGCCGCGATGCACAACACGGCCGGGACGAACACCGCGCACACGCGGTCGGCAAGCCGCTGGATGTCCGCCTTGCTCGCCTGGGCCTGCTGGACGATCTGGGCGATCCGCGCGACGGTCGTGTGCCGGGCGTCCACCGTGGCGACGATGACCAGGCGGCCCGTCGTGTTCATCGATCCGGCCACGACATTGTCGCCAGGCTGCCGGAGCACCGGCAGCGACTCGCCGGTCACGAGCGACTCGTCGATCTCGCTGCTGCCTTCGACGACCTCGCCGTCCACGGGGACCCGGGCGCCGGGCCGCAGCAACAGCCGGAACCCCGGCTCGATCTCGGCGCTCCGGATCGTCCGCGTGCCGCCGTCTTCGCCGATGATCTCCGCCTCCTGGGGCTGCAATTCAAGCAACTCTCGCACGGCCGAACCCGCCTTCGCCGACGCGCGGGCCTCGAGCCAATGGCCGAGGCTGATGAGCCCCAGCAACGCCGCCACTTCGGAGAAATACAGCGGCTGGTCCGCCACGAGCCCGAGCGTCATCCCGATCAGCACGACCAGCGAAAAGACGTATGCCGTCGTCGCACCCATCGCGATGAGCGTGTCCATGTTGGTCGTGCGGTGGCGGGCCGCCGCGGCAGCGGACCGGTAGAAGCCCCAGCCCGCGGTGGTCAGGACGGTAGACGCCGCGGCCAGCAGCACCCACGGAATCCAGGGTTCCCACGCCGGCGGGCCAAACCAGTGAAGCATGGCCATCGGTACCCACAGGCCGAGCCCCACGATCGCGCGGAACCGCCATTGCCGCTCCCGCCGGGCCTGGCGGATCTCGATCTCGCTTCGCAACTGGGCGGGGTCGACCGCGTCGCCGGCCGGCTCGGCGTCGAAGCCCCGGTCGCGGACGGCCTGGACGAGGGCCTCGGTCTGGAGGTCGGTTCCATGGATCGTGGCGGTGCCGTCATTGACGCTGACGGCCGCCGAGCGGACACCCGGGCGGGCCTCGATCGCTCGCTGCACGGTGGCGGCGCAGCTGGCGCAGTGCATGCCCGACACCTTCAACCGGAGCTCGTGAACGGCTGTCATGGGCAGATTCTAGGGTTCCTGTAGGAACACGGCTGACGTCGCTTTGCGACGTCAACCGTGCCACTATGACCCCTGACTTGTCCCGGAGCCTCGAGGCGCCGATACTTATGGCAGTATGAGTTCCGACATCCGCCCATCCTCGACCTACCGCGTCGTCGGTCTGGCCGCGACAGCGAGCACCCTGTTCGCTCTGGTGGCGATGTCGGCCACGGTCGCCAACGGGCCCGCGCCGCGGGCCGCGGTCGCGGCCGCAATGGCCGCCGCCGCGCGGGACCTGCTGGTGTCGGAGCATCCATCGGCGGCGATGGTCGTCCTGGAGCCTTGCGTCGGGACTGACGGCGCCGGCGACCGCAGTCCCGCGGCGCCGTGCAATGTGGTGCCCGCGCACGCCAGGCTGCTGGGTGAGCGATTGCTTGACCTTCCGCCGCCGGTCTGCTGAGTCGATCGGGATTTCGAAGACGACTCTGCAAGTTCATTTAATTGAGGTGACAACATGGGTGTTCCCATCGTCGGCCCGGCGATGCGCAAGGTGTTTGGAACGCGCAACGAGCGCATGGTGAAGCGCTACTTGCGCGTGGTCGAACTGGTCAACGCATTTGAAGACAAGGTCAAGGTGCTCACCGATCAAGAGCTCCGCGAGCAAACCGGCCCGTTCCGCGAGCAGCTGGCCGCGGGGGCCAAGCCCGTCGACATCCTGCCGGAAGTGTTCGCCGTCGCTCGCGAGGCGATGGACCGGAACGTCGGGATCCGTAACATCTTCAACCCCGATCTGGATTTCGACCCGTCGTCGCTGCCGGACGACGTCCGCCCCCTGTACGACCAGGTGAAGGCCAAGATCGACTCGACGGATCCCGCCGAGCCGGAGGGCGATTTCCTGGGCTCGGAGCAACCCGTGCCGTCCTGGGTGTTTGTCGACCTCCCCACGAAGCTGTACGAGGCGGTTCGCGATCTTTACCCGGAGTCGAAGCCGCCGTACCGGGCGCGTCCATTCGACGTGCAGATCATCGGGGCGGTCGTGCTCTACGAGGGGCACATCGCCGAGATGAAGACCGGTGAGGGCAAGACGATCGTCGCCCCGCTGGCGACCTACCTCGCCTCCCTTGACGGCCGGCAGGTCCACGTCGTCACCGTCAACGACTACCTCGTGCAGCGTGACCGGGACTGGGTGTTCCCGTTCTTCCGAGCGCTGGGTCTCCGCGCGGGCGCGATCCACCCGCATCACATGCAGACGCACGAGCAGAAGAAGAACGCCTATGCGTGCGACGTTCTCTACGGCACCACGGCCGAGTTCGGCTTCGACTACCTGCGTGACAACATGAAGCTCACCGCGGCCGACCAGGTTCAGAAACACCGGGACTTCGCAATCGTTGACGAAGTCGACTCGATTCTCATCGACGAGGCCCGGACGCCGCTGATCATCTCCGGCCCGGCACACGATCAATCACCGCGGTACGACATGGCGGACAAGCTCGCGCGGCACCTCGTCGAGAAGCAGAAACAGTGGGAGGCCGCCGACCGAAGCGTGCAGTCCTGCCGCGTCGAGATATCGGGCCTCGAGGGTGACATCCGCAACGCCCGCGACAAGGCGAAGATCCCCGCGCTCAGGGAGAAGATGGAACAAGCCCAGAAACGGCTGCCCGATATCGAGAGCGAGCGGGACGGCCTCACCCAGTATTACGAGGTCGAACTCGACAAGAAGCGAGCCACGCTCACCCACGACGGCATCGACGACGCACAGAAGACCGCCGGCGTCGGTTCGTTCTACGTCGGCGACAACATCGACATCCCGCACCTGCTGGAGCAGTCGATCCGCGCCCACACGGTGTACCAGCGCGATCGGGACTACGTGGTGTCGCCCGACCAGGACGGCTCGATGACCATCGTCATCGTTGACCAGAGCACCGGCCGCAAGATGGTCGGCCGGCAGTGGTCGGATGGGCTGCACCAGGCCGTGGAGGCCAAGGAAGGCGTGCCCATCAAAGATGAAACGCAGACGATGGCCACGATCACGATCCAGAACTTCTTCAAGCTGTACGACCGGCTGGCGGGCATGACCGGGACAGCCGACACGGAGGCAACGGAGCTGTACGAGATCTACAAGCTCGATGTCATCGTCATCCCGACCAACGTCCCGGTGATCCGCGTCGATCACGAGGACGTCGTGTTCCTGGCGGCCAAGGACAAGTGGGACGCGATCGTTGACGAGATCAAGACCTTCCACGACGTGGGGAGGCCCATTCTTGTCGGTACCACCAGCGTGGAGAAGTCCGAGAAGCTCAAGGACATGCTCAAGCGCAAGTACGGCATCAAGCACGAGGTCCTCAACGCCAAGCAGCACGAGCGCGAAGCCGACATCATTGCCCACGCGGGCGAACTCGGCGCGGTCATGATCGCGACGAACATGGCCGGCCGCGGAACGGATATCAAGCTCGGTACCGTCAGCACCGAGGACCTGATCGACCACTGGAAACGACGCGGTATCTGCCCGAAGGAAGTCACCGCGGACATGGACGAGCCGCAGATCATCGCGGCCGTCTACCGGACACTTGCCACGAAGCAGCTCGACCTGGGCAAGAGCGACGTGGCGTCGATGTCCGACGAGGCCATCCGGCTGGCGCTGCTCCGCAAGTGGGTCGCGGACCTGTCGTGGATCGGCGAGGACAAGGCGGCCTCGATGGACGAGTCGAAACTGATGGACACGCTCGATGAGACGGGCGCCTGCCTGCTGCATCGGCTTCGTCTGTACGGGAGCGTCCAGGACCTCGGCGGCCTGCACGTCATCGCCACCGAGCGGCACGAGGCGCGGCGGATCGACAACCAGCTCCGGGGCCGCGGCGGTCGCCAGGGCGACATGGGTTCGAGCCGCGTCTTCCTGAGCCTCGAGGACGACCTCATGAAGATGTTTGCCGGACCGACCACCCTCAAGGTGCTCAGCAAGCTGGGCATGAAGGAGGGCGACGCCATCGAGCACCCGATGCTCACGAAGTCGGTCGTTCGCGCGCAACGCAAGGTCGAGGAGCGAAACTTCCTCATCCGCAAGAACATCCTCGAATACGACGAACCGATGGACGTGCAACGCGGCGTGTTCTACGGGATGCGCCAGGACGTGCTCGAGGGGCGCGGCGTCAAGGAACTCATCTTCGAGCACATCGAGGACGCGGTGCAGGACGCCGTGTACACCTACCTCGCCAAGGGCTACGTCAACAACTGCATCGGCGAGTGGGTGCACGAGCACCTCAACGTGTCGATCGATGCGGGGCGTTTCGGCGGCAAGGACAGGGAGGATCTGCACCGGCTGATCCGCATCGACGCCAAGGAGGAGGCCGGCACGGTGGCACGGGTGACGATCGGCGAGTACATGCCCGCCGACGCCGACCCGGAGTCGTGGGACCTCAAGGGGCTTGCGGCCTGGGCGAACACCAACTTCGACGCGGCGGTCAAGGTTTCCGAGCTGAGCGCCATGAGTCCGCTCGACGTGATCCGCCACCTTGAGGCGGCCGCGGCCGTAAAGATCGACGCGGCGGACCTGTCACCGCTGGACCAGTTCCTGGTGCCGGACTACGGCGAGAAGGAGTTGGCGTCCTGGTCCAACAACAAGTTCAGCACCGAGCTCGATGCCAAGGACTTCGCCGGGATCGAGGAGCCCGACGAGGCGTGCGACAAGCTCATGAAACGTGCCCGCGAAGCCTATCACCGGCGCGAGATTACCTATCCCATCGACTTCGCGCTTGACATGACCACTGCAATGTTGCAGCAGGACCCCCCGCAGGCGATCTCGCAGCTCTGCTCATGGGTGCGGGCGAAGTACGAGCTCGAGTGGAACCCGCAGTTCCTGCCGTCACCCGATCCTCGCGAACTCCGCAAGCTGATCATCGCCGAAGCCGAGCGGTGGGACGAGGCGAAGATCACGGATCGGGCCGAGCGTGCCGTCGCGGCCGCCTCGACGCCCCACGACCTCGAAGCATGGTTCGAACGCAACTGCAACGTCCGCTTCACCGACGAGGAGCGAACTCGCGCCGAGGATGACCCGCAGGTCGTGGCCGAGGAGAAGATCGCCGCCTTGTTGCGGGCCGAGTTGACGCAGTTCGAGCGCTGGGTCCTGCTTCAGATCGTCGACCAGGCGTGGAAGGACCACCTTTACTCGATGGACCAGGTCAAGGAGTCGATCGGTTTCCGCTCGTTCAGCCAGAAGGACCCGCGGATCGAGTTCAAACGCGAGGCGGGGCGGCTCTTCGACGAGATGGAGCAGTCCATCCGCGACAAGGTGACCGACCTCATCTTCAAGGCGAGGCTGACGCCCCAGGTCCCCCCGTCGGGACAGGGGGGGGCGCCGCCGTCGCAAACCGGCCGGCCCGGCCCGGCGTCGCCGTCTCCCGTCCGAGTTGCCCAGCCGGCTATCGCGGCGGCGGCCGCCGCCGTGACCGCGACGGGGACCGCCACGCAGCGCCGCGACCTCGCGACCGCCGAAGCCGCGGGAACCGGCCAGGGACTCTCCGGGAAACCCCGGACCGTCCGAAGGACGACGCCGGCGATCGGACGCAACGAACCCTGCCCGTGCAAGTCAGGGAAGAAGTACAAGAACTGTTGTGGAGGGAGGAAGTGAGAGGTAACAGTTGTCAGTTGTCAGTTGTCAGTTGTCAGTTGTCAG
>Ga0209988_10001930_pt1 | contig 13676 bp, 11 predicted proteins | sample N075metaG_FD_183115 | JGI IMG/M metagenome (GOLD analysis project Ga0209988, IMG submission 183115) | Deep subsurface microbial communities from Kermadec Trench to uncover new lineages of life (NeLLi) - N075 metaG (SPAdes) (version 2) | ecosystem: Environmental > Aquatic > Marine > Ocean trench... | reverse complement strand
ACTGACCGGTGATCATCATTCCCCCGACGACGACCAGAAGCGCGCCCATCGCCTTCTCGACCATCCCCATATGGCGCCGGAACCCCCGTGCCCAGCGCAGGAACGGGCCGATGAAGGCCGCGGCGATCAGGAACGGTACCCCCAGCCCCAGCGAATAGACCGCCAGCAGCGTGGTGCCCGCGAGAATCGTCTCCTCCTGCGCCGCGAGCGCCAGGATCGCCCCCAGGATCGGCCCGATGCAGGGTGTCCAGCCGAAGGCGAAAGCGATGCCGATGACATAGCTGGTGCCGTGGCTTCCGGCCTTTGCCGGCCCGTCGAAGCGCACATCCCGGTCGAGGAAGGGGAGGCGCAGCACATGCAGGAAATGCAGCCCGAGCACGATGATGATACCGCCGGATATCTGCGCCAGCAGAACCTTGTTCTGCAACAACATCTGGCCCAGCGCCGAGGCGGTCATGCCCAGGGCGACGAAGACCGTTCCCAGACCGAGGACGAAAAAGCAGGCCGAGATGAACACATGCCGGGCGAGCCGCGGGTCGACCTTCGCATCCTCGCCGGATATCCGGTCCAGCGTCGTGCCGCCCAGATAGGCCAGATAAGGCGGCACCAGCGGCAGTACGCAGGGGCTGAGGAAACTGATGATGCCGCCGACGAAGGCGGTCAGGATGCCAATTTCCATGCCTCAACTTCTCGCGGTTGCCCCAAGTCGTCCGGCCAGACATCTACGCGTCCATGCGCCCCGGCGAAAGGGCCAGCATGCCGCAGTGCCGTCACAAATGCGTCAGAGCCTTATCGGGCGGGATCGCGGAGCGCCGCCAGATAGGCGACCAGATGCTCGATCTCGGCCGCCGTCAACGCCGGCCCGCCATAAAGCGGATCCTCCGCCTCGCCGCGCTGCCCAGCGGCATAAAAAGCGGGCATCGCGGTCTCCGGGTCGATCGCCACCGGGGCGGCGATCCACAACCGGATCGCGCCGGCACTCAACCGCCCGCCAACCCCGGCAAGGTCCGGGGCGGAGGCGGCCTCGCCGGCGGCGCCCGGCACCCCGTGGCAAGCGGGGCAGCCAGCCCGCGCCTCGCCCCCGTAGAGCGCCCGGCCCCGCGCCGCATCGCCCGGCGCGCCGGTCAGGCTGGCGGTGATCCCGCTACCATTGGTGCCGACATTGGTGATGGTGTAGGCGACCACCGGCTCCGCCGCCCGGCCGGAACCGGCAAGCATGACGATCACCGGAACCCACAACCACACCCGCATCCGAAACCTCCCCGACCTTGCCACCGGCCGCGAAGCTAATCGTGGGCCACGGCTCCCGCAAGGGCTTGCGCCGCTCCGGGCACGGCGCTACGGCTTTGCCATGACCACGACCGACCCGATCGACGCCGAGCTTGATGCGACGGGGCTGCTTTGCCCCCTGCCGGTGCTGAAGGCGCGCAAGCGCCTCTCGGCGCTCGGCACCGGCGCCGTCTTGATGATTCGCGCCGACGACCCGGCCGCCCGGATCGATTTTCCTCATTTCTGCACCGAGCAGGGTCACGCCCTGATCTCCCAGACCGACGAGCCCGGCGGGGTGATGACCTTCCTGATCCGCAAAGGCGGTTAGCCGAACCCGGCGCAGGGGTCGGGGCGCTCCGTCGGTCTGGAGAACCAGACATAGTCGAACGGCAGGCCCCGGGCCGCGGCGGCCGGGTCGGCCCCGGGCTCCAACTCGATCATCCCCACCGACAGTACCGCCACCTGGGGCGCCACCAGCCTCAGATAGGCGGGCGCGCCCCGGTCGATGCGGGCATGGCCATTGCCGGTGATCAGCACCGCCCGCCCGCCACCGCCTTGCGCCAGCGCCCGCCAGGCCGCATTGGCGAAGCGCGCGTCGCGCAGGCGCTGGGCCTCGACCATGCCGCCCGCCGCCTGGCGCGGCAGCTTGTTGCAATGAGAGGCGATCATCTCGTCCTCGATCTCGATCCGGATCGCCGGGTCGAGCGGCCGGTCGAGCCCCACGGTGCTCGCCCCGGCGCCATAGGCGGTGGCGGCACCACCCTCGATCGCCGCCCGGATCTCGGACCGGGCGACCCCGCCGCCGGCGACGTAGGCCCCCGGCGCGGCCACGAAGATCGGGGCGTAGAGTTCCCAGTCCGGCCAGCCCGTCCGGTCCCAGCCGATCGCCGGGCCGATCTCGCTCCGCGCGCCGCCCTGGGCGAGGAATACCTGGATGCCCTCCTCGCTGGCGTCCGGCACCATCTCGAAGGCGATGCCCCGGGGCCGCAATTGCCGCACCAGCCGGGCCTGGCGGGCATGGTGCACGGGGTTGTCGTGGACCTCGCCCAGCACAACGATCTGCGCCTGTTCCAGCGCCACCACCAACTCCGCCTCGGTCAGCACAGTGCCGCCGGGGCTGATGATGGCCCCTGGCACCTCGGGTGCGACGCTGGCGCAGCCGGTGGCGAGCAACAGGGCGATGCAAGCGAGAATTCGACGCAAGATAGCTCTCCAACATTTGGTCGGGCAGTGGCCCCGGCGAACCTACGAGCTTCGACCGGAGATGCAAGGGGGGGATACAAGCGTGGCTATATGCCCGATCACGGCAGTACCCGGTGATTGCCTGTGATGACCGCCCGACGGCACCCCGGCGGCGGCTTCCGTTCGCTAAAAGGTTAATTTTTTTGCTGTTAACCAATGATTTACGAGACTCACCCCATTTTCGTCACCGTTAATGAACCGTTGCAGGCAGGAGTGTCCGATGGGCTTTGACGAAGCTGTTCAAAAGTGTTTGTCGAAATACGCGGTGTTCACCGGCCGGGCGCGGCCGAGCGAGTTCTGGTGGTTCATGTTCCTCTATCTGTCCGCCTTTGTGCTGACCCTGGCGGCGCTCGCGCTGTCCACCGGTCTCGCCAAGGCGGGGCTGCTGGCGATCGCCATCCTGAGCCCTCCGGTGCTTGCGGTCATGGTGCGCCGGCTGCACGACATCGGCGCGGCCGGCTGGATGCTGATTTTCCTGGTGCCCATCGTCGGCCAGATCCTGATGCTGGTCTGGCTGACCAGGCCCAGCATCCGTCGCCTGAACCGCTTCGGGCCGGAGCCCGGCAAGGCCAGCAACCACACCCTGCTGTTCGCACGCTGACGCCGGGGCGGTCTTTGCCCGTGTCAAAGCCGCTGAAGCGGCTTTTCGGCGCCGCCGCCCGCCCCACCTCCCCGCCCAGCCACCGATCATGCCCCGGTACCATCGGTGGCTGGGCGGAGAGGTGGGGCGGGCGGCGGCGCATTGGCAGAAACTATCGGATATCCAGACCCGCCGGTTCGATCAGTTGCGGCCCGTCATTGCGCACATTGCCGACCGCAGGGCCGACCTCGCGCACATCGACCCGGTCATCCGCGGCCGGGCGCATCAGGTCCGCGGCATCCGACTTAGGCGTAAGCCAGCGCTCCCAGTCCGCCTCGGTCAGGATCACCGGGCTGCGCGGATGAAGATGGCGGGTCGCCGCGCCAGCGGGGCAGGTCAGCACGGTGAACGAGAGCAGACCCGCGCCCCCGACCTCCGCCTGCGCCCACAACCCGGCCATGCAGAACCCCGGCGCATTGCCCGTCAGCGTGATGAAGAAGGCGCGCTTCGACCCCGCATCGCCGGACCATTCATAATAACCGATGGCCGGCACCAGGCATCGGCCGCGGCGCCAGGCGTCGCGAAACATGGGCTTTGCCGCCGCCTCCTCCGAGCGGGCATTGAAGGTGGTGGCGCTAAATTCGGAGAGCGGTTTTTTCCACCAATGCGGCACCAGCCCCCAGCGCGCCTGCACCAGACCGCGCCCGCGCTTGCCCTCGCCGACGATAGCGGCCTTGCTTGTCGGCGCCACGTTCCAGCTCGGCGCCGGCCAGGGGCTGTCGCGATCGATGCCGAGCCAGTCGGCCCAGTCCCCGCCCCCCATATCACCCTGGGTGTCGCCAACCGCGAATCTGCCGCACATCGTCATTCCTCCTTGCCCCAACCACATTCAGGACGCAGCATGCCGCCCATGTCCAGATCAGGTTTTCGGATGGCGCTGAGCGCCGTTTTCCTTTCGGTGCTTATCGCCGTGGCAGGGTGCAACACACGCCCCTCGGCCGAGTACTATCAGGCACTGGTGGCGAAGCTGCGCGCCGAGGGCAAACTCCGCGCCGAGACCGCCCCGCCAGACGCCCCCTATGACGCCGCCGACCTGGTGCGGAATTTCGAGCGCATCGCACTGCATCACGAAGCCCAGATCACCCGGCCCGGTGGCGAGGGCAACTGGCAACAGAACCCGCTGCAGCGCTGGGTTGGCCCGCTGAACTACCACCTGTCCGGCAGTGCCGTCACGCGCCAAGACCGGGCCGAGGTCGCGTCGCTGATGGACCGCATCGCCGGGCTGACCGGGCTGGAGATTGCTGAGGCCGAGTCCGGGTGGAACTTCCTGATCCTGATCACGACGCCGGAGGAACACGAGGACTTCAGCGCCGTTCTGGCCCAGCTTCTCCCCGCGACGGTGAAGACCTTCGACTTGTGGCGCCAAACCCCGCGATTGATCTGCGTCGCCCACAACCTGTTCTCCGGCGAGGACCGCAACCACATCGTCACCGCGCTGGTGTCGATCGGCTCGGAGACCGGCGGGCTGTTGCGCCGGGCCTGCCTGCACGAGGAGATCGTCCAGGCCCTCGGTCTCGCCAACGACCACCCGGATGTGCGCCCGTCGATCTTCAACGATGACGGCGAATTCGCGTTGCTGACCGAGCATGACGAGTATCTGCTGCGCATCCTCTACGACCCCAGGCTCGAAACGGGCATGACCGCCGAGGAGGCGATGCCGATCGTGCGGCGGATCGTTGCCGGAATCGCGCTCGACCGGCCGCCGGCGCAGCTTGACGGCGGGGCTGCGGCGCTCGCACCGATTGCCGACACCGCCGGTTCCCGGCCGCCGGCCGCACAGGACGCTGCCAAAAGCTGACCGGCCTCTGGAGCACTTTCGGGCCAATTGGGTTCATTTGGCGACTCGGAAATTGCGTGAACCCAGCGGGAATTAGCGTCGGTGCCGATTCCATCGGGGCGGAAAACGCTCTAGTCTCGCCATCGACCGATCATCGAGGGAGCGCCCCATGAGTTACCAAACCCTGCTCTACGCCGTGGCCGGCGATGTCGCCACCGTCACCCTCAACCGGCCCGACCGGATGAACAGCCTGAACGCGGTGATGCGGGCCGAACTGCTCGACGCACTGACCCGGGGCCCGCGCGAGGCCCGGGTCGTGGTGCTGACCGGGGCCGGGCGGGGGTTCTGCGCCGGGCAGGATCTGGGCGATACCGGGAATATCGCCGATCTCAACCTGGAGCGGGTGCTGCGCGAGGAATACGAGCCGCTGCTGAAACTGGTCTATGATTGCCCGGTGCCGGTGATCTGCGCCGTCAACGGTGCTGCCGCCGGGGCCGGGGCCAACTTGGCGCTGGCGGCGGATGTGGTGATCGCGGCGCGCTCGGCGGTGTTCCTGCAAGCCTTCACCCGCATCGGCCTGATTCCCGATGCCGGAGGCACCTACTGGCTGCCCCGGCTGGCCGGCATGGCGCGGGCCATGGGAATGTGCCTGTTCGCCGACCCGATCCCGGCGAGCCAAGCGGCGGAGTGGGGCCTGATCTGGGAGGTGGTCGACGACGACCAACTCGACGCCCGGGTGGCGGAACTCGCCGGGCGCCTCGCCACCGGGCCGACGGAGGCTTACCGGCTGACCAAGCAGGCGCTGCGCCAGAGCATGTCGAACGACCTGGAGACCCAGCTTGCGCTGGAGGCGCGGTTGCAGGGCGAGGCCGGCAGGACGCGGGATTTCATGGAGGGCGTTGCCGCTTTCCTGGAGAAACGCCCGGCCAGCTACGAGGGACGCTGAGGCGCCTGCCTGCCCGGCGCGCAGATCTCTACGCCAGAAAATCCGCGGTCTCGACGCTTGGCATGTTGTTCATCGCGTCCAGCGCCTGGGCCAGATCCTTGACATCGGCCCAGTCGAAATCATCGCCGCTAGCCCCGGTGGCATCATAGACGTCGCGCACCGCGTCGATGATCTCGTCGCCCTGAAGGATGCCGTCACCGTTGTTGTCGATCAGGTCCAGCGTGTCGGTGAGCGCCGCCATCGCCGCGGCCAGATCGGCAGCGAAATCCGCATTGTCCGGATCGAGGCCGAAGGCCTCCACCGCGCCCTGCTCCAGCTCCTCCTGGTCGATGACGTAATTGACGTCGTCGCTGACCGCGTTCGCCCAAGCGGCGGTGGCGGCGCGCAGCAGGGCGGCCTCGCCGCCGCCCCGCGCGCCCAGCGCCTCGGCCAGGCTGGGGTCGCCGCCCAGCTTGCGCGAGCCGACAACATCGACGCCGAACAGGGTCTCGAAGCTGTCGGATGGGTCGTGCCCGGTCTCCTGACCGAAAATCGTCGCATGGTTCTTCCAGAAGCCCGGCGTGTTGGCGGTGCCGTCGCCCAGCCCCGCGCCGTCACCATCGCCGGGGGGTGGCAGGTCTTCGATAAAACCGCCGGTCTTGGCGCTGTCGCCGCCGCCATCGGTCGATTGCACCCGCACCCACCAGTCGGTGTTCTCCAGCAGCGCCTCGGCGTCGAGATCGCTGCCGGGATCGGTGAGGACGAAACTGAAGCTCTGCACAATGCCCTCGCCGGAGCCGGGCAGGCTGACCATCACACCGGCGTCATAGGGCGCGTCCGAGCCGCCGCCGGAAGTGTTGAAGCCGGGATCGAGCGCCCCGTTGCCGGCGACCATGCCGGCGCCGATCACAGTGCTTGCGCTGTAGTTCGACAGCGTGCCGTTGCTGGTCGCGGTCTGGATATCGGTGATCTCCAGCCCGGCCACCGCATCGTCCTGGATGTCGAAGGCGACGCCGATCACATCCTCGGTGCCGGAGTTCGAGGCGTCCGCCAGCGTCAGCGTCACCCGGATGTCGTCGAACCCGTCGCCGGTGAAATCGGCGCCATATTCGATGGTGACCAGGATCTGCTCGTCCGAGCCGCCGAGCTGTTCGCTGAACACGGTCGAATAGGACTGGTAGGTGGCCATGCAGGGTCTCCTCGCGAGTTTGCCGAAGCGCCGGGTTTGGCAATTCGTTCTAGGCCGACATGATTGATGCCGGCTTAACCCTGCGGTTGAGTTCCCGGGGTGGAACCGGGGTCTTGACGCCGCCGCGCTGCCGGGGAAGCTGGGGCGATGGAGCCAGGCCACCTGACATCACGGATCACCGCCGCCCCGGTGCCCTTCGACCGGGACCGGGCGGATGCGGTCGTGGCCGGTTTGGCGGGCGCGTTGCAGTCCGGCGCGATGGGCGCGCTGCTGCTCGGCACCGCCGGCTCCAGCGCCTATCTCGGGCGGCTGATCGAACGCCAGGGCGGCTGGCTGGCGGAGATCGCCGATGCGGCGCCGGAAACTACCATGCGCGGGCTGCTGGCCGCCCTCGGCGCCGATGCTCCCGACGCCACCGACAGCCGCGCGCTGGGCGCCCTGCTGCGACAGGTCAAATCGCGCGCCGCCCTCGTCATCGCGCTGGCCGATCTCGGCGGGGTCTGGGATCTGGCGCAGGTCACCGGCGCGCTCACCGATCTTGCCGACGCCGCGTTGCAGGCCGCCTGCGGCTGCCTGTTGCGCGCCGAGATCCGGAAAGGCCGCCTGCCCGGCCTGGGCGAGGATGACCTGGCGACCGGCGCCGGATACGTGGTGCTGGCCATGGGCAAGCATGGTGCGCGCGAGCTGAACTACTCCTCCGACATCGACCTGATCTGCCTGTTCGACCAGGACCGCTTCGAGCCCGCCGACTTCGCCGAGGCCAAGGCGCGCTATATCCATGTCACCAGGCAGGTGGTGCGGCTGCTGTCCGAGACCACGGCCGAGGGCTATGTCTTCCGCACCGACCTGCGGCTGCGCCCCTCGCCCTCGACCACCCCGGTCTGCATGGCCCTGGAGGCGGCGGAGCGCTACTACGAATCGGTCGGGCGCACCTGGGAGCGGGCGGCGCATATCAAGGCCCGCCCGGCGGCGGGCGATGTTGTCGCCGGGGCGGCCTATCTCGACCGGCTGACCCCCTTCGTCTGGCGCCGCTACCTGGATTTCGCCGCCATCGACGACACCCACGAGATGCTGCGCAAGATCCGGGCGCAGAAGGGCCGCTTCACCCCCGGCGCGATCCCCGGCTGCGACATCAAGCTGGGCCCCGGCGGCATCCGCGAGATCGAGTTCTTCGCCCAGACCAGGCAACTGATCTGCGGCGGGCGCGATCCCGCGCTCCGCGTGCCGACGACGCTGGGGGCACTCGATGCGCTGGCCGGGGCGGGCTGGGTCGGCGCGGACACCGCGAGCTTGCTGGCCGCCGATTACACCGCGCACCGCACCCTCGAGCACCGGTTGCAGATGATGGAGGACGCGCAGACCCACATCTTCCCGAAAGCGGTTGAGGCGCGCGGCCGCCTCGCCGCCCTCTGCGGCTGGTCCGACCACGATGCCTTCGAGCGCGATGTCGCCGAGCGGCTGGCCCGGGTCCATGCCACGGCGGAGGAATTCTTCACCCCCGGCCGCGAACGCGGCGCCGCCAGCCGGGCCGCCAGTCGGGCCGAGATCGGCGAGGAACAGCTCGCCGAGGCCGGTTTCCAGCGCCCCGCCGACGCCGCCCGGCTGCTGGAGCGCTGGCGGGGCGCCAACTTGCCCGCCACCCGCACCAGCCGGGCCAGGGCGCTGTTCAAGGGGCTGGAGCCGCTGATCGTCGACAAGCTGGCCGGTGCTGGCAGCCCGGACGAGGCGATGGCCCAGTTCGACCGCTTCCTGTCCGGCCTGCCCAGCGGGGTGCAGGTGTTCTCGCTGTTCACCGCCAACCCGCACCTGCTCGACCTGATCGTCGAGATCTGCGCCGCGGCGCCGCGGCTGGCGGCGCATCTGGGGCGCCAGCCGCAGGCGCTGGACGCTCTGCTGGACCGCGATTTCTACAGCCCGCTGCCCGATGCCGCGACCCTGACCGGCGAGCTGGAAGCCTGGCTCCAGGACGAGCGCGACTACGAGCGCGTGCTCGACAGCGTGCGGCGCTGGGCGCACGAGCAGACCTTTCGCGCCGGCGTTCAGGTGCTGCGCGCGGTTGGCGACGCGGCCGAGGCGGGGCTGGCCTTCTCGGCCATTGCCGAGGCGGCGCTGGCGGTACTTTACCCCCGGGTGATCGAGGAATTCGCGCGGCGCCACGGACCGCCTCCCGGGCGCGGCATGGCGGTGATCGCCATGGGCAAGCTCGGCAGCGCCGAGATGACCGCGGGCTCGGACCTCGACCTGATCACCATCTACGACGCCCAGGGCGCGGAGGCCTCGGGCGGCCCCAAGCCATTGGCGCCGGCGACCTATTTCCCGCGCCTGACCCAGGCGCTGGTCGGTGCGCTGACGGTGCCGACCGCCGAGGGGCGGCTCTACGAGGTCGACATGCGGCTGCGTCCGTCGGGCCGCCAGGGCCCGGTCGCCACCTCGCTCGGCGCGTTCGCAAAATACCAGGCCGAACAGGCCTGGGTCTGGGAGCACCTGGCGCTGACCCGGGCCAGGGTGGTGGCGGGCCCGCCCGATCTCGCCGCCGAGGTCGAGCGGACGATCCGCGCGGCGCTGTCGGGGCGCAAGGGCGACAAGGACGTGCTCGACCAGGCGCGCGAGATGCGTGGCAAACTGCTCGGAGCCCATGCCCGCGACCGCCAGAACCCCTGGTCGCTGAAATACGCCGCCGGCGGGCTGATGGAGATCGAATTCCTCGCCCAGACCGGGGTGCTCTATCACGGTCTCGCCTGTCGCGCCGCGGGCGAGGCATTGCCTGCTTTGGCCGCAAACGGCTGGATCGGCGAGGAAGACGCGGCGGCACTGGCCGAGGCGCTGGCGCTGATGCAGCGCCTGCAACAGATCGAGCGCGTGGCGCTGGAGACCCCGATCGACCCGAAGACCGCGGGCAAGGGGTTGCGCCGGGCCATGGCGCGGGCCTGCGGGGCGAAGGATTTCGCGGCGCTGGAGGCGCGCCTGTCCGCCCTTCAGCGCAGCGCCGCCGAGATCGGCGAAGATCTTTTTCAGCAGGGTTGATGCCGGGTCGAGCCCGGCAGTGACCTAACTCCGGACCGGTCGTTCTTCGCGCAAGCTGGTAGGACCCGCCGCTATTTCAGCTCCACCGCCAGCGACCAGACCTTCTCGTTCGACTCCGGCGTGCGGTGGCGCGAGATCTCGCACCCCAGCGTCGCACCGCCGGGCAGTCGGTCCAGCTTCTCGATCCGGATATGCACCCGGCGCGCCCGCGGGTCGATCAGGCAAAGCTGGGCAAGCCGCTCGGCGAAGGTTTCCAGCAGGTTGATCCGCGGCCCGGAGATCAGGCTGTCGATCGCCTCGATCAGATCGTCGTAATTGATCACCCGCCCGACCCGGTCATCGATATGGGCGGTGTTGCGGGTCACCTCGAGCACGATGTCGAAACCCACCCGCTGGGTGACGCCGAGCTCCTCGGTATAGGCGCCGATCTCGATCTCGCGGGTGTAGCCGCGCAGGAAGATGCGATCCGCCTGGGGTGCGGCCTCCGCGTTCACCGGCGCATCGAGCCGGTTCGGCAGCAGGGCTCTCTCGATCATTCGTGCTTCCTCTCCTCGTCGCCCCCCGCCCCGCCGGGCGCATCGGTTAGAGCGATTTCTAGCAAAGTGACGTCACTTTGCGACAGGCAAATCGCGACAACCCGATAAGTCAGAGCGTTTTCGGTGAATCGGAGATCACCGGAAAGGCTCTGGCGAAAAGTTAACGCCGCTGGCCCCGGTTGGCCATTTGAAAACGACGTTCGAGGTCACATCCAGGGCGATTTGGCCCCGATTCACGCCGATCCGCCCCGATCCGCACCAATCCGCCCGGTATCGGCGGGCGAATCTTCCAAGCTTGACTCATGGGCGGGCGGGCGCCAAACATCATCCCCGCCCGGAAACGGCAGCGCGCCATTGTGCGCGTTTTTTCAGGCACTATATATGCTCAATATGAGCATAATACATGATGGAAGGCCCGTCCCATGCTGATCAACGCCACCACGCCCCTTGCGGAGGCCCGCGCGGAACTGGCGCGCAGCTACGATCTGGCGCCCTCGCTGGCGGCGGCGCGCGAAACCGCGGGGCGCTATGCGCGGGTCAGCCGGATTATCCCGGAAGTCGACTGGGCCGGCTACGCCCCCTACATCCGCGCCATCGAAGGTCTCAAGGCCGAGCGCGACGCGGTGATCCTGGCCCATAACTACATGACGCCGGAGATCTTCCACGGCATCGCCGATTTCTCCGGCGACAGCCTGCAACTCGCCATCGAGGCGTCCAAGGTGCCGAACCAGGTCATCGTGCAATGCGGCGTGCATTTCATGGCCGAGACCTCGAAGATCCTGAACCCGCAAAAGACCGTGCTGATCCCGGACGCCCGGGCGGGCTGCTCGCTGGCCTCCTCGATCACCGCCGCGGACGTGGCGAGCATGCGCGCCCAGAACCCCGGCGCCAAGGTGGTCTCCTATGTCAACACCACGGCGGAAGTGAAGGCCGCCTCCGACATCTGCTGCACCTCGGCCAACGCGCTGGAGGTGGTCGAGGCGATGCCCGGCGACACCGTGATCATGACCCCGGACGGCTTCCTCGCCCGCAACGTTGCGGCGACAAGCACCAAGCGCATCGTCTGGTGGGAAGGCACCTGCATGGTGCATGAGCGCTTCACGCCGGAGGAACTGCGCGCCTATCGCGACGACAACCCGGGCATTGTCATCATCGCCCACCCGGAATGCCCGCCCGAGGTGATCGAGGAGGCGGACTTCTCCGGCTCGACCTCCGGCATGATCAACTGGGTGCGCGACAACAAGCCCAAGACGGTGGTGATGGTCACCGAATGCTCGATGTCCGACAACGTCGCCGCCGAGCTGCCCGAGACCGAGTTCATCCGCCCCTGCAACATCTGCCCGCACATGAAGCGGATCACGCTGGAGAACATCCTCTGGTCGCTGCACAGCATGACCGAGGAGGTGACGGTGAAGGAAGAGTACATCGCCCCCGCCCGCGCCGCCGTCGAGGCGATGATCGCGCTGAAACAGCGCAAGCACTGAAGCTCTTCTCCCGCCGCCCACCGCTAAAAGGCGCGATCGCGCGCGCCTTACTCCGGCTTCGAGCGAGGATCCGATGGCCCACCCCCACGATACCCTGTTCAACATCGACGGCGCGCTGATCGTCGGCGCCGGGCTGGCCGGGCTGTTCACCGCGCTCAAGATGGCGCCGCACCCGGTCACCGTGCTCTCGCCGATGGCGCTGGGCGAGGGCGCCTCCAGCGCCTGGGCGCAGGGCGGGGTCGCGGCGGCGCTGCGCGACGACGACAGCCCCGCCGCCCATGCCCGCGACACGGTCGCGGCCGGCGCCGGCACCGTCGATCCGGCGGTCGCGCTGTCGGTCGCTGGGGAAGCCGCGCAGCGGATCGAGGATCTGGCCGGGCTCGGCACCCCCTTCGACCGCGATGCCGCCGGGCGGTTCCTGCAATCGCGCGAGGCGGCGCATTCCGCCCACCGGGTGGTCCGAGTCAAGGGCGACGCCGCCGGGCGGGCGATCATGCAGGCCCTGATCGGCGCGGTGCGGGCCACGCGCTCGATCCGTGTCATCGAGGGCATCGAGGTCGACGACCTGGCGCTCGCCGAAGGCCGCGTCGCCGGGGTCTTCGCCCGGCGCGCCGCCGACCCCTGGTCGGCGCCGATCCTGTTCCGGGCGCCCCAGGTGGTGCTGGCGACGGGGGGCATCGGCGGGCTCTACCAGATCACCTCGAATCCCTCCCGCGTGCGCGGCCAGGGCCTCGGCATGGCGGCCCGCGCCGGGGCGACGATCGCCGATCCGGAATTCGTCCAGTTCCACCCCACCGGCATCGCGGTGGACCGCGACCCGACGCCGCTCGCCTCGGAGGCGCTGCGCGGCGAGGGTGCGGTCCTGATCGACGAGACCGGGGCGCGGTTCATGGTAGCGATCCACCCGGACGCCGAGCTCGCCCCGCGCGACGTGGTGGCCCGCGCCGTCCACCACCACATCAATGCCGGTCACCGGGTCTTCCTCGACACCCGCGAGGCGCTGGGCGCCCGTATCAGCGAGCATTTCCCGACCGTCGCCGGCTATTGCCGCGAGGCCGGGATCGACCCGGTGACCGAGCCGATCCCGGTGGCGCCGATCCAGCACTACCACATGGGCGGGGTGCGCACGGACGACGTGGGCCGCACCTCGTTGCCCGGCCTCTGGGCAGTCGGCGAGGTCGCCTGCACCGGGCTGCACGGCGCCAACCGGCTGGCCTCGAACTCGCTGCTGGAGGCGCTGGTGTTCGGCGCCCGGATCGCGGCTGAAATTGCCGGGACAGCGCCTGCCGAAACCTGCCGGCCGACCGGCACCCTGCCCACGCCCGCGCCCGAGATCGACATCTTGCCCGAGGCGGCGCTGGCCGAGCTGCGCCGGATCATGACCGCCGATGTCGGGGTCGAGCGCGACGCCGCCGGGCTGACCCGTGCGCTCTGCGGTATCGCCCGGATCGAGCGCGAGTCCCGGGGCACCAGCCGGGCCCTGCTCAACATGCTGACAGCGGCCACCCTGGTCGCCGCCGCCGCGCTCAGGCGCACCGAGAGCCGGGGCGGCCATGCCCGCGCCGACCATCCAGAGACCGACCCCGCCCA
>Ga0209988_10001928_pt1 | contig 13685 bp, 11 predicted proteins | sample N075metaG_FD_183115 | JGI IMG/M metagenome (GOLD analysis project Ga0209988, IMG submission 183115) | Deep subsurface microbial communities from Kermadec Trench to uncover new lineages of life (NeLLi) - N075 metaG (SPAdes) (version 2) | ecosystem: Environmental > Aquatic > Marine > Ocean trench... | reverse complement strand
TCGGGCCGAAAATCGGCAGCGGGCGGCCGCCTTCGGAATTAATTGGGGTCCGGCGGGCGGGCTGACTTTCGACTCGACGCCCGAGGAGCGGGCCGACGCCTTCGAGAGTCGATGGCGGCTGGGCGGACTCGGATTCATCTCCGTGTTCGCCGATCTACTGCTCGACAAGAGGGCCAATGATGAGGCGGCCGAGTTTGTGCGCGGGAAGATTCGTGCCGTCGTAGACGATCCTGAAGTTGCTGCGCTCCTCAGCCCCGACCACGTCCTCGGATGCAAGCGGGTGTGTTCGGACACGGGCTATTTCGAAGCGTTCAATCGCGAAAACGTCGAGCTGGTCGATGTCGGTCGCGATCCCGTCGAGTGTGTCACGCCGATCGGCGTCGTCACGGGTGGGCGCGAGTTCGCCCTCGATTGTCTGGTCATGGCGACGGGATTTGACGCGATGACCGGGGCGCTCCACGCCATCGACATTCGAGGTCGAGGCGGACAGACGCTGAAAGACAAGTGGAGCGCTGGGCCGATCACCTATCTCGGACTCGGCATGTCGGGCTTTCCGAATTTCTTTACGATCACCGGGCCCGGCAGCCCCTCGGTTCTCGCAAACATGGTCACCGCGATCGAACAACATGTCGATTGGATCACGGATTGTCTCGAGTTCATGCGGACCGAGGGCCACGCAACGATCGAAGCGACGACCCGCGCCGAGACGGAATGGGTCGAACACGTCAACGCGGTCGCGGACGAGACGCTCTATCCGACTTGCAACTCATGGTATCTCGGCGCGAATGTCCCGGGGAAGCCGCGCGTCTTCATGCCGCATATCGGCTTTCCGCCCTATGTCGAAAAATGTGACGAGGTCGTGGCGGCGGGCTATGAGGGGTTCTCCTTCTCGAAGGACTGATGGCGAAGGCTGGGTCGGGTCTGGGCGCGTCGCGTCTCGAACGGAACGGAGGAGCAAATGGAAGACAACGAGCGAATCATCAGGGAGTTCATTGGCGCATGGAAGCGTCTCGACGCAAAGGAACTCGCGTCGTATTTCGCCGAGGACGGCGTGTATCACAATATGCCGACCGAGCCGATCGTGGGTCGCGCCGAGGTCGAGAAATTCATCGCCGGCTTTTCGGGTTCCTGGACGGAGACGAATTGGGAGATCCTGAATATCCTGTGTTCAGGCGATGTTGTCATCGCGGAGCGTCTCGATCGAACGCGTGCGGGAGACAAGTCGGTCGACCTGCCGTGTGTGGGCGTCTTCGAGCTCGAGGACGGCAAGATCAAGGTCTGGCGCGACTACTTTGATTTTGCCACCTACGGCGCGGGCATGTCGTAGGGCTGAACGGCCCGAAACGAAGGCCGACCTAATTCCGCGGATCGAAGCGTCTCAGTCGGGCGCTATTCGTGACGACGAAGAGGCTCGAGAGGGCCATCGCCATCGCGGCAATGCTCGGGTCGAGACGCCATCCGATTCCGCCCCACGGCACGAGCAGACCCGCGGCCAGTGGCACCGCTGCTAGGTTGTATCCGAAAGCCCAGAACAGGTTTTGATGAATTGTACGGAGCGTGCGTCGGCTGAGGACGATCGCATCCGCGACGGCGGAGAGGTCGTGGCGCACGAGCACGACGTCCGCGGCCTCGATCGCGACGTCGGTGCCCGAGCCGATGGCGATGCCGACATCCGCGGTGGCCAGGGCGGGGGCGTCGTTGATGCCATCGCCGACCATGGCGACGCGCTGTCCTTGGGAACGGAGGCCCTCGATGAAGCTGGCCTTCTCGCCGGGAAGAACTCCGGCAACGACGGAATCGCTCGGAAGGTCGAGTTTTCTCGCGATCGCCTGGGCGCTCGCTGCTTCATCGCCCGTGAGCATCGTGACGCTCAGCCCCAACGAGGCGAGCCTCGCAAGCGTCCCCTTCGCCGTGGGATCGGGCACATCGCCGATCGCGAAAAGCCCGGCGGGTTCGTTGTCGATCGAGACGAAGATCGAAGAATGTCCGCTGGCTGCTGCGTTCTGGGCGTCCGCCTCGAAACATCGCAGATCGACTCCGAATTCCTCGATCCAGAGTCGATTGCCGATTCGCACTTCGCGTCCGTCCACGAAACCGAGAACGCCGCGTCCCGGTGTGGCCTGGATTCCTTCGGCTTCGCAAGGCGGCAACCCCATCTCGTCTGCGCGGTCGACGATCGCGCGCGCGAGGGGATGTTCGCTCTGGCGTTCGACGGCCGCCGCGAGGCGGAAGAGTTCCGCCTCGTCGAAAGCGGGCGATGCGACCGCCGAGACGATGCGATGTTGTCCCAGCGTCAGCGTGCCCGTCTTGTCGAACACCACCGTCTCGACCGACCCCGTGGCTTCGAGCGCGCTCGCGCTCTTGATGAGCAGCCCGCGTTGCGCGCCGACGCCCGTGCCGGCGATCAACGCGAGTGGTGTCGCCAAGCCCATCGCGCAGGGGCAGCTGATGAGCAGTGTCGACGCCGCGAACATCAGACTCGTTGCGATCGGGTGGAGGTCCGGGAAATAGACTTCGGCCCAGAAGCCCCACCAAAGCAGACCCACGGCGATCGAGAGCAGGATCATGCTGGGAACGAAAACGCCCGCGACACGATCCACCGTGCTTTGAATCGGCGCTCGGGTCGCTTGGGCGTCGCGCACCAGGCGAATGATGCCGGCGAGTGCGGTCGCCTCCCCGACGGCCACCGCGACGAAGCGAAGGGCGCCATGTTGGTTGACCGTGCCCGCGAAGACCTGATCGCCGGCACGCTTCGTGACGGCGCGACTCTCTCCGGTCAGCATCGCTTCGTCGATGCGGCTCTCGCCGGATTCGACGCGGCCGTCGACGGGAATCTTTTCGCCGGGATGGACCAGAACGAGATCGCCGACCTGCACCTCTTGGATCTCGACGAGCAGGGCGACGCCATCGCGTTCGACGCGTGCGCGATCGGGTTGTTGCGCAAGCAGAGCGCGGATCGCGCCGCCCGCGTCTCGCCGCCCGCGCGCCTCGAGGAATTTTCCGACCATCACCAGCGTGATGATCATCGCGGCCGATTCGAAATAGACGGGAAAGAGAGTGGGGTCGAGGTCGAGCGCCAGCACGACGAGGCTATAGAAGAAAGCGACCGATGAACCGAGCGACACGAGCGTATCCATATTGGTGGTCCCGCGACGGGCTGCGTGCCAGGCACCGACGTGGAATTCGCTGCCGACGTAGAATTGCACGACGCCAGCCAAGCCGAAGACGATCCACATACGCCCGGTGAAGTCCGGCAGACCCAACATTCCGGGGCCCATCGTGAGCGCCATGATCAGCAGGCTGAGTCCGATTCCCAAGCGCATACGGTTTCGACGAACCGACGCGTTGTGTTCCTCGCGCTCGGCGAGTGCGTCCTGTTCCGATTGGCGATAGGCCTCGTAGCCGGCCGATTTGACCGCGCCGAAGATCGACTCGAGCGAAACTTGCGCCGGGTCGAACGCGAGCCGCGCCTCTTCGAGGGCGTACGAGACGCGCACCTGCGAGACCCCGTCGAGCGCGTCGAGCGCCTTCGTGACGGATCGTGCGCAGTTGTCACAACGCATGCCCCGCACATCAAATGTTGCGTCGAGTGCCAGCATGATCTCAGAGTTTCCCGGTGGCGTTGAAGACATCGACGATCTCGCCGATTACGCGTTCGCGTTCGTCGACGTTGTCGCTGCGCAGACCCTCGGTCACGCAGGTTTGCAGATGCGTCTGCAGCGTGATCGAAGCCACTCGCTCGAGTGCTTGCTTGACGGCTTTGATCTGCTTCAGGATGTCGATGCAGTAGGCGTCGGACTGCACCATTTTCTGAACGCCACGGATATGGCCCTCGATGCTCTTGAGCCGGCGAATAACATCCGGTGCGGCCTTCGCATGGGCGGCGGCGTGGCTGGGGGGATCGGAGGAGGGGGATGCGGGCGGACGCGAAGCGGCGTCGATCGTCAGGGTCGGCATACGGAAGATCTCCTTTACGCTACACTATCAGACCCCACCCTACGGGGGAGGGTCATAAATAAAATACTGTAAAAATAGATAGTTACAAGATCACACAGGTAATTTATGATAAAATTCAGACCCGGGCATGCGTTCGCGGGCGGGCCAGGGATGGGCCTATACTCGCGCGATGCCGGGCATCAAGGCGCTACTCGAGATCATGGCTCGCCTGCGAAACCCGGACGGGGGCTGTCCCTGGGATCTGGCGCAGGATTTTTCCAGCATCTCGCCGCACACCCTCGAAGAGGCCTACGAAGTCGATGAGGCGATCGCGAGTGGCGATCTCGAGAGCCTTCGCGATGAGCTGGGCGATCTGCTTTTCCAGGTCGTTTTCCAGGCGAGAATCGCGGAGGAACTCGGGGCCTTCGATTTCGAAGGCGTGACCGAGGCGATCACTTCGAAGCTGATCCGCCGCCATCCGCATATCTTTGCGGGCGCGGCGACGCCATCGACCGTCGAGGATCAGGTAGCGAATTGGGAATCGATCAAGGCCGAAGAGCGGGCGGCTGCGAATCGTTCCGGGGGCGGCGCGCCCGACCCCTTCGTGGGCATCCCGAGAAACCTGCCGGCATTGGCTCGATCGATCAAGCTCGCGGGTCGATTGGCTCGGATCGAACCGCCGCAAAGAGGCGGCGCATCGAGCGGAACGCCACCGCCGGCCGCCGAGCTCCCCACGCGTCTCGCGGCCGCGACGCAGTCTGCCGCCGACCTTCTCGACCCGGAAGCCGAATCGCCGGCCGATCGGGAGAGGAGGCTGCGAGTGGTCGGAGAGGGGCTACGCGTCTGGGTGTGGTTGGCCCGGGAACTCGGCGTGGACGCGGAACAGGCCCTTCGACTCACGGATGACCAGACCCTCGCTTCGGTCCGTCAGGACCTTTCGAGCGCGCCTACTGAAGGGGTCCTCAGCGGGGTCGTCAGCGATCGGCATCAAGCCGGCAAGTCGCGGAGCCGATAGGAGTAACGCCCCTATCGAAGCCCCTCGAATTCGGCGTCGGCCGGACCTTTCGGGGCGGAGAGAGACGACCCATGAGCCTCGGATCCGTGGCCTGGCGCGGACGGCGCAAGCGTCTGTCGCGACGGGTTCTACACGACCTGCGTGCGCTTCTGCCGATCGTCGGATTGCTGCTGTGTTTTGCGACCTCCGCCACGGTGATCGCCGCGGCGGAGCGAGTTCCCCGCCGCGAGTCGATCGACCGGATGGGCTATTTCAAAATTTCGAGCAATTCGACTTCGAAACTGAGTGCGGCCCCAGCCGGGATTCGCCCGGTACTTCGATCCCCGTAGGCGATCGACGCGGGGCAGATGAGCAGGCTCTTCCCCCCCTCCTTCATCATGGCCACGCCCTCGGTCCAACAGGCGATCACTCGATTGAGCGGAAACTCGGCGGGCGAATCGCGCTCGACGGAGCTGTCGAAGACCGTGCCGTCGCGTAGCGTCCCGTGATAGTGGACGCGAACCTTGTCCGTCGCGCTAGGCGAGTCACCGCTCCCCGCCCGGATGACCGTATAGATCAATCCGGATTCCGTTTTCTGCGCACCCTGCTTGGCCGCTTCGGCAGCAAGGAACTCGACGGCCGCCGTGCGTTCGATCTCGATCGCGCGTCCCGCTCGCTCTTCGAGCAGCGTGCGAACGAGCTTCGCACCCTCTCTCTGCTCCACGGCGAGTGTCCTGCCGCGGACGACATCCCGCACGCCCTGGATGAGGATATCGAGTTCGCTTTCCGAAATCGGCTTCGCTCTTGCGAGTTGCGCGGCCATGCTCGCTCCGATCGAATAGAAGGCCTTTTCGTCATCGGACTCCGGAACACCCTGTGCGTGGCTACTCGTGGCGACGAGTAGAAGCAGGGCGAGGGCGAGCATCGAAATGCGACCTTTGAAATTGTGGCGCTGAAGAGAAATCATGATTTCCTCGATCGAAGCCGTCGAATACCGTCGGCCGTTTGGGGGAGCTGGATCCGCGACTCGCTTTCGAGCCGGCGGGAGCATACCGTAGCGTCATGACCGAATCCGAGGGCGAAACGGGCGAGCCGATCGAGGGCCAGGCCGCCTTTGGCGTCGCGGTGGGACATCTTGGCCCGGTTCTGCTTGGCGGCCTCGACGCCCTCGAACAAGTCTTTCGCCGGCTCCATCCGCCCGATCTGCCGACGCTCGCTCGCCGCCTCGTGCCTGTTCAGCAGGCCCTCGACGATTCGCTGGTCCGCTTCGTGAAAGTCGAGACCCCCGATGGCCTCGGGGAGTTCCAATCGCGTCTGTTGGAATCCGCTCGGCTGACATCGGAGGCGCTCACGGGCATCGTCGAAGCCGGTTCGCCCGAGGGAAATCCGAGTCGCGTTCTTCGAGCGATGCAACAACATGCGCAAGCGCAGGCGAAGCTCTATCCGTTGCGTGACAATTTGCCGCCGGTCGCATCGTTCTTCGCAGAAGCGTTTTGCCGTGACCGGCTCGAATCTCTCGAAGCGCGGCCCGGGTCCAATCTGCGCGTGGGGCTCTTTCGTTCGGGTGAGGTCGACGAGCGAGGGGGCTTCGATCTCTACGTACCCGAGAGCTACGACGGACGTGAAGCCTGGCCCCTCGTGGTGGCCTTACACGGTGGCTCGGGCGAAGGCAGGGACTTTCTCTGGAGCTGGCTTCGGGAGGCGCGCTCGAGGCGCTTTCTTCTCTTGTCGCCGACCTCACGCGGGTCGACCTGGTCCTTGCAGGCCCCCGAACAGGACGGACACGCGCTGCGTCAGATTTGCGACTGGGTTGCGTCGAAATGGAAGGTCGATTCGGAGCGAATTCTCTTGACGGGCTTGTCGGACGGGGCGACGATGACGTTGTTAGTCGGCCTTGCAGACGATACGCCGTTCACTCATCTCGCGCCGGTCTCGGGCGTGCTCCATCCGATGAATTTCGCGATCGGAAATATCGACCGTGCGCGTGGCAAGCCGATCTATCTGGTGCATGGGGCTCTCGATTGGCTCTTCCCGGTCACGCTCGCGCAGGAAGCGGCGCGGGTCCTTCGGGACGCGGGTGCGCAGTTGGTCTACCGGGAACTCGAAGATCTCTCGCATACCTATCCGCGGGAGGAAAACGTTCGGATCATCGAGTGGTTCGACGAGCGCCTCGCGCAACCTTCCTCACACGTTTCGGGTTGAGAACGGGGCGCAGGCTTCGACCTGTGTGAGAAGATTTGTGACGAGAGATCGACTCGGGTGTTCCGCATGCCACGACCTGACCGCCATCGGGTCCGCCTTCCGGGCCGAGGTCGATGATCCAATCTGCTGTCTTGATGACATCGAGGTTGTGTTCGATCACGACCACGCTATTGCCCGCGTCGACGAGTTCGCTCAAGACGGCCAGCAATTTGCGGATATCCTCGAAATGCAGCCCGGTCGTGGGCTCGTCGAGAATGTAGAGAGTGCGGCCGGTCGCGCGCTTCGAGAGTTCCCGCGCGAGTTTGATGCGCTGGGCCTCGCCGCCGGAAAGCGTGGGGGAGGGTTGGCCGAGATGCAGATAGTCGAGTCCGACCCGCGCGAGGAGTCGCAGCGGCCCGGCCACCTTGCGATGGGCCTTGAAGAGCACGATCGCTTCGGCGACGGTGAGATCCAGCACCTTCGCGATCGAATGGCCTCGATATTCGACGCGCAGCGTCGCCTCGTTGAAGCGCTTCCCATGGCATTCTTCGCATTGGACGAAGACGTCGGCGAGGAAATGCATTTCGATCTTGCGGACACCATCGCCTTGGCAGGCTTCGCATCGGCCGCCTTTGACGTTGAATGAAAATCGGCCGGGCTTGTAGCCATGGATCCGGCTCTCGGGAAGTTGTGCGAAGAATTGGCGGATCTCGTCGAAGACCTTGATGTAGGTCGCCGGGTTGCTGCGGGGGGTTCGGCCGATCGGGCGTTGGTCGATGTCGATGACTTTGTCGAGTTGGCCGAGGCCCGAGATTCGTCGATGTTTTCCGATGCGGAGGCTGCTGCCGGCCAACTCGCGGGCGGCGGCCGGATACAGGATGTCGTTGACGAGGGTCGATTTTCCGGCACCGGACACGCCGGTGACCGCGGTCAGGACACCGAGCGGAATTTCGACGTCGATGTCGCATAGATTGTTCTCGCGCGCACCATGGATCTTGAGGCTTCCGGTGGCGAGGCGACGTTCTTTGGGGATTTCGATTCTTCGTCGACCCGACAGATAGGCACCCGTAATCGACTCGCGACATCGTTCGAGCGAGCCGGGGGTTCCGGCGTGGATGATCTGGCCGCCGGCAATCCCTGCTCCGGGTCCGAAGTCGATGACGTGATCGGCCGCGCGAATCGTCTCCTCGTCGTGTTCGACGACGACGACCGTATTTCCGATGTCGCGCATTCGTTCGAGGGTGTCGAGCAAGCGTCGATTGTCGCGCGAATGCAATCCGATCGAGGGCTCGTCGAGGATGTAGATTACGCCCGTGAGGTCCGAACCGACTTGACTGGCGAGTCGAATGCGCTGGGACTCCCCGCCCGACAGCGAGGGCCCCGCCCGGTCGAGCGAGAGATAGCCGAGGCCGACGGCGGCCAGGAAGTCGAGCCGGGAACGGATCTCCTTCAGGATCTCGCTGGCGATCTGGCGTTCGGCTCCTTCGAGCGCGATCGTATCGAAGAAGCTGCAGGCCTCGTCCACGGTCATCGCCGAAATTTCGACGAGCGTTCGGTCGGCGACCCGAACCGCTGCGCTCTCCGGTCGCAAACGCATTCCGTTGCAGGTGGCGCAGGAGGTGTTCGCCATGAATTTGGCATACCAACGCTTCATCCCCTCGGATTTCGTGTCCTTGAAGCGTCGCATCAGCCGCGGAATCAGACCTTCCCAGGTCGTATCGAACTGGCCGCCGCCGCCGCTCTTGCCCTTCCATTTGACGCGGAATCGCTGGTCGCCCGTTCCGTACAAAATCTGTTTATGCTGCTTTGCCGAAAGGCGTCGCCAGGGCTTGTCGAGACGGATCTTGAGGTGGGCGAGAATCTGTTTGCGAAAGCCGCTGCCCCAGCCTCCTTTGGTCGAGATGTTCTCGCCCCAGGGCTTGAGCGCGCCTTCGTCGATCGTCAGCGCATCGTCGGGAACGACGAGGTCGGGATCGATCTCGAAGCGCTTGCCGAGGCCGTTGCACGCGTTGCACATGCCCTGTGGACTGTTGAACGAAAAGGCCTGGGGGGTCAGCTCGGGAAACGAGATCTGACATTGCGAACAAGAGGCGTGCTCCGAGAAAGTCTGGTCCGGCTCGTTTCCAAAAGACGCGATGAGCAGGCCGTTCCCGATGCGCAGCGCGGTCTCTACGGATTCGGTCAAGCGGCTCTTGATATTCGATTGGATGACGAGCCGATCGATCACCGCCTCGACGTGATGCTTCTTGCGTTTGTCGAGGGCTTCGAGGTCTTCCGTTGGGGTGATGACGCCATCGATGCGAAGTCGTGTCCAGCCGGCCCGCCGCGCCTCTTCGAGGAGTTCACGATGCTCTCCCTTTCGATTCACGAGCAGGGGCGAGAGCAGGATGAGCTTCGTGCCCTTGTCGGCTCGTGCGAGGGTCTTCGCGATCTGTTCGGCGGTCTGATTGTCGACCGAATCTCCACAGACATGACAGCGTTGGCGGCCGGTACGCGCCCACAACACACGAAGATAGTCGGAGATCTCGGTGATCGTTCCGACCGTGGATCGGGGATTGTTGCCGGTCGTCTTCTGTTCGATCGAGATGGTCGGCGAGAGACCCCGGATGGTGTCGTATTTCGGCTTCTCCATCTGGCCGAGGAACTGTCTTGCATAGGCAGACAGGCTCTCCACATAGCGTCGCTGGCCCTCGGCATAGAGCGTGTCGAACGCCAAGGACGATTTGCCCGAGCCGGAGACGCCGGTCATCACGACGAGCTTCTTCTTGGGAATCCGGACGTCGATCGATTTGAGGTTGTGTTCCTGGGCGCCCAGAATTTCGATGTGATCGAGTTCTCCGGGTGCGGACCGTGAGGAGCGACGAAGGGTCTTTCGGCGCTCTCTCTTCGCGCTTTTCTTTGCGGGGGGCATGGAACTTCGGAGAGTAGGGGATGTCGAGCCGCGTGGTCGACCCGGGATTTCGATATGCTTCTCGGCCGAGGTCCGGATTCAGGATCGAATCGGGTTGGGGGTGGCGATGGAGGAATGGCTGCAAGAAATCGGCGTTCGTGGCTGGCTCGTCGAGGGCGTGAAATTCGGGATCGTCCTCGCCGTCGCAAGCGGGGTGTATTACGGCGTGCGCGGCGCGCTGGTTCGGGCGACTCGTAGATTCGCCGCGAGTACTTCGACACATTGGGACGACGAGATCGTCAAGGCGGGCGTGTTCAGCCGGCTCGCCTATATCGCGCCAGCCTTTGTCGTCTACTACGGCATGGGGCTATTGCCAGAAATTCCCGAGCCCCTGGCGGACGGCGTCCGCCGTGTCGCCACCGCGCTCATGATCGCCTTCGGCGCACTCGGATTGTCGAGTTTGCTGACGGCGGTGGAAGCGATCTACAACAGCCATCCCGAATACCGCGAGCGCCCGATCAAGGGCTACCTGCAGGTGGTCTCGATCGTGATCTACTTGCTTGCCGGGCTTCTCGTGCTCGCGGCGCTGATGAATCGGTCGCCCTGGATTTTCGTCTCGGGAATCGGCGCGATGGCGGCCATTCTGCTCTTGGTCTTTCGAGACACGATCCTCTCCCTGGTCGCGAGCATCCAGATCGCGAGCAACGACATGATTCGCGTCGGGGACTGGATCGAGATGCCCGACTTGGGCGCGGACGGCAACGTCGTCGAGGTCGCCCTGCACACCGTGAAGATCCAGAACTGGGACATGACGATCACGACGATTCCGACCCACCGACTGATCACGGATTCGTTCAAGAATTGGCGCGGGATGTCGCTCTCTGGAGGTCGACGGATCAAGCGTTCGATTTCGATCGATCTGCAAACCGTGCGCTTCCTGACCGACGAGGAGATCTCGCGCTTCGAGAGTTGGTCGCTTTTGCGAGACTATGTGGGGGGCAAGCGAGCGGAGTTGGAAACGGCCAATGCGTCGCCGGGGCTCGACCCGGTCCTGAATGCGGATTTGCGTCGCCTTACCAATCTCGGCACCTTCCGCGCCTGGATCTGGGCGACGCTGCGGAGTCATCCGCAGATCCATCAGACCGGGCATACACTGCTCGTTCGACAGCTGGCGCCGGGCGCCCAAGGCGTGCCGATCGAGATCTACTGCTTCTCGAATGATACGGCGTGGGTGGCCTACGAAGACATCCAAGCGGATCTCTTCGATCGGATCCTGGCGATGGTTCCCGAGTTCGGGCTGCGGGTCTTCCAGGAACCGGCGGGCTCGGATCTGCATCGTTGCAAGGAGGACGCTCAATGAGCATTGGATCGTTGGAGGGCAAGGTGGCCTTCATCAGCGGCGCGAGTCGCGGCATCGGGGCGACCCTGGCGGAGCGTTTCGCGTGCGCCGGAATGAATCTCGTACTCTGCTCGCGGACGCCGCCCGCGACTGCGCCGAGTGAATCCGTGCTCGCGGCTTCACTCGATGTGCGCGACGAGAAGGCGCTCGAAGCGCTGGTCAGCCAGGCCGAAGAACGCTTTGGCGCAATCGATTTGTGGATCAACAACGCGGGCGTCCTCGAGCCGATTCAACCGATTCGCGACGTCTCGCTCGAGGATTTTCGCGAGCATCTCGACATCAATCTCAGCGGCGTCTTCGTCGGGTCGAAATCCTACGTGCGCCATCTGCGTCGGCTCGGAAAAGGCGGCGTCCTGATCAACGTTTCGTCGGGTGCAGCATGGTATGCGTATGCGGGCTGGGGTGCGTATTGCGCGGGGAAATCGGGCGTCGAGCGATTGAGCGAAGTTCTGGCGATCGAGGAGGCCGAAATCGGACTTCGCGTCCATTCGATCGCCCCCGGCGTGGTCGATACGGAGATGCAGTCGCTGATTCGCGAATCGTCGGTGGAGAATTTTCCCGACGTCGAGCGTTTTAAGGAGAGGAAGCGGCAAGGGGACTTCAATAGTGCGGGCTTCGTCGCGAATGAATTCCTGGCCATCGCCTTCGACCCCGAACGGCGGCCCGAATCGGTTGCGGTGCGACTCGAGGACGAGCCGCGAGGGGCGCGCTGAGTCGATCCTCGATGTTGGCCTAACGCGGGCGCTCTCGTCGTGGCGCATCGTCTTCGACTTCAACCTCGACCTCAACCTTGACCTCGACTCGAATGTCGATCATCGCCGAAGCCTCCGCTTCCTTGAATCAGAAAAATCGCCAAAGAAGATAGGCAGCTGCGAGTGCCACGACGATGACGATCGCAGCCAGGGCCGGGCGCGCTCGTCTTGGCTCGGGAGGCTTGCTTTCGGGCGCCTGGACCCCGACTTCGGAGGGTTTGATCGGGAGTGTTGCTTCGGGATCTCCCGTGGCTTCATCCACCGGGATCGACAACACCTGCACAGTGATGTTGTCCGGCCCGCCGCGTTCGTTCGCCATTCGAATCAAGACATCCACGGCCGTGCCGGGCGTTTCTGATTGTACGACGGCGGCGATCTCCTCGTCGCTGACGACGCCGGAGAGCCCGTCCGAACAGAGCACGATTCGATCGCCGGGCGCGATTTCGACCGCGGCGGTTTCGACGTCGACTCGAGATTGGACGCCGACCGAGCGGAGAATTTCGTTTCGTCGCGGGTGGATTGCGGCTTCATCGGCCGAGATGAGCCCACGGTGCAACATCTCGGCGACGACGCTGTGATCGGTGGTGAGTGCTTCGAGTCGGCCCTGTCGGTAGCGATAGGCGCGGCTGTCACCGACATGGGCGACGGTGCCTCGATGGCGCGCATCCAACAGGAAGGCGACGACGGTCGTCCCCATGCCTTCGAGTTCGCGGTCCTCCTGCGCCATTTCGTAGACCCGGGAATTGGCCGCCGCGATGGCCCGCCGAATCACGCCTTCGAGATCATTCGATGTGTCGTGGTCGAATATTTCAGAAATCGCGGCCACGGCCGTTCGACTGGCTGTCGCGCCACCCTTGTGGCCGCCCATGCCGTCGGCGACGACCAGGAGTCGTGCGCCATCGGCCCGTTGGAACGTGTCGCAACTGTCTTCGTTGGCCGCGCGCACCCGCCCGACGTCGGACCGAGAAGCCAATTCGACGCTGGCCCCCGGCTCGTCGCCGGCCTGGCTCGTCATGTCTTCATTTCTTTGGCGTTTCGCGAAAGTTCGACAGCAATCGTGCGGGTTCGCAAGGGTGTCGAAATCGACGGCCTACGCACACGCACAGCGTGTCTTCCCGGCTGCAGAAGGTTCCGCAACCGGGTCCACTCGAGTCGCAATTGTGAGACTACGGCTAGCCTGCGGCTAGCTGAAGTCGCGGTCGAGAACGGTCTTCCGACCATCACTTCGAGCGCTCTCGACCGCCTGGTCGCACATCGTGCGCAGGCGATCCGATAGGACCTGGAGCACACCGGCGGAGGTCTTCATGTCCCCGCTCGTCTTGATGTAGCTCTTGACCTTGGAGGCGACGACCAACACTTCGTTCGAATCCGACATCTTTTCCGGCGTCCTTCCGTATGGCGCTTGCAGTCGCGAGCCCGGGCCGTCTCTTCGACGCCAGGATCCTCCTGCTTCGCTCTAGGCGATCACCCGCTGGGATGAAGCGGGTCGCGGAGGGAGAATGCCCAAGATCGACGAGAGCGCAACGGCAAGCC
>Ga0209988_10001926_pt1 | contig 13693 bp, 12 predicted proteins | sample N075metaG_FD_183115 | JGI IMG/M metagenome (GOLD analysis project Ga0209988, IMG submission 183115) | Deep subsurface microbial communities from Kermadec Trench to uncover new lineages of life (NeLLi) - N075 metaG (SPAdes) (version 2) | ecosystem: Environmental > Aquatic > Marine > Ocean trench... | reverse complement strand
GGAGTTCGAAAAGCCAGGGCGTTTCAGCGCCGCTGTCCAGTGGGTGTCGCTCGGGTCCTACTATCTTGATGCCGCGAATGAGAACACATATCCCGGCCACGACATTGCGAATCTGCGCTTTACGCTTCCGTTAAGCGATCATTTTTCTATAACGGCCAGATTAAACAACCTGCAGGACCGCGCGATAGCCGATCGAGCTGACTTCGCCTTTGGAAACTACCGATATTTCCCCGGGCGAGGCCGCGAATATTTCGCGCAGGTTCGATACAACAAATAGATCGTACGACTCGTCGGCCTCTGCACCAATTGCTGACGTCGCTGCAGCACAAGCCAGTAAATCGAAACGTAGATACCGATAACGATAAGGCCGATCCATTCGATCTTGAGCGGCGTGAATTTGTACAAAATGACCAGCGCTGACAGGGCAAACCAGTTGCCAGCGACATACTGCACACGGCCAAATCGTTCCGTTGTAACGTTCAAGTTTTGCGTGTACAGGCGAATGAGCGAGTCCAGCGAATTGATGACGAAAATTACGCCGACCACCACCATCGCGAGACGCCAGAAAGTGCCGACTTCAAGCCCGTTGCTGAAGTAGTAGTAAAGAACGGAGAACCAGATCGCGATGGGAACGGAAGGCACTATCAATAGCGCCAACAACAATTTCCATGCCGGTATGCCACCGATGAACCTCGCAACGAATTGGCCAATCATGATGCTCCAGGCAAACCACCAGTAAAGATAGAACTGGTGGTACTCGGTGATTGGCGACATGAAACGATGGATGTTTGAGAAATAGGCGCCGATGCCGGTCATTGAATTAAGAAGGCCGGAGACGCCCATCCCCGATACCAGCCACACCGAGGCGATCAACGCGAAAAACAGCCAGGTTGAGGAAACGCTAAGAATCCTCACGTACTTGATATCGGTACTCGAGAGAGTAGCGAAGAGAATCACCGTCCCAACAAGGCCATAACGAAAAGGTTCACTTATGCCCTGTATGTAATCGGGCAAATACACCAGGAACAAATACGCTGTAAATGCACAAGTGCCAATGATGACGATATTATTGGTCAACTTGATGGCCGGGATTTCGAACAACTTCAGCTTCGGCTCAACGATGCAGAAGTAGAACGTCGTCAGAAAATAGAAGACCCAGACAAGAAAACCCCAGAAACCGAACTCCACAGCCAGCGGATTGGCAAAGCCATATTCGACTTCGGTGGCATACACCTCGAAATCGACCAGTGGAAACATGATCAGACCGACGTCGAGACCTGACGTGAACAGGATCGCGATGAAGGTGAAAAACGAAACCGGCATAGGACCGGTGCAAACTGAATTGCCCCAGCGAACGGCCAGAAGCAGCGCTGTTAACAATGAAACGGCCATCGCGATGGTCAGTATCTCAGCCACTTGAATGCCCTCGGATTAGTTAGTAACGCTTACCCACACCGCGTTCAGTCGATGAAGCTGCGACCGTCCAACTGATCCTGAATGTTTGCCGGTAGTTCCATTTGAAGGTGTGTGGCGATTGAGGGAAGGATATCGACAATCGCCGGCAGCTCAAAAAAATGCGAATTCAGCTTGTCGCTGTTGGACACTATCCAGGTAGTGCGCTCTCTCTCTGTCTGATTACCATGACTTCGACCTGTATTCGGGTCGCGCCCGTGATCTGTCGTGATTAAAATCATCCAGTCCTCATCATGTGATCGCTGCCGATTTTGAACCGCACTCCAGATTCTACCAATCTGGCCATCCATGAGTTCCACAGCCGACGTCATTTCAGGTCCATCACCGTATCTATGCCCTACATCATCGGTGTACTGCAGGTAGACCCACGATAAATCCGGCCCGTCTGATGCGATAAACCTCGCCGCTTCATCCGTAACAAGCTCGTCGATATTGCGGATATAATCTGACATCAGATCATGCGGAAACCGTTCGAGATCGAGTTCGAAACCGTCAAATGCATAATCCAGTTTGTAACCGCCAGCTTCCGCCAGCCCATCACCTATAAGCTTGGTCCGATTGTCTGTCCAGGTCGAAAAAATAGCCGTTTGCAAGGAGGGATCGTGTGCTTTGACAATCCTGAAAATGTCCCAGTATTCGTAATTCGGATCGACGATTACGTTGTCATAAACATTGTGCTTATTTGCCCAGGTCCCGGTGAGCAAACTGTTGTAACCGATTGCCGAGGATGTCGGGCTTTCAGACTCCTCTCCGGGCGTTCCCCCAACGTATGCTCTCGCATAGCCACCCTCGCCACTGATCGAATCCAGAAAGGGTGTCGACGTATCTTCCAGAACGTCGGCGGGAATACCATCGACGATAATGAATACGGCCTTCGGCGTTTTTGCTGGTGGCTCTACCGCCTGATTGCATCCGCTGATCGCAATCGTCAGCAACAAAATCAAGCACAATGATTTAACAGGTTTCATTGTCATAACAAACGCACTCGTTGGTGTCGCAGCCTCCGTGGTAGTTTACGCAGGAGTAGAGGATCAACTCAATGGGAGAATCATACGACTACGTGATCGTCGGCGCGGGTTCGGCCGGCTGTGTTCTGGCTAACAGGCTTAGCGAGGACCCGGACACGTCTGTGTTGCTTCTTGAGGCAGGCGGTGTTGACCCATTCTGGGAATGGAAAATACGCATGCCAGCCGCCCTCGCTTACCCCATGAACGGCAAACGTTACAGCTGGGATTACCACACAGAGCCGGAACCGCATTTAGGTGGACGCGTTCTGCATTGCCCTCGCGGCAAGGTTCTCGGTGGTTCATCGTCTATCAATGGCATGGTTTACATCCGCGGCAACGCACTGGACTACGACCGCTGGGCAACGGAAGACGAGTCGCTGGCCGAGTGGGATTATCGGCATTGCCTGCCTTACTTCATTAAAGCCGAAACAAGAGAAGGCGGTGGCGACGAATACCGTGGCGACGCGGGGCCACTGAAGGTCACCAGAGGGCGCGGCGAAAACCCCTTATGTGGCGCGTTCACAAAAGCGGCGCAAGAAGCCGGTTATCCGCTCACCAGCGATATGAACGGCTTTCAGCAAGAGGGATTTGGTCCGATGGACCGAACCACCGGCAACGGTATCCGGCAATCCACCGCTGTCGCGTATCTGCGCCCCGTTATGCGTCGACCGAATCTGTCCGTGCTAACGCGGGCAAGCGCAAATAAATTAATTCAGGACGGACGCCAAATTCGCGGTGTGGAATTTTTCTACCAGCGGCGGAACTGCAAAGTATTCGCGAACAAGGACGTCATTCTTTCGGGCGGCCCGATCAATAGCCCGAAACTCCTGATGCTGTCGGGCATCGGCCCGGAAAACCATCTTAAGAAAATCGGAATCACACCGACCCATTCGTTGCATGGTGTCGGCCAGAACTTGCAGGACCATCTTGAAATTTACCTGCAAATGGCCTGCAAGCGGCCGGTCTCGCTATTCAAGTACTACAACCTTTTTGGCAAGGCCTGGGTCGGCGCTCGTTGGCTGTTGACGAGCACGGGTCTCGGCGCCAGCAACTCATTTGAAGTAGGCGGCTTCATTCGCAGTCGCGCCGGCGTTAAGCACCCGGACATTCAGTATCACTTCTTCCCGATGGCGGTTCGTTATGATGGCAAGAGCCCGAACAATTCGCATGGCTTCCAGGCACACGTCGGCCCATTGCGCTCGCAAAGCAAAGGCTGGGTGAAACTTCGCTCCGCGGATCCGAACGACGATCCGGAGATTCGATTTAACTACATGTCGGAGGTGGAAGATTGGGAAGAATTCCGCGCAGCTGTGCGACATACACGGGAAATTTTCGCGCAACCGGCCCTTGCTCCATACAGCGGCGTCGAATTATCGCCTGGAGTGGAGGTACAGAGTGACGAAGACATCGATCATTATTTGACGGGCGCTGTCGAGTCCGCTTATCACCCGTCATGCACCTGTAAAATGGGCAGCGACGAAATGGCCGTCGTTGACAACCAATGCAAGGTACGCGGTTTGGACGGACTGCGAATTGTCGACTCATCAATCATGCCGTCAATCGTCAGTGGCAATCTGAATGCGCCGACGATAATGATCGCCGAAAAAGCCGCCGATATTATTGCCGGAAAGACTCCGCTGGCGGCTTCGAACGCACCGGTCTATTGGTGATGGCCATCTTCCTTGGTGCTTGCGTCGCGATCAGTGGTTACAACATCTCCCGGGCAGACCATTCGACGAGCCTTGCGCGTCTAAAGGAGATGTAAGCGCGATCTGGGGGACGTATACTATTTCGAAACGTGGAACTTGGTACAGGTCAATATCGGGGGGCTGCACGATGCGCAACGCGATTCTGCTCGCGATTATTCTGCTGCTAAGAGCAGCGGCATCGCATGCCGAAATAGCACCAGAAGAGACGAGCGTTGCTTCACTCGGCCCGCCAACTAACGATTGGTTCATCAAACTCGCAGGGGTCGGCGGCTATCTGTTCGATAGTGCCGACGGCAACATGCTCGGGATGCTATCCCTGACCACTTACACGCCGGCAGTAGCCGTCAGTCGAAGTCGCGGCGAAGTGTACGCAGCGGAGTCTTATCTCTCCAGGCTGAATCGCGGCGAGCGTGAAGATGTGCTGACCGTCTACGACATCACGACGCTAGCACCCGTAGCGGAGATCGATATTCCTGACAAGACGCTGGAGGTAACGGGAGACTCCAGTATACAGTTGATGGGCAACGGCAGGCATTTGGCCGTCTACAACCTCTCGCCCGCGCAGTCCGTCAGTATCATTGATGTTGAGAGCCGGCACTTTGCCGGCGAAATATCCACGCCAGGCTGCGGCATGATCATGCCGGTCAATAATGCGTCATTCCTGATGGTTTGTGGTAACGGATCCCTGCAGTTAATACAACTCGCGGATGACGGCACAGAGTCGAATCGAGTCCGCAGCAAGATCTTTTTCAGTGTCGAAGAGGATGCGGTTTTTGACCGCGCTGCGCGCACGCGCGATGGTTGGCTGCTGGTGTCTCATGCCGGATTGGCTTACGACGTCGAGGTCGACGACGCCAAAATTTCCGTTAGCGAGCCATGGTCACTGGTGAATGATGCTGAGCGTGAAGAGTCGTGGCGGCCTGGCGGTTTTGGCCTGTTAACCGTGCATCGCAGTAGCAATCTGGCCTTTATCCTTATGCATCAGGGAGAAGTCGACACGCATCATGAACCGGGCAGCGAGCTGTGGATCTTCGATACGGACAAGCACAAACGAGTGACGCGTTGGGTGCTGGACAAACCCTGGAGTAACATCCTTGTGTTGCAGGGCGAGCGACCCCGGTTAATTGCAGATGCCGAAGACGGGGAATTACACATCTACGACGCGCTGCAGCAGCGATTCGAGAGAACCATTGCCGAACCCGGTGGCGGTGTTTCGTTGTTGCAGGAGTTCTGACAAGTGATTGACCCATTGCTGCCGACAGCGATAGCGTTCGGTTTTGCGGTTTTATTCGTCGCAGCGGCCTGGCACAAACTGTCGGCGCGTGGACGTTTCGAGGCGATTCTGCGTGACTATCGGTTGTTGCCAGAATTTCTGGTCCGACCGGTAGCGCTGCTGATGCCTGTCGTTGAATTGACGTTGGCACTGGGCTGGATGTCCGGCCTGTCCACTCGTGTCACGGCGTTGGCGAGCGCAGCTTTGCTGGCTACCTACGCATTCGCCATGGCTATTAATCTTATGCGGGGACGAGTTTACATCGATTGCGGCTGCGGATTCGGCGCCTCCGCCGGCGAGGAGCCGGCGCTGTCGTCGAGCATGGTCGCACGCAATATTATATTGATTGGGCTCGCCTTGTTGCCGCTGGTCCCGGCTACCGGGCGCGATCTGGGCATCACTGATTTTGTGGTTGTTCTTGCCAGTGTGCTGACGGCAATACTGTTGTACGCAGGATCCGGGCAACTGATTAAAAACCGGGCGGCGATCATGACATGGAGGGGGAAGTAACGTGGAAGGGACGCTGTTGGTTTCGTACGCTATTTTGTGGGTATTGGTCATTTTCTTGTCCTTGCTGGTATTTGCACTGGCGCGGCAGGTTGGCGTGCTACATGAAAGAGTTGCACCGGCTGGCGCGTTGATGCCCACCAACGGTCCGAAAGTGGGTGAAATGACCGAAGTCATGTCTGTGTCTGACCTCCAGGGAGATGCAGTGGCCATTGGCGGCGTTAATTCGGCCGGGCTGGCGACACTCATCCTGTTCGTTTCTCCGACATGTCCCGTGTGCAAGTCGTTGGTGCCAGTCGCTCGATCGCTCGTGTCTTACGAAGGCAGGCGAATGCGCTTGGTATTTGCCAGTGACGGCGACAAGATTGAACAGCATATCGCCTATGTCGGTGACCTCGACATCAAAGACTACCCGTACGTTGTATCGCAAGCGCTCGGATTGGCATTCGCGGTCAGCAAGTTGCCCTTTGCAGTACTCGTTGGTAGCGACGGTACCTTGCAGAGCAAAGGCCTGGTCAATTCGCGTGAGCACCTGGAGAGCCTGGTCGAGGCCATGGATTCCGGCGTCGTGTCTTTGCAGGACTACGTCGAAAAGAACATGCCTGAATTCGACGAGTCGATCACGGAGAAAGCGTCGTGAAGGCTGGAAATATACTGCAATGGTGCAGCGCCTGGCTTGACCAGAAGACGGGCGAGGGCAGCCGGCATCTGGCCAGGAACACCGCCAGGCGCAGCTTCCTGGGTAAACTGGGCACCGTCATAGTCGGCATGAGTGCGTTGCCACTGTTGCCAGTCTTGCGCGCGTTCGCCGCCGACGAAATCGATGAGCTGGGGGATCCCAAGACTTGTGACTACTGGCGCTATTGCGCCATCAGCGGCACGTTGTGTAGTTGTTGTGGTGGGTCCGAAACTAGCTGTCCGCCGGGCAGTGAGCCGGCGACCGTGCACTGGGTTGGCACCTGCCACAACCCAGTCGATGACAAGGACTACCTGGTTTCGTACAAGGATTGCTGCGGCAAAGCGATGTGCAATCGTTGCAGTTGCCACCGCACGGAACGTGAAAAACCCATTTATTTCCCGTCCCGGCACGCCAGCATTACCTGGTGTTTTGGTGCGACAAGTCGAGCCTATCACTGCACGATGGCGCTGGTGATTGGAACAGCAGATTGAGCCGGAGATAATGCATCGAATAACTACAATTGTCAGCTGCACTTGCCTGGCCGGCCTGTTGGCATTCGCCGCACCGGCAATGGCGGACACAAAGACAGACTATTTGCTGCACTGCAGCGGTTGTCATTTAGCGGACGGCTCCGGTGCGCCTGATGACGTGCCGTCCCTGCGCGACGGTCTGGGCTGGATTGTCAGTGTGGCCGAAGGGCGTGGCTACCTGGTGCGAGTGCCGGGTTCTTCTCAGGCAATGCTCAATGACGCCGAACTGGCGGCAGTGATTAACTGGGTGCTGACTGAGTTCAATTCGGCAACCCTGGCTGACGATTTCCAGCCGTTGACGGCCGCGGAGGTGGGACGCGCTCGCAGTAATATCCTCATGGATCCGCTGAAATTTCGTGCCGAACTCTGGCGGCATTACGAGGGTAGTTGAGAGGTTACGCAGAATGAAACGCAAAGATCGGCAACTGGGAATGGACCGCGACATCACGCGTCGCGACTTTCTGAATGGCACCAGTATTGCAATTGGCGGGTCGTTGCTGGCAGCGCCGCTGTTGCAGGCCCTGGCAGAACTGGGGACATATCAAAGCGCGCAAATGATGCCGGGCTACTACCCACCGGCCCGGGACGGATTGCGAGGCAGTCATCCGGGATCGTTCGAAGTCGCCCACCAACTGCGCGATGGCGTTAGTTTTGGCGACGCGTCGAATTCGACGGATACGGGCGAAGAGTACGACCTGGTTGTGGTCGGTGGTGGGATTAGCGGATTGGCCGCCGCGCACTTTTATCGCAAGGAAGCGGGGGCCGATGCACGCATACTCATTATCGAGAACCACGATGACTTCGGCGGCCACGCCAAGCGCAACGAGTTCGACTACAAAGGCCGTACCCTGGTCGACCTGGGTGGCGCTGAATATATCGAGGCGCCATGGAGATACCCGGCCGCCGCGAAAACACTGCTGGAAGATGTGGGTATTGACGTAAGCCTCGCACCCAAGGTCTTTGATCACGACCTGTATCCCTCCCTGGGCTTGCAGTGCGGCGTGTTCTTCGACAAGAAAACCTTTGGAAATGACAAGCTGGTTGCGGGCGATCCGTCCATTCCCCTGAGCGAACATCAAGGCTATGTAACGGTGCCGGCGGAGTTGGAAAAGTCCGTGGGCGACCCGGATGCCGTCAACGCGTTCCTGGAGAAGACGCCATTATCAGCGGGGGTGCGGCAAGAAATTTTCTCGCTGTTCTGTGGCACGGAAGACTACCTGGAGGGCAAATCGCACGACGAGAAATTGTCTATTTTGCAGTCCGTGTCCTACCGGGACTTCTTGCAAGATTACGTCCATGCCAGTCCCGAGGTCATCGACTTTTTCTGGATGTGGCACGGCGGTTACATGGGCAGTGGTACGGACCTGGCACCGGCCATCGCGGCGTTTCGCTACGGCTTGCCCGGCGCTGCAGGGCTCGGTGTCGACGCAGCAATAAATCGGGAAGAGGACTGGGGCAAACGCAGCTACAAGGAAGATTTTCATTTTCCGGACGGCAATGCATCCATCGCTCGCTTGCTGGTTCGGCACATGATTCCGGCGGCCGCACCTGGGGATTCGATGCACGATATCGTGTCGGCAAGATTTAACTACAGAGAGCTGGATCGTCCGGAATCTCCGGTACGGATTCGCCTGAACGCAACCGCGGTGCATGTGCGTCACCTGGGAAATCCGGACACCGCGAAGCAGGTCGAAGTGACCTATGTTCAGGACAGCGTTGCCAGCCGTGTTCGTGCCCGCCATTGCGTGATGGCCTGTTACCACGCGATTATTCCGCACTTGTGTCCGGAAATTCCCGGGCCACAACAAGAGGCGCTTAAGAAAACGATTCGCATGCCACTGGTATCGACCAACGTTCTCGTGGACAACTGGAAAGCATTCGAGAAGCTGGGAATTTTTGCGGCCTACTGTCCGGGAAGCTATTTCTGCGACGTTCGGCTCACCTATCCGTTGAAGTTTGCCGATTATGAGTCATCGAGATCACCCGACGAACCCATAACGATTCATATGTACCGCACCCCACTGTCCGGCGAGGGGAGTGGCGTCGAGCAGTTTCGGGCAGGCCGATACGATCTCCTCGGTACATCCTTCGCCATGTTCGAGCAGAACATTCGCGAGCAACTCGGTGCGATGTTGAGCGATGGCGGGTTTGACCCGGCCCGGGATATCAAGGCCATCACGGTGAATCGCTGGCCGCATGGCTACGCGGTGGGTTACGACTACGAAACGGGTGAATTGAACTGGTTTAGCGATCCGTGGCCAGACGACCGTAAGCTGTGGCTCAAAGGCAGACAGACATTTGGCCGCATCGCGATGGCAAATTCCGACGCGGGGGCGAGCGCCATGACCGAAGGCGCGATTGAGCAAGGTTACCGCGCCACGCAGGAGTTACTCAAAAAATTAATGTAGGCGCCAAAAAACGACGCGGCTTCTTATTCTTCCATTGGCGCATCTTCTTCCATGGGCGCAGCTGCGGGCAGGTCACTGCTCCACATGTCGTGGGTCATGAGCCATTCGCCATCATCGCCGCGATGAAAGATCTCAATGAATTTGCCCGTGTCTACTACCGTGTCACCGTCCATCAACGTGTAGGTGCCAACGTCGTAACCCATATCGCCGGAGACTTTTGCGTCGATGCTGGTGAGGTCACCGCTAATGCCGGCGTCGATCATGCCGCCGAATATAGCGCGCGCGGCATCTCTGCCGGTGACCATCTCGTCGTTGGGCGGCAAGAGCCGTACGTCACTCGTGTACAACATCACGAGCGAATCGATGTCGTCGGCATTCAAGGCCGCTTCCCAGGCCTCCGTCCGTGCCGAAAGTACCGAGGGGTCCGCGGACATTGGGGTCTGATTGCAGCCCATCATCATCAGGAACAGGGGGAGTGTGGTCAGTAGTTTCTTCATTTTGATGTCCTCTGCTGAAAGCCATGCATTGTTATTGATTGTGCACAAGCTTGATTGATCTAAGACTAGCAGATGAAAGGACGATCCGCTGCCCGGCGGCGTGTGGCTGTCCGGGCTTTCAATGAAGTAGCCCCGTTCAGCTGCCGTTTAGTAAGCATTCAGGCGTCATTAATCGTCAGTCTCGTAAGCTGTGTGCAACTGGCGACGGAACGTCAGTCATTCAACGCAAACGGGCGACGAGGTAATGGAAATGGATATCGTATACGCAGCAGAGAAAGACAGTATCGCGACACTCTTGGGTGATTTCGTTGCGAGTCAAATCAATGAGGACGAGATTCTGGTGACCGAGAATCCGGAGGAGACCGGGAGTTTTCGAATCATGTATCAGTTCGACCGCTTTTTGCTGTCGCCGAATGGCCAGATAGCTGTTGACTTGTCTTCGCTTTGATTCAGGGACCCTCTTATTCTGCATCCGCCAAATCGCCCAGCGCGTCTTTCAAGATGTTGAGTTTGTCGCCGTAGCGCTTCCATCGGCCAATGGAGTCCGAATACAGTGGTCGTCGGACTTGTACCGAACTGGCGGTCGAGACGGGAGCGGTGTTTTCGTGAAAACGAAGACAGGCCTCCTCCCAATCGAGACCGCAGAAATCCAGCAATCTTCGCGTTTGTTTTTCCTGATCATGAACAATGCCTTCGTAATGAATTTCCAGGAACCGATCAGGCGGAAGGTGTTCGCGCCAATGGGCCATTAAATCATCGAAGAGGCGGTAAAAAGCAGCAGTATCCTCGAGGTCGTACGTGTAACGATAATACGAGTCCTGAACCGTCAATAGTTGTCGATAATTACTCAGGCAACTGTCCATTGCCCCACGCCGTACGGCGACAAAATGTGCATCGGGTAGTGCCCTGTGAATAAGGCCGGCGTAGAAAAAATTAAGCGGCATCTTATCGGTGAAGCGGGCCGATCCCCGGGCCAGGTCTTTTGTAGTATCGATATAGGCTTGACCAATTTCAGGCAAATTGAGTTTATTCGCCTTTGTTAACGTCTCTCCGTCCATAACCATATTTGATCGAGTTCGCGCGGCCACTTTGATTAGCCCAGGAAAAATGTTGAGTTCTCCCGCTGATGTCACTTGCGAGTGCGACGAGAGTATTCGGTCGATCAGTGTCGTACCGGTGCGCGGGAGACCGATGATGAAAATGGGCGCTACATGATCGTCGCCGCCACCGCTCTGCGTTGTTTCTGGAGCTGTCGCTCTCGCCGCTGCAAATAATTCTTCATAAGGAATGGAATTGATACCCGAACTCTTTAACTTGCGGCGCTTGGCTTTATGAAGCCAATCCAGACTCTCCTCATAGCGGTCCAGATCTTCCAGTGTCTTCGCAATGGCATGGCCCAGGTGGAGTTCCGCATCGGCATCGCCAGACAGTTCATCAAAAAGCGTAATCAGTGCGTCCAAATGATTGTCGTCTTCTGATTGGCGCTTTAACCCGACCAGTCCCGACCACGCCCGATAAGCTTTGGAGTCTCTACTCAGTGTTTCTAAATAGGCAGCCTCAGCCTGCTCGAAATTTCCCAGAAATTGCAGCGAGGCCGCAAGATTATAGTGAAAGTTTGCGGGTTCCTGATTAAGTGCCACGGCTTTCTCAAAAAATGGCACTGCTTTTTCGTGAAACCCGGTGCGGCTGTATATGACACCAATGGTATCGGCAAGGTAGGCGTCGTCAATGGGATGTGCCGCGGCTTTATCGGCGGCCACTCTGGCTCGATTCTGGTGGCCTAACGTGGTTAGAGCCTTCCCATAATATGCCTGAAAATCTGCAATTTGCGGGCCGAGGTCGGCGGCACGCTCAAAAAGTTTACAAGCTTTGATGTGATTGCCATGATCGGCGGCGATTGTGGCAAGCAGACAATACGGTACCGGGTCTTTTACATTGGCTTTGATCATGTCCAATGCCTGCCGGTGCACTTTTTTATACCTGTGAAGAGCAATCTGCCTAAGCCCTTCTGTTAGGCGCTCTGAAAGTTTGCTGCTCAAGTACACAATTAGACTTTTCCGCTATATATTCTACAAATTATTGGCATAAATTATGTATTCATGCAATAAAGTGGTGGGGGAGTTTTTGATCGGCGGACCGATCTGTTCTGGATTTTGTTGCTGATCCAAAAATCCACGTACGACGTGGCGGCCAGCTATTGGCCTTCCCGTCTTAAGGGGGAGTCAAATGAAGAATCAACACACCAGTAAACTAAATTCATACCTAAGAGCATCCATACGCGCAGCACTCGCAATACCGGTCGCAGGCTCTATTGCCGCAACGCCGGTGTACGCACAAGAGGCTGGTGCTCTGGACGAAATCGTTGTCACCGCAACTCGTCGGTCAGGCACGGTACAAGACGTTCCGATCAATATTGCCGCTGTGGACGGCGCCCGGATTGAGGAGCAAGGCTTCACCAGTATTGCCGACCTGCTCTCGTACGTACCTGGTATCAACGCCATTGACCAGGGCGGTCGGAACGGTAACGAAACGATTGTTCGCGGCTTGAACGCAGATCCTTTGGGCCAGGGCGGCGGCAACGATAACGGCACCACGGTTTCAACGTACTTGGGCGAAGTACCCATTCCCATTGATTTGAGATTGCAGGATTTGCAACGTGTTGAAGTGTTGTTAGGCCCACAAGGCACACTCTATGGAGCAGGTACCCTGGGCGGCGCAATCCGCTATATCCCGAACAGGCCCGATATGAGCCAATCGCTCTTTGAAGTTCGGGGCAATTTGTATTCTGTCAGCGAAGGCAGCGACCTCAGTTCAGAATTCGGTTTTACCGCTAATCTCCCGGTTTCTGACACCTTTGCGATTCGTGGTTCGATCGATTGGCTGGATGACAAGGGTTATATCGATTATCCATATGTGGTCCAGGAGCCAGGCGTTTCAAATCCGGACATTGATCCGACTGACGCTGCAGCCGTGGCTGCGAATTTTCGCCCGGCGAAAGACGCTAATGGCCAAGAGGTCTTATCGGGTCGCATCGCGGCTCGCTGGCAACCCATTGATTCGGTCGACACGACACTAACCTACTATTTTCAGTCTGAAGACAATGAGGGCCGTACGGTCTCAAGCGCTCGCGGCCAGTACCCGTCACCACGGTATGCTTCTGCAAGCCGCGTTCTCGAGCCTAATGAAGAAGACATTGGGCTTATTGCTTTGGAAATTATTGCTGATCTGGGTTTTGCTGAGTTGACGTCGGCTACCGGTTTTGGAACCTATGACGAAGTCGGTCAACGCGACCAAACAGACCTGCTAATCAGTCTTGACTATTCTTACGAAATATTCCCTACGTTTACCGCCTTTACCAGAGAAGAAGAGGAGAATGAGTTTTTTAATCAGGAGATTCGCCTTGTTTCAACGAGTGACAGTCGCATCAACTGGATAGTCGGTGGGTTTTACAACAAATTTGAGACTGTCGGTTCGTCATCCGAATTTACTCCTGGTTATGCGGCCTTTGCGGGCTTCGATCGCCCGGACGACCTCGAATACTTCTCTGCAGGCACCGAGCAAATCGTGGAGCAGGCTGTGTTCGGTGAGATAGGATTTGATATTACGGATC
>Ga0209988_10001924_pt1 | contig 13697 bp, 10 predicted proteins | sample N075metaG_FD_183115 | JGI IMG/M metagenome (GOLD analysis project Ga0209988, IMG submission 183115) | Deep subsurface microbial communities from Kermadec Trench to uncover new lineages of life (NeLLi) - N075 metaG (SPAdes) (version 2) | ecosystem: Environmental > Aquatic > Marine > Ocean trench... | reverse complement strand
CGATCAATTTCGCCTCGCCGCCGACGAAGCCCTGCACCTGAAGGCCCAAGGGCATGGCGTCGGCCACCATGAACGGCAGGCTCACCACCGGGTTGCCGGCCAGCGAGGACGCCCATTGGTAGACCGCCGACCCGGTCGCGTCGAGGCCCCGGGGCGCGGTGCCGGTGGCCGCCGGCGTGACCGCGAAGACGCCGTCGCCTTCGAGCGCGGCCAGGCGCTTGCGGTATCGGCGCCGGGTGCGCAGCGCAAGTAGGTAGTCTTCGCGGCTCACCGCCAGCCGGGCGAGGCCCCGTTCATGGGTCAGCGCATGGAAGGCGCGCGTGCCCTCGTCGCGGTCGCGCTCGAGATACATCACCAGGGGCCAGCGGGATTCATAATCGGCGATGGCCGATAACGCTTGGGCCGCCGCGCCGTGGTCCGCTTCCAGCGCCGCCCATGGGGGGTCGTCCGCGGCGCGGGCGATGGTGACGCCGCGCCGCGCCAGGCGCGCCAGTTGCCCCTGGTAGGTGGCCTTGGCGGACTCCCCGGTGGCTTCCCATCCCGCCGCCTCCATGCGGACCAGCACCCTGGGCTTGACCGGCGCGGGCGGGGCTTTGGGCCCTTCGAGACCGAACCCGCCGGGATGGGGACCGGCCCCATGGGAGAGGAACCGGGCGGTGATCCAGGCATCCTCCAGGGTGCCGGCCAGCACCCCCACATGGGTGTTGGTGGCTTGGCCGCCGCCGTCGCCGCCGCGGTGGATGGTGCCGTGCCCGGGCTTGAATCCGTAGACTCCGCAATAGCTCGCGGGCCGGGTCAGCGACCCCTTGCCCTGGGTGCCGATGGCCACCGGCACCATGGCGGCGGCGACCGCCGCCGCCGAGCCCGAGGACGATCCGCCCGGCGTGCGCGCCCGGTCCCAGGGATTGGTGGTGGCGGCGGGCGGACCGAAGCCGAGCTCCGGCAGCGCCGTCTTGCCGACCACGATTGCGCCGCCCGCCCGGAGCGCTTGGACGATGGCCGCGTCGCGCCGGCCCGGGTTCTCGGCCAAGGCGCGCGCGCCCCAGCCGGTGGGCGCGTCACGGGTCTCGAAGACGTCCTTCAGGCCCAAGGGCATGCCGTCGATGGGCGAGGCCGGGCAGCCGTCGCGGTAGCGCGCGGTGGCCGCCTCCGCCGCCGCCATGGCGCCGTCGAGGCGGGTGGAAGCGAACGCCTTGACGCGGGGCTCGGCCGCGGCGATGCGCTCCAGGCAACGCCCCAGGTAGGCGGTCGGCGTGTCGTCCCCGGCCCGGAACCGGGCGACGGAATCATGGAAGGCGAGCAGCCCGGGCGCCCGGGGATCGTAAGCTTCCGCGCTCATGCCTTGGCCGGGCCGCCGCCCGGCGCCGCCCAGGCCCCGGAGATCGGTGATTGGCGCTGGGGTTGGGCGAAGATCGGCACCTCCCTGGCCGCCTCGGCGGCCTCATGGGCGGGCAGGGAACCATCCCAATTGGCGGCGTTGAAGCGGCAGCCGGAATAGGCGGCGGAATCGCCGCTGGCGAGCCACACCGCCGGCACCGCCATGGCTTCCGGCGGGTAGACCGGGCGGCCCGCCTCACGGGCATGGGGCACCGCCGATGGCCGGGAGAAGGTCGTGTCGGTCAACCCGCCCGGTACCAGGGCGTTCACCGTGACCCCGGTTCCCGACAGGTCCTGGGCCCAGATCAGGGTCATGGCATCCAGCGCCGCCTTGGACGGCCCATAGGGGGAGTTGCGGGGACCGATCATCGACTGGCCGGACTTGGAGATGTTGATGATCCGCCCCTGCCCGGCCGCCACCATGGGCGGCGCCGCGGCGCGGGCCATCAGGAAGGGCCCGTTGACGTTGGTGTCAACCAGCCGCAGCCAGCCGGAAATGTCGTTTTTCCAGAACGGGTCATTGCCCTGGCGGATGTTTCGCATGCCCTTGCCGGCGTTGTTGACGAGGATATGAAGCGCCCCGAAGCGGTCCACCGTCTCGGCCACGGCGCGGGCGCAATCCTCGGGATCGGCGACGTCGGCAGCGACCGCGAGGCCGCAATCGCGCCCCGTGGCGTCGTTGATTTGCCGCGCCACGGCCCTGATCTCATCGCCCGATTCCGCGGAGGTGACGGTGACCCCCAGGGCGCCGGCGCGGGCCAGGGCCAGGGCCATGACGCGGCCCATGCCGCGGCCGCCGCCGGTGACGATGGCCACCTTTCCCGACAGGTCCGGTTCGGCCATGGTGTGCTCCTCTCCGACGCCGGGCCGGTGCGCCGCCACCCGCCCGCGCCCGCGATCGTTGATCTCACTCTGGCGATTGATCTCACTCTAGAGTGGGCCTATGACAGGGACAAGACCGGGCGCCGGCGCGCGCCAAGGCCGGGGAGGGCCGCCATGACCGTTCGCATAGCCCAACTGGTGCGCCCATCCAACGACGTGGTGGACGAGGCCTTCCTGCGCGACTTCCCCGAAATCGAGGCGGTCAAGGCAGAGGACCCCCAGTCCCTGGTTGACGTGCTTGAAGGCGCGGAAATCCTCCATGTCTCTAATTCCGCCTTCACCCCGGAATTCGCCGCCATGGTGCGCGAGGTGGGCCGGGCGCTCAAATGGATCCAGTTCACCACCGTCGGCATCGACATCGCCCTGGAGGCGGGATTGCCCGACGGCGTGTGGATCACCAATACCGGCGATGTCAGCCAGCGGATACTGGCCGGCCACGCCATGGCCCTGATGCTGGGCGTCATGCGCGGCTTTCGCTATTACCAGCCGCTCCGCGCCAAACACGTTTGGGGGCGCGCCGACATGCAATCCCAGATCATGGAGACCGAGGGCGCGTCCATGGTGATCCTGGGCCAGGGCCGCATCGGCCAGGACATCGCCCGCAAGGCCAAGGCGTTCGACATGAAGGTGACCTGCGTCACCCGCGCCTCCACCCCCGCGGTGCCCGAGATCGACCGCGTGGTGCCCCGGGAAAAGGCGGGCGAGGTGCTCGCGACCGCCGATGTGGTGATGGTGGCGATGCCCCTCGACGACGAGACCGAGGGGTTTTTGTCGGCCGACCTCATCGCCGCCATGAAAAAGACGGCGATCTTGGTCAATATCTCGCGCGGCAAGGTGGTGGACGAGGCGGCCCTGGCCCGTGCCCTGGCCGAGGGCCGCATCAGGGGGGCCGGGTTGGATGCCTTCGGCGATGAGCCGCTGCTTGCCGACAGCCCGTTTTGGGATCTTCCCAACGTGTTGATGACGCCCCATGTGGGCGGCGCGGGAGGACACCAATCGTGGATCAGGTTCAGCGAACTTGTCCGCGAGAACACCCGCCGTTACCTGATCGGCGAACCGCTCAATCACGTGGTCCGGACGCCCGACGGGACGCTTCAAGGTTTTGGCGAAAATTAGGGCACCATCTAGCAGGCTGCTGAAAAAACGTTTGGAGCATTTGCCCATCCTTCGAGACAGGCCCCTTCAGGGCCTTCCTCAGGATAAGGAATGATATGTTTCTGTACTTTCCCTCATGCCGGGGAACGCGCGCAGCGCGTGTCTCGAAGCATCGGGCCACAAGGCAGTGTTTTTCAGCAGCCGCCTACACCGTCATGTTCGGCCAATCGACTAGGCGCTTGAGGGGCTCGCCGGCGCAATAAAGCCTCAAGTTCTCGATCAGCATGTCGTCCAGCGCGGTGTCCTTGGGCCCGCCGCCGCCGCCGCCCACATGGGGGCTGATGACGATGTTGTCGACCTCCCATAACGGGTTGTCAGCGGCCATCGGTTCCTCGGCCTGGACGTCGAGCCCGGCGCCGCCGATGGTCCCCGATCGGCACGCTTCGATCAGGTCGGCCTCGTTGATCAGGTCGCCGCGCGCCACATTGATGACGAAAGTGTTGGGCTTCATGGCGGCGAACTTCTCGGCATCGAGAAATCCCCGCGTCTCGGCGGTGGACGGCATGCTCATGAGCACCGCGTCGGCCTGGGCCAGGGCTTCCATGACCCGTTCCCGGGGGAAGACTTCTTCCACCAGATCGTCGGGCTCGTAGGCGCGGGAGACGCCGATCACCCGCATGTCGAAGGCGCGCGCCTTCCTGGCCATGCTCTGGCCGGTGGCGCCTAAGCCGATGATCACCAGGGTCTGGCCCTTGAGCGGCGCGACGGTCTTAGTGATCTCGTCCCTCAGCCAGGCGTGATCCTTGCGCGCCGCCTCGATGGCCCGGAAACGGTGGCTGAGGCACAGCAAAAGCGCGAACGCGTGCTCGCCCAGGGTCGGCCCGCGCAAGCCGGCGACATTGGCGACGGTGACGCCCTCGGGGAAACCGCCCGACTTGAGCGCCTTGTCGATGCCCGAGGTGGTGAAATGGATGAGCCTGAGCGCGCCGGCATTGGCGTTGACCGCCGCCACCATGTCCTCCACATAGACGCGGTTGGAGATGAACATGATTTCGGCGTCGCCGAGCTCCCGGGCGACGTCGTCGGGCCCGTAGGTGACCACGAAATCAAGTTCGGGGAATTTTTCGGTAATGGCGGATATGTCCGCCGGCTTGGTCCGGGAATTATAGACCACCTTCATGGGCTGATTTCCTCCGGTACGTCCCTGTGGGCCTTACGAACTTGTGGGGGGTTTAATTTTAGACGAGACTTGGCCCCGCAAGAAACCATACCCGGGAGACGCGTTCCATGGCAAACGGCAAGCTCGAGGGAAAAACCGCCCTGGTGACCGGGGCGGGGGGCGCCATCGGCGGCGCCATCGCCCGGCGGTTCGCGTCCGAAGGCGCCAGCGTCTGCGTCGCCGACCTCAACTTCGATGCCGCCAAGCAGACCGTCGCCGATATTGAGGCCGCCAGCGCGGACGCGGTGGCCTGTGCCTTGGATGTCGCCGATCCGGCCCAGGCGGAAGCGGCCGTGCATTTGACCCATGAGCGGTTCGGCGGCCCGCATATCTTGGTCAACGTGGCGGCGGCGCCCAGCCCGCGCGGCACGGTCGAGACCATGGCGCTGGAAGATTTCACGCGTGAAATCACGGTGAACCTGACGGGTTATTTCCTGATGGCCAAATACGCCGTGTCGGCGATTCGCGCCGCTGGCGGCGGGTCGATCATCAACATCGCTTCCCAGTTGGGCCATATCGGCGTGCCCGGGCGGCCCGCCTATTGCGCGTCCAAGGGGGCCATTCTGCAGCTCACCCGGGTGATGGCTATCGACCATGCGCGCGACAACATCCGGGTGAATTCGATTTCGCCGGGCGCCATCGACACGCCGCGCTCGGGCACCCAGCCGGGCGCACCGCGGCTGACCCGCGAGCAGCGCGGCAAGAGCTACCTCACCGGGCGCATCGGGCGGGTGGACGAGATCGCCGCCGGGGCGGCCTACCTTGCGTCCGACGAGGCGAGCTTCATGACCGGCGCGGATCTGCTGATCGACGGCGGCTTCCTCGCCTTCAAGGGCACCACCGACGACCTGCCGGCACGGGACTAGGATCGCGCCCGGGGCCGGGGGCCGGGGCGGCGATATAGAATAAAGGAGCGAACATGACCGAGACCGCCGATCCGGGCCGGATGTACCGGGGCGTGCCGACCACCCGGCCCGAGCTGATGGGCACCTTCGCCATGGTGGCGACCAGCCATTGGCTGGCCAGCGCGGCGGCCATGGGGGCGCTGGAGAAGGGCGGCAACGCCTTCGACGCGGCGGTGACCGCGGGCTTCGTCCTGCAGGTGGTGCAGCCCCACATGTGCGGCCCGGCCGGCGAGGTGCCGATGATCTTGTGCTACCGCGGCCAGGTTCCGGTCCGGGTGTTGGCCGGCCAGGGCCCGGCGCCGGCGGCGGCGACCATCAAAGCTTACCGGGACGCGGGCTTCGACATGGTGCCGGGCACCGGGTTGATGGCGGCCACCGTGCCGGCCGCCTTCGATGCCTGGATGGTTCTGCTGCGCGATTACGGCTCGTTTTCCCTCCGCGACGTTTTGGAACCGGCGCTGGGCTACGCGCGCCACGGCCATCCGGTGATGCCCGCCGTCGCCGAGGCGATCGCCGCCGTCAGCGATATCTTCCGCGACCATTGGCCGAGCTCGGCCGAGGTCTACCTTGCGGGCGGCAAGGCGCCCAAGGCGAAAAGCCTTTACCCCATCAGGGCCCTGGCCGAGACCTATATCCGCGTCATCAGCCAGGCCGAGGCGGCGGGCGGCAACCGCGACCGCCAGATCGAGCGCGCCCGCATGGTCTGGCGCGAGGGCTTCGTCGCCGAGGCCATCGACGATTTCTGCCGCCATGCCGAGGTCATGGATTCTTCGGGTGAACGCCATGGCGGGCTTTTGACCGGCGCCGACATGGCCGCCTGGGAGGCGGCCTATGAGCCGCCGCTGACCTTCGATTACGGCGGCATCACCATCGCCAAATGCGGCCCCTGGAGCCAGGGCCCGGTGATGGCCCAGCAATTGGCGCTGCTCAAGGGGTTCGACCTGGGCGCCATGGATCCGCTGGGCGCCGAGTTTATCCATACGGTGACCGAATGCGCCAAGCTGGCCTTCGCCGACCGCGAAAAATTCTACGGCGATCCCGATTTCACGCCGGTGCCCATGCATGTGCTGCTGTCCGACGAATACAACGACAAGCGCCGGGAACTGGTGACCGGCGACGCCTCGCTCGACCTCCGGCCGGGCCATGTTCCGGGCTACGGCGCCGCCGAGATCCTGGTCGGCAAGCCCGGTGGTGGCGTGACTGGCGGTGGCGTGGCCGGGGCCGGCGAGCCGGGCGCCGCCATGGAGGGCCAGATGCGTTCGGACACGGTGCATATCGATTGCGCCGACCGCTTCGGCAACATGGTGTCGGCGACCCCGTCGGGGGGCTGGCTGCAGAGCTCGCCGGCGGTGCCCGGCCTGGGCTTTCCCCTCGGCACAAGGGCGCAGATGTTCTGGCTGGCCGAGGATCATCCCAGCGGCCTGGCGCCCGGCAAGCGGCCCCGGACAACCCTGTCGCCGTCCTTCGCCATCAAGGCGGGCCGGCCGTGGCTGGCCTTCGGCACGCCCGGCGGCGACAGCCAGGACCAATGGCCCTTGACCATGTTGCTGCGCCACCTCCACCACGGACTGAATTTGCAGGAGGCCGTCGACCTGCCGCAGTTCCAGAGCTTTCATTTCCCGTCTTCGTTCTGGCCCAGGGATGCCGAGCCGGGCGTGCTCGCCCTGGAAGGCGGCATTTCCGAGGCCACCGCCGAGGAGTTGGCGGCGCGCGGCCACCGGGTGGTGCGCCAACCGCCGTGGTCCATGGGGCGGATGATGGCGGTGGCCAAGGAAGGGCCCATCCTCAAGGGCGCGGCCAGTTCGCGCTTTGGACAGACTTATGCCATCGGACGATAGGACCCAACCCATGACCCTGGCCTTGACCGGATACAAGCTTCACGCCGTCCATCTTCCCTACCGCCGCCCGGTGCGCTGGGCCGGCCATCAGGAGAGCGGCCTCGACGTGATGATCCTGGCCCTGGAATCGGCGGGCGGGCTGGTCGGCATCGGCGAAGCGCCGGTGCGGCTGAACTGGAACGCGGCGACCCTGAAAAGCCTGGCCGTGGTGACCGAAGAGATCTTCATGCCGCGCTTGCTCGGCCAGGACCTCGCCGACGAGGCCAAGGTCACGCGGTTCCTGCGCTATGTGCGCGAACACGCGCTGGCCAAGTCGATGATCGACAGCGCCGTGTGGGACCTGCGGGCCAAGGCCGCGGGCCTGCCGCTCCATGAATACCTGGGCGGGGCGGCAGAGGTGCCCGTCGCCTGGACCGTCACCCGGGCCGAGCCCAAGGTGATGATCGCCGAGGCCGAGGACATGGTGGGGCGCCATGGGTTCACCTCGCTCAAGATCAAGGTCGGCCAGGGATTCGCCACCGACCGCGAGGTGCTGGCCGGGATCCGCGCGGCGGTGGGGCCCAAGGTCGCCTTCTCCGCCGACGCCAACCGGAACTACGCCGCCGACGAGGTGGGGCCGTTCACCGAAATGCTGGCCGAGTTCGGCGTCAAGGTCGCCGAGGACCCCACCGAGTTGCGCGCCGACGACAGTTTCGCGGTCGCCCGGGCGGCATCAAAGCTGCCTCTCCTGGTGGACAACACCTGCCGGTCTTTGGAAGAGGCCAAGGGATTCCTGGCCCGCGGCGCCGACGCCATTTCGGTGAAGGTGCCGAAGACCGGGATCGCCGATTCGCGCGAGATCATCCGGCGGGCGGGCGAAACCGGGGCGGCCATCCATATCGGCCTGGGCGCCGCGTCTTCCCTGGGCGCGGTGGCGGCGCTGGGGCTCGCCGGGGCGCTGGCCCCCCACCCCGACGGCTTGCCGTCGGAGGAGAGCTTCTTCCTGCAGTTTTCCCGCGAATACGTGGCCGAGCCGTTGACGGTGGAGGACGGCATGGTCCGCCTGCCCGATACCGCGCTCGACGAGTGGATCGACTGGGACCAGGTGCGCGACCTCGCCCCCTAGCAGGCTGCCGAAAATTTCTGCTTCGTGGCCCGATGCTTCGAGACACGCGCGACGCGCGTTCCTCAGCATGAGGGTGAGTTATGGAAATAACGCATTCCTTATCCTGAGGAAGGCCCTGGGGGGGCCTGTCTCGAAGGATGGGCAACTGCTTCAAACGATTTTTCAGCAGCCCCCTAATGCCTCAGGTGTCGAGGGTTTCCTCGGCGAATAGATGGGAGGGCGGATAGATTTCATCGATCAGGCCCTGATCATGGGAATACTTGATGAAGCGCTCCAGGTTGGCCTTGTTGCGGGCGAAGCCGTTCTCCCAGGGGTCGCGCACGAACAGGTTGCGTTCTTCCTCGAAATAGTGCCGCCCCCAGGCCAGGCGCGACCAGTTGGGGTCTTCGTAGTAGGTCTGGGCCAGGGTCTTGGCCTGGTTGAACATATCGAACACGCCGTGGGCCAGCGACGGGTCGGAATCCACCAGGCTCTGGCGGATGGCGACCACGTGCATGATGGGGAAATCGCCGACCTTCTCGAAGTAGTCCAGCTCTTCGGCCTTGGGATCGGCGAACAGCCGCCGTGCCGGGGTTTCGCCGGAGACCACCGAATGGGGCGGGTGGGGCAGGAAGAAGGCGTCGATCTCGCGGTCCGCCAGCATCCGGCCCAGGTCCGCGCGGCCGCCGATGAACTCTACCTTGACCCCCTCCTTGACCTTGAACTCGACCTTCTCTTCGGTGGTCACCAGCCAGTGGATGTCCTCCCAGGGCACGTCGTAATGGAACTTCATGTCGCCCTTGGCGAGCAGCGAAAGCGTCGTCTGGAACGACGACAGGGCCACCTTCTTGCCGACCAGGTCCTTGGGCTCCCATAATTCGGATTCCGGATGCACCCACATCTGGCTCTGGCTGAACAGGCGGCGCGGGAAGATGGGGATGCCGGCGATGGGCATGTTGCGGCCCTTGGCCATGAGGTAGGTGGACATGGAAAACTCGCCGACGTCGAATTCCGCGCCGTGGAGCATGCGGCCGTGGCGGTCGACGCCGTCGCGCAGGTCGCTCGATTGCCCCACCTGGAACACCTTGAGCTTATAGCCGTCGGGCGCCGCCACGGTGCCGTCGAAGAACGGGAAATGGCGGTCGTAGCGCTCGATGGCGAGGGTGAGTTCCTTTTCCTGGGCCATGGACTGGTCTCCCTTATGACGCGCCCGTTGACGGGCTTGAATTTCGCGGTCTGCGGGCAAGGTTACCCTGGGGGCGTGACCAGGGCAAATCGGCCTGGCCCGGGGCTCGGCGTGGGCTCCGTCTTCGACCGGCGTGGGCTCCGTCTTCGACCGGCGTGGGCTCCGTCTTCGATCGGCCGGGGCGCCCCGTCGGGGCCATCTGCCGAGGCCATGTGTCGAGGCCATGTGTCGAAGCCATGTACAGTGGCGCCGTTTCCGCCATAAAATAACCTTCCCGAAGGGACCGGCGGGAAACCATGGTTTGTCTCGCGGCCAATGACACCAGCGTGAACGAATATAGGCCGGCCGGGACATTCGCGGGAAGGCAACACGCAAAGGGGAGATAATTTAGCGGCGGCGGAAACCATCAGGGCGGGCGATCATCGCACCGTGCGAACAGGCCGGGCACAAGACCGCGCGCGGCGCATCTCCGTCACCGTCACAAAAACCCCAGCAATCCGGGAGCCGGCCACACGGGAGTTGTCCCTTTGGTATATACTCGGTTCATGCGGGCGAACATGCCCCAGACTCAAGAGCATGCCCCAGACCCGATAGAAGGAGGAAACCATGACCCTAGACGTTCTTGATACCGGCCGGGCAGAGAATGAAACCGAGGAAATGCGCGCCAAGCGCGAGGCCACCATCGCCGCCAGCCCGCCGGCGACGTTCTTCAAGCTCCGCGCGCAACTTCTGAAACAGGGCCGCACCACCGATCTGGTGAGCAGGACCGACAACATGAGGGTCCACATCAAGGTCTATGCGTCGGGAGGCGAAAACGGCCTGCACAATCACACCGACGAGGACCATTTTCATCTGGTGCTCGAAGGCAGCGCCCGCTTTTACGGGCCGCGCGGGGAAGAGATCGATTGCGGCAAGTACGAAGCCATCATGTTGCCCGCCGGAAGTTTTTACCGTTTCAACGCGACCAGCGAAGAACCCCTGGTCCTGCTCCGCGTGGGATGCAAGGCCGCGCCGACGTCCGAACACAACCGCCAGAATATTTACGGCGACCCGCTTCCCACCGAAGCCCCGGGAAACGGCCAGGTGGAGGTCATCCCGCGGCCGGGCGAGTACTGGGGCGCCGCCCAATAGCGCCGCCGCCGCCCAGGCGTTTTTCCCGGCACGTCCATCGCTTGGTCCCCCGGGGGAGTGTTCCCCAGCGGGGCCCCGCGGCCAGCCCGCCGTCACCCTAGCCCCGGCACGGCGATGGCAGAAGCCCCAGGCGTAAGCACCGTATGGCTGACGCTGAGAAATAGAAATTTCCGCAACTACGCCATGGGCAATTTTGCCTCGCAGATGGGCGTGTGGGTGCAGCGCATCGCCGTGCAGTGGCTCACCTGGGAATTGACCCACTCGCCGACCTGGCTCGGCATCATCGCCTTCGCCGATGTCTTCCCCAACGTGGTGATCGCGCCGCTGGCCGGCGCCTTGGCCGACCGGGTGGACCGGCTCCAGGCCATGCGTATCTACATCTCGTTGTCCGCTTGCCTATTGACGGCCATGGCCGCGCTGGTGTTGAGCGACGCCATCACCAAGGAGTTGTTGCTCGCCCTGGTGCTGGTCAACGGCGTGGTGATGGCCTTCTACAGCCCGGTGCGGCTATCCATCATCCCGGCGCTGGTCGACCGCGAATTGTTGACCTCGGCGATCAGTTTCAGTTCGGTGACCTTCAATATCGGCCGCGTCGGCGGCCCGGCGCTGGCCGGTTTGATCATCTTGCAGTGGGGGGTGGGCCAGGCCTTCGTCTTCACCGCCGTCGCCGACGTGGCGTTTATTCTCACCCTCTGTCTGATCCGCCTCGTCGCCACCCGCGAAAAGCGCGAACCGCGTTCGCTGCGCCATATTCCGGCCGAGATCATGGACGGCTTTCGCTACGCCAGGAAGCATCCGGGGATCGGGCCGTTGCTGGTGATCCTGATGGCGACGACGGTGTTGTTGCGCCCGTTCAACGACCTGTTCGCCGGCTTCGCCGACGACGTGTTCGGGCGCGGCGCATTGGGGCTGGCGTGGCTGACCTCGATGCTGGGGGTCGGCGCTTTCACCGCCAGCGTGTTCCTGACCCGGCGCGCCGGCATCGACGGCCTGACCGGGCTGATGGTGGCCTCCATGGCGGTGTTCGCCATCGCCCTGGTGGGCTTCACCGCCACCGATATCTTTTGGTTCGCCTGTGCCTGTACCGCCATCGCGGGGTTCGCCATGACCACCATCGGCGTGGCCGAGCAGTCACTCTTGCAGGCCTCGGTCGACGACGCCATGCGCGGCCGAATCCTCAGCCTGTACACCCTGATCGGCCGGGGTTTCCCCTCCATCGGCGCGCTGATCATGGGCTATGCGGCCTCCTTCGTCGGGCTGCGCTGGCCGGTGTTGGGCGGCGCCGTGGCGTGCCTGGTGTTCTGGCTGTGGGCGCGCCGCCGCCAGGGGCGCATGGCCGCGGTGCTGGAGACCCCACCCAAGACCGGTTAGCGGCAAACCGGCGGCGCCGTCACCCGGAACACCTTGAGTCGGTAGCCACCAGGCACAACACGGCGGCGGCGCACCATAGCCCGCCGATCCCTTTGGGCCGGTCGGGCGCGCGCGGCATGCCGAAGACAGGGGGTGCGCGCCATGTGGAAGGTTGACTTTACCAAGGCTTCGGCGCATTGACCGCGCGGGTTGGCGCTGGTTGAATGGGCGGCGCCAGGGATCGAGGAGAAACCCAGATGAAGCTTGAACACAAGGTCGCCATCGTCACCGGCGCCGGGCGCAATATCGGCGAGGCCATCGCCCACCGCCTGGCCGGGGAAGGCGCCAAGGTCGCGGTGGTCGATCTCGACGGCGCCCGCGCCGAGAAGGTGGCCGACGGCATCAAAGCCGGCGGCGGCGCGGCCATCGGCCTGACCGCCGACGTCGCCGACGAGGACGCGGTCAAGGGGCTGGTCGCCGACACCGTGGCGGCATTGGGGCGCATCGACATCCTGGTCAACAACGTCGCCATTTCCGACAACAAGCACATCCTTGAGATCACCAAGGCGGAATGGGACCGGGTGATGGCGGTGACCTTGGGCGCGCCGTTCCTGATGGGCAAGTACTGCGCCCAACAGATGGTCGACCAGGGCGACGGCGGCGCCATCGTCAACATCGCCTCGACCTCGGGCTGGCGGGGCCGGCCCCGGGCGCTCGCCTATACCGCGGCCAAGGGCGGCGTCATCAACCTGACCCGCTCCATGGCGGTGCAATTGGCAAGCCATGGCATCCGCGTCAATTCCATCTCGCCCAACAAGATCGGCTCGCCGGTGGGCAAGCAAGAGTTCGACCCCACCCGGCCGGTCAAGAACCTGGCCGGCCGTCCCGGCGCGCCCGAGGACATGGCCGCGGCCGTCCTGTTCCTGGTGAGCGGCGATTCCCAATTCGTCTGGGGGGAAAACCTGTTCGTCGACGGCGGGGTCATGGCCATGGAGGTGAGCTGAGGGCCCGGCCCTTCGATCCCAACAATATGCGGCTTATCCGGCACACCGAAACCGTGCCCCCCGAGCTTTCGGGGGCGGTCATCGCCATCGGCAATTTCGATGGCGTCCATCTGGGCCACCAGGCGGTCATCAACCAGGCGAAAGACATCGCCCGGGGGCTCGGCACATCCATGGTGGTGGTGACCTTCGAGCCCCATCCGCGTTCCTATTTCCAGCCCAATGGGGCGGCCTTTCGGCTGACCTCGCTGCGCACCAAGGCGCGTCTGATGGAGGCGCTCGGGGTCGACGGCCTGGTGGTGCTGCATTTCGACCGCGCCCTGGCGGCCATGGAGGCTTCGGATTTCGTGACCCATATCCTGGTCCGCGACCTTGGTGCGGCCCACGTGGTGGTGGGCGAGGATTTCGCCTTCGGCCGGGGGCGCAGGGGCGACGTGGCGCTGCTCGGGAAGATGGCGGGCGACGGCGGTTTCAAAGTCAGCCCGGCGGTCCAGGTGCGCCACGGCGGCGGCGCGGTGATCTCGTCCAACACCATTCGCGGCTTCCTCAAAGACGCCCGGCCCGAGGCCGCGGCCAAGCTTCTGGGGCGCCCGTGGGAGGTCGATGGGCGGGTCGTTCGCGGCGATGGG
>Ga0209988_10001923_pt1 | contig 13700 bp, 13 predicted proteins | sample N075metaG_FD_183115 | JGI IMG/M metagenome (GOLD analysis project Ga0209988, IMG submission 183115) | Deep subsurface microbial communities from Kermadec Trench to uncover new lineages of life (NeLLi) - N075 metaG (SPAdes) (version 2) | ecosystem: Environmental > Aquatic > Marine > Ocean trench... | reverse complement strand
GATCATTCACACCAAAGGATGATCTTCGCGAATGGCATGGAGCACAAGCTTCTATAAATTGTTTTGAATTTGTACCGCTGGTATTAAGAACCAAACCCATATTGTTATTGTGGCTGCGTTCCATCTCCGGCAGTTTTGCCCATTCAAGGTGTTCGGAGCCGGGTCCGTGGCAAGCTTCGCAATTTACATCAATGTCAATCCAGGTTGTATTAAATGTTTCTGTTTCAAGATTATAATTCTTATTAAGATTTGTAGAATGACATTCGGCACACATCCCGTTCCAGTTCTGTCCCTGGTTCGTCCAGTGCAGCCAGTCAGTTGGTGTTATTGTTTCATCGCTGTAAACACTATCAACAAGATGATACCATTCATTTTTCTCCGTGTTCCATGCAATTGGAAGACTTTGGTACTTACCGTTCTCAAAAGGAATTAAATATTGCTGAAGCGGTCGTATACCAAAAGTATAAGTAATTTGAAATTCCTGCATCTCCCCTTTTGGTCCTTCGGTGTGCACAAAGAATTTTCCATTACGTCTATAAAATTTGTGGATTTTTCCGTTGTAAAAAAATTCTACATTATTAAAATTGCCAAGTACAGTTGAATCGTTCGCAACATCCATTGCGTTATCGTGATCGGATCCTTTCCACAAATTATATTCTGTCTGATGGCAGCTTATGCATTCTTTACCACTGACAAATTCCGCTTTCTTTTCAACAATTTGATTTGATGTTTCATGAAGCAGCAATGATAACGGTATAATAAATACGATTAACAAAGTTGTTGCTATTAATATTTTTTTCCAGAAATTATTCATCTGTTTATAATTTCATTTTTTTGGTTAAATGGAACTCGCCCCGACCTGCCTGCGGTAGGCAAGTTCATCGGGACTCGTTTCATAATATCTTTGCATAAATTATTTAATATTTACTGTACATTGCTTTATTGTTAATGTAAAAAAAATCTATGGAGGAAGTAAATTCTAACTATTATGATCTTGAACGTAATGAGCAACTAATTAAGCAACTCTCCAGAGCTTCTGTTTCTTCTCGAACCCTTTTAAATCACATTTTTCACTTTTAAGCCATTTGATAGAGTGTGCTAAATCTGGTGATTCTCCCTCAAGAGAATGTTTCGCTGACTCGTTTATCCAAAACTCTTTGCCTTTGCCATGTTGCATAACACGAGCAGCATAGTGAACTGTCTTTACCACGAGTGCATCACTATTTACAGAAATCTTTCTGTAGTGTAATCTAATACGAATTTTAATATTATTGTGACCGGGGTTATCAAAAAGACCGATAGCAAATGCATATGCTTTAATAACATTATGGAATGCCAGAAACAAACTATCACCAGTTTTATCGATTAAGATACCAGTGAATTTTCTCCTGAGCTGATTTGCACGATCCTGATGCGCTCTTCGGAAATCAGTATACACTACAGTGCCTACTTTGGAAAGCAGCGACGTAGAAGCTACAATATCAGTAAATACAAGACATGCAGATCCACCACCCTTCTCAACCCACTTATGGAGACTAAAATCAGATTGGTTTAACATTTGTGCTTATTTTCATTTTTAAAAGATCCTCATTACTTCACCATCAATATAATATATTATTTTAAATTATAACTCTTCAATTTTTTCTAAAGTCGGATATGAATGCGATTTTTGTTTAGCTATAATTCGCCATACATTAAAACTTCCATAGAAAAATCCACGATCATTTTTTCTGAGCTTGTGTGCAAGTAATTGCGATGACTTTAATTTCGTTAATAATTTATTTGGAACTTTCCTTGGCAAGAAGAGTGTCCAGAATACTAAAGATGAATTGTTTGTACCGCATCTTATTAATTCAGTCAATGTGATTTCAAACTCAGAAGGTGACATGTATTCGAATACATCGGACAGATTGAATTTCGAAATTGAATTATGATCTAAAGTTCTCAAATAATCAATAAGGTTAGCAGTCACAAGCTGGATATCACCAACATTCTCCTTTAAGTATTCAAAATTTTCAGGTGATGAAGAAATCCTTAATTGATTTTGAGAACTTACTTAAGAAGGTAACAGATTCTTGCCTGCTGCCACGTTGGGATTAGAATCTCCTTAGCTTGCTAAAGGATCTTTACACAACTGATTTTGTCTCTATTTGTCATTTCTTTGTTATTTTATATCAGTGGAATCCTTTGGATTGAAATACGGTATTTAGTATTAATAGCATTTCTTTTATATAACCCTTATTTTCATGATTATCTTTTGCTTAACTATTTAAAATTTATGAAGAACAAAAAATTTGTAATTATTGATGCACTTGCAATGGCTTACAAAGCTTACTATGCATTCATTAACCGTCCGCTTGTAACAAGTAAAGGAGAACCGACTTCTGCAGTATATGGTTTCATTGCTCAACTGCTCAAAGTTCTTGAAGATCACAAACCCGATTACATTGCAGTTGCATTCGATTCAAAAGAAAAAACCTTTCGCCATGAAATGTATGACGGATATAAATCATCACGATCGGTAATGCCCGATGATATGATACCTCAAATCCAGAGAATCAAAGATGTTGTTGAATACTTAAATATGCCCGTGTGGATAAAACCCGGTTACGAAGCAGATGATATTGTTGGCACCGCTGTAAAAAAAGCTGAAGAAAAAGGATTACTTTCATACGCTATTACTCCCGATAAAGATTACCTTCAGCTTGTCACTGATAAAGTTACAGTCATTCGCCCTGGAAGAGCAACAGATGATCCGGTAGAGTATGATGTAAAAAAAGTAAAAGAAGAACTTGGTTTTAATCCGCCGCAGATGATTGATTACCTTGCTCTTATAGGTGATAGTTCGGATGATATACCCGGTGTTGCAGGAATAGGCCCAAAAACTGCGCTGCCTTTAATACAAAAGTATCAAACCATCGAAGGTATCTACGAACATATTGATGAAATTGAAAAAGCCGGGGTGAAAAAAAAATTAATTGAGAGCAAGGAAAATGCCTTCCTGTCAAAGGAACTTGCTACAATTCACTGCGCTGTACCGATGGAGATAGATTTTGAGCAAGCAAAGTTCGAAAATCCAAAATTCGACATACTAAAAGATTTATTCATCGAATTAGAATTTAAAACACTTTACAACCGTTTATTAAAAGTTTACGACAACACAACCGAAGAAACTATTGATGATACCTCATCAATAAAAGCAGACTCATTCGATAAAAGTAAAACCACGTATAAACTTATTAATACAATAAAAGATGCAAAACAATTGGCTGATAGATTAAAAAAAGAAGAGTTGTTTATCTTCGATACTGAAACAGATGGTCTGGATTCATATCAATTAAAAATCGTTGGCGCTTCATTCTCCACAAAAGCCGGAGAAGGATTTTACGTTGCAGTTGATCCTTCTGCTGAAAAAGAAAAGTTTGAATTTAAAGACGGTAAAAAAAGAGTTCCCGTAAACGACTTTGTTAAAATATTTAAGCCTGTCTTTGAATCGAAGAAGATTAAAAAGGTTTGTCAGAACGGAAAGTTTGATATATCAGTATTGAGAAGCATTGATTTAAAACTTAATAACTTTTACTTCGATACAATGCTGGCAAGTTATGTTATCGATCCCGATCAGAAACATGGAATGGATGCGCTTGCAGAAAAGTATCTAAACTACAAACCTATTCCCCTCTCAGATTTATTAGGGAAGAAGAAGGATCCGTCTCTCATATATGATGTTGATGTTGAAACACTTTCAAATTATGCAAGTGAGGATGCCGATATAACTTATCGCTTATTCGAAAAGCTGAGTAAAGAAGTTGAAAGAGAAAATCTTCATAAAATTGCATTCGATATTGAATTCCCACTCATTCCCGTTTTAGAAGATATGGAATACACGGGAATTAAAGTTGATGCAAAGGTTTTAAACAAATTCAGTGATGATCTGGAAAAACTATTAGATAATTATACAAAACAAATTTACAGTGTTGCCGGTGAAGAGTTCAACATTAATTCACCAAAGCAGCTTCAGGTAATTATGTTTGATAAGCTAGGATTGAGCACTGGCAGAAAAACAAAAACTGGTTTTTCAACCGATGCACGTGCTCTTGAATATTTAAAAGGGGAGCATGAAATAATTACGATGATACTTGATTACAGACAAGCGGCAAAATTAAAATCAACTTACGCCGATGCATTACCAAAACTCATCAATCCAATAACCGGAAGAATACACACAAGCTTTAATCAGACCATAGCATCCACCGGAAGATTATCAAGCATTGATCCTAATTTGCAAAATATTCCCATAAGAACTGATATGGGAAAGGAAATAAGAAGAGCCTTTGTGCCGAGAGATAAAGATCATATTATTTTAAGTGCAGATTACAGCCAGATTGAACTTAGAATAATGGCATCAATTTGTGGTGATGAAGGATTAACTGCAGCATTCAAAAAAGGTGAAGACATCCACCAAAACACCGCAGCACTTGTGTTTATGGTTGATCCAAAAGATGTTACAGAAGATATGAGACGTAAAGCAAAAGAAGTTAATTTCGGAATTCTATACGGCATCGGTCCATTCGGATTAAAAACTAGATTAGGTGTTACACAATCTCACGCAAAAGAAATTATTGAAACCTACTTCAACACTTTTAAACGCGTAAAAGAGTTCATGGATAATTCAGTTTTAAGCGCACGTGATAAAGGTTATGCTGAAACTCTGTTGGGAAGAAGAAGATTTTTAAGAAACATAAACAGTAATAACCGTGTTGTACGTCAATTTGAAGAAAGAGTAGCAATCAATATGCCCATCCAGGGTTCTGCAGCAGATATGATTAAGCTTGCAATGATAAATATCTATGAGGAATTGGAAAAGAGAAAAGCAAAAACAAAAATGGTTTTACAAGTACACGATGAGTTGGTTTTTGATGCACACAAAGATGAAGTTGATGAACTGCATCCGATGATCAAAAACAAAATGGAAACCGCTATGCCGTTAAATGTTCCTGTAGTAGCTGATGTAGGTATTGGCGATAACTGGCTGGATGCGCATTGATATTAGAACATTGTTTAATCGGATATTTATTAACTTGCAATTAAATAATACTTGAATTTCAAATGGAGAAAAGCTTAAAAAATATAATCGATAGTACTATTACTAAAATCACTGAAGTATTGGCTCCCAAAAAAATTATTCTTTTCGGATCTGCTAGTACAAATTATTTTAATACCGATAGCGACCTTGACTTTTTAATAGTGGTAGAAAATGGAACAAACAAAAGAAAGTTAACACAAGAGATTTATAAAAATATATTATCTATTGGCTTTGCAACAGATATTGTTTTGATAGATGAAGATGAGTTTGATGAATTTAAAAACTTTGATGGCTATGCTATAAAAAATATTGTGGAGACCGGACAGGTGATTTATGGCTAGGGAAGATATTGCAATAAATTGGTTAAAAAGAGCAAAGAGCAATCTTATAAGAGCAAAAATTGAAAAACTACCGGATGTATATTGGGAAGATTTATGCTATGATGCACAACAGGCTTACGAAAAATCATTAAAGGCATTATTAATATTTAACGAAATTAAATTCAGGTTTGTACATGATATTGGCGAATTAATTAATACCCTGGAAAAAAATCAAGTGTCTGTTCCTGCAGAAATTAAAGAATCTGTTATACTGTCAGAATATGCAGTTGAAACCCGTTATCCATTTCCGTCTCAACCAGTCTCCGAAGACGATTATGTAGAAGCAGTTACCATTAGTGAAAAGGTTTATAACTGGGTGGTAGATCAAATTGACCCTCAACTTAAGTTAAAACTTTAATAGACCATTACATACTCATCTTCCTGGTTAGAAAATTAATTGATTGATTTTCTCTGTGATACAAAAATAATTATTTTTGCTATTGCTTACATTAAGATTTATTTGCGTAAATGAATATTGACTCTAACTGCATAAAAAAAATACTTATCATCAAACCACGTGGAATCGGTGATATTGTCCTATCAACAATTATTCTTGATAATCTGAGTTCCTGCTTCCCCGCTGCTGAAATTCATTATCTTGTTGAAGAATTTGCAAAGCAATCAGTTGAGAATAATCCTCTCGTTAAAAAAATTCATACCATGCAAAAAACCGAATTTGCATATTTTGTTGCGCGAAGAATCAGGAAAGAAAAATATGACTTGATAATTGATTTGTGGTCTAATCCGCGAAGTGCACAGATAACGTTTCTATCCGGTGCAAAATATCGTCTGGGATATTCTTACAGAGGAAGACGATATGCTTACAACATAAAAGCTAATGCAGGAAGGGGCGATGTACATTCAGCAGAACATAATCTCGAATTACTTAAAGCGATTGATGTTCCGATAACATCAAAAAATATTCATTATTATATAAATAGAAACTCGCAGGAAAAAGCTGACAGGTTTATCAACGAATTAAAATTAATTAACAAAACTATAATTGGTATAATTCCTTCGGGTGGATGGGAATCAAAAAGATGTGATGCTGAAAAGTGGATTGAAATATGCGGAGAACTCATTAGTCGATTTGATGTTTACCTGTTACTAGTATGGGGTCCCGGTGATGAAAAAGATACTGAGAAAATAAAAAGTGAATTGAAGGATGAGATTGTTATTGCTCCTGAAACCGATGTAGATGAAATGGCAGCACTAATTAATAATTGCGATTTGATAATCGCAAATGATTCCGGGCCAATGCATATTGCTGCCGCACTTGATGTTCCAACACTTGGGTTGTTTGGTCCAACCGATCCTGAAAAACACGGGCCCTACAACGCAAATTCCGATTATATAATTAAAGATGATTTACACTGCATAATTTGTAATAAACTAACCTGCCCTTACGATCATGAATGTATGAAAGAACTACCTGTAAATGAAGTAATGATAAAGGTGGAACAGCTTGGGAAAAGTTTTCTTAAATTGAAGTGATACTAAACAGGCTTAAGAGCGGACTCCAAAAATTTATCAAGATTTGTTACATAGTTTTCGTGAGTAAAATTGTTCAGAACTTTCTCATGAGCATTCTTCGCAAGTTTTTCAGCCAGAAGTTTATCGCTTGTTAATCTAATTATTCCATTCAATAATTCATCCGGTTTTCCTGGTTCAAACAAAATCCCGTTCTCTCCGTTAATAATAAACTCATTTGTACCGGGTATGTTCGTAGCTATTATCGGAAGCTTTGCTGCAGCAGCTTCCAGCAATGCCAAAGAGAAACCCTCCGAACGTGATGGCAGTAAAAAAATATCCATTGCTTTATAATACTCCCAAATATTATCAACGTACCCGGGCATAATTATCTTTTCTTTGGGAATGTTAAATTCCTTTGCATAATCTAAAACGTTTTGTTTATCAGATTCCCGAATTCCAACAAGTAGTAAAACTAACTTATCACCTGATTTTGAAAATGCATTAAACAAAATATCAAATCCTTTTCGTTCCTTATGAAACCAGGTTGATAACCCAAGAACAATTTTGCCGCTTAAATTAAATTTCTCTCTTATCAACTCACCGCTAATTTCATTTATGTTATTGGGAATCGAAATTCCATTGTAAATAACCCGCACCTTATTTTTTTTAATACCTGATGAAATGAGACTGTTCGCAACTCCTGTACTGCAAGCTATTAGATGATTGAAATATCTGTTGTACAGGAAAGGACCAATAATCGGAGTACTTTTTGTAACATTATGTCTGTATCCGATGTTTAAAAATTTATTGCGGTATTTTCGCTTTAGTTTCATCCCAACTTTTCTGTCAAGAGAGTGATGCGAAATTATAACCCGGGGTTTTAACTCTTTAAATAATTGGTAAGTTTCATTAAAAATAGATCTAAAATTTTTAGTTGTATCAATTGAATAAACCTTCACTCCCCTTTCCTTTGCCCTCTGTTCTGTTAAAGAATTTTTAGATACGACCAAAGTTATATCATAATTTCTTTTTGAAAGGAGATCGGAACTTAGTATTGCTATTTTGGCACTTCCTGCATATCCATCGCCAAAACTTATTTGGATTAATTTGACTGCCATTTTCTTACTAAACTATTTTAAAAGAAATTGATTTCTTATATTTATTTTTGATTTACAGATATAATTTAATAAAAGCAATTTAATTCTAATTATAACTAAGATTACAAAATGAGCAAAGTAATACCTTCTTGTAAACGGTTCACAGGTTACAAACCATGCTATCCTAATCATAATTGTTGGAAAGATGGTTGCAAAGATAACATTACAATCGGAACAAAAATATTGATCATCAATCTTGATGCAATGGGCGATGTTTTAATGACAACTGTGCAGCTTCAAGGATTAAAACGAAAGTTTCCTGAATCAACAATTTATTGGATAACTCTGATAAATGCAGCACCGCTCTTACTTAACAATCCTCTCATCAATCAGGTTTTTGAATACAACACCGAATCAATTTCAATATTAAACGAGATGAAATTTGATTATGTGATGAATGTGGATAAATCACAGAAGTCCTGCGCTTTATTAAATTCTGTTAATGCAAAAAACAAACTTGGTTTTGGTTTGAATGGTGATGGTAAAATTATTCCTGTAAACGATGGTGCTCATTACAATTATAATTTGGGAATGGACGATCATTTTAAATTTAAGGTTAATGAAAGAACAGGACAAGATTATTTAGCAGAAACTTTTGAATTAGATTATAAAAATGATGAATACATTTTCAATTTTACAAACGAAGAAAAGAAATTCATTGCTAATTATAAAAAGAATGCAGGAATATCAGCAAACGATTTTGTAGTTGGATTTAATACCGGATGTTCGCTTTTGTATCCTAATAAAAAAATGACGATTGAGCAGCATTTACATTTAGTTGAAAAACTTCTTGATAAAAAGAAATATAAAATAGCACTCTTTGGCGGACCTGAAGATAAGGAAAGAAACGAGGAAATTTATTCGAATTTTAAAGGGAAAATAATTAATACTCCAACAAATGATGGCGTTCGTAAGGGAGCATGTTATGAAGATATTGCTAATGTTGTTATTACAGGCGATTCATTGGGAATGCATCTGGCAATAGCACTTAAGAAATATGTAATTGCCTGGTTCGGTGTAAGTTGTTGGAATGAGATTGATTTATACGGAAGAGGAATAAAATTATATCAGGAAAATTTGGAATGCTCTCCTTGCTGGAAAAAGGAATGCCCGTATGACCTTGAATGCATAAAAATGATTGATCTTGATCATATTTTAAATGAAGTCGATCTGTATTACAAAAAATCTTGATATAGTATATGAGCAATATTAATATCAACATATTTTCAGAAGCAAGAGAAGCAAAAAGACCACTAATTCTTGATGGAGCAATGGGGAGTTTACTTCAGCAAAAGGGATTTGAAAGTGGTGGAGCATCCTGGATGACTGATGTTAATGAAAAGCATCCTGGAAAAATAATTGAAATACACAAACAATACATTGAGGCGGGAGCAGATTTAATAACCACAAACACATTTAGAACAAATCCCGCTGCATTTGATGCAGAAGAAGCAAAAAATATTTCAAAATATGTTGAAAATGCCGTAAAATTAGCAAAGGAATCAGTTAGAAATTCATCCATTGTTATAGCCGGTTCTAATCCACCCGCTGAAGATTGTTATCAGTCTGAAAGACTAATAAACAATGAAATACTTGAGCTAAATCATCATAACCATATTGATTTACTAATAAATAACGGAGTTGACTTCATCCTAAATGAAACATTTAGTCATTTGGATGAAATTATGCTAGTTTGTGATTATTGTTCATCTAAAAGCATCCCTTATGTTATCAGTTTATATTTAACTGATGAGTTACATCTTCTATCGGGTGAGACTTTGGAAGATACACTAAACCTAATCAAGGAGCATAATCCTCTAGCAATCGGAATAAATTGTATATCGCCGGAGCACTTTGAAAAAGTATTCGAAAATATGGATGTGAAATACAATTGGGGATTTTATTTAAATTGTGGTTTTGATGAACATAATGTTAATGAGATTAAATGCAGAGTCTCACCAAAAATGTATGGGGAAATTGTTAAGAAATACCTTGAATACAAGCTATCATTTATAGGCGCATGTTGTGGATCAACTCCTGAACATATTAGAACCATAAAAAGAATACTAGATGAAGAGTCTTCTCAATAATTTAATCAAAAGAATTCCTCGAAGCTTGCTTCGGGGTCAAACAAAGAATAAATTGGAGATATGAGTGAACATATACTTAAAAGACATAATAAAAGTTTATTGTTGTATCATATAGTATGTCCATCAAAATATCGAAGAAAAATATTCAACAAAGAAGTAGAGAAAACATTAAAAGAGATATGCATAGAAATATCAAAGAGATATGAAATAAATTTCTTAGAAATAGAAAGTGATGAAGATCATGTTCATTTTTTGGTTCAAGGAGTTCCAATACAGCCCCCGAGGGACATAGTTCAAAGGATAAAGAGTATAACAGCCAGAGAAATATTCAAGATACATCCTGAAGAAAAAAGATGTTATGGGGTGGTCAGATATGGACAAGCGGGTATTACATAAATACAGTAGGTCAATATGGGAATGAAAAAGTAATCCGAGAGTATGTTGAAAATCAAGGTAGACAATGCAAACGGATACACAAAGCACAATTAAATTTGTTCGATTAAGATACCTCGCAGCTTGCTGCGGGGTTGTTCATTAGGTCATTCAGAAGGAATACTTGTTATTCAAAGAAAATCATAAAGAAACTGTATTCGAAAAATATTGACAAGATTCTTTCAGAATGACAATTGTAGTTATCTTTGTTCTCAAGCAAATCTATGAAACAAGTTTTCCTGCATATCGAAGAATAATTTAATATTCCGCCTAAGGCGGACAAGTATAAACAGATGAATAAAATAATATTAAAATCACCTGCAAAAATTAATATTGGTTTAAATATCATTCGAAAACGAGACGATGGTTTCCACGATTTGGAAACTATCTTCTACCCTCTTCTTCTTAACGATATTCTTACATTTGAAAAAGCCGATGAAACAAAACTTGAATCGAATTCTACTGAAATTAATTCACTTCAGACAAACCTTATTTTTACAGCAATAGAACTTCTAGAAAATATTGTTAATAGAAAATTGAATGTTAAAATTTATCTTGAGAAAAATATTCCTATTGGTGCAGGACTCGGTGGTGGAAGTTCAAATGCTGCATCCACATTAAAAGCTCTTAATCAACTTTTCGAATTACATTTAACTTACAATAAGTTATCAGAAATAGCATTAAAACTTGGTTCGGATGTTCCGTTTTTTTTAGAGCCATATCCATGCTTTGCTTCTTCAAGGGGAGAGAGAAGAAAAAATATTCAACTTTCGTTAAGTCAGCCAATATTAATAGTCAATCCCGGAATTCACATTTCAACAAAATGGGCATTTCAGAATTTAGAATTAACATCTCATAAAAAAAGTTTAAAAGAATTATGTGAGCACAGTTCTATTACGATTGATGACATTAAAGATTATGCTACAAATGATTTTGAAAATATCGTATACGAAAAATATCCTGAAATTAAATCGATCAAAGATAAACTTGATGCTTCAGGAGCTGATTTTGTTTCGATGACCGGAACCGGGTCTACCGTTTATGGTATGTTTTCAAATCTGCAAAAAGCACGATGGGTAAAGGAAGATTTTGATGCGAGATATTTTACTTATATAAACTTTCCCGTAAATCAGGGTTCAATTACTTAACGGCGCTCTCCAAATATTCAACAAATCCTTTTACTGCATTCATTTTTACATGTATTCCAAAAGGAACTGTGACCTTATCCTTTATGTGTCCGTGCGGGAAAGTGTATAAAACAGGTATCTTTAAATCCTTCATATAATCTTCCATTACTTCACCTAAAGTAAGGGTTCTCTTAGAAGTATCGTGTTCATAACAATCAACAAAACGACCCAGTATGATTCCTTTAATTTGCTTAAACACTTTTAATAATCGTAAATGATTTAGTAATCTATCAACTTTGTATGGAAGTTCATCAACTTCTTCAAACATCAAAATCCGACCCTTCAAATCAGGGAAATATTCTGTACCAGTTAATGCTGCTAAAACCGATAAATTGCCTCCAATAATTCTTCCTGAAGCCCCACCTTTGGTAATTGATACTAATTTTTCGTTATCAGGATATTTTAATCTTCCAATTTTCTTATTAGACGAAATAATTCTCCAGAAAAAATCTTCAGTGTAAGGAGTAATTCCGTTGCCAAAATCTGTTGCAACCATCGGACCCGCAAATGTAACAAGCCCTGATTTTTGCAGAATTGCCATTTGTAATGCTGTGATTTCACTATAACCCACCAAAATCTTCGGATTACTTCGAATCAGTTTGTAATTTATTTTATCAAGAATTCGGGAAGCACCGTAACCACCTCTTAAACAAATGATCGCTTTCACATCTTTATTTTTAAACATAGAGTTCAAGTCGTCAGCTCTTTCCTGATCGGTTCCGGCAAGGTAGCCGTTAATTTTACTTACATTATTTCCGAGTTCAACTCTATATCCATTCTTTTCGATATAGCGAATACCGTTCTCTAATTTTGTTGGATCAACAGGTGCTGATGCGGGAGCAATTATTCCAATAACATCACCCGGCCTAAGTTTTGCAGGTTTAATTATTCTCATTTTTTTCAATAGATTTTATTTATACTAAAGATTAATTTTCGCTAACAATTAGTGGAAAATGTTTAATTTCCCTTCTAAAGACAAAATTGTTTGGACAAAAACATTCGAATTTAATTAATCAAAAACACTTTGACAAATGTGTGGAAATCTATTAAATCTTAATAACTGTGATCTGAATCATGAATTGTTCAAAAACACACTAAATAGTAACTCTCACGATAGTTTTAATGATGTTATTTTGAGCAAAATTTTATACATTTAGATTCTCTTTTTTACATTATATTTTAATTATTGTAAATTTTATTCTATTTATGGCAAGACAAAAAATCTTATATATTTGCGGTTCTTTAAATCAAACCACACAAATGCATCTTATCTCCAAAGAGCTGCCGGAGTATGATGCCTATTTTGCTCCTTACTATCCTGATGGTTATGGCTATATTGTGTTTGTTACAAACGCGGGCTTACTAGATATGACAATTTTAGGAGGTCAGGCAAAACAGAGAACTTTAAATTATTTAAGTAAAAATAATCTCAATATTGATGAGAATGGTTCTCAACACGATTACGATCTTGTTTATACTTGCAGCGATTTATTAATTCAAAAAAATATTAGAGATAAAAAGGTAATCCTTGTTCAGGAAGGCATGACCGATCCGGAAAACTTTATTTACTATCTTGTTAAAAATTTTAAACTTCCAAGGTGGATTGCAAGTACATCAGTTACAGGGCTTTCTTATGCTTATGATAAATTTTGTGTCGCTTCCGAAGGTTATAAAGAATTATTTATTAACAAAGGTGTGAATCCGGACAAACTTGAAATAACAGGAATTCCAAACTTTGATAATTGCAAAGAGTTTCTAGAAAATGATTTCCAATATCATAATTTTGTTTTAGTTGCAACGTCTGATATGAGAGAAACCTATAAATATGAAAACAGGAAAAAGTTTATTAAAAAAGCATATAAAATAGCAACTGGACGTCAGCTTATATTTAAACTTCA
>Ga0209988_10001918_pt1 | contig 13718 bp, 9 predicted proteins | sample N075metaG_FD_183115 | JGI IMG/M metagenome (GOLD analysis project Ga0209988, IMG submission 183115) | Deep subsurface microbial communities from Kermadec Trench to uncover new lineages of life (NeLLi) - N075 metaG (SPAdes) (version 2) | ecosystem: Environmental > Aquatic > Marine > Ocean trench... | reverse complement strand
GCAGCTGTCTTCGGCTGATTCCGAGAAACTCTTGGAGCTATCTGAGCGTAGAGAAATAGTGCCTATCGATGAAACAGAACAACGCAGCGTGAACGACGGATAAATCTCGTCCCATCGTGTCAGAAGCGGTGCGGGTCCTCATTCGAATCGACGTGGATGCAGAACCGGTCCTGCTGAAGTGAAGTGGGCCGAGACATGAGCAACGAGATTCTTCGCCCCACGGCCGGTGCCCGTTTCTCTGTTAGGCTTGGCGGCTCCATTTGCCGAGTTCGGAGGATCGCATGAGGACTCGCACGGCCCTGTTGGTGATGTTGTGCCTCGCCCTGGTGTTCACGCCGGCGTCGGCCAGGAAGAAAAAGGATAAAGGCTCCGCTGAAAAAGAGGAGGACGCGCCGAGGCTCTCGTCGGAAACGTTCTCCGGACTCAAGCTTCGAGGCATCGGTCCGGCGTTGATGTCGGGGCGGATCTCCGACATCGCGATCCATCCCGAAGATCAGAGTGTCTGGTACGCCGCCGTCGGCAGCGGCGGCGTGTGGAAGACGACGAACGCCGGGACGAGTTGGTCGCCGATCTTCGACGAGCAACCCTCCTACTCGATCGGTTGCCTGGCGATCGACCCGGCGCATCCGGAAACGGTCTGGGTCGGGACCGGCGAAAACGTCGGCGGGCGCCATGTCGGTTACGGTGATGGCGTTTACAAGAGCACCGACGGCGGGAAGAACTGGGAGCAGATGGGTCTTGCGGCGTCGGAGCACATCGGATCGATCGTGATCGACCCGCGCGACTCCGACGTCGTTTACGTGGCCGCCCAGGGGCCGCTGTGGTCCGTCGGCGGTGACCGCGGTTTGTTCAAGACCACCGACGGTGGCGCCACCTGGGAGAAACTTCTCGGCGACGACGAATCCACAGGCGTCAACGAGGTGATCCTGGATCCGACGCGGCCGGACACGCTCTACGCCACGACCCACCAGCGCCTCCGCAATGTCGCCGCGTTGATCAACGGCGGTCCCGAGACGGGGATCCACAAGAGCACCGACGGCGGCAAGACGTGGAGCGAGCTCGTCAACGGCCTTCCCGAGGAAGACATGGGCAGGATCGGGCTGGCGATTTCGCACCAGGACCCCGACGTGATTTACGCGACGATCGAGTTGGCCCACCGCAAAGGAGGCTTCTACCGCTCGTCCGACGGCGGCGAAAGTTGGTCCAAGCAGAACGACTACATCTCCGGAGGCACCGGGCCGCACTACTACCAGGAAATTTTCGCCAGCCCACACGTCTTCGACCGTGTCTACCAGATGGACGTGCGGATGCGTGTCACCAACGACGGCGGCAAGACGTTCAAACGTGTGCCGTCGGACCACAAACACAGTGACAACCACGCGTTGGCCTTCGATCCCGGCGATCCGAACTACCTGTTGTCCGGGAACGACGGCGGTCTGTACGAAAGCTGGGACCTCGGCGAGAACTGGAAGTTCGTCGCCAACCTCCCGGTGACACAGTTCTACAAGGTCGCGGTCGATTACGACGAGCCGTTCTACAACGTGCTCGGCGGCACGCAGGACAACAATACCCAGTACGGTCCTTCACGAACCGACAACGTGCACGGGATCCGTAACCGGGATTGGCAGATCACGCTGTTCGGCGACGGACACCAACCGGCGATCGACCCCACCAATCCCGACATCGTCTATTCCGAATGGCAACAGGGAAACCTCGTTCGCTGGGACCGCAAGACCGGCGAGATGGTCTACATCAAACCGCAACCCGGCGAGGACGAAGAGTCCGAACGTTTCAACTGGGATTCTCCGATCCTGATCAGTCCGCATGATCCTAAGACGTTGTTCTTCGCCAGCAAGCGGGTCTGGCGCAGCGATGATCGCGGGGACAGCTGGACGCCGATCAGCGGCGACCTATCGCGCGGGATCGACCGCTTGACCCGACCGATGATGGGACGCGTCTGGAGTGTCGACGCGGTCTGGGATCTGTGGGCGATGTCGGTGTACGGCACCATCACGTCGCTCGCACAATCGCCGCGGAATGCCGAACTGATCTACGCCGGAACCGATGACGGACTGATCCAGGTCACCGAGGACGGTGGTGAGAACTGGCGCCGGATCGATTCGCTACCGGGTGTCAAGGACTTCTTCTTCGTCAACGATATCAAGGCCGACCTTCACGACGAAAACACCGTCTACGTTGCCGTCGATCAACACAAGACCGGCGACTTCTCGCCCTACCTGTTCAAGAGCACCGATCGTGGGGCCAACTGGACGAGCATCACGGGCGACCTGCCCGAGCGCCACCTCGTCTGGCGCGTCGTCCAGGATCATATCAAACCCGAGTTGATGTTCGCCGGGACGGAGTTCGGCGTTTTCTTCACGATCGACGGCGGCGGTCGTTGGATCAAGCTGACGGGAGACGCACCGAACATCTCCTTCCGTGACCTGGTGATCCAGACCCGCGAGAACGATCTCGTCGGTGCGACGTTTGGGCGTGGCTTTTGGATCCTCGACGATTACACGCCGCTGCGCCACGTTTCGGAAGCGTCGCTGGAGCGCGAGGCACAGTTGTTCCCCGTGCGTAATGCAAAGTGGTACATCGAGCGGCGGCCGTTGGGCGGCCGTCGCAAGGCGAGCCAGGGCGAGGCCTACTTCACCGCGCCGAACCCGCCGTTCGGGGCGGTCTTCACGTACTACCTGGCCGAGGGGTACAAGACCCGCAAGGAAGTTCGTAGGAAGAAGGAAAAGGAAATCGCCGAGGAGGGCGGCGACACACCGACACCCGGTTGGGATGCGCTGATCGAGGAGCAACTCGAGCTGAAACCGGAAGTCGTTCTGACGGTCCGCGACGGCGAGGGTGCCCTGGTGCGCCGGCTGACTGGCCCCGCGAAGGCCGGGTTCCACCGCATCGCCTGGGACCTGCGTTACCCGTCGACGCGGCCGTGGACTCCACCGCCGAGCGAGCGTTCCAATTTCGACGACCGCGATCGCGGCGGTGTGCTGGCGCTCCCCGGAACGTATTCGGTCCACCTTACCAAGCGGATCGACGGTAAGCTGGTCGACCTCGGCCAGTCGCAAACGTTCGAGGTCGAGTCGATCCACGACGGCGGAACATTGAACGGCGCCTCGATCGAGGTGCGGACCACGTTCGCACGACGGTTGGCCAAGACCTCCGGCTCGTTGAACGCCGTGGGACGCTTAATCGACGAGACGTTGAAGCGCGTCCAGGCGATCCAGCAAGTTTTGCTGCGTTCGACGCTCGACGACCCCGCACCGGACGACGTGGCGCGCGACCTGGAACGACGGCTCAAGCTGCTCAACGATCGGATCGAGGGTAACGAGGAACGCGGTTTCGCCAACGATCCTGGGCCGGTCCCGATCCAGGACCGTCTGTTCGTGGCGCAGATCGGAACGAGCAACTCGACGTACGGTCCGACGCCGACCCATCGCCGGTCGCTGGAGATCGCCGAGAAGCAGTACGCGCAACTCAAGAACGACCTGGACCGCATCGTCAAGGAAGAGCTGCCCGCGTTGGAGTCCGCGTTGCATGCGGCGGGTGTTCCGTGGTCACCGGGTCGCGAAATCCCCGGAGGGAATTGATGCTGTCGGTGCTGGCGTTTTCTGGGAGCTCGAGAAGCGGTTCGGTCAACAAGAAACTCGTTCACGCGGCGGTTCGCGCCGTGCGCGATGCCGGGGCCGACGTCGAGGAGATCGATCTCGGCGACTATCGGATGCCGCTCTACGACGGTGACGATGAGGCCGGCAACGGGCCACCCGAGAACGCCGCGCGGTTGCGGGATCTGTTCGCGAGCAAGGGCGCGTTCTTGATCGGTTGCCCCGAGTACAACGGGTTGATCACGCCGTTGCTCAAGAACACGATCGACTGGGTCTCCCGTCCCGACGCCGACGGCAAGTCCGGGTTGCTTTCGGTGCGCGGGAAACTCGCTGCGTTGACGGCCGCCAGTCCCGGTGGTCTCGGTGGGCTGCGCGGACTCGTGCACGTGCGCATGTTGCTGTCCAATATCGGGATGTTCGTGCTACCCGATCAGGTAGCGTTGCCCCACGCACCGAAGGCGTTCGACGATCAGGGAGCCCTGACCGACGAATCCACGGTGAAGCGCCTGGCCACGTTGGCCGAGCGCTTCGTGCAGGCCGGACAACGGCTCAACGGATAAGAAAAAGGCACCGGCCGGAGCCGGTGTCTTCGTCTCCTTCTTCTTCCTGGGCGAACGCTCCGCCGCCTGTGACGAGGAACACGAGCAAGACCGAGACCAACCACGGATGTTTGTGCGGCTTCATGCGACGTCCTCCTTCGAAAGTGAACTCGGCCAGTCCGCGAACGGATTCCGGGTGCTCAAGATCGCTCGAATCATAAACGACGCGGTGCCGTCCAGACACGGTTTTCCAGGTCGTCTCACCCGGCGAACACCCGGGGACAGTCAAATCCCGTAGAATTCTGTCCATGTGGTCACGTTTCGAACAGATCCGGGTCGAGGACTACCGTCTACCGACGGTCTGGACCGCGAAGCTGCTCTCGCCGGCGCTCGTCGTCTACCTGGATCGCGTTCGCGAGAACATCCGCCGCACCATCGCCCTGACCGGCGGTGACCCGGGACGCTGGCGGCCGCACATCAAAACGACGAAGATCCCCGAGGTCTATGCGGAGGTGGTGCGTGCGGGGTTGCGCCATTTCAAATGCGCGACGCTTCGTGAGGCCGAGACTCTGTTGCAGGTCTTCAGGGAAGAGGGGATCGAGAAAGCGGACCTGTTGTTTGCTTACCCCCTGGTCGGTCCCGCGCTCGATCGCCTGGGCACACTGGCCCGCGAGTCCGGCGGCGTGTCTCTCTCGGTGTTGTGTGAGAACCCCGAGGGGATCGACCGCATCGACGCGAAGTTGGGTATCTTCGTGGACCTCGATCCGGGGATGCATCGAACCGGGATCCCGCTGAACCGGCCCGAGGCTATCCGGGCCGTCATCGAAAGGGCGGGCTCGCGTTTCCGCGGCGTTCACTTCTATGACGGGCACATTCACGGGGCCACCGCGGAAGCACGGCGCGAAATGGCGCATCGCGGCTACCGAGCGTTGCTCGAGACTCTGGAAGAACTGCGATGCGATGCCGAGGTGGGCGAGGTCGTCACCAGCGGGACGCCCGCGTTTCGTTACGCGCTGGAGTTCGATCCGTTTCGCCACCTCGAACCGACCGTTCACCGGGTTTCGCCGGGGACGGTCGTGTTCCATGACCTACGCAGCGAGCAAGACTTGGAGGACCTGGATCTGATCCCCGCCGCGGTCGTGTTCGCGCGCGTGGTCAGCCATCCGCGGCAGGATCGCATGACCGTGGACGCCGGTTCGAAATCGATCGCCGCGGAAGCCGGCGACCCGTGCGCCTTCGTCCTCGGGTATCCGGGGCTCGACGCGCTGACGCCGAGCGAGGAGCACCTGCCGTTTGCCGTCCGGTCCGGAGAGCGGCCAGCGCGTGGGAGCGAACTCTACCTGGTACCGCGTCACGTCTGCCCGACCGTGAACCTGGCCGAACAGGTGCTGCTCGTCGACGGTGAAAATATCGTCGTGAGCCGCGTGCGGGCGCGGGCACACGATTTGCTCGTCGAAACGCCCGGCGACCCATGACTGCTATCCTGCCCGCTTCACGGAGACGACGAGTGGCGAACGAACATCCAACTCGAAAAAACCTCGGTCCCTGGGCCGGTCGCGTCGTGGCGATCCTGATCGTCGCATTCATCGGGTTCGTCGTCACCCTGATGTTCATGGCGGTGCGCGGACCGCGTTGATCCCGACTCGAATCGGGTATCCTGACTCCATGTTGCGATCACGACCCGGCGTCCTCGTGTCGTTCGCCATCGGCCTGGCCTGTGCGGGCTGCGCCTGTGCCGCCGAAGGCCCGGAGCGTACGCTGACGATCGTCCATACTAATGATCTTCACGCACGCTTGTTGCCCGATGCGAACGGGCGCGGTGGTTTCGCCGAGGTCGCCACGACGATCCGCGAAGCTTGTGCCGGTGCCGCGGCTTGCCTGGTGATGGATGGGGGAGACCTGGTGCAGGGCAGTCCGGTGTCCTCCCTGTTCGAGGGGGTGCCGGTGTTCGAGATCGCCAACCGGCTCGGCCTCGACGTATCGACGCTAGGCAACCACGAGTTCGACTACGGTTGGCAGAAGATCTCGCAATTTCTCGACGCCGCCGACTTCCCGATCCTCAACGCTAACATGATGCACCCCGGAGGCGGTCGCCTCGGCGACGCGGCCTCGATCGTGCTGACGACCGCAAACGGGATCCGCGTCGGCATCGTCGGCGCACTCACTGAATCGTTGCCGTTCCTCGTCGCCCCCGAGCAGCTCGGGGAGTGGACGGCGCAACCGGTCGTCGAGAGCGTGGCCGGCATCGTCGCGAAGTTGAACGACGAGGCCGATGTGGTGGTTGTCCTGGGCCACCTGACCCGCGAAGAGGAACTCGCGTTGCTCGAGGTCCCCGGGGTCGATTTCGTGATTTCAGGTCACACCCACTCGGGGTTGTCGGAACCGGTCCGCGACGACGACAGCGCAATCCTCCGCGTGCGCGCCTACGGTCATCAGGTCGGACGCCTCGATCTGACCGTCAACATCGAAACCGATGAAGTCACCGCATGGTCGTGGGAGGCGATACCGGTGAAAGACGTTCTCGAGCCCGACCCCGCAGCCCTCGAGGTCGTCCAGGCGTGGGAAAAGAAAGTCTCGAAATTCGTCGATATCGATCTGGCGACGGTCGGTCACGATTACAACCGTGACGAGATGAGGGCGCTATTCGAGCAAGCGCTGGTGGAAGAAACCGGCGCGGACTTTGGCTACATCAATCCGGGTGCCGTCCGCGATGTGTTCCTCGAGGGACCGTTGCTGGTGCGCCACGTGTGGAACGCGATGCCGTTCGAGGACTACATCGCGACCGGCACGATCAAGGGATCGGAGTTGCCCGCGTTCCTACGCGAGGAGCGCGGGCTCGAGTCCGGCCGTGAATACCGTTTCGCCACAATCGACTTCGTCGTTGCCCAATGGCACCAACGCGGCTTCGGCACTCTCGACGTCGAGCACGGCGAACTGTACCGAGACCTTCTGATCCGTTGGATCGGCGAACGGGAGCGGCTCGACTAGCCGTCCAGGAAGAGCTTCCCGGGGTTCAAGATGCCCCGTGGATCAAGGGTCCGCTTCAACTCGCGCATCAGATCGACGGCCTCACCGTGCTCCTCCCGCAGGAACTCCCGTTTACCCAGCCCGACACCGTGTTCGCCGGTCGACGTGCCGCCGCACGCAAGCGCGCGCTGGATCAGCCGTCGGTGAAACGCGTCGACGTTGTCCCGCTCCGCTGGGTTCTCACGGTCGACGAGGACGAGGCAGTGGAAGTTCCCGTCGCCGACGTGGCCGACGAGCGGAGCAATGATTGACGAGCGCTCCAGGTCGGCCAACGTTTCGTCGATGCAGTCCGCCAGCCGGCTGATCGGTACGCAGACATCGGTTCCCAGCGCCTGTGCGTCGGGTCGCAACGCACGCACCGCATAGTACGCGTCGTGTCGGGCCTGCCATAGCCGGGCCCTTTCCGCCGGGTCGGAGCTCCAGCGAAAATCCGCACCCCCGTTTGCGCGGGCGATCGCCTGCACCTGCTGCGCCTGTTCCTCGACGGCTGCGTTGCTACCGTGGAACTCGAAGAACACGGTTGGCGACGTCGCGTGATCCAGCGCGGAGTAGCGGTTGACCGCGTCGATCGCCGGACCGTCGAGCAATTCGGCGCGTGCAACGGGAATCCCTTGCTGTACGACCTCGATGACGGTGCGCACGGCCGCGGCGATCGATTCGAACGCGCCGACCGCGACCGAGGACGCGGCGGGAACGGGATGCAGCCGGACGGTCAACTCCGTGACGATCCCCAGCGTACCCTCCGCGCCGATGAAGAGATGGGTCAGGTCGTACCCCGCGGACGACTTGCGCGCGCGGCTTCCGGTACGGATCGTCCGGCCGTCTGCCAGCACGACCTCCAGGGCCAGCACGTTTTCTCGAATCGTCCCGTAACGCACAGTGTTGGTGCCCGAGGCACCGGTCGAAGCCATGCCTCCCAGCGTCGCATCGGCGCCGGGGTCGACGGAGAAGAACAGGCCGCTGCCCGCCAGGCGTTCGGCGAGTTGGAGCCGCGTGACGCCCGCCTCGACCACCGCGTCTTGATCGTCGACATGAACTTCCTTGATGCGGTTCATCCGCGACAGATCGACGGCCAGCCCGCCGGTCGGCGCGAGGCTGCCGCCCTCGACGGAAGTTCCTGCACCGTAGGGGATGACCGGCACACCCGCATCGCCGCACCAGCGAAGGATCCGTGAGATTTCTTCGGCGTTCTCCGGGTAGGCCACGGCATCGGGCGGTGCTGCGGCATGGTGCGACGGATCTCGCCCGTGGTCCGCGAGACACGCGGCGTCGCTCACCAAGCGGTCGCCCAGCCATGCCGAGAGTTCCCTGAATTTCGCGGTATTCATGTCGATGTCGGAGCCAGTCTAGTCGTCTGTGGCTTGTACGGGCTAGAACCGAGAAGACGTCAAGTCGCGATCCGCGGCCGCCCAGGCGCGTTTGAAGCGCGCCATCATTTCGGCTCCCTCGTCCTCGCGTCCTTGCGCGTGCATGGCCTGCGCGAGACCGAGCAGCGCGTAGCCGTTCTCGCGGTTCTTCCTGAGATCGGCGAGGTAGACCACCTCGGCTTCGACGGGCCGGCCCGCATCGAGGAGCACGGCGCCGAGGATGTGCCGCGTGGGGAAGTACCAGTCCGGCGGTTCGTTGTACAGCAAGCTGTCTTCCAGGCGCACGGCGCGATCGAGGCGCAGGATCGCCGTGTCCGTGTCGCCCTCCCCGGCGGAGATTTCTCCACCGAGGACTTCGGCTGCGATCGTCAGTAGCTTTGCCGCCTGGCTGAAACCGATGATGACCTCCGCGGTCTCAGGATCGGCGACGATGGCTTCCAGCGCCGCCAGTTCGTTCCGGGCTTCGTCCTGCTTTTCAATGTAACGGAACGCCATACCCCGGGCGTAGTGTGCGATGCCGTATCCGTACGTCAGTTTCTCGTCCGGCATCGGTTCGGCCAGGATCTCGTCCCACATCCCGAAACGAACCATCGTGTAGTACGGCATGCTCAGGAACGTCTGGTACAGGCCCCAGACGTTGTCGTGGCGGTCGCTGGGCACTTGCGCGGCGGTCTTGCGCGAAGCGGCCAACGCCTCGCGCGAGCGACCCTGCATGATCGCCGCCCAGGCGATGAAATGCACGTTGTGCGGGTAGTACGTCAGCGGGTAAAGCCCCTGAGCGCGGCACTGCGTGATGTAGGCCTCGTCCGCCCTCGCGGCCAACACGTTGTCTTCGAACCCTTCTGCGTAGCGGCCGGTCTGCAAATAGATGTGCGAGGGCATGTGAATCAGATGGCCGGCGCCCGGGGCCAGTCCGCGTAACAGATCGGCCGCCGGTTCCCCGCGGTCCGGATCGACGGACTCGACCGCGTGGATGTAATAGTGCAACGCGCCCTCGTGGTGAGGGTCGTTCTCGATCACGCGTTCGAGCACGGCGAGCAACGTCTCGGTGTTGGCCCGCGGTTGGCCGTCCGCGGTCCAATAGTTCCACGGGGAGAGTTTCATCAACGCGGCCGCGTAGAGCGTTGCGGCGTCGTTGTCCTTGGGATATTTCTCGTGCAGCCGGGCCATGGCCTCAGCGTAGGCCCGATCGAGCGGGGCGCGATCGGCCTTCGGATCGTCCGTGAAGCGTCGGGCCAGTGCGTCGATGTAGTCCTGCTCCTTCTCGGAGACCTTGGATTTCTTTTCAAGCGCCGTCTGAATCGCTTCCCACGCCTGCGGGACGACCTCCTCGGTCATCGGGAGATTCAGGTTCGGACCCAGTACCAGCGCCCATCCCCAGTAAGCCATGGCGCAGTCCGGATCGAGCCGAGCCGCCTCCTTGAACGCCCGTAGCGCCTCCTGGTGGTTGAAGCCATAGGTCAGTTTGAGGCCCTGGTCGAAGAATATTTGCGCGCGTTCGGAGTCCGTCGTCACGGCGTGGTGATGGTCGCCGAGACCGCTGAGGATCGGGGCGAGCTGACCCTCCGCCAGCCTCGGGTCCTCCGCCAACGCGCGCGCGTCGTGCCGGTTGTCGTGTTTGCCGGCATGCGCCAGGCCCGACAAGGCCAGCAGCACCGCGAGAGCGATCGTGCGTCGATGGAACATCACCTTGTTTCTCCTGTTCAAGACCCGCCCGGGAACGGTAACCTCATGCTCGCTGAAACTCTAGCAGACCGCCCGGAAGACGATTGATGCGCCCACCTCTCCAGATCGATGCCTACCTGGACACCATCCGCGACGTGGTGGAGACCCACGCTCGCGTCGTCGTCGTTGCACCCACGGGCGCGGGGAAAACGACGCGGGTTCCCCCCGTGCTACTCGACCGAGGCCCGCTGATGTTGTTGCAGCCGCGCCGCGTCGCGGCCCGTGCGCTGACCCGCCGGATCGCCGCGGAGCAAGGCTGGACCGTCGGCGGCGAGATCGGCTGGCAGGTCCGGCACGAAAAACGATTCGGCCCTAAGACTCGTCTACTCGTCGCCACGGAGGGGATCCTCAACGCCCGATTGATCGACGATCCGTTACTCTCTGGTTTCCAGACCGTCGTGCTCGACGAGTTCCACGAGCGCAGTCTGCATTCCGATCTGGCACTCGCGTTGTTGCGCCAGGCGCGTGAGGCGCGGCCCGATCTCCGTGTCGTGGTCATGTCGGCGACCCTCGACGCCGAACCGGTCGCGCAGTTCCTGGAGGACTGTCCGATCGTTCGGGTCGAAGGCCGCTCGCATACGCTGGACATCGCATACGCGCCGGGTATGGATCCGGCCGACGCCGTGCGTCGGCAACTCGGACACGACGACGGGAACTTGCTGGTGTTCCTCCCCGGAGCTGCGGAAATCGAGCGCACCGCGAAGCGGTTGCGTGGAACGCCGCTGGAGGCCGACGTGTTTCCGTTGCACGGTTCGTTACCGGTCGAGGCGCAGGAACGGGCCCTCGCGAGGACCGCGCGGCGCAAGGTCATCCTGGCGACCAACATTGCAGAAACGTCGCTGACCGTCGATGGCGTGACCGTGGTGATCGACACCGGGCTGCACAAGACGCTGCGCCTTGACGCGGGCCTGGGTTTCGACCGGCTGGAAACGGAGCGCATCTCCCGCGACTCGGCGGACCAGCGGGCCGGCCGGGCCGGACGCACCGGTCCGGGCCGGGCACTTCGACTGTGGGACGAACGCGATCACCTCCGGCCGCACCGTGAACCGGAGATCCATCGCGTGGATCTCGCCGGGCCCCTGCTCGACATCCTTGCCTGGGGTGGAGATCCGTGGGAGTTTCGCTGGTTCGATCGTCCCTCCTCCGATCGGATGCGGGCGTCGCTCGACCTGTTGCGGCGGCTGGGCGCGTTGAGCGACGGCCGACCGACGCCGCTCGGTCGCGCCATGCGACGGCTGCCCCTGCCCCCGCGATTGGCACGCGTGGTTCTCGGTTCCCGCGGTTCGCCCGAGGCCGCAGCCGCATGCGCGGCACTGTCCGAGGGTTGGCTCCCCGATCACGGTTCGGAATCGACGGAATGCGATCTTCTTTCGATCGCGGATCGGATCAAGGCGGCGCCGCCGAACGTGCGAAGAGCCGCCGCCGAGATCGAGCAACGGGCCCGGCAAGCAGTGGCCGGGATCGACGACGACGCGCTCCCCGAGCGAGAACGCGATTCGATCTGCGCCGCCGTGTTCGCAGGTTACCCCGACCGGCTCGCCCGCCGGCGTTCGCGCGGCGGGAGCAAGCTTCAGTTGGCCTCGGGTCTGGGCGCCGAATTATCCGGGGAGAGCGGCGTGCGCGATCCCGAGTTGCTCGTCGCCGTCGAATTGCGCGCTTCGAAACGAGGTTCCAAGCGCGACGCGCTCGTGAGGGTCGCCTCGAGGGTCGACGCCGGCTGGGTCGAACCGACGCATTCGGAGACCGTGCACGAAATCGATCTCAAGACCGGCAAGGTGCGGGCCCACGAACGCCGGTTGTACGAACGGATGGAACTCGATCGTAGACAAGTCGCGGCCGATCCGGAACAGGCCGCATGCCTGTTGCGTGACGCGACGCTTGAAAGAGGTCTCGACGAAGAAACCGCGGGCAGCCTCCGGCGGATCCGGTTTGCGGGCCTCGCGTTCGATCTCGAAGCGCGTCTGCTGGAAGCGTGTCGGGGGCAGGACGGCTGGTTCCGCTTTGATCCGCTCACGACACTCGCGTGGGACGAACGCCGGCAACTGGAGCAACGGGCTCCCGCGTTCCTCGAGGTTCCGAGCGGGCGCAAGGCACGGCTGCACTACGCCGGTCCGGGAGAGGTCCACGCCGAGGTCAAGCTCCAGGAGATGTTCGGACTCGCGGAAACCCCCAGCGTCGGAAGCCCTGCCGTGCCGGTCACGCTGCGGTTGCTCGCGCCCAACGGGCGGCCCGTTCAGACCACGCAGGACTTGCGGAATTTCTGGGATACGACCTACGCGGAAGTGCGCAAGCAGCTGCGCGGTCGCTACCCCAAACACCCGTGGCCCGAAGATCCGTGGAGCGCGACGCCGACGTCCAGAACCAAACGCAGACCTTCCTAGCCGTCTGACTTACAATAAGCGTCTGGAGGAAAGGGTGATCGAACCGGCGAGCCCGCGCAATATCCACGAGTTGGCCGCCCTGGCGACGGAGCGGCTCGATCCGGACAAGGCCGGCTACATCAACGGAGGCGCTGACGATCAACGCACCTTGCGGGCGAACGAAACACGATTCTCGCGGGTCGCGATCCGGACCCGACGCCTGGTCGACGTTTCCGCGCCGCCGGACACGTCGGTCGAATTGCTCGGCGAAACGTGGACCTCTCCGATCGCACTGGCGCCGGTCGGGTTTCTCGGCGCCTTTCATCGGGACGGCGAACTCGCGGTGGCGCGGACCGTCGAACGCCGCCACCGGCGGATGATCGTGTCGACGCTTTCGAGTCATCCGCTCGAAAACATTTGCGAGCTCGCTCCCGGGAGCTGGTTTCAGCTGTACCCCACCACCGATCGAGAGTTGACGAAGAACCTGCTGCGCAGGGCGGAGACGGCGCGGTGCCCTGTCCTAGTGCTCACCGTCGATACTCCCGTGTTTGGAAACCGGGAATCCGGCATCGACGAACTGACGCGTATGCTTGCAACGGGCAGCGCGGTTGGGTTGGGCAATTTCGATCACCTGCCCGAAGGTCTGTCCCTGATCGATCCCTCGATGGACTGGTCGATGATCGAGTGGCTGCGCCGGAACACTGCGATGAAGATCGTGCTCAAGGGGATCGTGACGCACGAGGACGCGCGATTGGCCGTCGAGCATGGCGTCGACGCGGTGATCGTTTCGAACCACGGTGGCCGCCAGGAGGAGAGCGATCGCTCGACGATCGAGTGCTTGCCCGAGGTCGTCGAGGTCATCGAGAACAGGATCCCGGTCCTGCTCGATGGAGGGATCCGGCGCGGCACCGATATCTTCAAGGCTCTAGCGCTCGGGGCGAGAGCGGTCTGCGTCGGGCGCGCCTACGTGTGGGGATTGGCTGCATCGGGCGAGGCCGGTGTCGATCGCGCGCTGGAAATCCTCGACACCGAGTTGTGGCGCATCATGGCGCTGGCTGGCGTCCGAGCCATTGATTCGATCGGACG
>Ga0209988_10001917_pt1 | contig 13720 bp, 12 predicted proteins | sample N075metaG_FD_183115 | JGI IMG/M metagenome (GOLD analysis project Ga0209988, IMG submission 183115) | Deep subsurface microbial communities from Kermadec Trench to uncover new lineages of life (NeLLi) - N075 metaG (SPAdes) (version 2) | ecosystem: Environmental > Aquatic > Marine > Ocean trench... | reverse complement strand
TTGGTGAACAGCGAGTGCAGCCGCTTCGTCTCGACGCCGACGAAGTCGGCTTCCCCGGTCGGCTTCTTGTCGAGATAGGGCTTCAGGTCGGCCAGCATGGCGTCGATGGTCTGATGGTCCATCAGGTCGCGGATGATGACGCAGCCGTCGGCCTTGAGGATCGCGTCGATGGCGTCGCTCGAGGCGCCCGCGTCGACCGTCTGGATACCGCTCCCTGTCATTGTCGTTGTCCCCTGAATGTCTCGGTCGCCCCGGTTCGCGCCGGACAGGGTAGCACGATCCGACCGGCCGTGGCCGGCGTCGCGCCCGTCGTCGGGCGTCGCCCTGGCCGAGAGGGTGGTAGCGAGCGGCCTGGCGGCCGTCGGCGCGGCGTTCCAGGGCTGGCGCGACCTCGTTGCAGCGGGCGCGGGGGCAGCGCGGCGCGAAGATGCGCGGCTGAGCGTCGCGCCGCGCGCGTGATTAAACGTAAGCAGTATATATTTATGGTATCGATTCGGCGCGCGGGATTCGCCCGATAAATATTTACTGCTTACGTTTAATTGGCTGCTTGGATTGAACTGGTGGCGGTCGGCTAGTCGCCCAGCCCGAGCACGTCGGCCATGCCGTAGAGGCCGGCCGGCTTGCCGCGCGCCCACAAGGCCGCGCGCACCGCGCCGCGTGCGTAGATCTCGCGGCTGGTCGCGCGGTGGGTCAACTCGAAGCGTTCGCCGTCGGCCGCGAAGATCACCGTGTGCTCGCCGACCAGGTCGCCGCCGCGCAGCGCCGCCATGCCGATCGCGCCGCGCTTTCGCGGGCCGGTCATGCCGTCGCGGCCGCGCATCGCCACCGCGTCGAAGTCGACGCCGCGCCCGGCCGCCGCGGCCCGGCCGAGCCCGAGCGCGGTGCCCGACGGCGCATCGGCCTTGTAGCGGTGATGGATCTCGACGATCTCGATGTCGTAGTCGTCGTCGAGCGCGGCGGCGACGCGTTCGGTCAGGCGCATCATCAAATTCACGCCGAGGCTCATGTTGGGCGCCCAGACGATCGCGGCGCCTTGCGCCGCTTCGCCGAGCGCGGCGGCCTGATCGGCGTCGAGCCCGGTGGTGCCGATGACGTGGATGGTGCCCGCCTGGCCGGCGAGGTGGGCGTGTGCGACGGTCGCGGCGGGCGCGGTGAACTCGAGCACCGCGTCGGCGGCCGCGAACAGCGCGCCGGCATCGTCGCCGACCGTCACGCCGGCCGCCGCGAGGCCGGCCAAGGCGCCGATGTCGGCGCCGATCGCGTCGCTGCCGGCCGGCTCGGTGCCGCCGACCAGCGCGCAACCCTCGGTCTGGGCGATCTGGCGCACCAGCATGCAGCCCATGCGCCCGGCGCAGCCGATGATACCGATCTTCAGCTCAGCCATGTCGCCCCCTTGGAATTGCAATCCGTCTCACAGGGTATCACGAGGGCAAACGATACCGTCGAATGGACCATGGGTATAGGGTGGTGACGCGGTCGAGATGCCCAGGCTACTCGCGCAGGTCTTCCCAGAATTCCTTGACCTTGTCGAAGAAGCCGGCCGATTCGGGGCTCGTCTCGGCGCCGCCGGTGCGCTCGAACTCGCGCAGGATTTCCTTCTGCTTCTTGTTCAGATTAACCGGCGTCTCGACCACCGCCTCGATGTACATGTCGCCGCGCGCCGCACCGCGCAGGCCCGACATGCCCTTGCCCTTGAGGCGGAACTGACGGCCCGACTGGGTGCCCGCCGGGATCGTGACGCGCGCCCGGCCGCCATCGATCGACGGCACCTCGATGGTGCCGCCGAGCGCCGACGTGGTCATGGTGATCGGCACCCGGCAATAGATATTGCCGTCATCGCGCCGGAAGAAGCGGTGCGGCTTGATCGTCAGGAAGATATAGAGATCGCCCGGCGGCGCGCCGCGCATGCCGGCCTCGCCCTCGCCGGCGAGCCGGATCCGCATGCCGTCGTCGACGCCCTCGGGGATGTTGACCGAAAGCGACTTCTCGCGCTGGGTGCGGCCGTTGCCGCGGCACGTGCCGCAGGGGTCGGTGATGATCTGGCCAGCGCCCTGGCAGTTCGGGCAGGTCCGCTCGAGCGTGAAGAAGCCCTGCTGGGTGCGCACCTTGCCGGCGCCGCGGCAGGTGCCGCAAGCGCTTGGCCTGGAGCCCGAGGCAGCGCCCGTGCCGCCGCAATCGTCGCACACCACCCGTGTCGGCACGCGCACCTTGGCGCGCTTGCCATGGTAGGCCTCCTCCAGCGTGATCTCCATGTTGTAGCGCAGATCCACGCCGCGCGCCGCGCCGGCCCCGCCGCGCCGGCCGCCGCGGAACTCGCCGAACAGGTCGTCGAAGACGTCGGCGAAGCTGGAGGTGAAGTCGAAGCCGCCGGCATTGGCGCGGGCCTGGTCGAAGGCGGCGTGGCCGAAGCGGTCGTATGCTTGGCGCTTCTCGCCGTCCTTCAGGACGTCATAGGCCTCGGAGGCCTCCCTGAAGGACTGTTCGGCCGACGCGTCGTCGGGGTTGCGATCGGGATGGTGTTTCATCGCGAGCTTGCGATAGGCCCGCTTGATGGTGTCCGCATCGGCATCGCGGCCAACGCCGAGGACCTCATAAAAATCGCGCTGAGCCATACCGCTTCACGGACACGCCGTCCCGACGCCGGGGGACCGCCTGCCTCCGCCTGTTGCCGACCGTACGCCGCCGCGCTTTAAGCCGCGCCGCTCTTCTTGCTGTCGTCGTCGTCGACCTCTTCGAACTCGGCGTCGACCACCGTATCGTCGGCCGGCGCGGGGCCCGCGTCGCCGCCATCGCCGTCGCCGTCCACCACGGCGCCCTCGGTCTCGGCCTGCGCCTTGTAGACCGCCTCGCCGAGCTTCATGGCCGACTGGGTCAGCGTGTTGGTCGCCGTGGCGATCGCCTCGGCGTCCTCGCCCTCGAGCGCCGTGCGCAGCGCGGCGATGTCGTCCTCGATCTGGGTTTTCTCGGCCGGGTCGACCTTGTCGCCGTGCTCGCCGACCGACTTCTCGGTGGCGTGGATCAGGCTGTCGGCGTGGTTGCGCGCCTCGACCAGCTCGCGCCGCGCCTTGTCCTCGGCGGCGTGCTGCTCGGCGTTCTTGACCATCGAATCGACCTCGTCGTCGGACAGGCCGCCCGAGGCCTGGATGCGCACCTGCTGTTCCTTGCCGGTCGCCTTGTCCTTGGCCGTGACGTTGACGATGCCGTTGGCGTCGATGTCGAAGGAGACCTCGATCTGTGGCATGCCGCGCGGCGCCGGCGCGATGCCGACCAGGTCGAACTGACCGAGCAGCTTGTTGTCGGAGGCCATCTCGCGCTCGCCCTGGAAGACGCGGATTGTCACCGCGTTCTGGTTGTCTTCCGCGGTCGAGAAGGTCTGCCCCTTGCGCGTCGGGATCGTCGTGTTGCGCTCGATCAGACGGGTGAAGACGCCGCCCAGCGTCTCGATGCCGAGCGACAGCGGCGTGACATCCAACAAGAGCACGTCCTTGACGTCGCCCGTGAGCACGGCGCCCTGGATGGCGGCGCCGATGGCGACCACCTCGTCGGGGTTGACGCCCTTGTGCGGCTCGCGCCCGAAGAACGTCTTGACCGCCTCGAACACCTTGGGCATGCGCGTCATGCCGCCGACCAGGATGACCTCGTCGATCTCGCCGGCCGACAGGCCGGCGTCCTTGAGCGCCTGCTTGCAGGGCGCGATGGTGCGTTCGATGAGATCCTCGACCAGCGCCTCGAGTTTGGCGCGCGTCAACTTGATCGCCAGGTGCTTCGGTCCCGCCTGGTCGGCCGTGATGAAGGGCAGGTTGATCTCGGTCTGCATCGAGGCGGAGAGTTCGATCTTGGCCTTCTCGGCGCCTTCCTTGAGGCGCTGCAGCGCGAGCTTGTCCTTGCGCAGGTCGATGCCCTGCTCCTTTTTGAACTCGTCGGCGAGATAGTCGATGATCCGTTTGTCGAAATCCTCGCCGCCCAGGAAGGTGTCGCCGTTGGTCGCGCGCACCTCGAAGACGCCGTCGCCGATCTCGAGCACCGAGACGTCGAAGGTGCCGCCGCCCAAGTCGTAGACGACGATCTTGCCGGCGGCGTCCTTGTCGAGGCCGTAGGCGAGCGCGGCGGCGGTCGGCTCGTTGATGATGCGCAACACCTCGAGGCCGGCGATCTTGCCGGCGTCCTTGGTCGCTTGGCGCTGGGAATCGTTGAAATAGGCGGGCACCGTGATGACCGCCTGGCTGACCGGCTCGCCCAGGAAGCTCTCGGCGGTCTCCTTCATCTTCTGCAGGATGAAGGCGGATACCTGGCTCGGACTGTAGCTCTTGCCTTGGGCCTCGACCCAGGCGTCGCCGTTGTCCGCCTTGACGATCTTGTAGGGCACCAGGTCCTTGTCCTTGTCGACCATCGGATCGCTGTGGTTGCGGCCGATCAGGCGCTTGATCGCGAACAGCGTGTTCTCGGGGTTGGTCACTGCCTGGCGCTTGGCCGACTGGCCGACCAGACGCTCGCCGTCCGCGGTGAAAGCCACCATCGACGGCGTCGTGCGCGCGCCCTCGGCATTCTCGATCACGCGGGCGTCCTTGCCCTCCATGATCGCCACGCAGCTGTTCGTCGTACCGAGGTCGATACCGATCACTTTGCTCATTGCGTCCCCTCGAAGATATGGCGCCGGCCGTGGTCCTCGCCTCGGGCGTCGCCGAAAATTCCGGTCATTCGATCACGTGCCGCCCGGGATACCCCGAAAACCCGCCGGGCCGACGCCGAAATATATAAGAAGCGCCGGGGGCCGCCGCAACCCTAGCCCGGCATCGGGCGTGACAAAAATATCACCGCCCCTCAGGCCGCGCCGTCTTCGGCGGGTTCGGCTGGCTCGGCGAGTTCGGCGGATTCGGCTGGCTCGGCGGCGCCCTTGGGCGCCTTGGCGACGCCGACCATGGCCGGGCGCAGCAGCCGATCGGCGATGGCATAGCCCGGCTGCATGACCTCGACCACGGTGCCGGGCGGCTCTTCGGTGGTTTCGATCTCGAAAATCGCCTGGTGAAAGTTGTGGTCGAACTTTTCGCCCTTGGGCTCGATGCGCCTGATGCCGTGGCGCTCGACGACCGCCAGGAACTCGCGTTCGGTCATATCGATGCCGGCCAGCGTGCCGGCCAGCGTCTCGTCGGCGCGCGCCGCCTCGGGCACGCTGTCGATCGCGCGGCGCAGGTTGTCGACCACCGGCAAGAGGTCGCGGGCGAAGTTGCTGATGGCGTATTTGCCGACGTCCTCGCGCTCGCGCTGGGCGCGCCGGCGGACGTTTTCCGTTTCGGCGAGTGCGCGCAGCAGCTCGCCGCGCAGCTCGACGACCTCGGCGCGCAGCATTTCCGTTTCGTCCTCGGGCTCGGGCTCGGGCTCGGGCTCGGGCTCGGGCTCGGGCTCGGCCGCGTCGGCGCCGACGTCGGCTGCTTCGGCGTCGGGTCCGAATTTGATCTCGGCGATCGCCTCGGCCGGCGCCGTGTCGTCAGCCGACATTTCGCTCGCCGGTATCGCGGCCTCGGGCGCCTCGGTTCGTGGCGCTGTCTTGTCGACGTCGTTCATACTGGACTTCCGCTTTTTCACGTGACTATCCCAACAGGCGGCCGAGCACCTTGGCGGTATAATCCACCATCGGTACGATGCGCGCGTAATTCAGGTGGCGGGGTCCGATCACCCCGATCGCGCCGACGAAGCGTGAACCGGTGTCGGATACCGGCGCCAGCACCGTCGAGCAGCCCGACAGGCCGAACAGCTCACTCTCGGCGCCGATGAAAATCTTGACGCCTGCCGCGTCCTGGGCGATCTCGAGCAGCCGCATCAGATCGCGCTTGGTCTCCAACAGGTCGAACAGGTTGCGGATGCGCTCGAGCTCGCTCAGCGCGGTGATGTCGTTCAACAGGTTCGCCTGGCCGCGCACAATCAGCGTGCCGGTCTCCTTGTCGCCGGCCCAGGTCGCGAGCCCCGCCTCGACGACGCTCGCGGTCAGCTCGTCGAGCTGGGCCGAGTGCGCGTCGAGCTCGCGTTGGGTCTCCTTGAGCGCCTCGTCGAGCGTGCGCCCGGTGAGCCGCGAATTCAGATAGTTGGTGGCGCGCGTCAGCGCCGACGGCGTCATGCCCGCGGGCACATCGATGATCCGGTTCTCGACGTCGCCGTTCTCGGCGACCAGCACGAGAAGCGCACGGCCCGGCGTCAGCGAGACGAACTCGATATGCTTGAGCGGCACTTCCATCTTGGGCGCCAAGACGAGGCCGGCGCAGCTCGAGAGACCCGACAGCAGGCCGGTCGCCTCGGTCAGCACCTCCTCGTAGTTGCGCCCGGCGCTGACGCACTGCCGGTCGATCGCCGCACGCTCGTCGGGCGACAGGTTGCCGACTTCCAAGAGGCCGTCGACGAACAGGCGCAGGCCGCTCTCGGTCGGCATGCGCCCGGCCGAGGTGTGCGGCGCGAAGAGCAGCCCGGCGTCCTCGAGGTCGGCCATGACGTTGCGGATGGTCGCCGGCGACAGCGACGAGTTGAGCCGGCGCGACAGGGTGCGCGAGCCGACCGGCTCGCCGGTGTCGACATAGGCCTCGACGATATGTCGGAAGATCTCGCGCGAACGCTCGTTGAGTTCGTGTATCACGGCCATCGGTCACATTGCTGGTCCCGCCGCATCCGCGCGCGGGTGTTTGGAATGTAGTCAGCCGACCGATCCGCGTCAACGGGAGCGCGCCGAGTGGCCTTTACGGCCCCGGCGATGCGCGCTAGCTTGGATTTTTCGCCTCAACAGCAGGAGCCGTATTCAACGCCATGGAAGCCATGCGACCCTCGGGGCGCGCCCACGACGAGATGCGCGCCGTCAGCCTGGAGCCCAACATCGCGAAATACGCCGAAGGCTCGTGCCTGGTGCGTTTCGGCGACACGCGGGTGCTGTGCACCGCCTCGGTCGAGGAGCGTGTGCCGGCTTTCCTGCGCAACTCCGGCGCCGGCTGGGTGACCGCCGAATACGGCATGCTGCCGCGTGCGACCCACACGCGCACCGACCGCGAGGCCACGCGCGGCAAGCAATCGGGCCGCACGCTCGAGATCCAGCGCCTGATCGGCCGCAGCCTGCGCGCGGTGACCGATCTTGCGGCGATGGGCGAGCGCCAGATCAAAATCGACTGCGACGTGCTGCAGGCCGACGGCGGCACCCGCACGGCGGCGATCACCGGCGCCTGGGTCGCGCTCAGGCTCGCCTTCGACCGACTGGTCGCCGACAAGCTGATCGATGCCGTGCCGCTGACCGATCAGGTCGCCGCGGTGTCCTGCGGCATCTACCGCGGGCATGCCGTCTGCGACCTCGACTACGACGAGGATTCGAACGCCGAGGCCGACGCCAACTTCGTGCTGACCGCCGCCGGCGCGATCATCGAGGTCCAGTGCACCGCCGAGACGGCGCCGTTTGCGCGCGCCCGCCTCGGCGAGCTGCACGACCTCGCCGAGCACGCCGTGGTCGAACTGGGCGCCCTGCAGCGCCATGCCGTTGGCCTCTAGTACTTCGAGTACCGGGCGCCGCCGCTTCGCCGCTGCCGGCAAGCTGGTCATCGCGACGCACAACCCGGGCAAGCTCGAGGAGATCGCCGCGCTTTTGGCGCCGTTCGACGTCGCCGTCGTCGGCGCCGCGGAACTCGGCCTCGACGAACCGGAGGAGACCGGCCTGAGCTTCGCCGAGAACGCCGAGATCAAGGCGCGCGCGGCCGCCGTGGCGACGGGTCTGCCGGCGCTGGCCGACGATTCGGGCCTCGCGGTCGCGGCGCTCGGCGGCGCGCCGGGCATCTATTCGGCGCGCTGGGCCGGCACGGCGGGCGATTTCGGCGCCGCCATGGCGCGTGTCGAGGCCGAACTCGGCGACACACCCGATAGGCGCGCGCGGTTTGTCGCCGCCCTGACGCTCGCCTGGCCCGATGGCCACTGCGAGACCTTCGAGGGCCGGGTCGACGGCACGCTGGTCGCCCCGCCGCGCGGCACACGCGGCTTCGGTTACGACCCGATGTTCCTGCCCGACGATCGCACCGAGACCTTCGGCGAGATGGAGCCGACCGAGAAGCACAAAATCAGCCACCGCGCCGACGCCTTCGGCAAACTCGTCGCGGCGTGTTTCGAGGGCGGCGCGGCGCGATGACCGCGGCCGCGCACATCGCCGTTCGCCAAACCGACGATATCGGCTTCGGGATCTACGTCCATTGGCCGTTCTGTCTGCAGAAATGCCCGTACTGCGACTTCAACAGCCATGTCCGCGAGGGCGTCGACGAGGCGCGCTGGCGCGCCGCGCTGCTGACCGAGATCGACCACGCGGCCGGCGAGGCGCCGGACCGTACAGTGACCAGCGTCTTCTTCGGCGGCGGCACGCCCTCGCTGATGGGCCCGGCGACCGTCGCCGCGCTGATCGAGCGATTGGCCGAACGCTGGCCGCTCGACCCGGACGTCGAGATCACGCTCGAGGCCAACCCGACTTCGGTCGAGGCGCGCCGTTTCGCCGGCTACCGGGCGGCCGGCGTCAATCGCGTTTCGCTCGGCGTCCAGTCGCTCGACGACGCGGCGCTGCGCTTCCTCGGCCGCGGCCACAGCGCCGCCGAGGCCCGCACGGCCGTCGCCACCGCCCACGCCCATTTCGAGCGCGTCTCGTTCGACCTGATCTATGCGCGGCCCGGGCAGACGACGGCCGCCTGGCGCGCCGAGCTGGGCGAGGCGCTCGGCCTCGCGGGCGAGCATCTGTCGCTCTACCAGCTGACCATCGAGCCGGGCACGCGGTTCCACAACCTGGCCCGGCGCGGCCTGCTCGCGGTGCCTGACGGGGACGCCGCGGCGGCGCTCTATGACACGACGCAAGAGGCGATGGATGCCGCCGGCCTGCCGGCCTACGAAATCTCGAACCACGCGCGGCCGGGCGCCGCGTCGCGCCACAACCTGACCTATTGGCGGTCCGGCGACTACGTCGGCATCGGGCCGGGCGCCCATGGCCGCGTCACCGACCGGGGGGCGGCCCTTGCGGTGCGCCGCATCCGCTCGCCCGAGCGCTGGCTCGCCGCGGTCGAGCGCGGCGGGGTCGGCACCGAGGAATGCATCGCAGTCGCGCCCGACGATCGGGTCGCCGAAGTGCTGATGATGGGTCTCCGCCTTACCGAGGGCGTGCCGGCCGACCGCTTCCGGGCGCGCACCGGGCGCGCGATCGGCGAGGCGCTCGAGCCGGCGCGGCTCGCGCCGCTGATCGAGGGCGGCTTGCTCGAGTGCGACGCCGCCGGCCTGCGCGCCACCGCCGCCGGCCGGCGCGTGCTCGACGCCGTGCTCGGCGCCCTGCTCGCCTGACCCCGAGTAAATAATAACGGGGTCAGACTCCTTTAATTGAACTTTAACCATCTGATTTAACTCGTAACTATTGGTGTCTGACCCCGTTATGAAAATCGTTGATTGATGAGGGATTTGGATGAAGGGTTTGGCCGCGATTAGAAGCCGGCGAAGCTGTCGGGCGCGGCGCTCACTGTCACGACGCCGTCGGCCCGCACCTCGAGCACCGCGAGGCCGCGCTGGTTGGTCCCATCGGCGGTGAAACGGAACAGCCCGTCGACGCCCCGGAAGCCGCTCGCGTTGGTCAGCGTTGCCACGCTGAAATCGGCGCCGCCCGGCTGGCGGGCCAGCGCGCCGACCAGCGCCACCGCGTCGTAGGCGAGCGTCGCGAGGCGCGGCGGCGCTCGCCCGAACGCATCGGCGAAGCGTTGCTCGAAGCCGACCCGGTCGGCGGGCGGCGGCGCGGCGTACCAGCCGCCGTAGAGCGACGACTCGACGCCGATCGCCGCGCTCTCCCACTGCGCGGTACCGAGAAAGCGCACCGTCGCCGGGTCGACGTCGTAGTAGGGCAGCATCGGCGCGACGGTCAACAACCGGCTGCCGCCCTCGGGCACCAGCACCGCGTCGAAGCCGACCTCGCCCAGCGTATCGAGCGGCTCGAGCCGGACCAGCGCGGCGCGCGATACCTCGTCGTCGCGCGCCGCGAGCTGCCGGCGCTGTTCGAGCAGCGCGCCGTGGCGCCTGTCGTAGTCGGCGAAAGCGCGCACGATGTCGACCAGTTCCGAGGCCGCCGTGACATCGGCCGGGTAGAACACCGGGTCGACGACGCGCACGCCGTTCGCCCGCGCCGCCCGGCGCAGCGCGCCGACCACCGTCTGGCCGTATTTCGACGACGGCGCGAGCGCCGAGAAGCGGGTGAAGCCCTGGCTCGCGGCATAGGCGACGACGCGCGCGACCTGCTGCTCGGGCAGCAGCCCCATGATGAAGACGCCCGGCCGCGCGACGCTGCGGTCCGACGAGAAGGCGATGACGTTGATGCCGGCGCTGCGCGCCAGCGGCGCGACCGAGGTGACCGAGCCGGCGAACAGCGGGCCGATAATCAGCGTCGCACCCTCGGCGATCGCCGTCGCGGCGGCGCGCGCGGCGCCCTCGGGCGTGCCGTTGGTGTCCTTCGGCATCAGCACGAGTTCATCGGCGCGGACCTCGAACAGCGCCATCTGCGCGGCGTCGAGCAGGGCCTGGCCGAGCTCGGCCGAACGCCCGGTGAGCGGCAGCAAAAGCGCGACCCGGGCGGCGCCCGGTATCGGCGGCGGGCCCGGCGGCGCGGGCGGCGGCGCGGGCTCGGGCGGCGGCGCGAGGACGATCGGCGCGGGCTTGGGCGGCGGCGCGGCGACCTGCAGCACCGGCTGGATCTCTTGAACCGGGGCCTTGCGAGCCGTTACTGTCTGTTGCTGGCAGGCCGCCAGCACCATTGCGAGGGCGAGCGCCCATGACGCGACGCAGGATCGCCGGCAGAGATCAGCGCGAAGAGACGGGCGAAGAGGCACGGGCTCGCTTCATCGAAGTTGGTGACAAGCCCCGTCAGGGTAGCGACGCGGCCGGACGAAGTAAACGGCTAGCGCCCGGTCTCTATATCGTTTCGACGCCGATCGGCAACGCGCGCGACATCACGCTGCGCGCGCTCGACGTGCTGGGCCGGGCCGATCTGGTCGCCTGCGAGGACACCCGCGTCACGACCAAGCTGCTGGCCATACACGGGCTCGGCGCGCCGCTCACCGCCTATCACGATCACAACGCCCGGAAGGTGCGGCCCGGTCTCCTGAAGCGGCTCGCCGAGGGCGCCGCGATCGCGCTGGTCAGCGACGCCGGCACGCCGCTGGTCTCCGATCCGGGTTACAAGCTGGTCGCCGAGGCGGCCGCCGCCGGCATCGCGGTCTTCACCGTGCCCGGCGCGACGGCGCCGATCGCCGCCTTGACCGTCGCCGGGCTGCCGACCGATCGCGCCTTGTTCGCCGGCTTCCTGCCGCCGCGCCGGCCGGCGCGGCTCACGGCGCTCGCCGAACTCGCCGAGGCGCCGGCGACGCTGGTCTTCTTCGAGGCGCCGCGCCGTCTCGCCGCCGCGCTCGACGACATGACGCAAGCGCTCGGCAATCGGCCGGCCGCGGTGGCGCGCGAGCTGACCAAACGCTTCGAGGAGACCCGGCGCGGCACGCTCGCCGAGCTCGCCGCGCACTACCACGCCGAAGGCCCGCCCAAGGGCGAGGTCGTCGTCGTGATCGGCCCGCCCGAGAAGCGCGCCGTCACGCCCGAGGCGATCGACGACCTGCTCGCCGACGCGCTCGCCAGCCAGTCGGTGCGCGACGCGGCGGCGGCGGTGGCGGCGGCGACCGGCGCGCCGCGCCGGACGGTTTACGCCCGCGCCCTCAAGCTCGCGCGCGACCGGTGAGCCAGGCGCCGCGCCGCCGCGCCTACCGCTTCGGCCATCTCGCCGAGACGCTCTGCGTCTGGTCGCTGCGGCTGCGCGGCTATTCCGTGCTGGCGCGGCGTTTCGACGCGCGCGTCGGCGAGCTCGACATCGTCGCCCGGCGCGGCGGCGTGCTCGCGATCATCGAGGTCAAGGCGCGGCGCGCCGGCAATGACGGCGAGATGCTCACCCGACATCAGTGTTCGCGCATCGAACGCGCGGCCGAGGCCTACGTCGCCCGGCACCGCCGGCTCGCCGGGCTCGACATGCGTTTCGACCTGATGATCGTGCGGCCCTGGCGGCCGCCGCGCCACCTGGCCGATTACTGGCGGCCGTAAGTTGTTTCCGGTCACCTACGGTGATCTGCGCTCATTTGCCGCGCATGCCAATATTATGGGATCAAGGGTGGCCGAACGGTCGGCGGCCCGCGGTCGCAGGCTGATGGCATCGAGCCGATGGCAAACGGACGTATCCTGCGCTGACCCCGACCGCGCTTGCCGGTCGCATTGGGGGGCCAGTCGTGGTATGGTAGTGTAGTCTACAACCTCCGTATCCAAATGCTGTTCTGGAGAGTATTTCCCATGACGTCGCGCCCCGTCATCTCTTTCGTGATTCCATTCGCCCTGCTTATCGTCCTCGTCGCGCCCGGTTGCACCAGCCTGGCGATCGGCGCCGTGGGCGCCACCGCCGTCGCCGCCGCGCAGGAGCGCACGATCGGCGACGCGATCGACGATGCGATCATCTACACCGAGGTCAACAGCCAAATGCTGCAGGCCGACATCGACCTGTTTCAACACGTCGGCGTCGAGGTCGTCGAGGGCCGCGTGCTCTTGACCGGCAGCGTGCCGACGCCCAACGACCGCATCGAGGCGGTCCGCCTCGCCTGGCAGGCCGAAGGCGTCAAAGAGGTCCTGAACGAGGTCCAGGTGACCGACGACTCGAGCATCGCCGATTATGTCGCCGACAGTTGGATCAGCGTCCAGGTCAAGACCAAGCTGTTGTTCGACCGCGACATCCGCGCCATCAACTACTCGATCGAGACGGTCAACGGCTCGGTCTACATGATCGGCATCGCGCGCGACGCGGTCGAGCTGAAGCGCGCCACCAACCACGCGCGCACCATCAAGGGCGTGCGCAAGGTGATCAGCCACGTGCGCATCCAGACGAGTTGAGCCGGCCGACGCCAACGGCGCGAGGCAGTCGGCCATGAGCCTCGCCGTCGCCTTCCAGATGGACCCGATCGAGGACGTCGACATCGACGCCGATTCGAGCTTCGTGCTGGGCCTCGAGGCGCAGGCGCGCGGCCACAGCCTGTACCACTACCTGCCGCGCGACCTGGCGATGATCGACCGCCGGGTCGTCGCCCGCGTCCGGCCGATGGAACTGCGCCGCGAGAAGGGCAACCACGTGACGCTCGGCGAGCCCAAGATGCGCGATCTGGCGCTGATGGACGTCGTCATGCTGCGCCAGGACCCGCCGTTCGACATGTCCTACATCACGACGACGCATCTCTTGGAGCACATCCACCCGGCGACCCTGGTGGTCAACGACCCGATGCAGGTGCGCAACGCGCCCGAAAAGCTGTTCGCCAACCACTTCGAAGGGCTGTTGCCGCCGACCCTGATCACCGCCGACCCCGTGTTGGTGCGCGAGTTCCGCGCCGAGCATTTGGACATCATCTTGAAACCGCTCTATGGCAACGGCGGCGCCGGCGTCTTCCACGTCACGCCCGACGACGAGAACCTCAACGCGCTGCTCGAGATGTTCACCCTGATGTTCCGCGAGCCGATCATCGTGCAGCGCTACCAGCCCGAGGTGCGCCAGGGAGACAAGCGCATCATCTTGATCGACGGCGAGCCGGCCGGCGCGATCAACCGCGTGCCGGCGCCGGGCGAGGCGCGCGCCAACATGCACGTCGGCGCGGTGCCAATGAAATGCTCAATCGACGGC
>Ga0209988_10001916_pt1 | contig 13720 bp, 11 predicted proteins | sample N075metaG_FD_183115 | JGI IMG/M metagenome (GOLD analysis project Ga0209988, IMG submission 183115) | Deep subsurface microbial communities from Kermadec Trench to uncover new lineages of life (NeLLi) - N075 metaG (SPAdes) (version 2) | ecosystem: Environmental > Aquatic > Marine > Ocean trench... | reverse complement strand
GACCGGCCCGACACCTACTCAATGCGACCGGTCGAGCGCCTCGCGCGCCAGCTCGGTGTTCCGATCCTCTCCGGTGTGGAGTATGTGCGGGTGCGCTCCGAGGACGACTGGGACCTTTACAACGCCGCGATGGTCGTGACGCCCGAGGATGGACTGCATGAACAATGGTCGGCCAAGGCCTACCTCGTGCCGTTTACCGAGAAGCTGCCGTTCGCCGGCATCTTCCGTGGATTGCTCGACCGCCGCGAGGGTTCGTGGCGTTTCGTGACCGGCGGTTTCGCGGAGTTCGAACGGGGTCAACTATTGCGCATCGCGGGCACGGACGTCGGCGCACTGGTGTGCTACGAGCAATTGTTCGCGGATCTTTCGCGCGCGCAGCAGAATGCGGGCGCGGGTTGGTTGGCGGTGATCACCAACGACGCGTGGTTCGCCCGCACCCCGTTCCAGCGCTACCAGGCGAACGCGGTGCGGTTGCGCGCGATCGAGACACGGCGGGATATCGTGCGCGCGGCCAACACGGGCATCTCCGCGTTCGTCGACGCCAGGGGGCGCTTGTTCAACGCAACGGGACTCTACGAGGAAGCCGTGATCGTACGTGAGATCGCGGTGCGGCACGAGTCGACGATCTACGGCCGCACCGGCGACGTGGTCGCCTGGGCCGCGTTGGCCGGGTGTGTGCTCACGCTCGGTCTTGCGTTCGCGCGCAAGAGAAATGTCGAAGGTGAACCGGCATGCCCGCGCTGATTGCCAGGATCGTGCCAAGCCTTGCGGGATATCTGGGGCACGCTGACCAGCTGGTAAGATGAGTCGCATCGACGGAAGGAGGAATCGATGGTCAATCCCGAGATGACGCCGATCCTGAAGACCAACAACCAGGGCCTGCTCGCCGTGATCGAGAGCGTGTTGAACGGCGCCGAGATCCCGTATTTCATACGGGGCGCCGAAGCGGCCAGTCTGATGCCGGTCAATGCGACGATCGTGGTCCCGGCACAGTTCGCCGATGCGGCGAAGGCGCTGTTGAAGGAAACGCAAGAAGTCCACGAGTCGGCGGAATCCTAGCCGGACTTCGCAGGTGAGCGCACCGTATCGTCAATGGGGTGTGAACCTCGAACCGCAGTCCGTGCAGCAACTGCAAAACGCCTGCGAGTTGCCCATCGCCGTGCGTGGCGCATTGATGCCTGATGCGCATCTCGGCTACGGCCTGCCCATCGGTGGCGTGCTGGCCACACGCAACGCGGTGATCCCGTACGCCGTCGGTGTGGACATTGCGTGCCGACTCAAGATGACCGTGCTGGACCTCCCGGTCGAGATGCCCGACGAGGATGGCGAGCGGCTAATCCAGGCGATCCACGCCGAGACTCGCTTCGGCATCGGGTCGTCGTTCAAGAAACGACGACGCTCGCATCCGGTGCTGGACGAGGACTGGAGCTTCACCAAGCTGACCGCCGGGCTGCGCGACAAAGCCTGGGCGCAACTGGGCACCAGCGGCAGCGGTAACCACTTCGTCGAGTTCGGTCATCTCGAGGTCGATAACGACGACCTGGGCCTCGCCCCGGGGCGTTACCTCACACTCCTCAGCCACAGCGGTAGCCGTGGCTCCGGCGCAACGATCGCCGGGCACTACAGCAAGCTGGCGATGAAGCAGCACCCGGAACTTCCGAAGAGGTTGAAGCATCTGGCGTGGCTCGACCTCGACACCGAGGAGGGTCACGACTACTGGAACTCGATGGAGTTGATGGGCAAATACGCTGCCGCAAACCACGCCTGCATCCATCGGCATATGGCGGAGCATCTTGGCGCGGAGGTGTTGCTCGATCTCGAGAACCATCACAACTTCGCGTGGAAGGAGATCCACGACGGCGAAGAAGTGATCGTGCACCGCAAGGGTGCGACGCCGGCAGGAGTGGGTGTGATCGGGATCATCCCGGGCTCGATGGCCAGTACGACTTACATCGTTCGCGGCAAGGGCAACAACGACTCGCTGCATTCCGCGGCCCACGGCGCTGGCCGCGTGATGAGCCGGACGCAAGCGAAGAGGACACTCAACTGGAAGGATGCCAAAGCGCAACTCGCCGAGCAGGGTGTCCAACTGATCTCCGCGGGTCTCGACGAGGTGCCGTCGGTCTACAAGAACATCCACGAGGTCATGGCGGCCCAGAGCGACCTCGTCGAGCCGGTCGCGCGTTTCCAGCCGTGCATCGTCAAGATGGCTCCGTGAATCGAGTTCTTCGCCAGCTTCGCGGCTTGGGTATGGCGCTGCCCGGTCCACCGGTATCGCAAACGACGACGCGGTTGCGACCCTCGTCCTTGGCTCGGTAGAGCGCCGCGTCGGCCGAACGGACCAACGCGTCCATCGAGTCGATCCCCTTGCCGCCGGGGTACGTTGCCACGCCGCCCGACACGGTGACGTGAATCGGCTTCTCGTCGGCGTTGAACGTGAACGCGTCCACCGCGCGACGGATACGCTCGGCGACACGCAACGCCATTTCCAGCTCGGTGTGTGGCAAGATCACGGCGAACTCTTCACCGCCGTAGCGTGCGGCGATGTCGTTGGCGCGGGCGCCGCCGGTGGCGAGCATGGAGAACTCCGCAAGGATCTTGTCGCCGGCCGGGTGGCCGAGCGTGTCGTTGATTTCCTTGAAGTGGTCGAGGTCGAAAAAAACCAGCGACAGCGGCACGCCGTAGCGCTCGGCGCGCGACCACTCGGCCTTCAACCGCCGTTGGAACTCGCGGAAATTGTAAAGCCCTGTTTTCTCGTCGACCATCAGCAACTGCTCCAACCGTTCGTTGGTCGACGTCAAATCGCGCACGGTGAGTTCCATGTTGACCAGTGCCTCGCGCTTGCGCAGCATCGAGCGCACGCGCGCCTCGACCTCCTGCACCTCGAACGGTTTGGTCATGTAGTCGTCGGCGCCGGCCGAAAACGCCTCGACCTTGCTTTCGGTATCATGGCGGGCACTCAACACCACGATCGGTATCGCGCGCGTCCGCGAGTCGCTCTTCAGTTGTTGCGCAACGGCGATGCCGTCTAGACCGGGCATGCGTAGGTCGAGCAGCAGTAGATCGGGTCGGATCTCGAACGCTCGCTCCAGACCCCGCCGACCGTCCGGCGCGTCGAGCACTTCCATCGAACCGGCGAACCATTGACGGATCAGTTGGGCCGTGGCCGGGTCGTCGTCCACGACCAGGAGCTTGGGGATGCGCGCCTGTTTTTTCGATCCTGTCGTTTGCTCACTCATGAGTGGGTCCGTCCCGACGCGCGTGATCCACTCGCGCCTAGTCCATCTGTTTACGCAAAAACGCGGGAACGTCCAGGTCATCCTTCATCTTGCTGAAGTTCGGCGTGAAACCGTCGTCGTTGGCGTCCAGCTCCGGAGGGTTCGCCGCATCGTGGCGCACGAACGGCTCGGTTCGACGGCTCGTATGCGGGGCCAGCGACGCCTGCACGGGCGCGCCTTCCGATGCCGGGAAAGCCTGTTGGAGCGGTGCGGTCGCCGGTGGTTGCTCCAACACATCCGCCTGCTGCGACACACTGTGCCGCATCTCGTCGCGCGGGAACCCCGTAGCGATGACGGTCACTTTGATGCTTTTCTTCGCGTTGCGATCGATCACGGTTCCGAAGATGATGTTGGCGTCCGGGTCGGCCGCTTCCTGCACGATCGCCGCCGCTTCGCCGACCTCGTGCAGGGTCATGTCCTCGCCGCCCGACACGTTGATCAGAACGCCGCGGGCACCGTGGATCGAGGCGTCTTCCAGCAACGGTGACGAGATCGCGCGCTGGGCCGCCTCCATTGCGCGGTGCTCGCCCTCGGCCGTTCCGGTGCCCATCAGCGCCATGCCCATCCCGGCCATCACCGATTTCACATCGGCGAAGTCGAGGTTGATCTCGCCGGGTACCGTGATCAGGTCCGAGATCCCCTGCACCGCCTGGCGCAGGATGTCATCAGCGATCATGAACGCTTCGTTCAACGGTGTGGCGCGTTCGACGGTGTGTAGCAGCTTGTCGTTGGGAATCGTGATCACGGTATCGACCACGTCACGCAACGCCGCCAGCCCTTCCATCGCCTGGACGTGCCGCCGCCGGCCTTCGAAGCCGAAGGGCATCGTCACCACCGCCACGACCAACGCGCCCATCTCGCGCGCCAGGTTGGCGATGATCGGCGTCGCACCGGTACCGGTGCCGCCGCCCAGACCGGTCGTCACGAAAACCATGTCCGCACCGCTCAGCGCCTCGATCATGGCTTCGGTGTCTTCCAGCGCCGCGGAACGGCCGATCTCGGGGTTACCGCCCGCGCCCAGACCCTTCGTCAATTTCGATCCGAGTTGCAGTTTAACCGCGGCCTTGTTGTGTTGCAGCGCCTGGCAATCGGTGTTGGCGGTCAAAAATTGCACGCCCTCGACCTTCGACACGATCATGCGGTTGATCGCGTTGCCGCCGCCCCCGCCGATGCCGATCACTTTGATCATCGCAGCGCCGGACCGGGAGTCTTCTAGTTCGAGGTGCGCAAACCGAGTCTTGCCTTTGCGAACCTTCTTCTTTCCATCGTCCATTGTGATCATCTCGTCCCCCAATGTTCCTCAGGGTAGGAACGCAAAACCGATCAAAACATCTCCGCCAGCCACGCGCGAACCCGGCCACCCACTTTGCCGAAGCCGCTGGCCTGCAGGGCCAACGGGATGCGCCGCCGCGACCCGTCTTCCAAGTGCCGGGCGCCGTACAACGCCAAACCGATCGCCGCAGCGTGCTGCGGTCCCGAGAACGGTTTGACCAAACCGCCGGCGCCGCTGGGGAGTCCCTGCCGCACCGGCATATCGAACACTTGTTCGGCCATCTCCGTCATGCCGGGTAACAGACAGCCGCCTCCGGTCAGGACCACCCCGGCATTGAGCATCTTGTCGAATCCGGCCCGCACGATCTCGGTATGGAACAGTGTGAAGATTTCCTGCGCTCGGGGCTGGAGGATCTCCGCCATGACCTGCTGCGAGAGTTGCCGCGGTTTGCGTCCACCCACCGTCGGCACCTCGATCACCGCGTTGTCCTGAACCAATGAGGCCAGCGCGCAGCCGTGACTCTTCTTGAGCCGCTCGGCATCGGGAATCGGCGTGCGCAGGCCGATGGCAAGGTCATTGGTGAAGTGGTCGCCTCCCACCGGAAGCACCGCGGTGAACCAGATGCTGCCTTTCTCGAAAATAGCCATATCGGTCGTCCCGCCGCCGATGTCGATCAACGCCACGCCGAGTTCCTTTTCGTCTCCACTCAACACTGATTCGGCCACCGCGAGTTGTTCGAGCACCGTGTCACGCACCTCGATACCCGAGCGGTTGGCGCAACTGACCAGATTTTGCACCGAGGTTGTCGCGGCCGTGACGATGTGCACGTTGGCCTCGAGCTTTGCACCGACCAGTCCGACCGGTGAGGCGATCCCGCCCTCGTCGTCGACGACGAACTCCTGCGGGAGCACATGCAGCACCTCGCGGTCTTGCGGGATGCTCACGGCGCGCGCGGCGCTCATCACCCGCTTGACGTCCTCGCGCACGATCGTCCGATCGCGCCCGGTAACCGCGACCACCCCGCGTGAGTTGAACGAGCGGATGTGGCCACCGGCAATCCCGATCACCGCCGACTCGATGCTCAGGCCGGCCATCAGTTCGGCTTCCTCGACCGCGGTCTTGACTGCGCGAACTGTCGCGTCGACGTTGACGACAACGCCCTTGCGTAGTCCCCGCGACGGCGCTTCGCCGAGACCGACAACGTCGACACGGCCGTCCTCCCTGACCTCGCCAACCACGCAACAGATGTTCGTAGTGCCGATGTCCAATCCGACGGTGTAGCGTTGGTTCTTAGGCATATTCCACCCTTTTCAAGAAACAGTCATGGACGCATTGGTTTGACGACGATCCGCTGCGCCCAGCGCAGATCCACGTAATTGAGAGCGCCGGCCCGATCGCGAATCGCCTGGCTCAGATCGAGCCAGCGGTTGACGTTCCGTTCGATCATTTCGGGATCGAGCAACAATCGCGGTCCGCCGCCGATCGTTCGGACGGTGACATGGAACGGTTCGGAGAAGTTCAATTCGGACAATCGCTCCGCAAACAGCGGTGCGCGCACGGAAAGCCGCTCGAGCATCGCTACACCGCGCCGCAACGCGGCGACCAACGTATCGCCCTCGAGTCCGCTCAACCCGGTGATGACCGGCAAGTCATCCGCGCCGGTGCCGGTCATACCGATCACGTAACCCTCACGGTCGACCAAATGAGCGACTCCCCCGATCAACGCCACGGCCGCCGGACGGCGCTCGATGACCCGCACGCGAATCGTTCCCGGCAGCACTCGCTTCACCGACGCGGCCAGAACCCACGGATCGAGCGTCGCCATGCGTTCGATCTCGTAGAGGTTCACCGAAAAGATGTTGCGTCCGGCGTACCGTCGGGCCAGCCGCTCCTCGATGCCGCTCCTCGATGCGCGTTGGGTGTGCTCGACGCGGAACGTCTCAATGGCGAACTCCGGGCCGCCGAACAATTTGGCCGAAGCTTCGAGCGCGGCGAAAACAATCCCGCCCGCGATCAGCGCGTTGGCCAGCACGATGCCGGTCCAACCGATCAACTTCTTGGTCAGCCGTTGCTTGCGGACCCGCCGGTTGGCCTTGCGGCGCCAGTACTTTTGATCCAGTCCGGCGAGGACCGGCCTACGCTTCGGTACTTTCATCGCGACGCCCCCGCCATGTTCGTGGTGTCCAACCGAGCCAAACCGTCGCGGCGTCCGGGGCGGCAACCGCCCTGTTTGATCAGCGTATCGCCCGCGCGCCACACGTCGCCGGCGCCCAACGTCAACACGATCGAGCCGGGCTCGATCAATTCGCGCAACCGATTCGGGAGGTTCTTCTTGTCTGCCTCGTAGCGCACATCGGGGTGGCCGTTGCGCCGGATCGCGTTCGCGACCGTCGATCCATCGAGTCCCGGGACCGGACGCTCGCCCGCCGGGTAGATGTCGGTCACCAGGACGACGTCGGCGAGTCCGAATGAACCCGCGAACTCCTGGAACAGGGCCTCGGTTCGCGAGTAACGGTGCGGCTGGAAAGCGACGATCAGCTTGCCGTCGAACGCGGCGCGGACGGCCTCCAGTGTGGCGCGGATCTCCGTCGGGTGGTGGCCGTAGTCGTCGATCACCGTCGCGCCGCAAGCTTTTCCGCGCAGCTGCAGCCGACGGTCGACGCCGCGGAACGCCTTCAGCGCTGCGGCGATCGTGGCAAACGGGATGTCCAACTCCAGGCCCACGGCCACCGCCGCCAGGCTGTTGGCCACGCTGTGGCGTCCCGGCAATTGCAGCGCCACCCTGCCGAGTTCCTCACCGAAGGCAAATGCGGTATAGGTTGTCGAGAACCCTTCCACCTGAATTGCGGTCGCGCGGATGTCGGCGTCCTCGTTCTCGCCATAGGTGATCATCTTGCGATCGACGCGCGGCAGAATCGCACGCACGTGCTCGTTGTCGGTGCACACGATCGCGACACCGTAGAAGGGCACGCGCGCCAGGAACGCGGTGAACGCATCACGGATCGCATCGATCCCCGCGTAGTAATCGAGGTGTTCGCGATCGATGTTGGTGACGACCGCGATCGTCGGTTTCATCTTGAGGAACGAACCGTCGGATTCATCCGCCTCGACGACCATCATCTCGCCGTGGCCGAGCTTGGCCCCCGAGCGTAGTTTGCCCACGCGGCCGCCGATCACGACGGTCGGGTCGAGTTTCCCGCGCGTCATGACCTCGGCCACCATTGCCGTCGTCGTAGTCTTGCCGTGTGCACCGCCGATGGCGACCGCGTACTTCAGCCGCATTAGCTCGGCCAGCATTTCCGCGCGTGGGATCACCGGGATCTTGTGCTTCCGCGCCTCGATCACTTCGGGGTTGTCTTCCTTGACTGCGGAGGAGATCACGACCACGTCGGCGTTGCGTACGTGCTTGGCTGAGTGCCCCTTGTGCACGTTTGCACCGAGCTTCTTCAACCGCCGTGTGGCGGTGTTGGACACCAGATCCGATCCCGACACCGGGTATCCGAGGTTCACGAGTACCTCGGCGATGCCACTCATGCCGGAGCCGCCGATCCCGACGAGGTGCATGTGTCGAGCCTTACGAAACACGACCGACCCCCTCGATGCCCAGAAGGCCCCGCGCCACGTTGACGATGCGCTGCGCGGCGTCGGACTTGCCAAGTTGTCGCGCAGCCGCGCCCATGCGGCGCAGGGCCTCGCGATCGGCAAGCAGTTCCACGAGGACTCCCGCGAGACGACCGTCGCCGAGTTCGGCGTCCGTCACGACTCGGGCCGCACCCACCCTGGCGATCGATTCGGCGTTGTGCCGCTGGTGGTCGTCCGCCGCATGAGGGTAGGGAACGAGAATGGCCGGTCGGCCTGCGGCGGTCAGTTCGGACAGGGTGGATGCTCCGGCGCGACAAACGACGAGATCGGCGGCAGCCAATCTCGCGGGCATGTCGTCGAGAAACGGGTAGACCTCGTACAAACCTCGGGAATAGGCCCGGGCGGCCTCCCGCACCGAGGCCGCGTCGGCCTCGCCGCTCTGATGCACGATTCGCGGCGCCGGGTCGAGCCGGGCCAACTCGGTTGCGATCGCGCCCATCGCACGATTGATCGAGCGCGCGCCGCGGCTTCCGCCGAGCACGAGCAAGGATAAACGCGTGTCGAGTGGCAACTCGCCGGCCTCGAAAAACGCGGCGCGGACCGGGTTGCCCGTCACGATTCCGACTCCGCCCAGACGTTCCCGGGCGTCCTCGGACGGAACGCAGACTGCGCGGACGCGCGAAGCCAACCAGCGGTTGGTCGCACCCGGAAAATGATTCTGCTCCATCACCATTGTCGGCACATTTGTCCAGTTCGCGGCCAGCACCGCCGGCCCCGAGGCGTAGCCGCCGACCCCGACGACGAGGTCGGGACGGTGGCGACGCATCCAAAAGAGACAGCGCAGCACGGCTCGAGCAGCAGCAAGAGCCGCCTTGAGCTTGTCGAAGGGCCCACGACCCTTAAATCCGGCAATGCGCAGTGACACCAGCGGGTACCCCGCTTCAGGGACCAGGCGCTGTTCGATCCCATGCCGCGCTCCGATGAACGTGATCGCCGTCGACTCGCCGAGCGCATCACGCAACGCTCCGGCGACGACGAGAGCGGGGTACAGGTGGCCCGCGGTCCCACCGCCGGCAAACACGATCTTGTATCCGCCACTTGCCACATCAATTTGAATGCTGCGAAACGTTGAGCAACACGCCGATGCTCGTCATCGAGACAACCAGCGACGATCCGCCGTAACTAACCAGGGGTAACGACAATCCCTTTGTCGGCAACAGGCCGACGCATACACCGATGTGCATGAACACTTGAATCATGATCAGCGACGTCACGCCGAGCGCCAGGTAGAAACCGAACCGGTCCGGGGCGCGCCACGCGGCGCGCACCCCGCGCCAGAAGATCAGTAGGAACATCAACAGCAACCCGACCGTGCCGAGCAACCCGAGTTCCTCGCCGACCACCGAGAAAATGAAATCGGTGTGAGCGCCGTAAAGATAGAACGCCTTTTGCTGTCCCTGCCCGAGGCCTTGGCCAGTCAAACCGCCGCTGCCGATCGCGATCAGCGATTGGTTGAGCTGGAAGTTCGAACCAAGGAGCTCAGTGCCGGGGTTCAGAAACGCCTTGATCCGCTGCAATCGATAGGGTTCCGCAACAATCGCGGCGATCACGCCGATCACGCCCACTGCGGACGTTCCGGCAATCCACCGCCAGTTCAACCCGGCCACGAAGATCATCACGAACGCGGTCGCGCCGATGATCACCGAGGTCCCGAGATCCGGTTCGATAACGACCAAACCGCATATCAGACCGACCGCCAGCAGCGACGGTAGGCCCACTGCCTGGAATTCGTTCACGCGCTCGTCCTTGCGCGACAGCATCCACGCCATGAACAGCACGATCGTGAGCTTGGCGATCTCGGAAGGCTGCAACTGTACCGGCCCAGCGAATAACCAGCGGTGCGCACCGCCGCGCGTGGGCATGGCAAGCACCAGCACCAACGCTCCGGCCGTCACGAGCACCGAACCGAGCACCAACGCGCGGCTGGAAAGTTTTTGGTACGGGAACGACAGCGCTGCGAACAGCCCCGCAAAGCCTGCGAACAGGAAGATCAGGTGTTTGATCAGGTAGCCACTGGCCGATTCCAGCGACGTCATTGCCTCGTAGTTCGAGGCGCTGCCGACCATGAACAGACCGAAAACCGCGAGCGCGCCCACAGCGAAGAACAACCAGGGATCGAATACCATCCGTCTAGGCATACCGCTCTCCCAGCGCCCGGACGGCCTGGCGGAAGGCCTCGCCGCGTTGTTTGAAGTCGTCGAACTGATCGAACGAGGCGCAGGCCGGAGAAAGCAGGACCACATCACCATCGTCGGCACCGGCAAGTGCGGTTTCGGTCGCACTGTCGAGCGTGCCGCATTCGAGTATTTCGCAGGCGCCCTCGAAGCGCTGCATCATCGGTGCCGGATCGGCGCCGATCACGAGCAGACGCCGCACTCGCGCGCGGACGGCGTCGACCAGCGCATCCCAGTCGCCGCCCTTGTCTTTGCCGCCGACGATCAGGTGGATCGTGCCGGCTTCGAATGCGTCGAGCGCGGGCAGCGTGGCGGCGGGGTTGGTCGCCTTGGAATCGTTGTAGAACGTCACGTTGCGGATCGCGCCGACGCGCTCGAGTCGGTGGGCCAACGGCCGGAACGAGCTCAGCACCGCGTCGATAGCGTTCACCGGCGCTCCGCCTAGACGTGCGGCCAGCGCCGCCGCAAGCGCATTGGACAAGTTGTGCTTGCCCGGTAGCGTCAACGCATCGACCAGCAACAGTTTCTCTTCGCCGAAATCGGTGCGCAGGATTATCCTGCCGTCCCTTACGAAAGCACCCTTCACCGTCTCCACCTGCGTGGAGATGGTGTGCAAGTCAGCCCGGACCGCAGAGTCGAAACGCCGTGACGGTGCGTCGTCGGCGTTGAGCACCGCAAAGTCGCCGTCCGATTGGTTCTCGAAGATGCGTGCCTTGGCCGCCGCGTACGTCTCCAACGTGCCGTGCCGGTCGAGATGATCGGGCGACAGGTTCAAGACCACCGCGCCGAATGGCCGGAACGCCTCGATCGTCTCGAGTTGGAACGACGACAGTTCCAACGCGTGAACCGCGGCGGGCGTGTCTTGATCGAGAAGATCGGCGAAGGGTGTGTCCAGGTTGCCGCCGGTCCCGCCGGCGATCCCGGCGCTGCGTAGGATCGCGCCGGTCATTGCGGTCACGGTGCTCTTGCCGTTGCTTCCGCTGATCCCGATCACGCGTCCTTCGGTGAATCGCGCCGCCAGCTCAACCTCGCCCCAGACCGGAATGCCGCGGGCGCGGGCCTCGCCGGCCATGTCGATATCGATGGGCACGCCCGGACTCAACACGACCAGGTCGACCTGTTGGAGCAACGCCGCGGGGTGGCCCCCCGGGTGTAAATGGACGCCACGCTTCTCGAGCGCGTTCGCAGCGTCCGGGAAATCCGCCGCTTCCCGGAGGTCGGCGAGGGTCACACTCGCACCGTGGTCGAGCGCGAGTCGCGCGGCGGCCCGGCCGCTCTTCCCGGCGCCGACCACGACCACGTGCCGGCCGTTCAGGTCGGGGAACGTTTCGGCAAACCGGGTTGCTTTCATCGTCGCTCCGGAGTTCATCGTAATTTCAACGTGGCCAGCCCGAGCAACGCAAAGATGATCGCCATGATCCAGAACCGGATCACGACCTTACTCTCGTTCCAACCGCCCAATTCGAAGTGATGGTGCAGCGGGGCCATGCGGAAGATTCGCCGGCCGCGCAGCTTGAAGGAGCCGACTTGCAGGATCACCGACAAGGCTTCGAGCACGAACAAACCGCCGACCAGGAACAACAGCAGCTCCTGCTTGATCAGGATCGCCACCGTCCCGAGCGCGCCGCCCATCGCCATTGACCCGACGTCGCCCATGAAAAGCTCCGCCGGGTGGCTGTTGAACCACAAGAACCCGAGACTCGCCCCCAACACAGCGCCGCAGAAGACCGTCAATTCGGCAACGCCCTTCACGGTGAAGATCCCCAGGTAGTCGGCGACCAGCGCGTGGCCCGCGGCGTAGACCAGCACGGTGAACGCCGTCCAGGCGATCAGCAGCGAACCGATCGCCAGACCGTCCAGGCCGTCGGTCAGGTTGACCGCGTTGCTGGAGCTGACCAGTACCAGCACGACCAGCGCGGGGTAGAACCAACCCAGATCCGGCGTGAAGTTTTTGAAGAAGGGAAAGATCATCTGTGTGGTGAACTCGCCGCTCGCGGCCAACTCGTGCAAAAACACGCCGATCACAAAGGCGACGCCGATCTGCAGACCGAATTTGGTCCGGGCGCTCAGACCCCGGCTACGTTTCTTGGCGACCTTCAGGTAATCGTCGATGAAACCGATCCCGCCGAATGCGATCATCGACCCGATCGCGATCCAGGTGAACTTGTTGCTCGGGTCGGCCCACAGGATCGTGGGCAACACGACAGCGGTGATGATCAACAGCCCGCCCATCGTCGGCGTGCCCTGCTTGGAGCGGTGTGAGGCCGGTCCTTCCTCGCGAATTTCCTGCCCGATCTGAAGTTGCCGCAAGCGGCGGATCATCCACGGGCCGAGCAACAGCGATACGAGCAAAGCCGTCAACGTCGACATCGCCGTGCGGAACGTGATGTAACGGAACACGTTGAACGCGCCGATCTGTTCCTGGAGGCTCCACTCGAGGTACAGCAGGTAGTAGATCATGGGCCGATCTCGTGGTTGACCTGAGGTGTTTCACCTGGCCCTGTGTGCGGGGCGAGTTGCTCGATCAGGCGGCGCACGATGCGTTCGAGGTGCATGCTCCGCGAACCCTTGACCACGATCAGGTCACCGTCGCTCAAGAACTCGATGATCGACTCGGTCGCCGTGTCCGCATCGGGGTGATGGTGCACTTCCGGGACGCCCGCGCGACGGGCGGCCTCGGCGGTGCCGCGTGAGAGTCTCCCGATCGTCACCAGCATGCCGATGCCCGACGCGCCGCAGCGCTTGCCGACCTCGCGGTGAAGCGCCGTCTCGAGGTGCCCGAGCTCGAGCATGTCGCCCATGATCAGCACGCGCCGGCCGCGCGGGTTGGACAGACGCAGTGTTTCGAGCACCGACGCCAGCGCTGACGGACTGGCGTTGTAACAGTCGTCGACGAGTTGGATGCCGCGACGGAGGTCGTGGACCTTCCCGCGCCCGGTGCCCGCTTCGAGTTGTTCGATCCTCCTGGCTGCGGTCTCGAGATCCCCGCCGGCCGCGGCCACGGTCGCCAGCGCGGCCAGCGCGTTCAACGCCGCGTGGCCACCACCGATCTTGAGCTGCAGGCGAAATGACCGGATGTCGTGACTGACGGTCAGGCCGGCGCCGGGGACGAAGCGGTTGTCCAATGCCTCCAGCCGAATATCGGTGCCGATGTCGTGACCGAAGGTGACCTGCGGGCCGATGTGCCGCGCCGCTTGCACGCGCACGTGGACGTCGTCCTGGTTGACGACCGCGATCGCATCGTCGCGAATCACCGCGAACAGTTCACCCTTTGCCGCAGCGATGTCGTCGATCGAATTGAAGTTCTCCAGGTGTGCGGCACGCACGTTAGTCACGAGAGCGATGTCCGGATC
>Ga0209988_10001915_pt1 | contig 13721 bp, 19 predicted proteins | sample N075metaG_FD_183115 | JGI IMG/M metagenome (GOLD analysis project Ga0209988, IMG submission 183115) | Deep subsurface microbial communities from Kermadec Trench to uncover new lineages of life (NeLLi) - N075 metaG (SPAdes) (version 2) | ecosystem: Environmental > Aquatic > Marine > Ocean trench... | reverse complement strand
CTAATTTTTGAGATATAATGTCTGATGACCCAGAAATTGAGAAAATTAAGCAAAGACAGTTAGAAAATTTGCTCAAACAGCAAAATCAGCCCAAAGTTGAGCCTGGAATCACAGATTTGAATGACTCTAATTTTGATCAAATAGTATCAGCTGAGAATCCAACATTAGTAGATTTTTGGGCAGAATGGTGTGGACCATGCAAGACAATGCATCCAGTTTTTGAGAGTCTATCAAAAAAGTATCCAAAAATAAAATTTGCTAGAGTTAATGTTGATAACAATCAAAATATTTCAAGGAAATTTGCAGTTCAATCAATTCCTACATTTATCATGTTCAAGTCAGGACAGATTGTAGATAAAATGATGGGATCTATTGGTGCACCTGGAATTCATATGATTTGTAAAAAACATTCAAACTAGTAAGCGTATACTGATTCTTTTTCTCGTTGAATTCTAACTATTTCATTTAGAATTTTTTGTTCTTCAGGATTTAGTTTATGCATGAATCTGTTAAGCAATTGTTTTGCTTCATGTGATGGTGGAAACGTATAGTAAACTTCTTCTTCAAAGATTTGCCTACCAATAGTAACATCTCTAACAGAGCAGGCAACCTCATCTCCTGTTTTTGCAGAAGTAACTGTTTTTTTATCTAATTGAAGTTGGTGAATATTTCCAACCTTTTTTCCTTTCATGTTCATAAATGGAATTTTTTGTTTTAGTGTTCCCACATCTATGCGAATTCCAAAAACAGCAGGATCATTATTTCTGAAAACCATTCCTTTGAGGAAAGTAAATTTTGAAATAGGAACTAATTCTGAAAATATTGCATCTTCTTCATTTGCACTATCTTCTTCAACCCATGCATTGTAATTATCAATTAAACTATAGATTACTTTATCCTCAAACACTTTGATACGACTGTCTTCTGATTCATTTTTTGCATCAGGTAGAACCCTTACATTAAATGACAAAACAACTCCTAGATGTCTATCTTTTTCTTTAATTGCTTTTGCTTCTATGACATCTCGTCGAGTAACAGGACCAATGTCGGCTTTGGCAATAGGTACTTGGGATCGTCTAAGCATCTCAATAATGGCCTCAAGTGAGCCTATAGTATCACATTTGAGAATAATCCCATTAGTTTCAGTATCAATAAACATGGATTTCATCTCAGATTCGATGAGTTTGGTGAATTTTTCTATCTCTTCTTTATTTGATGCAACATAAAGAGTACTTCCTGGAAGAACTCCATCAAGATCAGGTGATGCAATTTTTAGTCCTGCAGCAGCGTCTACTTGTGTAACTGGTTTGAATTTATCTCTAGGATCTCGCATCTCATCAAGAGGTTTTGGTAAAAGTAATGCTTTTGGTTTTATAACTACAACAGAATCTCTTTTAGCTACAACAATGCTGTTTTCTTTTTTGATTGTTCCATCAATAAGAATAATATTTGCTGTATGTCCTAATCCTACCTCATCTTTTACCTCCAAGACAATACCACGTGGATCTTTCTCTTCTTTGCTGAGTCTTTTTTGAAGATATTGTTGTGTCAATCCTACCAATACACTAAGTAGTTCAGGAATTCCAACTCCAGATCGTGCAGAAATTGGAACTATTGCTATCTCGGATTTGAAATCCTTAACACGATAAAATGCTTCTGATTTATATCCCAAAATAGAAAGAGTTCCTACTACATCATAGATCTTTTGATCAAGATCAGCTTGGATTGATGCATCTTGTTCTTTTAACACCTTTGAGATAAATAAAGAATCAGATTTTCGCCATCCAGAAATTTGATCACATTTGTTTAGTGCTACAACAAATGGAACTTTTCTGTTCTGTAGAATCTTCAAACTTTCATTTGTTTGTGGTTGAAATCCACGATTAACATCAACGACAAGAATTGCAATATCAGCTGCTGAACCTCCTCTAGAGCGAAGGTTTGTAAAAATTTCGTGTCCTGGAGTATCAATAACTAAAATTCCTGGGACTTGATTTTCTGATTCTTCAAGTTTTTTGTATAATATTCCACATGTTTTTTTTATGGTTTCAATTGGAAGAAAGCTTGCACCAATGTGTTGTGTAATTCCACCAGCTTCTCTACCTTGTACACCTGTACCACGAATTTTATCTAAGAGAGATGTTTTACCAGAGTCTACATGACCAAGAACTACCACTATGGGCTGACGAATTTGCAAACCAGATCACTCAAATGCTACCCTCGATTCGTGATCAAAACTTTCCTGTGAATCTGATGCATGGACAATATTTTCGCTAAATCCTAATCCAAAGTCTCCCCTGATAGAACCAGGTTCTGCTTCAAATGATTTAGTTGATCCAACCATAATTCTTGTTGTAGCAATTGCATTGTTTCCTTCAATGATTACTGCAACTACAGGCCCTGATGTGATAAATGATGTCAATTCACCAAAGAAGGGTTTGTCTTTGTGAACATCATAGAACTTCTCTGCTTGTTCCTGAGTAAATGTAAACATCTTTAGTTTCAAAATTTTAAATCCTTTTTTTTCAAATCTTGAGATTATTTCACCAACTAGATTTCTAGCCACTGCATCAGGCTTTACAATGAATAGAGTATTATCAGACAATTTTACTTCTTTCTAATTCCGCCTTTAACGTGTTTTTTGGTCCACTTTAATTTTCTTGGATCACGTTTTAGAACTAGCGCATTTTTTTTACATTTTGAAGAACAGAACCATAAAACAGTTCCATCATTTTTAGCAAGCATTGTACCAGAACCTTTGGGAACAGGTCTGCCACAAAAACTGCAAGGTTTAGCTAAAAGACTCATCTAATCACCTATTTGATCTTTTTTGCTTCTCTCTCTGTTTCTCTTAGCATGAGAATCTCACCCAGTCTAATAGAACCTTTGACATTTCTTGTAAGAATTCTTCCTTTATCAGTTCCTGTAAGAACTTTAACTCTAACTTGAATTACTTCACCAGCAATGCCAGTTCGTCCAACAATTTGAATAATTTCAGATTGAACTACTTGATCAGTTGTAGAGCTCATTGATCAGTCTTTCCACCTTTGATTTTAGCAATAGTTTCTATAATTTGATCTACTATATGTTGTGCATCACCAGCATCCAAAATTGCTGCAGCGGCAGAAGTAATCTCAATACCTAATGAACTACCTAATTCTTGCTTTGTTGGAACAAATACAAATGCTACACCTTGTTCCTCACATAGAATTGGAAGATGAGCTACTACCTCTGGTGGTTCAACATCTTCTGCTATAATGATTAGTTTACTTGTGCCACGTTCAATTGCTTTGGTGGCTTCGTTAGTTCCTTTCTTGACCTTACCACTAGTAGATGCTACTCGTAGTGCCTCTAAAATTGGACTTACAAGGTCTGCTGGTGTTTCAAATTTAACGTAATAAGGTTTTCCCATACTTTGTCACCCTAAGGTTCATTCTCCATTCTCTCAGTCGATTAGTTTGGTATTAAAAGTGTTATCGGGAAATAATTGACTTTACTTTTTTGAGATATTTAGACATCAAAACATCTAGGTTCTCCTGACTTTCAGCTTCCGCATAGATTCGAACAATTGGTTCAGTTCCACTAGGTCTAATCATTACCCAATTTTTAGAATCAATTATTATTTTTATACCGTCAGTTGTATCAGAACTAGGAAATTCTTCTTTTAGTGAAAGAATCAGTTTTGAAACATTTTCAGGAGAACATGAAATTTTATCTTTTGTAGTAAAAGAAGGAGGTAAACTGGCAATCTCCTCTGATAGAGGCTTTCCTGTAGCTAAAAGCTCAAGCATTAATGCCAAAGCCATACAACCATCTCGAACTTGATTGTGTTTTCCATACATAAACCCCCCATTTTCTTCAAATCCTATTAACGCATCAGTTGCAACCATCTTTCGTGATACTTCAACACTACCCACTTTGGTACGAATAACTTTTGAGTTGAATTTTTCTGCTATAACTTCAATATTAGAACTAGAATTCAAACAAGTAATAATCAAAGAGTTTGGATTTTTCTTTAAAATATGCCGAGTAAGAAGTAATGCAGATTTATCACCAGTTAAAATATTACCTTTATTGTCACAAAAAATACTTCGATCTCCATCTCCATCAAATGCAATTCCTAAATCTGCATTGTTTTCTATTACAGTCTTTGAAAGCTCTGAAAGATTTTGTGGTGTTGGTTCTGATCCCCGTCCTGGAAAGTTTCCATCAATATTCTGATTTACTAAAAATGATTCACAATGAAGCATTTTACAAAAATCAGGTGCAGATACTGCTTGAACACCATTTCCTAAATCTAAAACAACTTTGAAATTTTTTGATTCTATTAATTTTGAATCAATTTGAGAGATAATTCCTTTAAGATATGTTTCGATTGTTTTCTCCTCTTTTCCTGTTTCACCCCAAGTTTTCGTATCCTTTATCCAACTTTTTTGCATATAGATATTTTCAATTATTAATTCATCTTCGCGTGAAATCTCAACTCCATCTTTTGCAGCTGGTTTGATTCCATTGTATTGTGGAGGATTGTGAGATGCAGTAATCATAATTGCACCAGAATATCCCAAAGTCTTTACTGCAAATTCAAGACATGGAGTCGGAACAATTCCTGCAACATTACAATTAATTCCTATTGAATTAAGAGCAGAACATACAACTTTACAAATAACAGGACTTGATTCTCTTCCATCAAAACCAATCAGTATTGGTCCTCGTTCAAAATAAGTTCCAATAGCTAAAGTCATATCATGTACAAATTCTAATGTAAAGTCTTCAGAAAATACTCCACGAATTCCATTAGTTCCAAAAAATTTTGCCATGAGATTATTCAATAATAGATAAATTTGTGTTTAATAGCATGACCGTTGCGGGAGTCGCCCAGCCTGGTCAAAGGCGTAGGGCTTAGGACCCTATCTCTTAGGAGTTCGTGGGTTCGAATCCCACCTCCCGCACCATTTTGATTTCTGTGAATGATTAATAATGATAAAATCCCCAACAAACAAAGTCATGAAAAAGACAGTCGTTGGAATTACAGTAGTTGGAAAAGATAGAGAAGGGATTGTAGCTGCATTTACAAATTTTGCATTCTCAAAACATGGAAACATTGAGAAAGTAAATCAAAATGTAATCAAAGGTCTGTTTGGAATGTATCTAGAAGTATCTTTTTCAAAAACAGTTGATGTAAAGAAATTTGATGCAGAAATACAAAGTTTAGCTAAAAAAGAAAAGATGGATGTAAGTACACATCATGAAACAAATTCGCAGAAAAATATTGCAATATTTGTAACAAAAGAGTCACTTTGTCTTGAAACAATTCTTGCTAATGCTAAATCACTCAAAGGAAAAATTTCAGTAATAGTTGGTACAGAAAACACACTTGCCACATTAGCAAAGAAGGCAAAGATTCCATTTGTAACAATTAAAGATAATACTCAACAAAAGGCTGAAGAAAAAATAATTGAAATATGCAAAAAATATGAGATCGATTTGATCTCACTTGCAAGATACATGAGAATTCTTAGTCCAAACTTTGTTTGGAGATATCCAAATAGAATAATTAACATTCATCCATCAGTATTACCTGCATTTCCAGGAGCACTGGCATATGAACAAGCTTATGAAAGAGGTACAAAAATTGTTGGTGTTACTTCTCATTATGTTACAGAAAACTTAGATCAAGGACCAATCATTTTACAAGATTCATTCAAAGTGGATCCAAATGATACATTAGAAAAAATTAAGATAAAAGGACAAAAACTAGAAGCAAGTACATTGCTTAAAGCAATGAGGATGCATCTAGAAAACAAACTTGAAGTTCGTTGGAGAAAAGTTCATATCAAATCCAAGTGAAATAAATGACAGATATCAAAGCCCAATTTGATCCTACTCTTAGAAAATCAATTAAAATAAAAAAACAAGTGGCTGTAATTCCAATTGGTTCAATTGAGCAACACGGTCCACATTTGCCTGTATCAACAGATTCAGACATAGTAACTGAAGTAGCAAAAAGACTATCTGAAATGAAAGGATATCTTCTTCTTCCAACACTTACCTATGGAGTTTCATTTGAGCATGCTCCATTTTTTAATTTAAGTATTAGAGAATCAACCTTACGTACTGTTCTAGCTGATTTGTGTTTATCACTTTTAGCAAATAACATCAAAACAATTTTCATAATTAATGGACATCATGGAAATCTAAAACCAATCAAAAACATTGATGTAAAGCTCCAAAAACTTTCAAAAAACAAGCTCAAAGTATTTCCATTATCCTATTGGCATTTTATGAAAAGAGAGTTTGATCATGCAGGATTTGTAGAGACATCACTAATGTTAGCAATTTCAAAAAATGTCAAAATGAAATTAGCTAAAAAGGGATTAATCACAGATGGGTTTACAAAACAAGAAATCAAAAAACTTGGAAAACTAGCTAATCAATCATTTCCTAAAGCTACTAAAAATGGAATTTGGGGAGATCCTAGAAATGCCACAAAAAAGGATGGACAGATGATTTTAGCTGAAATCGTTAAAAATCTAGGAAAAAAGTGTCAAACTTGCCTTACTAGGCATAGCTCATAGTTACACCAATGAAATTTTAATATAATCCCTCGATATCAAAGTCAATAAGTGAAATAGATGTCCGTTGATATGGCAGTAAAAATATTGGATGAGAGTATCAATCAAGTAGTATTGATAAAACTCAAAGGTAACAAAACAATTAGAGGTAATCTTCTAGGTTTTGACCAACACATGAACCTGCTACTTGATTCTTCAGAGGAAGTTCATGCTGAAGGCGAGACAAACAGCCTTGGAACCATCGTAGTTAGAGGAGATAATGTAGTTATGATATCCCCTCCACCACCAAACAAATAGGTGATTTGAGATGGTAAAAGGCACAACTTCTATGGGTGGTTTTACAAAGAAGAAAGTTCACATCAGATGTAGAAGATGTGGTAAAAACTCATTTCACAAACGTCATCACCAATGTGCAAGTTGTGGATTCCCAGAGGCTAAACGCAGAAAGTATTCTTGGATTAAATGGTATACATAGATGCAAGAAATTGTTCTTATTCTTAGTTCATTAGCTGGTGTAGCAACACTCGTTGCTGCACGAAAAATACCAAGAGGTAAAAAGCAATTGCTCAGCATTGGTGCTAGTTCACATATTAAAAGTCAAATTAATACACTAAAAATTGAAAAAGATATTCTTACAAAAACAATTACAAGATTATACCAAGTAGACGCTGAATTTTCTAAAATTCAAAAGGACAAACTATTACTGAGATATCAACACCAATTAGGAATTGTTTTAGCTAAACTAGAAAAACTTGAGCAAGCAAGTAAACACCCAGACTTGGGTCCTATAGGTGATGGTTTGATTACTTTGATGGATCAAAAATTATCAAAACTAGATGATAGATTATATGAGTTATCATCAAAGATAACAAGTGCAAAAATAGAAACACACGAAATAAAAGAGAAAAAACAAAGTGTGTCAAAATCATGGTTCAACTTTGAGAAACCAAAAGAAACAAAGAGAGAACCAATTATAATTCCTCCAACAAAACCAAAACAAGCATTTGAATTAACTACTTTAACAAACATTTCAACAAAGGATTCAAAATTCCCATTGTTTGAAAAAGAAGAATCAAAACAAGATATTGTAAATCCAATACAACAACCTAAGATTATTCAATCTGAAATAATTAAACCAACAGAAGAGATTGTACAAGAAATCATTCAACAAAAACCAAAAGTTGAAGATAAGATTGAGATTATTCAGTCAGTTGCACCAAAGCCAAAATCAGTATTAGAAACTCAGATTGACATTAACAAAGAAGTTGCAAAGATTACTGAACACAAAGCACTCCCAGAACCAGAACAAAAATCAACTATAACATTAGATGACGACTTTGATGATGATGCAGATGATTTAGATAAAGTCAAATTAAATATCATGAAAGTTCTATCAAAGCTTGATCAAGCAGAGGTGGAGTAATTATCATATGATAGTGCCATTAAGGCATTATCAAGTGATGCACTAAAGCATGTCAAAGACCATTCTATAGTTGGATTAGGAAGTGGAAGAGCAGCAACTATACTTGTAAAATCACTTTCAAGACTAATCAAAGTAAAAGATTATCATATTGTTGGAATCCCAACTTCATTACAAATCAAACAAGTTGCAGAGAAATGCGGAATACCACTTGTGGGGGCTGATCAAGTAGATCATATCGATGTTGTATTTGATGGTGCAGATCAAATTGATTCTCAAAAATTTGTAATCAAAGGTGGAGGAGGTGCTTTACTACGAGAAAATATTTTGTTTAGTCTTGCAAAAAAAGTTGTAATTATGGCAGACAAGAGTAAGTTTGTAAAAAATTTCACAAGAGCGGTTCCAGTAGAAGTTCATCCATTTGCTAGAAGTTCAGTAGCTAATGCAATTAAAAAACTAGGAGGAAAAGTACAACTACGAACAATAGATAGAGGCTATTCATTTTTTACAGAAAATGGAAACATAATTTTAGATTGTGATTTTGGAACAATAAAGAATCCAAAGGAACTTACTCAAAAAATCAAACAAACTGCAGGAGTTTTAGAGTCTGGAATTTTTCTTAGGAAACCAGATATAATTTACAGAGCTAAAACAGGCGGCAAATTTGATATTCTCTAGTCAAGATTGATTATTTGTAAATCCCAAATTCTATTTTTTGCCAAATTTTCCCAGTAGAGGAACAAAAATGTAGTTTGGTTGGTTTTTAATTTCAACAATTCCTTCAGAAGTTTTTTTCAATAAAACTAATGATTGAGATGAATCTCCTACAGGCGCAAGTATGAGTCCATTCTCACCTAGTTGTTCAAGCAATGGTAAAGGAATTTCTGTACATGCTGCAGTAATTATTATTCTATCATAAGGAGATACATCAGTATAACCTAAAGTACCATCACCTAAGATTATACGAACATTATCTATTCCAAGTTTTTCTAAATTCTTTGTTGCAAAGTTTGCAAGTTCTGAATGTCTTTCAATTGAATAAACAGTTCCTGTTCCTACTAGATAAGAAAGAATTGCAGTCTGCCAAGCTGAACCAGTACCAATCTCAAGAATTTTTTGTCCATCTTTTACATCTAACCACTCTGTCATTCTTGCTACAACTCCTGGTTGAGAAATAGTCTGATCTTTCATTATTGATAGAGGTTCATTGTAATATGCTCTATCTAGTTCCGATATAGGAACAAATTCATGTCTTGGAATATTTCTAAATGCAGATTCAACGTTATCATCAGTAAGAAATCCTGAATCTTTTAGAAAATGAATTAGATTATCTAATTCTATCTGATATTTTTTTTCAATTTTAATTCTATTCAATCATAATAGATAGAATTTTTTATCATTTAAACCCAATTTGTTATTTTGAAAATAAGTTAATTTTTCGTTCAACTAGTATACCATGACCAAGTTTTCCAATTACTTCAAAGTCGTCTGCAACTATTTCTCCTCTAACAATTGTTTTAACAGGCCATCCTTTTAGATTTCTTCCTTCATATACAATATAATCAGAAAAGCCTCCAAACAAATCAGATGTTACTTTTTTTTCTTTTTTCAAATCTATCATAGTAATGTCTGCATCAGAATTTTTTTCTAATGTTCCTTTTTGTGGATACATTCCAAAAATTTGAGCGGCATTATAACTTGTAAATTTCACAAACTGTTCAAGTGTTATTTTGTTTTGGTTTACACCATCATTGAGTAATATTGGAATTACAGTACCAATTCCTGGAAATCCTGCTAATGCTCCCCAAACATCATCTCCATCTAGTTTAAGTTTGAGTTGATTTGCAACATGATCCGTACCCACAGTATCAATAAAATTCTGAGAAAGTGCATTCCAAACTGCCTTGTTGTCATTTACTGTTCTTATTGGAGGCATGACTTTAGCAAGATAGCCTTCTTGTTTTTCAATAGATAGTGTTAGATAGTGAGGGCATGTCTCAACAAAAATTTTTGTTCCAAGTTTTTTCTCTTCTTTAATCTGTGCAAGTGCTAGTTCTGAGCCAATGTGAACAAAGTAGATTACACAATCATAATCTCTCCCGAACTTTGAGACAGTCTTAATTGCTTTTACCTCAGATTCAGGAGAACGACTTTGTGACCAAGCAGAAAGTCCATCTTGTTTTTTTTCTTTTGCAGTTTTAATTCCACATCCACATAATTCATAGTCTTCTGCATGAACAAGCACTGGACAACCAAGTGAAGCTGCAGTCTTTACAGTTTCTTCAACTATTTCATCAGTAACTTCTACTTTAGCTGAAACAAGTTGAGAAGAGTTTGGTGGCATATCCATATACACATGACTAATTTCACCACCAAGATTCATGTAAATTTTAAAAGATGTAATTCCTTTTTCAATACAGAAGTTCATCTCGTTGATTTGTTGTGGTGTAAAAATTGAAGCATGTATTGCATAATCAATGTAATGACTTTTAGATGATGCATCAAGCTGACCTTGTAGTGAACTAGAAAATGAATTTTCTAATCTAAGCATTCTCATCATAGTTGTTATTCCACCAATTGCTGCTGCATGAGATTCAGTTTTTGCTGATTCATTTATTGAAGAATACACGCCATAGTGAACATGAGTATCAATTGGACCAGGAATAGAAATCAATCCATTACCATTGATTTTGTGATCACAAGCAGGAATATCATTTGTAAACCCGACAATTTTTCCTTCATCAATTAGAATATTTTTGTCTACCATTCCCTGAGGAAGTATAATGTGTGAATCGATAATCACAGTATCATACGTCATTTGAAAATTTTATACTTGGCAGTCTATTATGCGTTAAGAAAATGAATAAAAATACAACTAGAAGAAGTAATTCACGGGCCGGTGGTTTAGGGGTATAATGCCTCGTTCGCAACGAGGGTGTCGAGGGTTCGATTCCCTCCCGGTCCACTAATTTTCTAATTTCATTTAACATAAATTCCTACAATTAAGGAAACAAAAGAACTATTACCAATCATCAATGTCATCATCAATATCATCTTCAGATTCAACTTTTGAGTCAGTTCTTCTTGAAGGTCGAATTGGAATGTAGATTCTCATGATAATATCGTATACTAAACATACTTAGGATCGTGTTTGTATAATTTGAACACTAAAAATCTAAGTTAAAATTGGACCTTTAACCCAAATTACAGTTTGTGCTCATTTGGTTAAAATATTTTGAATGATTTCAATTCCAGAAACCATTATACATTAACAAAAATTATTGACATCATGGAAATATTTGATGGTAAAAAAGCAGCAACAGATTACATGTCAACCCATACTCTGGCATTTTCAACTCCTGAATTAACTCTAATGAGATTTGCATTTTGGTTGGGGGATTCAGTTCCAAATCCAAAAAACGAAGGAAAGGGATTTCCAAGGATGATGACGTTTTTGACAGAAGCAGATTTTGAACCAGTATTAATTGATGATGATGTATACGAACCATCTGGTGCAGTCAGTAGATCTGCATTTCTTGGAAACGCATTCAAAGAAGAAAAGACAGACGGAAAGTTTTGTTCTGAATGTGGTACAACTCTTTCAGCAACAGCAAAGTTCTGTCCTGAATGCGGTACAACACAAGAATAAGAAAATAGTTTTTAGAGATTTAATTTTATGTTCTAGTTCCACATTTTGTGCAAAACTTTGCATTTGGTCTTAGTTCAACACCACATGAAGAACATCCATCTCCACTAGATGTTGTAACTGTTCTAGGGACTAAACGTGGATCTGGTGATGGTAAAGTTCCAGGGTCTCCAAATGTTTCTTGTGCAGAAACAATTCCTGGTGGACCGCCAACTGGATTCTCTGCAGTTCCTGCTCTTGGTGGCATTACAGTTCCACCTGCCATACCTCCAGGATTTGCCATGCCTGACATCAAACCAGGAGACTGTGTATTTCCAGAACCCGATCCCATTGCTTTTTTCATCTCAAATATTACTTTGATTGCTAAAAATTCTAATGCAGAATATGCTACTACATAATCACCAAGTTTTTGGAAGAATTGTTTGTCACTTAGTTGACCTTTTTTGTACATGTTATTAGTATCTAGAAATGTTTCATAGTATCCTTGAGATTCATCAAACAAAGTTTCTAGTTTTTCATATAGCATGGTTAGTGTATCTACTTCACCAAATGACATGAACCTCCTCAATTTTTGGAATATTAATTACTTTAGGATCAAAATATTGGTCAACATTTACTGTTTGCTTTTCTTTCTATATTAGAAAATCAATGGACTCAAATACACACAGTAGGCTCACCGTAGTCACAAGCTATCATTGAATTAATTTTTCTCATCGAAAGTAGGTTTAGCTAACTTAGACAAGCTCTTTAAACAATTGTTTGGTTTTTTTATAGTTAATCTTATCTAAAATGCATTTCTTGTAATGTTAATGGATAAATCTTCTCATCAATCAAACGATATCTTTGGCGTATCTAAAAAAAATATTGACAGATTTTTTAATGAGGTTGAAAAATCTTCTCCAAAATACCATCAATCAGTGGCTAAACTTCAGCAAGATTACATAGATGCATGGAAAACTGTGATTAATTCAGCTATTTCTTTAGAACAAGAATATGCAATCAAAGCTGGTTACAAGACAGAAGTTTCTGAATCTGTTCTAAAAACAATCCGTGATATTACTGACTTTTCTCTTCAAGCATATGCCAATCAAAATAAAATCACTACAAATACAGCAGAAGCAACGAAACAGGCGTTTAAAACATTTAATCAAAATACAAAATCGTTTGCAACTCTAAACAAAGAGATTATGGGATATATCATGTCTGTATTTGAACAAAAATCAAACGCCTAATATTTTTTTTATTTTATCTAGATCAAAAAATAAGAAAAACGTGCTTTGGAATTTATGCAAGTGCTCTATCAATCATACTTTTGTATGATTCTTTAGAAGCAGCACCTACTTGTTGGCTAACTATTTCACCTTTGTTAAGGATGATTAAGGTTGGAATACTAAAGACATTGTATTTTGATGCTAATTCATTAGCCTCATCAACATTAACCTTGACAAATTTTACTTTACCGTCATAGTCATTAGCTAATTCTTCAACTACTGGACTTACCATTCTACAAGGACCACACCATTCGGCCCAAAAGTCTACAAATACAGGAATATCAGAGTTCATCACATCGACTTCCCAAGATTTTACATCTGAAACTTGTGTAACTACCATTGTATTGTTACATTATTGACCGTACCTAAAAACGTTCATCAGAATTAACACCATATTTTTTGTTGGAAAAATAATTTTGATATATACTTAAATGACGTTTTGATAAAACTCAGATATGAGTTCAGAGCTTAGACTTAAAAAATTAAGAGGTTCCGGAGGTTATGTTATGGCCACAGTTACTGATGAACAGCAAATGAAAGGAAATCTAGGCGGTCCTGATCTATTTTTAGCGCCAATAGGCAGATTAGATGTGGAAACAATTACAAAATATTTTTGCAATACCTGCGATAAAGAATTTGAGGGCGCTCCAAAAATAGAATTTGAGAATCCGAATGAAGAAGTTGCAGAAAATCTTATTCTTGCAGAAAAAGGACAATACATATGCAATTCGTGTAATGCTTCAATTGCAGAATACAGAGAATTCAAAAAACAAGATGAAGCAGGAGGAATTGGAAACGCCAAGCCTGTA
>Ga0209988_10001914_pt1 | contig 13721 bp, 14 predicted proteins | sample N075metaG_FD_183115 | JGI IMG/M metagenome (GOLD analysis project Ga0209988, IMG submission 183115) | Deep subsurface microbial communities from Kermadec Trench to uncover new lineages of life (NeLLi) - N075 metaG (SPAdes) (version 2) | ecosystem: Environmental > Aquatic > Marine > Ocean trench... | reverse complement strand
GATGGCGGCCGAGGTGTTGGAAGGGCATCGAGTCGCCCCCGGTGTGATTCTTCAAGTCGCTCCGGCCTCGGTCGCAGCCCTTTCTCGTGCAATGGCGGATGGGACGGCCCAAACGTTGGTCGAAGCAGGGGCTCAGCTGCTCTCCACAGGATGTGGGGCGTGTCCCGGCTTGGGTAGCGGCGTGCTTGGCCCCGGGGAGGTGTGTATCTCCACAACCAGCCGAAACGCCCGGGGTCGAATGGGTAGTCCGGAGTCGAGGGTGTATTTGGGCTCGGCTTATACGGTGGCAGCCTCAGCGTTGGCTGGAGAGATTGTCGATCCGCTCTCCTTGATGGGCGTTTCGGCATGAATGCATTCCAGGGGCGAGTGTGGGCCTTTGGAGACGACCTTGACACTGATCTGATCGCTCCCGGGCGGTACCTCATGTACGACCTACCCGAGATCGCTGCGCATGTGATGGAGGGGATACGACCCGGATTTGCGGATCTTGTCGGGCAAGGTGACATCATCGTCGCTGGGACAAACTTTGGGTCTGGTTCGAGTCGTGAGATGGCTGCAAGGGCGCTCAGAGAGGCAGGAATCGTCGCTGTGGTGGCAAAGTCCTTTTCCCGGATCTTCTTTCGCAACTCCATCAACGTCGGCTTGGTGCCCGTGGAGTGTGCAGAAGCCAACGTCATCGAAGAGGGTCAGACGGTCAGGATTGACATCGACATAGGGGAGGTGATGATCATCGACACGGGGAGGCGGTTGGCATCGAGGCCTCTTCCGCCCGAAGTGGCCGCGATCATGGAGGCCGGAGGCCTCGTCGAGTTCTTGAGAACCAGAGTCGGAGGTGCCAAATCGTGAACAACGGGCCGCGTCAACTCGGGGTTCTGCTGAAGGGTTCGTCTCCCGTGGTTGCTCCGGGCACTTTCAACGCACTCTTTGCCCGTCTCATCGAGCAAGAGGGATTTCCCGCGATCTACATCTCGGGGGCCGGAGTGGCCAACTCCCTGCTTGGCAAACCGGACCTCGGTCTCGTCTCAATGGACGAGATGACCATGGTCGCCCGACTGATCTGTGACGTGGTGACGATTCCGGTGATCGCCGACGCCGACACAGGATACGGCGGAGTCCACAATGTGGCTCGAGTCGTCTCGGCTTACGAGAAGGCGGGCGTAGCCGCGATCCAACTCGAAGACCAAGTGTTCCCGAAGCGCTGTGGGCATTTCGACGGCAAGGAGGTTGTGCCGGTCGGTGAGATGTTGGAAAGGCTCGTTTCAGCCCTAGAGACACGTGAAAACCAAAATGGCGATGGCATCCGGATCATTGCTCGCACCGACGCCGCGGGCCCTCTCGGGCTTGACGAGGCAATTCGCCGGGCCCGGAGGTACGGAGAGGCCGGAGCGGACCTACTCTTTGTTGAAGCCCCTGAAAGTCGGGCCCAACTCGAGATCGTGGGGGAGGAGCTATCGGATTGGCCACTAGTCGCCAACATGGTCGAAGGCGGCAAAACCCCTTTGCTCAGTGTCGACGAGTTGGCAGAGCTCGGGTTTTCCCTCATACTTTTCCCCGGGAGCATCACCAGAACAGTCACCGGGGCGGCGAGGTCCCTTTTGCAGAAACTGGCCGAGGCTGGGAGCACGCGGGAAATGATTGACGACATGGCAACTTTCGACGAGGTCAATGATTTGGTGGGGTTGAAAGATGCTGATGAGTGGGAGCGGAGCATCTCCGAGGAATCAACACGAGACGGCGCTGGATCTTGACTCGAGGCGAATTGAAGCTGCTTTCGGCGAGTGTGGTGGTGGCGTTGACTATGGGCGCCTGTGCCGGGCCGAGCACCAGCGGCACAACTCCATTTCAGGGTCTTGATGGATGCAAAGCCGGCGCCGGCTCAGCCATGACCTTTCTACAGCGGACTCTCGATGCGTTGGGAGACACCGACATCGAGGAAGCCCCTGACATGGTTCCATCTTTCGACCACGACGTGAAGACCATGATGTACCGGGCTCGTGAAGTGCACTGCACCGAGGAGGGCTTCAACAAGGCGATTGTTGATAGGGCAGGAGAGCTCGTTGGTGACGGAGAAGCTGCTCAGATGCTGATCGCCACGGTCGAGGCACGTGGTCTTGGTTCCCTCGACGCCGAAAACGGAGGGCTCATCACACTCACCGGCGAGTGAGACATCTCAGGAAGGCGGCCGCTCAGCCTTTTTGACCTCGGTCAGCACGTAAAAGACGAATTCTGATCTTCCTTCGGGACTGCGTTCTCGCGGAATCGGGTTCTCCTTGAACCAGTTGAGGTAGTTGGCATACGCCTCGTGATCGATGAAGTGAAGCTCGGCTATGCGATCGAATACCAGTGGAGTTTCCGCCGTGGCCGTTCCGGCGCTGGTAGTTGTGATTGGCCGGAGAACGGTGTTGAGCTCAACATGGTCGATGAAGGGATTGGCCAGTAGGTCCGGATAGTGGATGTCCCAAAGCCATGCTTCGTACTCCTCAATCGAGACTCCTTCGACGATGTTGTAACCGAGGATTGCCTTGAGAGTTGAACTCATTGAAGATCCTTCTCCTTCTCGCTGTGGCTGAACGTTGGTACCAGCCGCTGGTACGACGATGACTTGGTGAGGCCTCGTACAGCCTCCAGCACATGCGATGCACCTGCCGAGCCCAATCGCGGTTCAACGTTGATTCGGAATTTCAGTTCCAGCTCGTCACCTGACAGTGGATTCTCCGGTCCACCCCTCGTGTGGGTCACGCGATGCTCGAAACTGGTGCCGTCATTGATTTCTATGTTGAGGACGCCGGGGAACTGGTTGGGAAAGTCCCGGGTCGACTGCTCATCTGCGTAACAGTGGACCAACGCCGACAGAGCCAAACGTTCTGGATCTCGCACAGCGTCGTCGCTGAAGTCGGCAGCCGAAACACCGAGGCCTCCGCCACCAAGGAGAGCAGTAGCAACGGTGAAGGGCCCGCTGAACCTAGCGCTGTATCCTGATTCGGGGGCTGCCTTGGCATCAATCGGTTCGGCGATGACTCTGAGCACGGGTGCCGGCACCCCTAGCCTTATTACGCTGATCGAATCCGGATTCACACCTTCCTGACGTAGCTTGATGGCGGCATCGATACCCGCGTGGGTGAAATGGTTGGTCGGGTAGGGCTTGGTGAAGAGTCGAAGCAGTTCCCACTCCTCTCCTAGACCACCGACCAAGGAAGGCCTGTCGTAGAAGCCACCGGTGAAAGCTTCAAAGAAGCCGAATCGACCCTCGAGAACCGTTGGCGGTCCTGTCAATCCTCCTGTGGCAAGTTCGGCTGCCGTGATGCCCGAGTGGGCGGCCCATCCGCAGTGCACCCGCTTGATGGTGCCTCCGGTTCTATTCGCCTCGATCAGACCTGACCCCATTGATGCGGAAATGCCGATGGCGTGGGAGACAGTCTCGGTGTCGCCCCCGTAGAGCAGGGTGGTAGCCACCGCCGCCCCGATAGTTCCGCATATTGACGTTGCGTGCAGTCCTCTCTCGAAAAAGATCGAGTTTCGGAGCTTGGGGTCATACGCCGCCATTCCCAAGCGGCATGTCACCTCGATCCCGATAGCGATAGCTGTCTCGATCTCGGCGCCTGGCGAACCTTCGACCTCCGCGACAGCAAGAGCAGCAGGTACCACTGATGCTGACGGATGCAGAACGGACGGTAGGTGCGTGTCGTCGAAGTCGAGGGCGTGGGCCATGGTGCCATTCACCAAGGCTGCACTCACTGCGGGAACCCGTTCAGAGAAACCGAGCACGGATGCCTCGGGTACGCCGCCGCGACCAAAAACAATGGATGCAACAACTCCGACAGCGGGCTCGTTCACAGCAGCGATAGATACCCCGAGCGTGTCGACAATGCTCCGCCGAGTGGCGGCACTCACCTCCGGGTCGAGTTCCGAGCGAAACTGGTGGGAGGCAAACTCGGCAAGTTGTCGAGTGGGGCTTTCAGTCATCGATCAGGGCGATCGGCCGAATTGGTGAACCGGTTGCCCCCACCAATTTCAGTGGTGAAGCAACGAACAGGAACTCGCTGACTCCGACCTCGGCGAGGGCTGAGAGATCCATGACTTCGATGATGTGGATGCCTGCTTCTACCAGAAGAATCCGATGGGCGGGAAGCACAGCGTGCCCACGTGCGGGCGCGATCACCTCAAAGGCAATGGTCTCGGCTCCGGCAAGTCTGATTCTGTGCTCGCTCAGCCACCCGGCGGCCGCTTCCCCAGGTCCAGGTGTGCCTGTCTCCGTTCCGATGAAAGCGGTGGGGTTGTTCCAGTGACGGGACCATCCTGTCCGAATCAGGACCGCATCGCCTTCCATCACGTCGACGCTTTGCCGCCTGGCAGCCTCATCTAGGTCCTCCACCGAGACTTCATAGCCACCCTCCAATAGGTCCACTCCGTGGAGAGCAGCGATATCGAGTATCACCCCGCGACAGACGATGGGCTCCACAGTTTCAATGCCCAACTCGGAGAATCCCAGATTGGACTGGATCGAGTCAGGCTCGACCCCACCATGGAGAATCCCGTCTTGGGATACGTGAGCCAGAGCGTCGATGTGTGTCCCAACGTGGCCACCGATGACGATGATCTCGTTGGCCGCGGACCCACCGTCGGATCGCACTATGTCTCCATGTCGTCTCATCAAGGCGAGTTGGAAGGCGGGATGGTTGGCGGAGACGGGCATCCCACGATGAAGTGGTTGAGCGAGGTCGATGATGTGAGACGACGTGAGACGATCCCAGATCGATTCCACTAGACGGCTCCCAGATCCGAAAGCTCTGCAAGTTCCTCGGCGTCAATGCCGAGTCCGCCGTAAACGGCCTTGTTGTCGGCACCAATACTCCGCCCACCCCATTTGATCGCGCCGGGAGTGGAGGAGAGACGGAACATCAGGTTTTGCATGCGAATCGGGCCGAGGTCCTCGTCGTCGATGGTGGTGATGGAGTCGAGCGCCTTGTATTGCGGGTCTTCGAATATGCCCGCGATGTCGTACACAGGGGCAACCGCCGCACTCGCCTTTTCGAACTGTTCGAGAACGTCATCCAGGTCGCGATCGCCGATCCACGAACTCACCATCACGTCGAGCTGATCGCCATGTTGTGCACGTCCGCGTCCTGTTTCGAACCAGGGCTCCGAGATCACCTCCGGGTGTCCGACGAGTTTCATGACTCTCTCTGCCACATTGTGAGCGCTGGTCGAGATAGCGACCCAGTGCTTGTCCCGGGTCTGATACGTGTTGCGTGGAGCGTTGTTGACCGATCTGTTTCCCGTTCTCTCCTGAACCACGCCAAGCTGGTCGTACCAGATGGGCTGTGGTCCAAGAATCGAGAGGATCGGCTCGATGATTGCCAGATCGATGATCTGGCCGGGCCCATCACGAGCGTCACGGTTGTACAGACACATCTGAATGGCGTTGGCGAGGGCAAGGGCGGATATGCCGTCAGCGAGGCCAAAAGGTGGAAGCACTGGTGGTCCATCGACCTCACCGGTGATCGCGGCGAATCCGGACATCGACTCGGCGAGTGTGCCAAACCCTGGACGTGATTTGTATGGGCCGAATTGGCCAAAGCCGGTAACCCGTGCGATAACAAGTCCCGGGTTGAGCTCCAAGAGGTCCTTCGGGTCCAAATTCCAGCGTTCGAGAGTTCCCGGTCGAAAATTCTCAATCAGCACGTCGGCGGTCTCGACCAAACGTCGCATGAGGTCCTGACCTCTGGCTGTCGACATGTTGCATGTCACTGTTTGCTTGTTCCGGGCCAGCATCTTCCACCACAGGTTGATGCCATCTTTCTGATAGCCGTGGTTGCGAACCGGGTCCCCGCGAGGATGCTCGACTTTGATCACCTCAGCGCCAAAGTCCCCCAGAAGCGTTGCCGCCATTGGTCCAGCAAATAGGGTTGCGGCATCAATCACCCGCACCCCTTTCAGTGGTCCTGACACATGTGCTCCACTATGTTCCACTCAACGGAATAACGTTCCACATACTAGACATGCCACCTAACCTCGTACCCTTCGCATGATGTCGCTGGCAAGCCATCGGAGCCGGCGATCTCCGTGACGCTCCGCTCATACCTCTACGCCCCCGGGAACCGACCGGAGTTGTTTGAGAAGGCTGTTGCTTCGGGTGCTGATGGGGTGATTTTGGATCTGGAAGACTCCGTCGGTTCTGGTGAAAAGACATCCGCCGCCCAACACGTCGTCGACTATCTGTCCGACCGGGAGACATTGCCGACTGACCCCCCGATCTGGGTAAGGGTCAACAACCGACCAGGGCTCCTCGAAGACGAGCTGACTGCACTCGCCGGGCTGGAACGGCTCGCGGGCATCAGCCTCCCCAAGGTGGAGGGGGTTGCTGTCCTCGACCGGGTGAATCAGCTGCTACCTGAGCGTGTGAGTGTCCTGGGTCTCATTGAATCGGCCTCCGGCCTGACGGCCGTCGCCGAGATTGCAAGCCACCGGAGGGTTCACATACTTGGGCTTGGGGAGGCCGATCTCATTTCCGACTTGAGGATGAGCCCCTCTCCAGAACGAGTCGAACTCATGGCCATCAGGATCAATCTCGTGGTGGCTTCAGCAGCCGCCAAAATCGACCAACCGGTGGGCCCGGCCTTTATCGATATTCGAGATGAGCAGGGCTTGGAACGTTCCACCGAACTGTTGCGTCGGCTCGGGTTTGGCGGTCGGTCGGCCGTGCACCCGAATCAGTTGGAGATCATCAACAGAGTATTCACCCCGTCGGAGTCTGAGATTGAAGCCGCAGGGGAACTCATCCAATCGCTGACCGAGGAATCCGAACGAGCGACAGCCGTGTTCGTCGACAGTCAAGGAAAGATGGTCGATGAGGCCGTGGTGCGCAGTGCGCGTCATGTCCTCGAAGTTGCGACGAGACTCGGGATTGTTGACACGAACCTATCTGGAACGAACCTGGGTCAACACGGAAGGGGATCAAGTGGCTGAACAACCCCAAGGTCAGACGATCGCAACAGTTGAACGGGCCGCCGATGTCTTGAATGCGTTCACCGAGCTGGACGGAGCGACCGTAGGTGTCACTGAGCTCTCGGAGAGACTTGGTCTGTCGAAGGCCGTCGTCCATCGAATCCTCACGTCGCTGAGAGTCAAGGGTTTTGTCGAATTGGACGAGGACAGCCGGAGGTACTCCCTGGGTCCGGCTTCGCTGTCACTCGGTCTGACCTATCTTCAGAAGATTGACGTCCGAGACGAAGCAAGAAGCTTCTTGCGGGATCTTTCTGAGCAGACCGACGAAACAGCCACGCTGTCTGTCAGACGTGGCGACGTGCGCATGTACGTGGACCAAGTCACGCCTTCTCGAGAGGTGAAGATGACTGTTCAGCTTGGTCATCCATATCCGCTTCATGCCGGAGGATCTTCAAAGGCGTTCCTGGCCCACCTTTCGGACGAGTTCATCGATGATTATCTCAGCAGACCCTTGGAGCAGTTAGGGCCTCTCACAATGACGGACCCGGACATCATACGAAAGGATCTCGCTCTCGTTCGCTCCCGCGGTTTCGCATCTTCGCTTGGCGAACGTCAAGAAGGCGCAGGCTCGGTGGCCGCACCCGTGTTTGGTCACGAAAACGACCCTGTGGCAGTCATCAGCGTCTGCGGCCCTGTTGAGCGTTTTCAAAATGAGATCGATGACATCGCTCCGGTCCTGCTCGAGTCAACCCGGAGGCTTTCGCGACGTTTGGGATGGGAAGCCTGACTGGATCAGCCCGAATAGGGTCGCGCCAGGTATTTTCCGATGGGAGAGCCAACAACTGATCCGTTATCGAGTACGTGCGTCCCTCTCACGAATGTGTGCTTGACCTTGCCCTTCAACTGTGTTCCCTCCATGGGGGAGTAGCCCTGGGCGGATTCAGATTCTTCGGCACGCACGGTCCAATCGGTACCCGGATCGAGGAGGGCGATGTCCGCGTCGAACCCGGGGGCGATGTCGCCTTTGGTCAGGAGACCAAAGCGCCGAGCAGGGTTCCATGAAACCAACTCGGCTACCCGATTCGGTGTGAGGCCGCGTTTGGTTCCTTCAGAAAAGACACCAGCCAAGAGGTACTCAGTGCCACCGAATCCCGATTTGGCTTGCCACACATCGTCAGGGTCAGGCCCCAGCTTCGTCTCTGGCTTGCAGCAGGCATGGTCCGATACCACCCAGTCGACATCGCCCGCAAGGACGGCTTCCCAGAGAGCCTCGACGTCTTCCGGGGAACGCAAAGGTGGGTTTACCTTGCCGTAAAGGCCGATTGTCTTCTCGAAGTCGGTAAGCAGATGTCCGATGGTGACCTCTCGGCGGAAGTCGATGTGGGGATAGGTGACGGCCATGAGGAGCGCCGCTTCGATGGCGGTTGCCGACGAGAGATGGAGAAGGTTCACGTTTGTGAGCCCTGTGACATGTGCGAGATAGGCCGCGATCGTGATGGCCAGACCTTCGGAGTGAGGCGGACGAGCCGCTGAATAGGCAGCCAGCCCCTCGAGATCGCCGTCCTGCTCAACCATCTCGGTATAAGCGGTCATTATCTCCGCCGTTTCGCAGTGAAGACTCAGCGACAGGAATTCGGCAATGTCTGGATATCTCTCCCTCGCTGCCTGGAGGCCGCGCATGATGAACTCGAAATGGGCATAGTCATAACGCTCGCCAGGAGGTGTCATCAAGAATGAGGACTGGTCGTCGGACTTGCCGTGGAGTCCGTGACCCCCGTAGAACATGAAAACCTTGTACGAAGTCACCCCGAATTGCTCAATGAGCTGTGGGATTTCATCAATGTGACTGCTTTGCATCGGTGCAAGATGGAACGCGTAATCAACGAAGGCTCGACCTTCTGTGACGTCAAGGACTTCAGGAAAGAAGTCCCTATATGGACCCCCTTTGTTGAGGTAGTACTGGCCCGTGCGGATGTAGGTCATCGCCGTTGTTGTGCCGCCTTGGGCGGCTGCCCGACTTTCGGTGACGGCGTCTTCGGTCAATGGGTTGTAGATCCCCCAGTGACAATGGGCATCGACAGACCCGGGGAAGGCCAAGAGGCCGCTGCCATCCACGACCTTTTTTGCTGAAGCTGTGTCAAGACTCGGCTCAACGGCGGAAATCACGCCGTCGGAGACCGCTATGTCCATCTTCATCGTCCCGTTCCGAGTTGGACGGACGATGTCGCTTCCTTTGATGACCAGGTCCTGGTCTGTCATTGATCTTCCTCTTGAACCGATCCGGACGGCGATCGTACACGTGTCCCGGTGTGTGGAACGCTGTTTCGGTGGGAGCGGTTCGACCGGCTACCGCGGCGGCTGATCCTGAGGTCATCGACAGACTCCTCGAGAGGAGGGTTGTCATTGCCGGGCCGACCACCTTGTTTGCCCCGTTGATGAATGTCGCTTCGCTGATGACCGAGCATCGGGCGTTACAACAGGCCGACCAGATCCTCGACGAGGCCCGTGAACTGCACCGGAGGATGGTTGTGTTCGTCTCCCATCTCCGGGCTATCGGTTCTGCTCTGGGTAAGACCGTCTCGGTGTTCAACGATGCGGTGGGAGAAGCGTCAGTGATCCTGATCGAGTTCGGAGCCGACAGCATCAACCCGTTTCTAGGACTACACAGCGACGAAGAACCTCAGGCCTGATTGCCCGTTAGCAACTCATTGGCCGAAAACCCGGCCAGAGTCTGCACGGCAAATCGTCAGGTGATCTAAAGGGACCATTCCTCTCAGGAGGGGTTTGGCACCCCGTTTGATGCGGTCACGACAATCGCCTGGTTTCCCCAACAACTACAGGCCTCTCCACCCCAACACGTCCTAATTCGTTCCTAGGGCGCGCGGTTTGACACGGACGTCTACTGCTCGTCGATGACGGTGTGTTTCGTTTCCGGGTTCCACAAAAAGGCGGTGGGGTCGCAGAAGGTGATGATGCAGTCCTCCCCGCTCCCTGGCTCGGGCGGTGGTGGCGGTTCCTCGCAATCCGACGGATTATCAACGAATTGGGTGATAGAAAAGTCGACGAATCCCTCGCCGCTGGACGTGATGAGCAGCGTCGACTCGCCTTCAATCCCAAGGGGGAGGTCACTGTCCCAGGGTGGGCGATATCCGCCGTCATCAGCGCCTCCTCGCCACGACAGCTGGACGTCACCGCTGGTGATGACGTCCATACACGCGTGCTGGCCCGGCTCGACGATGAGTTTGATGCGGCGGATGCCAAACGGCGGCGGGGCCAGGTCGGCGTTGAGGAGAAAGTTGACCGGAAGGTCCCAGATTTGTGCCGTGTACGGCACGTAGTCAACAATCGTGCCGATGTCCTGAACAAGTCCGTCGGAAAGCGCCTCGGCGAATTCATGGAACAGCGAGGTGATTGAGGCGGGCGGCAATTCATCGAACGTGAAAACATCCTTGCCACTGCCTAGCGCGCCGTGGAGAAATTCGAAGAAGATCCAGCTCGCCGGACCCCACTCGGTAAGGCCTGCGGATAACTCCTGGCTAGTCAGCAGTTGCAGCAGGTCGTGCTCATAGTTGTAGTCGGGGAACACGACTCCACTCAGGTACGTTGCCATTCCCTCGTTCAACCAGAAGTCTTTGCCGTATCTCGCCTCAACCATTGCCTTTGCCATGGCATAGGCAGCGGCTTGCTGCACCACGCCCGGCTCGGCTCCGATGGTGTCGATTCCGAGGTGGATCATGTACCCGTCGCCGTCGGCGAACACAACCACGCCGACCGCGTGGGGGTTGAGCATGATGATTGTCTTTGGTGTCTCACCGATCGTCTTGAATTCTGCGGCGGCCTTGCCCACGGCTTCCTCGACCAGCTCAATTTGATCCGCGTCCCATGTCTCACCGAATTCCGGCTTCAGGGAGTAGAGCGTGTAGTCGCCATCCGGCCCGTCGACTTCCTTCTTGTCCATACAGGGGCTTGCCCCGTAATTGAGAAGACAGAAGCTTTTGATCGCCGGGTCTTCGTCTTCTTGTGCGGTGACCAGACCGACCAGAACGACACCGAGGGAATTGGTCGGTTGGGGCTCGTCGATGTCTCCCGCGGCCTCCAGTGATCGAACCGTTGGGACGAGAAGAGACAGGAGATTCACGATCTGATCGGCCGCGGAGTCGTCGATGGTCGCAGTGGCGACATACTCATTCGACATGTCGACTATCGCAGAGCGGTCGAGGTTTTGAAGGTCGGGATACCTCAGCACGTCCGCCGCCTCAGCCTCCCCGGCAAACAGTTGCAACGTGGCGATCAGACCTTCACTCAGACTCCACTCTCCGTTGGCCTCTTTGGCCAACACGTTGCCCACATAGCTGATGCTCGCCGGGTCGACCGGGTCGGGATCCTCGAGAGTCACCTGTTCGGGCTCGGGCTGTTCGATGGCCACCCCAGGGAAACGGGGGAGCGTTCTCAACACCTGTTCGGTGACGATCTCCAGCTCCTCGTCAGCCGACGTCTCGGGTCGACTGAGCAGGATCCGGAAGTAGAGAAGGTAGTCGTCGAGGTCCTTGTAAACCGAGAGCACGCCCACTTCGTCACCACCGAACCATCGGGCGTCATCGCCCACCCCGGATACAGCGACACCACGGGATCCTTCGAACTCGGCGTCAGCAGCGAAGTCCGCCGGGTCGCCCGGCTCGACCCTGATCCAGAGGTCCTCATCGTCGACGAGGACTCTGGTGCAGGTTTCCCCACCTTGGAATTCGAAGAAGCCGAGTAGCTCCCCTACGACGTCAAAGACGATGTCGGCGTCGTCAAGTGTGATCAAGCCGCTGCAGTTGATCTGTTCGAAATCCGGGTGATCAGATGAATCGCTGGCTTCCGCGCTGACTGTCGCTTCGGGCTCGGCGGCCACGAAGAAGGTAGTGGTCGTGGGAACATCTGAGTCCGACGAGACGAGAGCCGCGATACCGAACACTACGGCGAGCAGTCCCGCCACTCCGGCCAACGCTGACTCAAGAGGATGCTTCCGTATCCATTCCATCATGTCCGCACCTGCCACTTCTTGTGGACCGGATTCCGAGGCTACCGAAACGGGTTGTTTGGCGCGGGCACGTTCGCCGAGAACCCATGATTCCCGGGCTTGCGACAGGCCAGACGTCCCCCACCCCACCGCCAGCGATTCGTTCAGCCGTGGCCAATCGAGTTTGACTCCCGTTTGACAGCGCCCGCTGAGTCGCCCAAATCTCCGACAACCACAGGCCTCTCCTCGCCAACACGTCCTATTTCTTCGCGGTGCTGCGAGTCATCGGCGTCGGTAGACGTCTCGCCGGCGGGGAACTCGGTGGATCAGCACGATCTTCTCACCTTCGAAGATCTCATAGATGATCCTCGCAGGTGGGCTGGTGGCTCCGAACCCGATCCCAGGCTCGACCAGTGGCAGTCTCCCCGGGCTGGCGCACCGGGCTCGACACCGTCCGGGAGGTAGTGAAGATTGCGGGTGCCCGGGCCAGGACCCCGGAGCCGATCCGCCAGGCCCGTCGTCTCGCCCGGAGCGCTCGGAGCCGGGACCGAGCGCCAGACGGCTAGGTTCTCGCCGATCGGGAGAGCAAACAGACCGGATGCTGATCCGGAGGGATGCGGTGAACGACAGGCATCACCGCAACCTCTTCGCCGCGACCCGAAGGCCTAAGTGTCCTTCACACCTGGCCGGTGGTAGTGATTGACTCCCCTCTCGCTCATCATCTGTGTCAACGTCGTCTCGAGCCGTGGAGGAGCGATGCTGGTAGACGCCGGGAACGACGTGGACGCTATCGCCAGAGTCTGTTCAGCATCTCTCGCAGTGGGGATCACGCGCCCAGTCCTGGTCGATGCATGCCATACCGCTCCGGGCTGGTTTGCGAGACTCCGGTCATGCGAGCGAGTCAGTCGGATCTCATTGATGTGATCCTGCAATCGGGGATCACCGACGCCCGTCTCATCGAAGCCTTCCGAGCCATCCCCCGCGCCGACTTCGTCCCGCCGGATCTCGTGCGGCTGGCCTACGAGGACCGGCCACTTCCCATCTCCCACAACCAGGTGACCACCCAGCCGTCGCTGTCCGCCAAGATGATCGAAGCTCTGGATCTCACGCCTTCCAGTCGGGTTCTCGAAGTCGGAACGGGTTACGGATTCCAAACGGCCCTACTCGCCAAGCTCGCCGAACACGTGATCAGCATCGAGCGATGGCCGGATCTTGCCGCGCAGGCTCGAATTCACCTCGTTCGGCACCAGATCACCAACGTCGACATCCGCACCGGCGACGGTTCACTCGGAGTACCCGAGGCGGCGCCCTTCGATGCGATCTTGGTGTCGGCGGCTTTCCCCGAGGTCCCTCAGCCACTCACCGAGCAACTCGCCGCGGGAGGAAGGCTCGTTCAGCCCATCGGCCCGGGTGGCAATGAGATGGTCACCCTCTATCGCAAGGTCGATGGAGGACTGCGCCGGGTTCGGGACGTCGTACCGGCCTATTTCGTACGGCTCGTTGGTCGCGAGGCTTTCCCGGACGATCCTGATCGACGGGATAGATGAAGGAACGCGAGGCCTCGAAAAGTCGAACGCCGCAGCTGGGATCGGTCTAACACCCTCGCATAGGGTGCTTTGCCCACCCGACGGAGCGCGCCGCGGTTGCGAAGACTCACCGGCCTGCCCGGTCGATCCCGAAGGCGTCAGGCTCCAGCACGACACGAGGCCGAAGACGTGATGGGTCCCGTGCTGTGTGATCAGAGTTCAGCAGCGAGAGGGTCAATCCGGTTCCA
>Ga0209988_10001913_pt1 | contig 13725 bp, 14 predicted proteins | sample N075metaG_FD_183115 | JGI IMG/M metagenome (GOLD analysis project Ga0209988, IMG submission 183115) | Deep subsurface microbial communities from Kermadec Trench to uncover new lineages of life (NeLLi) - N075 metaG (SPAdes) (version 2) | ecosystem: Environmental > Aquatic > Marine > Ocean trench... | reverse complement strand
ACGGTGCGCATCGCCAATGGCTGCCGGATCAGAAGCGGCCGGATCGTCGGTGTTGGACTGCCGAAAAACATGCTGGCGCTGTTTCAGATCATCGAATATCTGCGCGACTTCCTGGCGGCGCGCCTGGCGCTCAGCGCGCTGAATACGCTGACCATCATTTCCGGCGCTTTCGGCATCTTCCGCCGCAATGTCGTTCTGGCCGTTGGCGGATACAGCCTCGATACCGTCGGCGAGGACCTGGAGCTGGTGATCAAGATCCATCGCCACCTCATGGATCAGGGCCAGGAATATACGATCGATTTCGTGCCGGACCCGGTTTGCTGGACCGAGGTGCCGGAAACCCTGGCTGCCCTGGGCAACCAGCGCGCCCGCTGGCAACGTGGCGCATTGGAGGTATTCTTCAAACATATCAGGATGTTGGGAAATCCACGCTATGGCCGGATCGGCTTCATCGGCTTCGGGCATATGCTGATCGTCGATGTCGTCGGGCCGGTCGTTGAAGTGCTGGGCTATGTGCTCATCCCGCTGTTCTGGGCAATGGGCCTTCTGGAAGTCGGCTATCTGCTGGCGTTTTTGGGATTGACCTTCAGCTTTGGCGTTTTCATTTCCGTCGGGTCGCTGGCGCTGGAGGAGAAGGAACTTCGGCGCTACCCGGATGTGAAATCGATCATGATCTTGTGTTTTGCGGCAATTGCAGAAAATTTCGGCTACCGGCAGATCAACAATTTCTGGCGCCTGCGCGGCTGGGTGCAGTTTTTGCGCGGCAAGAAGGACTGGGGCGCCATGGCGCGCAAGGGGTTTGATCGGAAGGTGTGAAGGTGGAAGGCCGGGCATATGCAGGCCGGCTCACCAACTGGCAGCGGATATAACCGAGCGCTTTCGTAAGTCGCATTTGTGCCAAGAAGCGATATTCAAGGGGCCTGTGTATATCGTTCGATCGAAATATTACCGCGCCGCTGCCACGATATGTCCTCGAATCTTTCCAGATACCGGGCCATTGCCAAAGCGCGCCGCGATGGCTTCCGTGGCCCGATCGGTGACATGGGCAAGAAGACTCGCGTCCCGAATTTCAATCTCGTTTCGCAGTGGCGTGCCTTGACAATATGCAACGGCTGGGTGGCGCGGAGACGGCGCAAAGCTGGTTTCCTCCAGCGTGGTTATCGAGACCTGGGAAAATCCGGCCTCGTCCAGTTCATCCCGGATTAGATCTACATCATGATAGCCGTGCGGGGTTCGGGCGAGAAAACGCGGCGGGTCGTCTGGGAACGCAGAGGCCGCCGCCTCTGTCACAACATGGGCGAATTCGTTTGCGTCGATATGATCCCAGACGTTGAAGAGGAAACTGCTACCCGGTTTGAGTACCCGCCGCGCCTCAGCATAACCGGCGACCCTGTCGGGAAAAAACATGACGCCGAATTGGCAAACGACAGCATCGAAGGAGGTGTCATCGAAGGGCAGGTCCAGAGCGTCAGCCTGACGCCATGCGATGCGGTTGTCCGATCCCTGCCTGCTTGCAGCATGATCAAGCATCGGCTGGTTAAGGTCTGTCACGGTGTAGCTGGCGTCGGAAGCCAGACGCGAAGCCAGGGCGCGGGTCACGACACCGCTGCCCGCCGCTGTTTCCAGAACTGTCTTTGGCGCGAGAGCGGCGACGCGTTCTGCAAGATCATTGGCGTAGGCCTCAAATATCAAAGGCACAAGATAGGTGTCGTAAAGCTCGGGTATCGACCCGGCAAACACCTTGTCGCTGTCGGTCATCCAATGTCTCCGGAATACAAGCAGCTGCGAAAACGGCCTCACTCCCAGACATGAGTATAGGTCTACTCACCAACCCGGTACTCGCCAATTCAGAAAACACAGGTCAATTCCCGGCAATGAGGCGAAGTTTACTGTTTTTTCGACTTCTTTCCGTTCTGAGACCGGGCGCCGGCAGATTGCAGATTGAATTCCGGATATCGCGGTTGAAAATGCGCGGCAAACACCATTTTGCGCCGACAAACCGCGCGCAATCGCCTAATGCTGGATCCAAGAAACGGACAACCGAACCGAAGGGTGCGAGGCATGGCATACGAAAAACTGGAACTTCTGATCGGCGGCAAGTGGAGCGAAGGGACCTCGGGCAAAAGCGAACCGGTGATCAATCCGGCAACGGAGGAGGTGCTGGGCCATCTGCCCCATGCCAGTGCGGCCGATCTGGACGAAGCGCTGGCGGCGAGCGCCGAGGGCTTCAAGGTCTGGCGGGCGACGACGCCGATCAAGCGTCAGCGGATCATGGAGGGAGCGGCGCGCCTGATCGAGGAACGCCGCGACGCGATCGCGGAAAACCTGACGCTGGAAATGGGCAAGCCGGTCAAGGAAGCCGGGATGGAGCTGGATTTCGCCATCGACGTGCTGCGCTGGTACGGGGAGGAGGGCAAGCGGGCCTATGGGCGGCTGGTGCCCTCTCGCGTGCCGGGCATGCGCCAGATGGTGATCAAGGAACCGGTCGGCCCGGTCGCCGCCTTCGTCGCCTGGAACTTTCCCGGCGTCAACGTCATCCGCAAGATCGCCGGGGCGCTGGGGGCAGGCTGTTCGATCGTCATCAAGGCCAGCGAGGAAACGCCGGCGACCTGCATCGCCATCGCCCGGTGCTTGCAGGAAGCGGGCCTGCCGGACGGGGTGCTGAACGTTGTGTTCGGCGTGCCCGACGATATTTCCCGGCATCTTCTGGCGAGCCCGATCATTCGCAAGTTGTCCTTCACCGGCAGCGTGCCGGTGGGCAAGCATTTGCAAAAGCTGGCGGCCGATACGCTCAAACGGTGCACGATGGAGCTCGGCGGCCATGCGCCGGTGATCGTTTTTGATGATGCTGACATTGAAAAGACCGCGAAATCCGCGGCGGCATTCAAATTCCGCAATGCCGGACAAGTCTGCATCTCACCGACGAGGTTTTATGTGCAGGAAAAAGTCGTCGATCAATTCGCCGATGCTTTCGCCAAAACTGCGAGCGAATTGAAAATCGGCAATGGCATGGAAGAGGGCGTTTTCATGGGGCCACTGATCGCCGAGCGGCGGCTCGCCATCATGCAGGGCTTCGTCGATGACGCCAAGGCGCATGGCGCCGAAGTGATGACCGGTGGCGAACGGATCGGCAATCAGGGCTTTTTCTACGCCCCGACGGTCCTGAAAAACGTGTCCGAGGACGCCAGGATCATGAATGAGGAACCGTTCGGGCCGTTGGCGCCGATTTCGTCATTTACCGATTTCGATGACATGATCGCGCGGGCCAACAAGCTGGAGTTCGGTCTTGCGGCATACGCATTTACCCAAAACGGGGCGCAGGCTGCACTCCTGGGAGAGCGGATCGAAGCAGGTATGCTGGCGGTGAACAGCTTCGTGGTTTCCACGCCGGAAACGCCGTTCGGGGGAATCAATGACAGCGGCTATGGTTCGGAAGGCGGTATCGAAGGGCTGGATGCCTATCTGCGCACGAAATTCGTCACCGAGATCGGCGTTTGATGCGACAGGAACTGCTGCGCTGGCCGGTTTTGCCGCATCTTGCAAATATGCAGCGCAAAAAGCACCGTCACGCCCTAAAGCATGTCGCGTTCATTGGCATTCACGCGTCCTGCTTTCCTCTCTTTGCTTGCGCGTGTCTTTATCGCAAAACCGGTGCCCACTTTTGCGCGTCACGCCCTGGCTGGCATCCGGCGACCGCCTGCGTTCCGGGCCTTGGCCCCAGGCGATGCAGAACAAAAGTGCGGTCGCGCTAATGCAGCGTTTCGACCGTTTTCAGGCGGGTGATTTCATCCTTGATTTGCAGCTTGCGTCGTTTCATTTCGGTGATTTCGAGGCTGTCTGCCCCAGGATGGGTAATGGCCTCTTCGATCTGATTCTTCAGCGCCTCGTGGCGCCGTTGGAGTTCTGCAAGATGCGATTCCACGGACATTCGCGTCTCCTTTTTCTCAAGTCTGACCGCAAAAGTTTGCCACAGATTCTTTTTTGTGTCGAACGCGGCCTTGCGTTTGCCGGGGATTTCCGGGGAAAACTGCGTATCGCCGGCCACCGGGCCGCGCTGTCGCCGATATGCAGGCGGCACCCGGCATGGTATTAGTCCGTGCGATGAAAGAAGGGCGGTGCGGATGAGCGGCGATGACGGGGTCGTAAAGCCGGATAACATGGCCGTGCGGGCCGAACTGCTGCAATTGCGCCAGGACCATCGTGATCTCGATATGGCGATTGAAGCGGTGCAAAACAAGCCTCGCCTGGATACGCTCCAGGTGCGACGGCTGAAGAAGAAGAAGCTGCATTTAAGGGACCGGATCGCCGCGCTTGAGGATCTGCTGACCCCCGATATCATCGCCTGACCTTGCGGCCCGACCGCCGATCACGCTAAACGCCCTGTTTCGCCCGGAATAAATCAGGGCGCGGGAAGCAATTATGGATCGTCAAAAAAAATCGACACCGGTCGCCATCCTCATGGGCTCTCAGTCCGACTGGCCAACCATGCGCCATGCGGGGGAAAGCCTTGCAGCGCTTGGCATTGGCTATGAGAGCCGGATCGTCTCCGCCCACCGCACACCCGACCGGCTCCAGGAATTCGCCAAGGGCGCCCGCGACGCCGGGTTCAAAGTGATCATCGCCGGAGCCGGCGGCGCCGCGCATCTGCCCGGCATGGTGGCGTCCATGACCTGCCTGCCGGTCCTCGGCGTGCCGGTGGAATCCAAAGCCCTGCGCGGACAGGACAGCCTTTTATCGATCGTGCAGATGCCGGCCGGCGTGCCGGTCGGGACGCTCGCCATCGGCAAGGCCGGGGCGACCAATGCCGGCCTTCTGGCCGCCGCCATTTTGGCCATCGCCGATGCCGATCTCACCGAGCGGCTGGAGGTATGGCGGCAGGCGCAGAGCGATGCGGTTGCGCAAACGCCGTCCGACGATGGCTGAAAAAGGCCATTTGGCGGATGCCGGCATAGTGCTGCCTCCCGGATCAACAATCGGCATATTCGGCGGCGGCCAGCTTGGCCGCATGCTGGCGCTGGCGGCGGCGCCGCTTGGCCTGAAATGCCACATCTATTGTCCGGACCGGGAGAGCCCGGCCTTTGACGTCGCCGCGGCCAGAACCATCGCCGCCTATGACGATGTGGATGCGCTGGAGCGGTTCGCCCGTTCCGTCGATGCGGTGACCTATGAATTTGAGAATATCGATCTGGCGGCGGTGGAGCGGCTGGCAAAAACGGTTGCAGTCCGGCCCGGTGCGCGGGCGCTGGCGGTGGCGCAGGACCGTCTGGCGGAAAAGACGTTTTTGCGCGAGGCCGGTATTGCTATTGCGCCCTTCGCCGCCGTTGATTGCGTTGCCGATCTGGAGAATGCCGTTGCAGTGATCGGCCGGCCGGGCGTGCTGAAGACGCGGCGCCTGGGCTATGACGGCAAGGGCCAGAGCCCGATCACCGAAGATACCGACCTGAGCGCCGCGCTGGCGCGGATTGGCGGCGCGCCATCGATTGTGGAAGGCTTCGTTGATTTTACAAGAGAAGTGTCGGTGATCGCCGTGCGCGGCGCCGATGGCGCGGTGGCCTGCTATGACGTGGCGGAAAATGTGCACGCCGAGCATATCCTGCACACCGCCACCGTGCCGGCGGCGATATCGCGGCAAACCGCCGCCGATGCCTGGCGGATCGCCGAACGAATCCTGGTGGCGCTTGAGTATATCGGCGTACTGGCGGTGGAATTTTTTGTCACTGAGGTCGATGGCCTGGAGGGCCTGCTGGTCAACGAGATCGCGCCGCGGGTGCACAATTCCGGCCACTGGACCCAGGATGCCTGCGCCGTCTCGCAATTTGAGAACCATATCAGGGCTGTCGCCGGCTGGCCGCTGGGCCCGACCAGCCGGCACGCCGATGCGGTGATGACCAATCTCATCGGCCGGCAAGCCGACGGCTGGGCAGCGCTTGCCGCGGACCGGCAAGCGCGGCTTCATCTTTACGGCAAGAACGAAACCCGGCCGGGCCGCAAGATGGGACATGTCAATCGGCTCGGTCCGCTCACCTGACAAACTTGCGCGGCGCGGAAAAGTGTGGTGCAAGGCCGCTCAGGGGCCCGGCAGGACAAATTCATGAAAATCAGCGGAAACGACATACGCCCCGGCAATATCATCGAATATGACGGCTCGTTATGGGTGGCGGTGAAAACCAACAAGGTGAAGCCGGGCAAGGGGCCTGCCTATAACCAGGTCGAGCTGAAAAACATCATCGATGGACGCAAGCTCAACAACCGCTTCGGCTCCGACGAACGGGTGGAACGGGCGCGGATCGAGCACAAGGATTTCCAGTTCCTTTACAAGGACGGCAATCAGTTCGTCTTCATGGACAACGACACCTACGAGCAGATCAATCTGGCCGAGGAGTTCGTCGGCGAGCGGGCCGCCTTCCTGCAGGACGGCATGATTGTGAGCCTGGAAATGCATGACGAAAAGCCGATCGGCATTTCGCTTCCCGACCATGTGGTTCTGGCGATTGCGGAAACGGAGCCGCATATCAAGGGTCAGACGGCGTCATCGTCCTACAAGCCGGCGATCCTGGAAAACGGCGTCCGGGTCATGGTTCCGCCATTCATCTCGGTGGGTGAGAACATCGTCGTCGATACCGGCGCTGTCGCCTATGTCCGCCGCGCCGACTAAATCGCGAATCATGCTCTGACATGGCCCGCTCGGCCCTTATCAACGTCATGGTCCGTGCCGCAATGAAGGCGGCGCGCAAGCTGGCGCGCGATTTCGGCGAGGTGGAGAACCTGCAGGTGTCGCTAAAGGGTCCGGCGGATTTCGTCACCGCCGCCGACCACCGGTCGGAAGAGATCATACGCCAGGAACTGGAACTGGCGCGGCCCGGCTACAGCTTCCTGATGGAGGAATCGGGCGCCACGGAAGGGACGGACGCGCAGCATCGCTGGATCGTCGATCCGCTCGACGGGACGACGAATTTCCTGCACGGCATTCCGCTGTTCGCCATTTCCATCGCGCTGGAGCGCCAGGGGCGCCTCCAGGCCGGCGTCATCTACAATCCGATCAGCGATGAACTGTTTTCGGCCGAGCGTGGCTCCGGCGCTTTTCTCAATGACCGGCGTATCCGGGTCTCGGCCCGAACCCGGATCAGCGAGGCGGTGATCGCCACCGGCATTCCGCATCGCGGCCGCGGCGATCATGGCGGCTTTCTAAAAGATCTCGCCGGTGTCATGGCGGTAACGTCCGGGGTCAGGCGCTGCGGCGCCGCGGCGCTCGACCTTGCCTGGCTGGCCGCCGGCCGGTTCGACGGTTTCTGGGAGAGCGGACTGTCGGCCTGGGACGTTGCGGCCGGCGCGCTGATCCTGCGCGAGGCTGGCGGGTTCATCAGCGATGGCGGGGGCGACGACCGGATCCTGGATGCCGGGACGATCATTGCCGGTAACGCGGCGATCCATCGCCACCTTCTGGGCATGATCAAGACCTAGAAACGGGTCTGTCTTGCGGGCGTGCGGTTTGCGGTTTCGCGCCGGGCGCAAATCACGTTAGAAGGTTAGCGGGGCGGTTCTGATACCAAGGTGCAGGGATAATGGCCCATTTCACCAGGTACTCCGGTTTTCCGGAATGGCGCGCCGGGTGCGGTGATGCCCGACATCACAAGCGCGGCGCAACGGCGTGCGGAAAGCGCGAGAATCCGGCCTTCGGTGGGGCATTATCCCTGCACCTTGGTATAAGCTGAACGGGAGAAGCATGGCCCGCGAATTCGATCCTTACAAGCTGTCCAGCCCACGGGTTTTCCTGGTCAGGATGCTGATCTTCCTGGTGATCGCCGCATTCGTTCCGTTCATCCTGTATCGGCAGATCGCCTCCGCGTTTCTCGGTAACCCCTGGCTCAACGGGATGATCATCTTTGTTCTGGCCGTCGGCATCATGCTGGCTTTTCGCAGCGTCATTCTGCTGATGCCGGAAGTTGAGTGGGTCAATACATTCCGACTCCAGGGCAGCGATATTGAGGAGATCGAGCCGCGGCTTCTGGCGCCGATGGCGACGTTATTGCGCGACAGGGACCATACGGCGACGCTTTCGACCTCGACCTGGCGCTCCCTTCTGGATTCGATCGCCAACCGGCTCGACGAGAACCGCGAAATTCTGCGGTACATGACCGGCCTTTTGGTGTTTCTCGGCTTGCTCGGGACCTTCTGGGGCCTGCTTACGACCATCGCCGCCGTCGGGGACACGATCCAGTCGCTGAATGTTTCGTCAGGCGACACCAGTCTCGTCTTTGAAGAACTGAAATCGGGGTTGGCGGCGCCGCTATCGGGCATGGCGATCGCCTTTTCGTCGTCCCTGTTCGGTCTCGCCGGATCGCTGGTTCTGGGTTTTCTCGATTTGCAGACCGGGCAGGCGCAGATCCGCTTCTATACCGAACTGGAAGACTGGCTGTCGACGCTGACCGATCTGGAAGAGCTGGAATTCCAGGACGAGGAAGCCGGCAATACGGTCCGCGAAATCCGTGGCGCCGTCGACCGGCTGTCGCGGAATATGCAGGATGGTGGGTCGAACAAGGCGGCGACGGCGGCGATGGCCAATCTGGCGGAAGGCATCCAGAGTCTTGTCCAGCATATGCGGTCCGAACAGCAGATCGTCCGCGACTGGATGGAAGCCCAGTCCGAACAGCAGCAGACTTTGAACGACACACTGGGAAAACTGGCCCGGCTGAGCGGGTCGGCCGATGCGCAGCCCGGCCTGCACGGCGAGAGCGCCGGCCCGGACCAGCCTGTAGGCGACCGCCGCGGCGAGGGCTAGACAATGCCGATCGCCACTGCCCGTCGTCGTAGCGCCCAAGCCGATTATTGGCCGGGCTTCGTCGATGCAATGGCGACATTGCTGCTGGTTTTCATCTTTCTTCTGTCGATCTTCGTCGTCGCACAATTTTTTCTCAGCCGGGAAATTTCCGGCAAGGATACGGTGCTCAACCGGCTCAACCTGCAAATCGCCGAACTGACCGAATTGCTGGCGCTGGAACGGACCAGTTCGAGCGATCTGAGTGCATCTTTGTCGGCGTTCCAGGCCAATCTTTCCGATGTCGAACTGGAACGCGACCGATTGCAGGGGCTGCTTGCGGTGCGCGTTGGCGCCGTCGATTCCGCCGATACCCAAATCGTGACGCTGGAAGGACAACTGGACAAGGAGCTGAGCATCAGCCAGCGGGCGCTCGCCCAGGTGGAGCTTCTCAACCAGCAGATCGCCGCCCTCAGGCGGCAGATCGGGGCGCTTGAGGACGCGCTGGGCGTCTCAGAATCGCGCGACCGGGAAAGCCGGACCAAGATCGCCAACCTTGGCCGCCGGCTCAATGTGGCACTGGCCCAGCGGGTGCAGGAATTGTCGCGGTACCGCTCGGACTTTTTCGGCCGCTTGCGGGAAATCCTCGCCGGGCGCTCCGATATCGAGATTGTCGGCGACCGCTTCGTGCTGCCGGCCTCGGTGCTGTTTGGCTCCGCATCGGACGAAATCAATCCGGAAGTGCGCGACGAACTGGACAAGCTGGCCGATGCGATCCGCCAGCTTGAGGATGAGATCCCATCGGAGATCAATTGGGTCATCCGCGTCGACGGGCACACCGATGTGCGGCCAATGGCGTCGACCAGCCGCTTTCGGTCGAACTGGGATCTGTCGGCGGCGCGCGCCATTTCGGTGGTGCGCTACATGATCGATCGCGGGGTTTCGCCGCAGCATCTGGCCGCCGCCGGTTTTGGCGAGTTCCAGCCGCTGGACGATGCGGCGACCGAGGCGGCCTATGCCCGCAACCGGCGGATCGAATTGAAGCTTACCGAACGGTGAGTTCCAAGGGTGTTGCCCAATACCAATGATCAAGGACCTTTGGTATTACCCAGATCGAACTGCAGCCGCGCCAGCCGGGCATAGAGCCCGTCCCTGGCGATCAGGGCGTCGTGGCTGCCTTCCTCGACGATGCGGCCCTCATCCATCACAAGGATGCGGTCGGCGCTTTTGATGGTCGCCAGGCGATGAGCGATGACCAGCGATGTGCGCCCTTGCATCAAATGCTCGAGCGCCGCCTGCACCGCCGTCTCGCTTTGCGCATCGAGCGCGCTGGTCGCCTCGTCGAGGAGAAGCACGGGCGAGTCTTTCAGGATTGCCCGCGCAATGGCGATGCGCTGGCGCTGGCCGCCCGACAGGGTAATGCCACGCTCGCCCAGGATCGTCCGGTAGCCGTCCGGCAAAGCGCGGATGAACTCGTCGGCATAGGCCCCTTCAGCCGCGGCGCGCACGCTGGCCTCGTCGGCGCCAAGCTTGCCGAAGCGGATATTGTCGATGACGGAGGCGGCAAAGATCATCGGATCCTGCGCAACCAGCGCCAGATGGGCGCGTAGCTCCGCCGGGTCGGTGTTGCGCAGATCGACGCCGTCGAGCGTCACCGTGCCGGCATCGGGGTCGTAGAATCGCATGAGTAGCGAAAAAAGCGTCGATTTGCCGGCGCCCGAGGGACCGACGACTGCGACCCGTTCACCGGGCGCCACAGCCAGGGTTACGTCGTTCAGAACAGCGCCGTTACCGGCGCCATAAGTGAAACTGACGCCGTGCAAGGCGATGGCGCCGGCGACCGGATTGGGGATTGGCCGCGGATTGTCCGGCGCCACGATATCCGACCGGGTCTGCAACAATTCGGCGATCCGCTCGGTGGCGCCGGCAGCCTGGGATATCTCGCCCCAGACCTGTGACAATTCCCCGAGCGCGCCGGCGGCGAAGATGGAATACAGGACAAACTGGCCAAGCCGGCCGGGCGTCATCTGGCCGGCAAGGACGGCCTGTGCACCCCACCAAAGAACCCCGACGACGCTGGCGAAGACCAGAAAGATCGCAAAGGCGGTCAGACACGCGCGAGTGCCAGTGGCGCTGCGGGCGGCGCCGAAGGCCAGTTCCACCAGCGAGGAGAACCGGCCTTTGGCGTCTCGCTCATGGGTAAAGGCCTGGACGGTGCGGATGCCGCCGATGATCTCGGTCGCGTAAGCGGCCGCGTCGGCCAGCATGTCCTGGGCAAAGCGGGAGCGTTTTCGCACCCGGCGGCCAAAGGCGACAATGGGCAGGACAATGAACGGGATCACCAAGAGCACGAGGGCGGACAGCCGCGCACTGGTGATCACCATCATGATCGAGGCGCCGATGAACAGCACCAGATTGCGCAGCGCGATCGAGGCGCTGGCGCCGACGGCCGATTTGATCTGGGTGGTATCGGCGGTTAGCCGGGAGATGATCTCGCCCGAGCGCGCCGTATCGAAAAAAGCCGGCGACAGATGCATCAGATGAGCAAACAGATCGCTGCGCAAATCGGTGACGATGCGCTCGCCAAGCGTGGTCACAAGATAATACCGGGTGGCGCTGGCAACCGCGAGAAGGCCGGCGATGAGTACAAGCATGGCGAAGTAATTGTTGACGAAGGCGGCATTCTCGTCGGTGAAGCCGAAATCGATCATGCGGCGAATGGCGAGCGGCAGCGCCAGGGTCACCAGGGCGGCTGCAACCAGCGCGGCAAAGGCCGCCGCCACCCGGCCACGATAGCGCATCATATACGGCCACAGCGTGGCAAGCGGGCGCAGCGAACGCCGCGCCTTGTCGCCGTCATCGGCGGTCTGCCGATCCGGTGTTCGGGCCGATGTTAGGGTCGGGGTTCGGACCGGTGTCAGGGTGCGGTCCGGGGTCTGGGCGCGATTGGTCATGGTTGGGCCGCTCTGAGCACGTGCGGTGCTGCTTCGCAAGGGGAGTGAGTGATTGTGACGCGGTCTTGATGTGCAGTTGATGGCGTCTTGAAGGTTGGCTTGCAAACCTTTATAGGGGCGCTGAACAGTGGAACCTGGTTGTGCTACCAGCCGCGAAGCCGGCTTTTTGCAGGCTGATTCGAGCTTGGTAGCTGGCGCGTTTTTAAGAGACAAAACATGAAAAAAGACATCCATCCGGACTATCACGCCGTCAAGGTGGTGATGACCGACGGAACCGAATACTGGACCCGTTCAACCTATGGCGCCGACGGCGATACGCTGAAACTGGACATTGATCCGATGACCCATTCGGCCTGGACCGGTGGCGGTCAGCATCTCATCGACCGCGGTGGCCGGCTGTCGCGGTTCAACAGAAAATACAAGGATTTCCTCGCATCCTGAGGCGGATTGCGAGCGGATAACAAAAGTCGGCCTTGGGCCGGCTTTTTTCGTGCTGTTCAGCCGCGCTTGCCGAGCGCTGCCGACAAGGCTTCGATCTGCTCGCCGACCGGATTGGTGTCGCTGTGGATTCCCTGAGCCTGTTCGAACAAGGCCGCGTCGATCCGCTCGACACGCTTTTGCAGGCTCAGCGAGCGGGAAACAAGGTCCTTGAAGACATCGGGAAGCTGGCCCCATCCCGGTCCGTTCATATTGGTCGCCAACTGGTCGATCTTGATCTTTCGCTTTTCCTTCGCCGCCTGGTCGACGGTCATGTCGCCTTCATTGACCGAGCGGTGCAGAAGCAGCCAGGACGCCAGTTGCATCAGCCGGGTCGTCAGGCGCATGGATTCGGTAGCGTAGACGATCGATCCCGGCCGGCCCATATCCTTCGCCGCGACCCGGCCATCGCCATCGAGATAGGCGGCGGTTTCCTCCACCAATGTCATGCCGTCCTGGAAAAGTTTGCGAAACGTTTCGGAGCGGGCATAGACCTGCCCAAACCAAATCGGCTGTTTTTTTGAATCGGTCCGGTGCATGCGACGCAACTCCATTGCAGTTCTTTGCCTGGCGACCGTATTCCCAAAAGATGGTCGGTTCCGGGCAGTCCGTTCCTGGCTCGTGTTCTGGCTCAAATCCTGGCCCAAATTGTGGTCCAGGGAGCGCTTGTTGCAAGCACGGTCGGACCTTGTTCCAACAGTTTTGCGCGCGAATGGGTGTCAATGCAAACCCAGCCTAAAGAAACGGTAAAAAAAGAGCCGCAAATGCGGCTCTTTAAAGTTTTCAGGGAGGCGTCAAACAGAGTGGTCAGGAGCCACTCGGGTCCAAATCTGTGGACACCGCCATAAGAGCCCATAAAGGTTAACGTTAGGTAAAGAGAGCGAACTAAATTCCAAGCGAGCGATTCAATCCAGGTCAGGATTTGAAAACCGAAGAGGCCGCCGACAAGCTTTCCCGCTTCCGTTCAAGCTCCTCTTCGTTGCGCTTTATTTCCGCCTTGAAGGCGGCGATGCGCTCTTCCAGCTCTTCCAGGGAAAGCAGGCTCAGATCATCGTCGACGGCGATTTTCGGTTTTGGCGCGGGCCGATCATCATCTATAGAGCTCATCGTCCCCTCCCGCTGCCGGGCAGTTTTTCGTTCCCGGATAAATTCGCGGACCAGCATAGCCCGCCTTATACCAAAGGCCCTTACTATTGACCCATATGATGGCCCAAAATCGTCTGCCGGCAAGGCGCGTCCCAAACGGTGATGCGGGGCATCATCGGAAGGGACGCAACGATGTCCGGTGGGCGATTCTGGGTCACCGGAGGCCGGATTTCTGCCGGTTTTGGATGTCGTTGCACTTGCCTTGTGGTACCCGTACCACGGTGCCAATCGCGCCTAACCAAAACCGGCATAAATGCCGGTCATATGGGTCAATAGTAAGGGCCTTTGGTATTATTGCGCAAGTCAGGTGGCAGCGGCGCACCGGTGTCGGCGAAAGCTAGATGGAGCGGGCACATTTGATTCTGAATTTCTTGATTCAATGTCGGGCTCAGC